>Ga0224508_10000004_pt1 | contig 354546 bp, 296 predicted proteins | sample SF_Jan12_sed_USG_4_FD_170157 | JGI IMG/M metagenome (GOLD analysis project Ga0224508, IMG submission 170157) | Sediment microbial communities from San Francisco Bay, California, United States - SF_Jan12_sed_USGS_21 | ecosystem: Environmental > Aquatic > Marine > Sediment | place: USA... | reverse complement strand
CCGCCACCCTGATCCTCCGCCGGGAAGAAAAAGAATCGCGGCAAGGATGCCGCTCCTACAGGAATACCACGAGATTGCGGCGAGAGAGAAGACGGCCGTTTGTTTGCGGCGACTTGGTCGGAGCCGCAAACCAATGCCGGCTTCTATGCTCGCTGCTTCGGCATTACGCGAGATTGCCCGCCACCCTGATCCTCCGCCGGGAAGAAAAAGAATCGCGGCAAGGATGCCGCTCCTACAGGAATACCACGAGATTGCGGCGAGAGAGAAGACGGCCGTTTGTTTGCGGCGACTTGGTCGGAGCCGCAAACCAATGCCGGCTTCTATGCTCGCTGCTTCGGCATTACGCGAGATTGCCCGCCACCCTGATCCTCCGCCGGGAAGAAAAAGAATCGCGGCAAGGATGTCGCTCCTAGGGGAGTACCACGAGATTGCGGCGAGAGAGAAGACGGCCGTTTGTTTGCGGCGACTTGGTCGGAGCCGCAAACCAATGCCGGCTTCTATGCTCGCGGCACGCAGTTAATGCTGCTTAGTCGACTGGTTGGGCTTCCTCGCGCAATGAGCGAGTCTTGAGCTTCAGCTCATCATCATGCACAGAAATATGTACATGACCGCCGTCGGTGAGTTTGCCGAATAGCAGTTCCTCGGCAAGCGGCCGCTTGATGTATTCCTGAATAACCCGCGCCATTGGCCGCGCACCCATTTGCGGGTCGTAACCACGCTGCGAAATCCAATCACGTGCTTCGTCGTCCAGCTCGATGGAGACATTCTTGTCCACCAACTGGCTCTCCAACTCGACGATCAACTTGTCTACAACACGCGCAACCGTGGCGGGATCCAGTGAATCAAACTGAATTGTGGCATCCAGCCGGTTACGAAATTCTGGCGTGAACAGACGGCGCAGCACTTCCGCTCCGTCTTTAGTGTGATCCTGCTGTGAAAACCCAATTGAGCGGCGACTCATTTCATCGGCACCGGCATTGGTGGTCATGACCAGAATAACGTTGCGGAAATTGGCTTTGCGTCCGTTGTTGTCTGTGAGCGTCCCATGATCCATTATCTGCAACAACAGATTGAACACTTCCGGATGCGCTTTCTCGATTTCATCGAGTAGCAGCACAGAATGCGGATTACGACTAATCGCCTCAGTTAGCAATCCACCTTGGTCATAGCCGACATAGCCGGGTGGTGCACCAATAAGTCGTGACACAGTATGCCGCTCCATGTACTCGGACATGTCGAATCGCACCAGCTCGATGCCAAGAACATGAGCGAGCTGCCGAGTAACCTCGGTTTTTCCTACACCGGTTGGACCCGCGAACAAGAAGGAACCAACAGGCTTTTGCACTTCCCGCAAACCGGATCGGGCCATCTTGATGGCTGCACCCAGCGCTTCGATGGCGTTGTCCTGGCCATAAATCACAAGTTTCAGATCGCGCTCAAGATTCTTGAGCAGCCCCCGATCAGATGCGGACACACTTTTTGGCGGTATCCTCGCCATCTTCGCTACGATCGCCTCAATATCTGCCGTCGTAACCGACTCTGCCCGGTCATCGGCCGGCTGCAAGCGAAGATTGGCACCGGCCTCGTCAATGACGTCAATGGCCTTATCCGGCAAATGTCGATCATTGATGTGCCGTGCCGACAACTCGGCCGCGATGACCAGAGCGTCATCCTCATAGCTAACGCCGTGATGTGCCTCGAAACGCGAACGCAATCCTCTGAGGATATCGATCGTCTCGGAAATGCTCGGCTCGGGCACGTCAATTTTCTGGAAGCGTCGCGCAAGCGCGCGATCCCGTTCGAATATGCCCCGATATTCCTGGTACGTGGTTGACCCAATGCAGCGCAGCTCGCCGCTGGCCAGGACCGGTTTTATAAGATTGGATGCGTCCATTACGCCACCCGACGCGGCACCAGCACCAATGACAGTGTGAATCTCATCGATGAAAAGAATAGCTCCGGGGTGTTTGCGTAGCTCTGCAATGACACCTTTGAGACGTTTCTCAAAATCACCGCGATATTTGGTACCCGCGATAAGAGCGCCCATATCGAGGGCATAGATTACGCTGCCGTTCAAAACACTGGGCACTTTACCCTCATGTATCAGTCGGGCAAGACCCTCCGCGAGGGCTGTCTTGCCAACGCCGGCCTCACCAACATAAAGCGGATTGTTTTTTCGGCGACGACAAAGAATCTCGACCGTTCTTTCAATTTCCATCTCTCGCCCGATCAGCGGGTCGATCTTGCCTGCCTTTGCGAGCTGATTTAGGTTGGTCGCATACTGCTCCAACGGGTTCGATGCAGTCGGATCACCCTCTTTGTCAATTTCCGTTGCTTCTGCCTGTGCCGCTGCCCCGTGAGAATCGCTAACCTTGGACAAACCGTGCGAGATGTAATTAACGACGTCCAGCCGCACTATGTCCTGCATGTTAAGCAAGTACGCGGCATGCGACTGTTTCTCCCCGAAAATTGCAACCAGCACATTTGTGGCGGTAACTTCTTTCTTGCCACTGGACTGAACATGAAAGACAGCCCGCTGTAATACACGCTGGAACCCGAGTGTCGGCTGAACATCCTGTTCATCGCCCTCAGCCAACCGTGGCGTTGTTTCATCGATAAAATCCGCAAGGTCCTTGCGCAGTCGGTCGATGTCGGCCCCACAGGCCCGTAATACATCGTCTACCTGCGGCACTTCTACGAGCGCCAACAGCAAGTGCTCGACGGTCATGAACTCATGACGTTTCTCCCTCGCATTCTGGAAGGCTTCGTTCAGACAAAATTCGAGCTCAGTACTAAGCATTTTTTTTTCCTGGTTATACCTATATCAGCTTTCTTCCATAGTACACAGTAACGGGTGCTGGTGTTGTCTGGAGTAACTGTTGACCTGGGATACTTTCGTCTCCGCAATCTCGTAAGTGAAAACACCACAAACACCTTTTCCACGCGTGTGGACTTCAAGCATTACCCGGGTGGCTTTCATTCGGTCCATCCCGAATATGTTTTGTAATACGTCTACTACAAACTCCATTGGAGTGTAGTCATCGTTTAACAGCACAACACGATACAGGGGCGGACGCTTTAGACGCGGTCGCGCTTCTTCTACTATCAGACCGTGGTCTGCTTGTTCGCGCTGATCTGTCACGGCAGTCGCTTATTTCGCTTCTGATCGGCAGGGCTCATATTATTATGACAACCGAAATCGGTTTTTTCGCCCGGCCATTTGCGCCGCCTTGGCACCGATCTCACCGATCGATGTTTCCGACTTATAGATATAAAGCGAATCGCAAATAGAAACAAGTCTTGTGGTGAACATCCTGATATGGTACTCGTGTGGCATCGACCATAACGCACAATGTTATGCCAAATAGGCGCCAACGTCGAACCTCGTGCCAAAAGCAGGCCAGGTCAGGATTTACTTTGTTTCGTGGGTGAATACGCCGTCCCAATCGTCGTCCGGCGGATTGTTTCTGAAGTATGCAATGCGGTCCAAATAGGTTTGAAATATTCTTCGATCAGGATGCGACTGATGCAACATAAATAGCGTTTGCTCTGCTTTATCCCAATCCCCTGCGCGATACCGCTTCAATGCCCGGCCATGTTGCTTGACCATCGTCTTGTGTTCATTGGATACCTTGTCGCCTGAACCTAGTGGTTCGTAGATCGCGACCGGACGATCCTTACCTTTTACCCGGACTAGGTCTATTTCGAGAAAGATGTGATCGGGCACCGCGGCAACGGTACCATCACCGACAGCGATACCGATGCCGTATTTTTTTGTCAGTCCCTCAATGCGTGATCCGAGATTAACTGCGTCACCCATGACGGTATAGGCCATGCGAAACTCAGAGCCCATGTTGCCGACCCGCATCATTCCGCTATTCAGTCCTATACCGATGCGAATCTCCGGCCACCCACGCGCCACGAATTCCGTATTCAGTCGCGTCATGTCCTCCTGCATCCGAAGCGAAGCCTCGAGCGCATGCTGAGCGTGTTGTGAATCTTCCAGCGGTGCGCCCCAGAAAGCCATGATCGCATCTCCCATATATTTGTCGATCGTGCCTCGGTTGGCATGAATCACGCGAGTCATGGGGGTCAGGTATTCGTTCATGAGCTGACTAAGCTCGCGGGGCTTCAAGGTTTCGGAAATTGTCGTAAAACCGCGGATGTCACTAAACAGCACAGTCATTTCGCGGCTATCACTTTCCATGTCGAACATGCCTCTTGCGTCACCCATCTCCTCGACGAGCTCCGGCGGTACGTATTGTCCAAACAAAGTTGATAGCTGCCGCTTGCCACGTGTCTCGATCAGATAACCGAAGATGACATGACAAAGGTATAGGGCAAACGCAAAGGTCATGACCGGTGCCAGGGGCACGACAAAGTTGGCCTTGTTCCACAGCATCAGGTTGCCTGCGGCCAGGGAGACCATCACCAGCATCGTGAACAGCGTCGCCGTAACAACTTGCGCACGGGCCATAACCCAAGTGAGCAAGACCGCTGTGATCAGCAGCAATGTGGCTTCAACGCCCTGCACGTAATGCGGATGATGCTTCACTCGCCCATCCAGAATTCCGGATACAATATTCGCGTGTACTTCCACGCCATTGTATTTTTCGCCGACTGGAGTAACCCGCAGATCCAACAGACCAGGCGCACTGGTACCGACCAACGCTATTGCCCCTTTTAGCGGATACATCGGGGCAGTTCCATTCAGGACTTTTGTTGCAGAGATGTATGGAAAGCTGTACTGCCTGCCACGATACGGCACCAAAACGGTTGCTTGTCCGTCGACAGGGATCTGATAGGGCCCGACGTTGAGCCATTCCATATTGAGACTGTCACGATTGGCCCCTGAGTGAAACACAAACTCAATGTCGGGCCACCCAGCGGCAGCACGCGTGACGGCAAGCGCCAGCGATTCGTACAGATCTCCCTGGAACGACTGCAATACAGGAACCCTGCGGTAAACACCGTCCGCGTCAACCGTGGGGTTGTCGAAAAATCCCCCCGACAACGCCGCCTCCTGCAATACCGCATAGTTCCCGGTATGGGCCTTGGGTTTACGAAAGTCGACGTTGGTACCGTGACTCACGGCGGCGACGGTTGGTGCCGGCAGCTTGCCAATCGAGGCAGTTGAGTCGTTCTCACGAAAGACATACCCCATGATCGTGGCGCGCTCACGCAGGGAGTGGGCGAAGATATTGTCCCAATCCAGCGAATCACGAAGTTGAGGCAACTGTTCAATAAATTCGGTGTCAGTACTGAGTGAGCCTTCCGCCAGACTGGCCAATACCGCCAGACCACTGCCACGGTCCGGCTCCGGAAAAACAGCGTCAAATCCGACCACCTTGACGCCATATTTGTCAAAGAGGTTGTTAAGGAGTTGCGCAAGCTTGTTTCGACCCCAGGGCCATTGCCCTTCGGCCATGAGGCTCTCCTCATCTATGTCGACAATGACAATACGCTCATCCAGTGACTGTGGCATGGTCAACACCAGCCGGGCATCATATGCAAAGGCTTCCATGCGCTCGAGCGCTGGAATGACCAAACTGCCGCGGTTGTACATCAAAAAAGGTGTCAGCACCGCGATACTGATCAGGACGCGTATGAGAAGTCGTATGTACAAATCAGGCTACAATGACCAAAATCCGAAGCAGTCTAGCCGAATGGCCTGGGCCAACCGTGTGCGGTACTCCACAAAAAAACGCTATAGCCTTGAGGGTTTGTGTTTGCATCCCTATTATCAACCGCGCCGGAGGCCAGTCGGTGACACTGCCTGGCCTGTGATCGGGCCAACGGAATATTTATGTCAAATCGAATCAGTGAGCTGAGAAATCTGTCTGCAGAACAATTATTTGTCCGGGCCGGCGAAGTCCTGCCACCGTGGGTCGCATTTATTCTGGTGTTGGCAATTGCCTGGCAGCTCGTGCGCATCACCTGGTTATTTTTTCCAAACAGCAATGCGGACAATACGGCACTGATTAACACGCCGACCAGGACCAGTACGCAAGCGCAGACAATCAAGTCATACGATATCGGTAGGATTGTCGCAACGAATCTGTTTGGGGCACGAAATGCGGATGTCCCGCCGGTACCAACGGATGATTTCGCAGAGTTGGATGATACCCAGCTCAATCTTGTGTTGCGCGGAACAATTGCGGCCGGCGACGATCAGGTCGCATTAGCGATAATTGCTGACGACAAAGGCGAGGAAAAAGTTTATTCCATTGGCGAGCCAATTGGCGGTGGCCGCAAGTTGCACTCGGTGCTACGTGACCAGGCGATTCTCAACCACAATGGCAAACTTGAGGCTTTGCGCCTACCCAAGGAATACGAGACCACGCGGTCGTCATCGCGCACCAGGGCAAGCTCGCGACCGTCAACCTCAAGAGCTAATACGATTCGTAGTGTGCAGCAATCTATCGCAAACAATCCGGCAAAACTCACAGATCTGATACGACCACAGCCAGTCTTCTCCAATGGCAAGCAACTAGGGTATCGGGTGTATCCCGGTCGCCGCCGTCAACAGTTCGTTTCCCTCGGGCTAAAACCCGGGGATTTAGTCACCGAGATTAATGGCAGCCCGCTCAATGATCCCGCCAGAGGAGCCGAGATTTTCAAGTCTTTGGCGGAGTCCAATCAAGTCACCGTTACCGTGGAACGCAATGGCACGCCCGAGGTACTGGTGCTCGACACCGAGCAACTGAGCCTCGAGGATGGGCAACAGCGGTGAAGCTCCGGTATCCTGTCCGTTGGCATTCCACGCGCGCTGTCGCTTGGACAGAAGGCAAAACATGAAACACGACTCATTGGACACTTCCAGATTTAGGCGAGTGGTAGTTGCGGTCACGCTGGCAACATTGGCAGTTTGGTGGTCGGGGTCCGTGATGGCCGAGGGTGAGCGAATCACGCCTAACTATAAGGATGCAGACATCCGTCAAATCATTGAGGCGGTCAGCGAAGTTACGGGCAAGAACTTTATTATCGACGCGCGTGTCAAGGCACAGGTGACGCTTATTTCGTCCACCCCGATGTCGCCTGATGCGTTTTATAAAACGTTTTTGTCCATTCTTCAGGTCTACGGTTTCGTTGCGATCCCGTCAGGCGACGTCGTCAAGATTCTACCGGATACAAATGCCCGTCAACTACCCGGAAACGACCTGCCACAACGCATTGGCAATTCCGATGAAATAGTCACGCAGGTCGTCGAGGTCAAAAACATCGGTGCCGCACAACTTGTACCGATTTTGCGCCCCCTGGTACCGCCATATGGTCATCTGGCTGCGCACCCATCATCGAACATGCTGATCATCTCGGACCGCGCGGCCAACGTAAACCGGATGCTGCGAATTGTCCGTCGTATCGATCAATCCGGTGACGAAGAAATTGAGGTAATGCGGCTCGAGCACGCCAGTGCCGGTGACCTGGTGCGAATTTTGACTGCGCTGGCTCAGGGTGCAGGACGGACCGATACCGGAGGTGCGCCGACACAGCTCGTTTCCGACGACCGGACCAACAGCATTCTTATAAGCGGGGACAAAACTGCCAGACTGCGAATCAAGACTCTGATCGCGCACCTGGACACGCCACTGGAAGAAGGAGGCAACACCCAGGTAATTTACTTGCGCTATGCCGATGCCGAAGAACTTGCCGGAAAACTCAAAGAACAAGCAACGCAATCAACTGCGCCAGCGGCAGCGGGAACAGGGGTGGCCAACAGTGTCGTTATCTGGGCTGACATCCCAACCAATGCGCTGGTGATTACTGCACCCCCAAAGGTCATGCGATCACTGCGCTCTGTCATCGATAAACTGGACATACGCCGTTTACAGGTCCAGGTAGAGGCGATAGTAGTCGATCTTTCCGCGGACAAGTCGGCGGAGCTCGGCGTAACCTGGGCCATAGACGCATCAGACGATGCTGCAGGCGCTGCTCTGACCAACTTTGGCGGCGCGACCAATGTCGGTCAGATCGTCGGTGCTGTAACCGGTGGTGTCGACCCCACATCACTGGATTTTGTGCAGGACGGCGTCACCGTAGGCGTCGGTCGTCTAAAAGACAGCGGCACGAACTTCGCCGTCATCGCACGCGCACTGGCTGGAGACGCGAACACCAACATTTTGTCCATGCCCAGCATAGTAACCATGGACAATGAAGAAGCTGAAGTGAGTGTCGGCCAGGAGGTGCCCTTCCTGACTGGCAGTTTCAGCAGCACTGGCGGCACCGTAACCGGCTCGGTTAATCCATTCCAGACAATTCAGCGTGAGGACGTCGGTCTGAAACTCAAGGTTACGCCACAGATCAACGAAGGCGATGCCGTAATTATGGACATCGAACTCGAAGTCTCGAATCTGGCACAGGGCGCTACAGGGGCAGTGGATCTAATAACCAACCAACGCAGCATTCGTCAGAAAGTGGTTGTTGAGGACGGCGGCATAGTAGTACTGGGCGGTTTGATCGACGAAAGTCTGCTCGAAAGCGACAGCGGGGTCCCGGGTCTATCTCGCATCCCATTGTTCGGAAATTTGTTCAAATCACGGTCCTCACGCAAAACGAAACGAAACCTGATGGTTTTTATCAGCCCGACGATTCTTCGCGACGCGGCACAGGCGTACCGGGAAACCGACGCCAAGTATGATTACATACGCGATTTACAACGCGGTGACGATGGACGTATCCCGTTATTACCCCGCGAAGATCGTCCCATCATGCCTGCCATCGATGAATTCGTAGCACCACCACCAGAATTAGATGGACCCTGAGAGCGACCACCTGGAAGTACCTGAGGCACCCGACGAGGAGCCCGGAAAACCGACGCTGTCTTTTGCATTCGCCCGGCGCCACGGAATCCTGGTGCGTGGCTATCTCGACGACGGCAAAGCGGAAGTCGTGTATCGGCCGGGTCTGGACCCGCAGATTCTTGCTGAGGTCCGACGCTTTCTAGGCGCCCCACTACAGCTCGTCGCTGTTGACAGCGACGCTTTTGACAACGAGTTGCGGACCACCTACGAAAGTGGCGGTAACAGTGCGATACAAATGGAGGGATTCGACGATAACACCGACTTGTTTGAAGTCGCACAGGCCCTGCCGGAGCCTTCCGACTTGCTCGAGAGCGACGACGACGCGCCGATCATTCGTCTGATCAACGCTGTTTTAACCGAAGCGGTTAAAGAGAATGCATCGGACATTCATATCGAACCCTATGAAAACAGGCTGGTAATACGATTTCGTGTCGATGGTGTCTTGCGTGATGTGCTGCAGTCACGCCGCGCACTGGCGCCCCTGGTGGTTTCAAGGGTCAAAGTCATGTCAAAACTTGATATCGCAGAAAAACGCGTACCACAGGATGGCAGAATTTCACTGCGTATCGCCGGTCGCGCCGTGGACGTACGGGTATCCACACTCCCGTCGGGCGAGCGTGGCAGCGAAAGAGTTGTGTTGCGACTGTTGGACAAACAGGCTGGTCGGCTGGACTTGCAATCCCTCGGCATGGATTCAGCGTCGCAAGAACGCATCACTAATCTAATCAATCGGCCACACGGCATCATGCTGGTGACCGGCCCAACCGGCTCGGGTAAAACCACCACATTGTACGCAGCACTGGAACGCATCAACGACCGCGGCAGAAATATCCTCACAGTGGAGGACCCCATCGAATACTACATAGATGGAATCGGCCAGACTCAGGTCAATACAAAGGTGGAAATGACATTCGCCCGCGGTTTGCGAGCGATACTCCGGCAGGATCCGGATGTTGTCATGGTTGGTGAAATACGAGATCTCGAAACCGCAGAAATTGCGGTGCAAGCAAGTCTGACCGGACATCTGGTTTTGTCGACGCTACATACTAATACCGCTGTCGGTGCCGTAACACGTTTACGCGACATGGGTGTAGAGCCATTTCTGCTGTCGTCCAGCGTTGTAGGCGTTGTGGCGCAGCGATTAGTTCGGGTGTTGTGTGCCACTTGCAAGAAACCCTACACCGCAACGGAGCAAGAGAGGGCGTTGCTTAATGTTGACGAAGTTAGCGTGCAACTTTACCAGGCAAGTAGCTGTGATCTTTGCAACCGTTCCGGGTTCCGTGGCCGCACAGGCATCTATGAACTCGTTCTGGTTGACGATACGCTACGGACGATGATTCACGATGGCGCTGGTGAGCATGAATTGGAGCAGTACGCCCGAACACTGACACCCAGTATTCGATATGACGGACGGCGCAAAGTGTTGGAAGGGGAAACCACACTACCGGAAGTACTACGCGTGACACACGAGAGCTAACGCGGTTAGTCCATGGGTGCATTCGAATATGTTGCTGTAGATACCGGCGGCCGTGAGCAAAAGGGCCTGATAGAAGGCGATACGGCCCGTCACGTAAGGCAGATGCTGCGTGAACGTGAATTACTTCCACTCAACGTTACCGAGGTGGCGGCACGCGAGAAGCGGTTCCGTGGTAGTTTTTCTCTGCGTCGGCGCTCGATATCGCCCCTGGAACTAGCCCTGCTGACCCGGCAACTTGCTACGCTGGTCAAGTCAGGGATGCCTTTGGACGAGGCTCTGCAGGCTGTGTCCGAACAAAGTGAACGACCGCGTCTGCAAAGCGTTATGCTCGGCGTACGCGCTCGAGTTATCGAAGGCCATCCGCTGGAAACCGGCTTGGCAGACTTCCCGCAGGCTTTTCCGGAAATCTATCGTGCAACGGTAGCGGCAGGTGAACAGTCGGGTCATCTCGATGGTGTGTTGGAGCGTTTGGCAGATTACACCGAGAGCCGGCAGTTGCTGCGCCAAAAAGTATCCCAGGCAATGATCTATCCAGCCATCGTAACGACTCTGGCAGCGATTATTGTTTCAGGTCTGCTGACCTACGTAGTGCCCAAAATCGTTACCGTTTTTGCAGATGTCGAACAAGAGCTCCCCTTGCCCACTCGTATTCTCATTGGTCTCAGCGACTTTTTGCGGGAAAACGGGCTATGGCTGATCGGGCTGCTCGTCCTGGCTTTTATTGGGATACGATACCTGCTTCGTCGCCCTGGACCCAGGCGAAAATACGACGTCGCATTATTACGCATGCCGTTGCTGGGCCGTCTGACTCGCGGTCTGAATACCGCACGCTTTACCAGCACCTTGAGCATTTTGGCCGGCAGCGGCGTTCCGGTGCTCGAAGCATTGCGTATCGCTGGTGGAGTGGTTACCAATATACCCATGCGCGAGGCCGTCCATCACACTGCCGTACGTGTGCGTGAGGGTGCGCCGATAGGCAAATCCCTGGGTATCAGCAAGTTGTTCCCACCCATGACCATTCATTTGATTTCCAGTGGCGAAGTCAGCGGTCAACTGGAAGAGATGCTGGAACGCTCAGCCAAAAATCAGGAACGGGAAATGGACAGCCTGATAGCAACGACCCTCAGTCTGCTGGAACCGGCAATGATCCTCCTGATGGGCGCCGTCGTGCTTGCTATTGTGCTTTCGATACTAATGCCGATTTTCGAACTCAACCAGGCGGTTGGCTGACAGACTTCCGCTATGCTCAAAGTGTGCAACGCCATCGTTATGATTCACCATAACGTTGCCCACACTGTATCGACTGCAAAACTGTGAACCCCATCAAAGTAGCCAACACTGGTTGAACGATAAAAATAGACCGTGGCCGCACCGTTTAGCGGCTTTCAGCGGAGAGTGCGATGGCTACTAAAGACACCGACTATGATGAAGACCTTTACACCGACACGTCGATGTTTGATGCGGATGAGATTGTGCGCAGCGTAGAGGAAGTGGCACGCACAAAAAAAGAAGCTGAAAAGAACGCTTCAGCTCGTCGTCGGTTTGAAATGATGATGGAAGAGCGCAAACTGGCTGCCGACCTTGAAGACGCTTATGACGATGAGTGGAGTGACGACATGAATGAGGACTGGGACGGCGATAACTGGTCCTGATCAGGCGTCTCATGAATATACCGGAAAGGCAGTCCATGACTGCCTTTTTTTGTTGCAAGCCTACCTAATGGAAGTCTCGCGAACGGGCCACTAACGATCCCAGCATGTAACTATGATCCCGTAACGAACGAGCCACTACATGCAATACATCAGCTTGTTTTTGCAACTGTCCCTGCACCCCCAGCAATTGTGAGCCCAACAGTACTTTTCTCTGGCGATCGGCAAGGTGCTCCCAAACGATCAGGTTCACATGCCCGGTCTCATCTTCCAGCGTTACAAAAGTGACGCCCTTGGCAGTGCCCGGCCGCTGCCGTGTAATAACCAGCCCTGCTGTGCTGACAGTCGTGCCATCAGGTAATTCCCACAAACCTGCCGCGGTACAAATATTCTGACTGGACAATTTTTCACGCAGCAACGCCATCGGATGACGACCTAGCGTGAGCCTCATACTTTGATAGTCGGCAATGACATCTTCACCTTCGGTAGGCTTACGTAGCATCGGTACGCCTTCGCAAATCTCGATCTGTGGCATCAACGGCAAGGGAGCCTCTACACCTGCCACATCCCAGCGTGCTCTGTGCCGGTTACCCGTCAACGGACGTAACGCGCCCGCCGCAGCTATGGCACCCAGATCAGCCCGGTCCAGTTCTGCGCGTGTTGCCAGGTCCTGCACATCCCGAAATCGTTTGTCGTTACGCGCCCGGAGCACTCTGGCACAACCCGCCGCAGAGAATCCTTTGACCAGACGCAAGCCAAGCCTGAGTGCAGGTAACGAATCGGCGCCCTGCTCGAGCGTACAGTCCCATCGGCTGTTAACTATGTCTGCCGGCCGGATTTCGACACCATGACGCTTCGCATCCTGGATGAGTTGGGATGGCGCATAAAAGCCCATGGGCTGACTATTGATCAGCGCACAGGCGAAAACAGCCGGTTCGTGACATTTGAGCCAGGCCGATACATAGACCAATAATGCGAAACTTGCTGCGTGCGACTCTGGAAAACCATATTCGCCAAAGCCTTCGATCTGGCGAAAAATTTGTTGTGCGAATTGTTTACTGTATCCCCGCTCCAGCATACCGCTGATCAAGCGTTCCTCGAATGGACCCAAACCGCCACGGCGTTTCCATGCAGCCATCGCCCGTCGCAGTTGATCAGCCTCGCCCGCACTGAACCCAGCTGCCACCATGGCCAGATGCATGACCTGTTCCTGAAAAATTGGCACACCCAGGGTGCGCGACAAGACGTCCCGTACTGCCGGACTGGGGAAAGTGACTTCCTCTTCGCCATTTCTGCGTCGCAGATAGGGATGGACCATATCGCCCTGAATGGGCCCGGGTCGGATAATGGCAACTTCGATTACCAGGTCGTAATAAGAACGGGGTTTCAGACGCGGCAGCATCGCCATCTGCGCCCGCGACTCAATCTGAAAAACACCCATGGTGTCGCCCTTACAGATCATGTCGTAAACAACAGAGTCTTCGGCGGGCACTGTGGCAAGACTGAGTTTGCGCCCGTAAAAGTCTTCCACAAGCTCAAAACTACGCCGGATCGCACTGAGCATGCCTAGCCCCAACACATCGACCTTGAGCAATCCGAGTGCATCGAGATCGTCTTTATCCCATTGAATCACAGTGCGTTCAGGCATAGATGCGTTTTCGACCGGTACCAGTTGGGCCAGCGGTCCACGCGAGATGACAAAACCGCCTACGTGTTGTGACAGATGGCGTGGGAACCCCATCAGGATGCGGGCTAGTGTGCGTATGCGATGAATCACCGGGCTGGCCGGATCGAAACCGGCATCACGTAACCTTTCATCGCTTACATCACCTTCCCACCAACCCATTGCACGTGCCATACGATCAACCTGCAATGTATCCAGACCGAGGGCCTTGCCCACATCGCGCACAGCGCTGCGTGCCCGATAACTAATTACGGTAGCTGTCAATGCCGCCCGGTCGCGCCCGTACTTGCTATAGATATGCTGTATGACTTCCTCGCGCCGTTCGTGCTCGAAATCCACATCGATGTCAGGTGGCTCATTACGTTCACGGGAAATAAAACGCTCAAACAACATCGACATGCGAGCTGGATCGACCTCGGTAATGCCCAAAGCGAAACAAACAGCTGAGTTCGCGGCTGAGCCACGACCCTGGCAGAGAATGTCGCGGTCTCGCGCAAACTGGACTATCTCGTGGACCGTTAGGAAATACTGCTCGTACTCCAGCTCGGCGATGAGCTCGAGTTCGTGCTCGACTAATACGCGGACTTTCTCTGACACACCGCCAGGCCAGCGTTTCTGCATGCCGATTTCAGTGAGTTTGCGCAAATGGCTGGTCGCAGTTTCATCATGCGGTACCAGTTCATGTGGGTATTCATAACGCAATTCTTCCAGGCTAAAGTGACAGCGATCGGCTATATGACAGCTCTGGTCGAGCAATGCTCGGGAATAAACTTGCTGCAGTGTCTCGATTGGACGCAGGTGTCGTTCGCCATTTGGGAAAAGCCAGGGCACAGCTTCGGTGATGGTTTTGCGCAAACGAATAGCAGTGAGTGTGTCTTGCAATGCGCGTCGGCCTCTGACATGCATGTGCACATCGCCACAAGCCACTCGTGGTAAACCAAGTGTCTCAGCCAATTCTTCTAGCAAACGGGCGCGATATATATCGTCTCCGGCGACCAGTAATTCAACGCCGATCCACAAGTTTGGCCTGAAAATATCGCGGAGCCAGTGGCACTGCTCAACATCGGGTTCATCGCCAGGAAACCAGATCGCCAGGCAATCTTCCACACTTTTAGCCAGATCGCCACGGCATAGTTTGTACTCACCCTTGGGTGCAGCTCGCCGTGCGCGCGTGATCAGGTCGCACAACAAACCGTAACCTTTGCGACTGGTAGCCAACAACACCAGGTGCATACCATCTTGTAGATGGAACTCGCTGCCGATGATTAACTTGCAATTGAGTTCGCGTGCTGCGACGTGTGCCCGCACGATACCGGCCACCGAACATTCATCGGTAATGGCCAAAGCGTGGTAACCCAGTTTAGTGGCCTGTGTAACCAGCTCTTCCGGCTGCGACGCGCCCCGCAAAAAACTGAAGCTGCTGACACAATGCAGTTCTGCGTAGCCCCCCACCCTCGAAGGTAAATCACGCGAGATTCGCCCCTCCCCCAAATCCCCTCCCCGGAGGGGAGGGGGAACAGTTGGGTTAGCCGAAGTAACCATGCAGGTACCAGTCATAGGGTGCGCGCCGTTCACGATAGACCCACAATCGCAGTCCTTGCACATCACGCATGATGTAATAGTCACGCACGATATCGCCGCAGTCCCACCAACCCGTTTCGATACGTTCAGGGCCGGTTTCGCATACCAGCGGCCCGGCGTAATCTGGTCGACCTGCGGTCTGGCTTAAACGCTGTGGTTGCGATAAAAGCCACAACGGCCTCGGACAGAGATTCCTGTTTTCCGACTCCTCCAGATCACGCAAGTTTCGCCCCCCACTCCAACCAGGAGCTCGGCCTTCGGCCTCGAAGATGGGTCGCTTCGCGACGGATGGATTGGCGTGTCTCGATACACGCAAATCGGGCTCGACACGGCACCAGGCAGATTCAGGGCGATGATCGGCAACGCCAGCAACACTGAAAACTGCCGACACCCCCAGCTTCGTACGCAGATTTTCCAGCAAAGCAGGCCGATCACAGGACAAACCAGGCTGATAGGCAAACAACTGGCGCTCACGCCCAGCCAGCGGCGTCACTTTGCCGCTCATCAACTGTAATGCGATGACCGGTGCGGGTAGCTTAAGGGACTCAAGACGTAGCCGCGCTAATGACAATAAACGCCGGGAGTCCTGACACTGCTCCAGCAAGCCGACCCGCATTACTGTAGGTGACTGCTCGGAATGAAAAAGCCGCAATCCGATGTTCTGTACGCCGGCCTGCCGTGCAATCAGATAACCAGTCAGCTGTGCTATCAATCGCTCTGCTGCGATCAACAGCTGGTGGGTATTCGCTGTTTCGGCCGGCATCTCGATGGTTTCCCTGAACCGGTCAGGTGCAACAAACGACGGCCGCGGATCAGGCAGACGACCCAGCGCGCGGTCCAATTGTTGCAGATAGCGCTTACCAAAACGCCGTGCAAAACCATCACGCGGCAGACGCAAACAATCACGCACACTGTAAATGCCCATCCCTTTCAATGAGGCGATGGTTTTGTCTGGCCAGCCCAGACAATGCAACGGCAATTTTCCCAACTGCCCGGGCAGTTCCTGTGGTTGCATGATCAGCACGCCCCGACCCACCCGCGCCAACCACAATGCCGCCAACGGTGTGGGGGCCAGTGCCAGCTGCCGACAGTGATGCATCGCTTCGAGTTTTGTGCCGATCTGTGCACACAGGCGGTCCGCACCATTAAATAATCGCAGACTGCCCCGAACTTCGAGTAACAAGGCAGCAGGCCGTTCGATATGCACCCAGGGTGTGAATCGCGTTGCCCACAAAGCCAGTTTTTCCAGGCACTCATGCTCACGGTGTAAATCCCGTCGGTATATTTGTAAGTGCGGACACAGCGCATAAGCTGCATTGAGCCCCGATCCGCAATGAATCCCCTGCCGACGGGCCGTTTCATTAACCGCATGGACCAAACAGTGACTACCCTCACCGTCAACGACGACTAATGGTCCGGCAACCGCTTTGTCGTTCAGTACCTCCAGCGCAAGCCGGGGTAGGTTTATACAAAGCCAGAGATGGGGAAACTGATCACCAGCCCGGTTTAGCGACTCACTGGCCGGTGACACAGCCGGTACAGGCAGCGACTGAAAAAGCCCCGGCGTGGTGCTGGGTACTGCCACAAGCTAGCTGTCGGTTTTAAAACGGCTTGCAACGTCGCGCGTATGCGTAGCACCTAATGGCAAACGTACCGTTACAGGTTTGCCACCGCGACTTTTCAAGACCTTTACCACCAGCCCGTCAGCGGTCTGATTAAGCAGCAACCGCAATGCCGCCGGAGATGCAATCGCCACAGTCGTGGCTGGACGAAACAACACCCCCAGGGTGCCGCCTTCGGCCGCTGCAAGCTGCAAACGACGCAAACCGGCAGCAGTAGCACGTGTGGACCATGACAATACTGCTGCACAACTACCTGAGCGCAGCGACTGTTCTGTCGCCCACATAATCTCTTCTTCGACTTGCGTATGCACGATGAGCAACCGCGTCAAATCGATGCCTGCTGCAGCCAGAGCGGGTGCATACGGCACCCAGGGTGGTGCAATCCAGATCAGACAACGATCATCATCCAGGCTGCTCAGTTTAACCAGCAACGGCAGCAGGAGGCGCAATTCCCCCTGACCACGGCGATCGAGCAATACCTCATTCAGGGAGTCAACCGGCCAGCCTCCTCCAGGTAAACAGGAATCCAGTTGTTTATGGCCAGTCGGAATTGCTTTTATTTTGTTATCTTGTTCACAAGCCCGCCAGATATGCGGGTGGTGCAGTAATTCATATAACGGTTCTTTCTGCGTCGATGGCATTTTGATGTCTTGTTCCGTATAGCTGGCCCAGGGCCAACACGGCCCATTCGCATTCCGGTCGGTAATGCAAAATCAGGCTCGTCGAATTACACCCACTACAACGCCCTCTATCACCATGGGCTCCGATTCGAGGTCCACATGGATGGGTTCGAAATCCGGGTTCTCCGGCAACAACCACACTTCATGGCCTTTCTGACGATAGCGCTTGACCGTTACCTCATCTTCGAGGCGCGCGACAATAATCTGCCTGTTGCGCACATCCGGTGTACGGTGCACCGCAACCAAATCGCCGTCGTGAATGCCGGCATCACGCATACTCATGCCGTTGACCTGTAGCAGATAGTGCGGCCTGGGCGTAAACAGGTTCGGATCGAGGCGATAGTGTGCCTCGACATGCTGCTCAGCCAGCATGGGCTGACCAGCTGCTACCCGACCCACAACCGGTACACCCAGTTCGACTCCGTCGCAGATCCGGATGCCGCGTGATACGCCCGGGAGAAGCTCTATGGCACCCTTGCGCTGTAGTGCCCTCAGGTGCTCTTCAGCGGCATTCGCGGAACGAAAGCCCAGCTCGCCGGCAATCTCAGCGCGTGTTGGTGGCATACCCGTTTGGTCGATAGTGGCCTGAATTAACTCAAGTATTTCGGCCTGACGTGGTGTGAGATCCTGCATAAAGACACCCATCTGTATAAAAAACCAGACCTGTGATTATATACAGATCAGGGGTCAAAACAATCCCCGATTTCGCGTAATTCGCCCCCCACCCCAACCCTCCCCCCGCAGGGGGGAGGGAGAACATCACGCGTAATTCGCCCCCCACCCCAACCCTCCCCCCGCAGGGGGGAGGGAGAACATCACGCGTAATTCGGCCCCCGCCTCCCCCAGGGGGAAGGAGCTCCAACCCCGGCAAGGGAAGAAATGTCGTGGGAAGAAATGCCCATGAATTTATGGCATCATAGTAAGAGATCGCATGAAGTAGTTATGGTAAATGCTTAATGTGATTGTGCACATCTAGAAAACCAAAAGCAGGGGTAATGCATGACGCGTCAAATGGGTGTGGGAGAGATCACCGAAGCAACGTTCGGATGGCAAACCGCTTCCGGCCTCATCACTGACGACACGACACTCAATCTTCCCCTGAGCATGCTGGAACACAATCGGGATGCGGCGATCCTCATGGCACCCGTATCAGGTCTTGCAGATCCCTCGATTGTCTACGTCAACGAAGCCTTCGAAACCCTGACCGGTTTCCCGCGGACACATGCTTTGGGTGCCTCACCACGGATACTGGTGGGCGAACGCGGTCAGTTTGGCTGGGTTGATCGCATGCGCCGGCGGATGCAGTCGCAGCTGGCTTTCCGTGAGCGATGCATGTTGCGTTGTGCCACCGAAGAGGCCCTCGCCGTTTCGGTCGAGGCCCACCCAATCTCTGCCTCCGGAGGTAACATTATTTACTGGCTGGTCAAGATGCATGACTTGGCTTCGGTGGCAGACGAACAAGCGAGCGTGTCAAATGCACTTTATCAGACGACGCACGATGAGCTGACCGGGTTAATTAATCGTGTAGAATTTGAAAATCGTCTTGAAGCAGCACTAAAGCGCATTGCAGAAGACGGTGGCGAACACGTTCTGTGCTATATCGATCTGGATCAGTTCAAAGTCATCAATGACACTTGCGGTCATGCCGCCGGTGACGAGCTTTTGCGTCAACTGGGCGACATCCTGCCTGGCTGCGTACGGGACTGCGACACTATCGCCAGACTGAGTGGCGACGAGTTTGCCGTACTGCTCGACGGTGCGACCGTCCCACAGGCCCGGCTCCTTGCCAATCGCTTGCGGGACAGCATTGAAAAATTCCGTTTTCCCTGGCTAAACAAGGTCTTCAGCATCGGCGTGAGTATAGGCATGGTCTCGGTAACAGATGCCAGCGAGAGTGCCGCACGCCTTTTGAGTGCAGCCGATACCGCCTGTTTTACGGCCAAGGATCTCGGTCGGAACCGGATTTATTTGCATCATCTCGAGGATGGCGAGATCGCACGCCGCCATGGCGAGATGGAATGGGTTACGCAGATACAGGCAGCGCTGGACCAGGAACGTTTTCTGCTTCATCTGCAACGCATCAAGGGCCTGACTTCGGCGGCGACCGGCCAGCATTATGAGGTGCTGCTCCGCATGGAGGCCGATGACGGCACGCTGATCTCGCCGGAACTGTTTCTGCCCGCCGCCGAGAATTATCATTTGTCTACGCGGCTCGATACCTGGGTCGTCGGCAAGGTAATCGAATACCTCACATCAAATGAGGATCATCTCGCCGATGACCAGCTCTGTTGCATCAATCTGTCGGGACATTCGATTACCGATGCCGGTTTCCTGCAATACATCGTTGCACAGCTGCACGACGCGCCGGCAGTTGCAAAGTCAATTTGTTTTGAGATTACCGAAACAGCGGTTATTGCCAATCTCGGGCTGGCAACGCATTTTATCCGGTCGCTAAAGAAACTGGGTTGCCGATTTGCGCTGGATGATTTCGGTAGCGGTCTGTCTTCATTTGCCTATTTGAAGAATCTGCCGGTGGATTTTTTAAAGATTGATGGCATGTTCGTAAGAAACATGACACGCGACCCGATAGACCTTGCATTCGTACGATCCATCAATGAGATTGGTCACGTGATGGGCAAGATGACCGTTGCCGAATTTGTCGAGGATGAAGAGACGCTCGATGCACTACGCACGCTGGGCGTTGACTATGCCCAGGGATTCCATATTTCCCGACCTGCTCCGCTTATCTAGCCAGCATACGCCCAGAATTCCGTCTCCTGTGTCGGCTCTCGGCGCACCGGGGGGCGACATGGAGCGAAACCCTCGAGACCCCCATCAAACAGATGCAAATCGGTCAATCCCGACCAGTCATACCGGAGACCGTCGTGGTGAGATATGGAGGCGAAGCGACATTTAGCATTCTTTGCGGTTAAATAAGCAGCTGGAAACAACTGTCTGACCATTATGAGCGTTTTCATCTATGGCCCCCCGCAGAGCACTTATGTCCGAACTGTCAGGATGGCGTGCACAGAAAAAGGTGTGCCCTACGAACTAAAGGATGTTGAGTTCGGCTCAACCGACCACACCAGTTTGCACCCGTTTGCACGCATCCCAATTTTGCGTCACCGTGACTTTATACTTTGCGAGAGCAGCGCGATTACGCGGTATATCGATCAGGTATTCGAGGGCCCGCGGCTACGCCCTGAGGACCCACGCGAACGCGGTCTCATGAACCAATGGATCAGCACCGTCATGGACTATTACTATGACGTGATGATTCGTTCACTCGTCTTGCCGCGTCTGGGTCTGGCCCCGCTGGACGAAAAAAAAATTGCGGCTTTACGTCCGCGACTCGAACATCAACTCGGGGTGGCCGACAAAGCCCTGGCTGAGAATAGGCACCTGGCGTGTGAGGCCCTAACGCTCGCTGACTTGTACCTGGCACCGGTTATCGCATTTGTCATGAAAACGCCAGAAGGCGGGCGGGCCGTGCCAGGCTATGAAAACCTTGTCCGGTGGATGAAGGGTATTATGGAACGTCAGAGCTTTTCGTCGTCAGTACCCCCTCTGTAACGTATAATGGCAGGCCAGCAGCGCCTCTCGGGGCGCCATTAAAACGGCCGACGCAGACCAATATAAAAGCGCGCATTGGCCAAATAAGATACTGGAGGCCCCAATGTTACAGCGCCTGTCCACTTTGCTTGCATTCCTGACGCTACTGGCCGCCACGCCGGCTTCAGCACAGGTCGCGTTTGAGAGCGGCTCGGTCCGCCCACTCGCGAAGTCGCCAGACGGTGGCCATCTGTTTGCCACCAATACACCCGGCAATACGCTTGAAATCTTTGCGATACGCAGTGACGGTCTGCAGCATTTGAGTTCGGTCGCAGTCGGTCTCGAGCCGGTGGCCGTAGTCGCACGGAACAACGCTGAGGTGTGGGTGGTCAATCATCTCTCCGACAGCATCAGCATCGTATCGGTGACTGGCGAGCCACGCGTGATCCGCACGCTTCTAGTCGGCGACGAACCACGCGATATCGTTTTTGCCGGTACCGGGGGCAACGAACATGCCTTCATTACGACCGCGCACCGGGGTCAGCATCGCACGCATGCATCAATTTCGGCGGTTACCGGCGCCGGAGATCCACAACTGACAACCGCTGGTGTGCCACGAGCCGATGTCTGGGTATTTGACGCCGCTGCCCTGGGCACCACACTCGGTGGCACGCCACTGGAAATTATCGAATTGTTTGGTGACACGCCACGCGCACTGGCCACCACACCCGATGGCAGCACTGTTTATGCGGCCGTGTTCCATTCGGGCAACCAAACCGCCGTCGTAAGTGAAAACATCGTGTGCGACGGGTTCGACGGGGTTGCCTGCAGCGGTGATGGCATAACGTCACCCAACGGCCTGCCCGGTGGTGAATTACCCGGTGGCAACCCGGGGCCGGCAATGAATGTCCACGGTGACGCGGCACCTGAAGTCGGTCTCATCGTCAAGTACGACAATGGCACAGGCGAGTGGCGCGACGAGTTGAACCGGAACTGGAGTAATGGGATCCGCTTCAATCTGCCCGATCTCGATGTATTTGCCATCGATGCCGACACGTTCAGTATTACCGACAGCCACCCTCATGTCGGCACCGTGCTGTTCAACATGGCCGTCAATCCGGTTGACGGGACAATCTATGTGTCGAATACCGACTCAATCAACGAGGTACGTTTTGAGGGTCCGGGTATTTTTGCTGGCAACACCGTGCAGGGCCATCTTTCGGAAGCAAGAATCTCGCTTATCGACAGCAATGGCGTAGCGTCGCGGCATTTGAACAAACACATCGATTACAACATCACACCGGCACCGCTCGGCACTAAAGACCACAGCCTGGCTACACCGATGGATATGGTGATCAGTTCTGACGGCAACACGCTCTACGTCGCCGCTTTCGGCTCCGGCAAAGTCGGTGTCTTCGACACCGCAACACTGGACGACGACAGCTTTGACCCAACCATCGACAGCGCAAATTACCTTAGCACGACCGGTGGTGGCCCGGCGGGTTTAGCGCTGGACGAAGCGAACGGTCGTTTGTACGTGGCCACCCGTTTTGATAACGCGATCTCAGTATTCGATCTCAGCACCGGCACCGAGACCGCTCATCATTCACTGAATAATCCGGAGCCGGTTTTTGTGACCGCCGGACGCCCGTTTCTTTATGACGCGCAACTGACTTCGTCCAATGGCGAGGCCTCATGCGCCAGTTGCCACATCTTTGGTGACATGGACAGTCAGGCCTGGGATCTGGGCGACCCCGATGGCGAGGTAATCAGCAATCCGATGCCGATCAACCTCGAAACCCTCGTGATCAATTTCAATCAGGCCTCACCGACGATTAACGGCACTGGCAATTTCAGAGACCTGCATCCGATGAAAGGCCCGATGACCACACAAACCCTGCGTGGCATGAGCAACTCGGGCGCCATGCATTGGCGTGGCGATCGGGCTGTTGGTGTCTTTGGCACTGACGCCTTTGACGAAGTGTTGTCGTTTATCAACTTCAATGTCGCGTTTCCCGGTCTCGTTGGTAATACAACTCAATTGAGTGAGACTGATATTCGGGCTTTCGCCGATTTCGCCCTCACATTGACTCTGCCTCCTAATCCGGTCCGTCCGCTGAACAACACGCCGACAGCGGCACAGCAGGCCGGCCGCGATCTGTTTTTCGGTCCGCGCAGAATGGATGGGGCACCGATCGATTTCACCGGTGATCCGAATGGCGACGGGTTCACCTGCGAGGGTTGTCACCGGCTGGACGCGAGCCTGGGTTTCTTTGGTACTGGAAAGCATGCAAGTTTCGAGAACGAAGAGCAGATACTCAAGATTCCTCATCTACGTAACATGTACCAGAAAGTGGGCATGTTCGGCATGCCAGACGTTGAATTTTTTAACACCGGCGACAATGGTCATAAGGGCGACCAGGTACGCGGCACGGGATTTCTGCACGATGGCAGTACCGATTCGTTGATCCGATTTTTTCAGGCGACAGTTTTCAATTCACAACTGGGTGTGGGTTTTGTCAGCGAACAGGAGCGATTGGACATGGAACAGTTCATGCTGGCGTTCGACACTGATCTTGCACCGATCGTGGGCCAGCAGATCACGTTGAGCAACACCAGTCCCGCCGCGATTGACGATCGAGTAGACCTGCTGCTGGATCGTGCCGATATGGTATTTACCTCCAAAGTACTGGGTGGCGTCGTGACCGAAGCCGATATCGTGGTCAAGGGTGTGATCAATGGCGAGGCACGTGGCTGGCAGCGTCTGGCCGGCGGCAGCTTCCGTAGCGATCGCGCGGCGGAGGCACTACTCACTGAGGTAGCTTTGCGAGGGTTAGCAAACGTTGCCGGCCAGGACCTCACTTTCTCAGCAGTTGTCCCCGGGGACGGTTATCGCATTGGTATCGACCGCGATGGCGACGGCGCGCTGGATGGTGATGATGTATGCCCGGACGTCCACAATACAGACCAGGCAGATGCCGATGCCGATGGCATTGGCGACGCCTGCGATAGCTGTATTAACGTCAGTAACAGCGATCAGCGCGACACCAACGGCGACGGCTATGGCAACCTGTGTGATGCCGACCTCGTCAATGACGGTCTCATTAACTTTCTCGATCTGCGTCAGTTGGCAAATGTCTTTTTTACCGCTGATCCCGACGCGGACTTGAACGGCGATGGCATCGTTAACTTTCTCGACCTCCGTGTGATGGCCGAATCCTTCTTTCAGGCACCGGGGCCTAGTGGGCTTTTGTGATTTCTGCAGCTAGGTACAGGGGCCCCGATAGCACTTTCTGGTGGCCTTAGGACCTTTGGTTTCAGGCTCCGATGACGCCATTATGTCAAATAAGTCGTTATTTCAATGTATTGGCTGCAACTAGGCCTCGTTTGAAGTTTTGGCTTGGAGTTAACGTGTGATCAGACGCATATCACTGGAATTGCGGCTGTGACACACTAGCGACCCCCCGGTACACTGCGCCGCAACATATGGCAGATAGTAGCGAAAATCCCCTACGCAGTCGTGTAACTTTTGTCGAAGTCGATGAGCTGACTGTGGACAAGATCACCGGTCAGTCGGCACCGCGTCTGGAGGTATCTGCCCTCGATGGCGTGGAGCGCCTGCTGACCGCCTCGACCCTGGGTACACTTGAATGCGAAGTAGTCGTGCTTGGCACGGCACTGACCGATCCTGTCCGGGTGGCACAACATGTACAGAAACTCGACAAGAATATTCAGATAATTATCTTGTCCAGTGTTGAGCGTGCCGAAGACTATTTTCGCCAAATTGAGTTCAGCCCGTTCCTCGGTGACGCCGTAACTTTGCTGCCGATTGACAAACTGTCTGAACTGAAAACTTTTATAGGCCGCGCGGTCAATCGGGCACATCGCCGCTGCAGTTATAGTCGCGATGCAATTTCTGCAGTAAAAAATGGCAAGCCAGGGCAAGCCAATCGTGATGCCATGCATTACCTGGGCAACGTTCTGGAACACGCCCCTATCGGTATGCTCACGTTGGACGCCAATGGACGTATACAAACACTCAATAAGCGTGGCGCGGAGATTCTCAACGTCCGCGAACGCGATGTCTTGGATACGGCCTTCGCGGGCTTCTTCATGCCGGTGGATCGAATCCGCCTGGATCGCGTACTGCAGGGGACAGATTCGTATGTTGGGCATTTTAGGATTGGACAGCATGACGAAGAAGCTAGTTTTGTCGAAATCACGGCGGCTGAATATGTATCACGTTCGGGGCAACCCGGTCGTATGATTGTTCTGCATGACGTTACTGACCGGGTGGCCGCCGAACAGGCCCGCATGCAAGCGGCCGCCGCGCTGCAGGCAAGCGAGGATCGCTTTATGGAACTTGCCGATGTGCTGCGGTTGATACCGTGGGAGGCCGACGCAAGCACGCAGCAGTTTAGATACGTCGGGGCAAACGCAGAGGAAATCACCGGCTATCAACGAACGGAATGGAATAGCGAGGATTTCTGGCCGCAGCTGCTGCACCCGGATGACCGGGAAAAGGCGATGAAAACCCGGGCCAGTAATTCGCGGCGGCTAGAGAATTTCGACCATGAGTATCGCATTATCACCGCTGACGGACGCACACGCTGGATACACGACATAGTCAATGTCGTACGTGATCGACACGATAAGCCAAAAAAACTTCGTGGCTTCATGGTTGATGTAACCGAAAAGCATCGCCATTCAGGCGCCGACCTGAAACAAGCCTAGAACCGGCCGCGCATTGCCGATCGAAGGCGGCCCACGCATAATCGACTCATGAAGCGTTGGTCCCACTGGTACCCACACGTTGTGGCAGCAACTGCCCTGCTCGTCGGCTGTGCCATTTATCTGTTCGTGCGCCCTGCGAGCGTCTACTACGCCGCAGGCCCCATCCCTGTTCCACTGGGTGGCCAATTGCCTTCGGCGTTACACACCCTGGCATTCGCTCTGCTGGGCTCTTTGATGGTAACCCGCCATTCCATGGCGATTGCTGTAATTGTTACGTGGGGCGCTATCGAAATGCTGGCAGAATTGGCCCAACACGCGTTATTCCCAGTGCCCCAAACATTGGCGGCCTATCAACAGGCCAGTACTTTTGACCCGGCTGATCTGATCTCAATAATCGCTGCAATCTACATTGCCGTCCTAGTAACACGCATTACGAGGTGCATGACATGAATGTGTCGAAGCCACTCGGTCTGGGCCTGATCTGGGCTGTGGGAATAATCACAATTATAGCCAGCAGCTTTCAAGATGAGGAAACTGTGACGCCACCCGTACCGGTAACGGTTAGTTACCTGCTCAGTTCTCTCACAACACCGCTGGCACGGGAACTCGAAACACGATCCGCTGAACTGACAGTTTTGTCACTCAGTGGTAGCTACAACGCCAATCAGGGCGACCGGCTCACACTCGAGCGCAATTCAATCGAGCTGGACACCAACAGTGGCTTTGTCGCGACAGTTACGCCAAAAACCATGGATGAACTCTTAGACGGACAAACCGCGTTCGAAGTCACTGTCGCACTCGATGTAGGACTTGGGCACAACCCGGTAGCCGGCCAGTTTAGTAGTCTGTTTTCCGGCACCACGACCCTTGTTACGGTAACCGCCAGTGGTGTCGATGTCGCCGTCGGTGCAGCAGCGCCGGAATCATTTGGCTGGTCAACATTCGTCGCCATCGAAGACGATACAAACGCTACTCTGGACATGCGCATGGCATCGGCTGCTTACAACATGATCGAGGTAGTACTACGTGCCACGCAATTGGCCGAAGACATCGTTGCTGATATCGAAGCGAACAAAGCTTCGTTGGAAGGCATGAATATCGGCACGACCCTGGCACTGACCTGTGACAACACAACCGATGAAGGTGACGGCCAGTCCAGATTGCTCTGGACTATTGATGCGGCAGGTACGGGACAGGGCGTGATCGGGGATAACGATGCCTTTGAAGCCCGCTACGGCGACTGCAGGGATGCAACGCGGTCACGCTATCTGGATGGCGAAGTCTTACTGGATAGTTACGACCCGGCGGACATCGCAGAACTTAGCATATTTGCTGTCAACGTTGACCTGCGTAGCTTATTTGTGTCCGAAACACTGACCGATATCGATACGACACCGAGTGCCAGTTCACCGCGGTTCAACGGTCAACTCGCCCTCTCTTATACGGAACAGGCAATCCCGTAGTATTGCTAGATATCCCGCCCGCGCCTGGCGAGATAGTCATGCCATAGCACTCGCGCCGCGATCGCTCTCCACGGGCGCCAGGTTTCGACCAAACGCTCCTGCTTGTCGGCTTCCACAATGTCGTACAGATCTTCGATTGCCCTGATCAATGCAAGATCGCCCGCAGGCCAGACATCGGGACGTCGCAAAGCCATGAGCAAATAGACATCGGCTGTCCAGGGTCCAATGCCCTTAAGTTCGCATAAACAATTGCGTGCCACCTCATCGTTCTGCCGTGCCACAGACGCAAGATTTAGCGTGTTGTCTGCAACCGCTGCCGCCAGGCCACGACAATAAGCCGCCTTTTGCCGGGTCAGACCGGCGCGCCTTAGTTGCGCGATAGAACATGAACTAAGCCGGCTTGCAGTCAGAGGCCTTACCGTTGTTGCCAGACGCCGGTAGATCGCACGCCCGGATGACAGTGACACTTGTTGTTCGAGAATGATCTTGATTAGCGTGCGCCAACCCGGTTCGCGCACCCAGAACGGCGGTGCACCGCGTTCCTGTACTACGCGTCGCAGAGGCGCGTCACGCCGGCACAGTTCAGCCAGGCCATGCTGCAAAGTGGTTTCGTTGAGTTTGTTGACGGGCATCAGGCCGACCATGGTATGCCTGACGAGCCGCTCATGACATCGGCCTGATTTGTCAGATACCGCCCACTTTTGAGAGGTCCCCGCCAGGTTTCGCCAGTTCTACGCGATGACGACCGGCGCCCTTGGCGCGATACAAGGCACGATCGGCCTCCTCGACCAGCTGAGTCGCGTCGAAATGCGGGCCGGGAACCGCGCTCGCGACACCTACGCTGATCGTAATGTGATCGGCAACACGCGAAGTGCCGTGAGGAATGGACAGCTCGCTCACCCGTTCGTGGACCATTTCCGCCAATTTAGCGGCCGCCGTCAGATCCGCCCCAGGAATAACGACAGCAAATTCCTCCCCACCATAACGTGCCGCGAGTTCGCCGGCGCGTTGAAAGCAACTCTCAATGGCTTGAGCGACAGATTTGAGCGCCTTGTCGCCGGCCAGATGGCCGTAGCGATCATTAAAAGCTTTGAAGAAATCAATGTCGCAAAAAATCAATGAGACGGGGTCTTGGTCACGCGCCGCACGCCGGACTTCGGTGGTTAGCGCCTCGTCAAAGTGCCGCCGGTTGGCAATTCCGGTCAACGCGTCAATACGGACCAGCAACTCCAGCGTCTGCGAATTGGCTCGTTCGAGTTCGACCATTTGCTGCTGAACTTTGTGTTCCGTGATGTCGCGCGTAATCATTACGAAAACGTCTCGGCCCTGCATCTCAATCTGGCTTACCGAAACATCCATCGGAAAAACACTACCGTCTTTGCATTGACCGTCAAGTTCACGACCATAACCAATGATTGTCGCCACGCCGGTTTCCCGATAACGCGCGAGGTACTCGTCATGACGACGCGCGTAGGGTTCGGGCAACAGCATGCGCACGCTGTTGCCGACAACTTCATCAGCGTTGTAGCCAAACATCTGTTCGGCGGCTGCGTTCATCGATTCGATACGACCATCACCGTTGGCAGTCAGTATGCCGTCAGCCAGGTTGTCAAAGACCAATTCGACCTGTGATGCGCTGAGATCTTCCTGAAACTGCCGCAGAACGGCAGCAGCCATGCCGGCAAACGGCGCCATCGACACGATCAAATCGTCCGCCCACGGAACCGGTGGCGCGGACAGAACCAGCACACCGTGGACCACGTTGCCAATACGCAATGGCAACGCGGTGATATTGCCGTCGGATGAAATGAGATGTTGGCCACTTTGCAAGGCCACTCGCGCGCATTCATCGTAGGCTGCCAGCGTCTCCTCGCGCGGCAATGCCTCAGGCACGGTTTCAGTCAATCGGCACGGCTCTTCGCCGGAAACATTGGCCAACATGCCTGCTGCACAACCGGTTAGTTCCAGTGCCTTAGCGAGGATGCAAGAGATACTCTCGCTGTGCCGCGTACCAGATTGCAGCTGTTGCTGAATCGCTGTAATAGCTTCCAACAGGGATCGGCACCATGCCAGCTCCCGGTCCTGTGGGTTTGGATTGGTAGCAACCATCTTGCTCAGCGCATATACCTGACGATCTAGGGCGGTCCGCCGCGTCTCTGCGAGCGGAGTGCATTCTTGATATTGGTGTCGGTAATTGCAACGAAGCGGCCTTTATTTTGTAACATTGGGACAATGTTCCCGCGCATAGTCAGGGAATCAAGGCAAAGGCCCGCACTGGGAATGATCCCGCGCCCACAACTCTAACCGGTACCGCGAAGTAGCGAAAACCAGATTCCGGTAGCTGATCGAGATGAGTGAGATGTTCGGTGATAGGTATGCCGGCTTGCAGCAAAATACTATGCACCGGTCGCTCCCCGTCGTCGATGCTATCGATGTTGAGCGAGTCAATACCGACGTGGGCAACACGTTGGTCAACGAGATATTCGGCTGCGGCGGCGCTTAGAAATGGGTGGCCGGAAAAGTATGCCGGAGTACCCCACAGCCGCGACCAACCCGTCGCCACCAGCACCGCCTTACCGGAAACATCGATGCTTTGCAACGCATCTCTGTTCAGGCACCTGTCATCCGTGTGAATGCACACGGCTTCGAGATTGGCGAGACTCTGCAAATCGAGTTTTGAAATATCCGGGCCAGTTCGATACCGGTGAAACGGTGCGTCAACATAGGTTCCTGTATTCATCACCATGCGAATTCTGCCGATATGAAATTCGGTTCCATCGGTGTAGTGTTGCTGGGAGTCCTGATGACTAAGAAATGTATCGACGGTCGGCGTGGGCAATCCAGGATAAGTTTCCTGCCCGCTAACGATGCGATGACTTAGATCTACCAGGCTGGACACAGGTTGTTGGCCGCGACTTGTAAAAAGAGAACTGTGTCACGCTATTACGGCGCTTACCACGATTGTTTGCGTTGTTGCAACGCAGCAAAAGTGTGTATAATGTGACCGGCGTCACAGTATCAGGGAACTGACGGCTCTAGACTGATCGAGCTCGTAAAGGATCAAACGGGGGACAGACATATGACTGACAAGCACAGAAAGATTGACCAGACCGCTAACGATAGTGTGCGTGACTGGCACCCTTACAAGGTGTGGCAGAAGCACATCAAGGATGCGGAAACCCAGCCGGATGAACAGGATCAGAATCCGACCGGTAGCTGGCGTACGGACGCCGTCTGGCAAAATCTAATTAAGGGCTGATCAGTACCGAACCAAAGCCGAGCCCCAGGTAAAGCCGCCACCAAAGGCTTCGAGCAACAAAACATCACCTCGTTTAATCTGGCCGTCACGCACGGCCACGTCCAGTGCCATCGGCACGGATGCCGTTGAGGTATTACCGTGGTCTTTGACCGTGAGTATGACCTGGTCCATCGACATGCCCAGCTTGCGTGCGGTGGCTTTGATTATCCGGATATTAGCCTGATGCGGGATTAACCAGTCCAGGTCGGCACGCGTCATCTTGTTGGCCGAGAGAGTTTCTTCAACAATGGCGCCCAGCGTGTTGACGGCAACCTTGAACACCTCGTTACCCTTCATCCTTACGGCATTTTGGCCCTCGCGGATACTGTCCAGCCCCTGACCGACTCCAGAAGGAAAATAAAGCAGATCCTTGTATCTGCCATCGGCGTGCAAATGAGTTGACATAATGCCCGGCTCATCGGATGCCTGTAGCACCACAGCACCAGCGCCATCGCCAAACAGGACACACGTCGCCCTGTCCGACCAGTCAATAATATTGGTCAGGGTTTCCGCGCCGACAACCAGCGCACATTTAGCCTTGCCGTCACGCACGAACTGATCGGCAATACTCAACGCATAGATAAACCCGGTGCATGCCGCTTCGATGCTAAATGCCGGGCAGCCGTGTATATCCAATCGGGCCTGCAGCAGGCAGCCCATGTTTGGGAAAACCTGGTCCGGCGTTGTTGTGCCGATCACAATTAAATCAATATCCGCAGGCCCGACTGCCGCAGCCTCCATGGCCTGACGTGCTGCATGCTCGCTCAGTGTGCCGGTCGTTTCCCCATCTGACACGACATGCCGGCGTTCGATACCGGTGCGTGATTTAATCCACTCATCAGTAGTATCGACAATTTTTTCCAGATCGGCGTTGCTAAGCACCTTCTTCGGCAAGCAGCGCCCGGTCCCGGCAATCTTTGAATACATTTATGAGGCCTCTAGCTCGGCTCGCAATGTGGCCAGTCGCTCGCCGATTTGGCTGGGTACACCTTTTTCGGATTCCAGCACCGCCAGATCGAGTGCATTTTTCAGCGCTAGTTCATCGGCGTTGCCGTGGCTCTTGATCACAATACCACGCAGACCAACCAGACTGGCACCATTGTACCGGCGCGGATCGAGCCTGGCGCGCAGCGAATTGATAATTGGTTTACTGGCCAACGCCATTGCCCGACGTGCGGGACCGCGTGTGAATTCCTCGCGCAACACATTGAGTATCTCGCCGTAGGCACCTTCAATGGTCTTTAATGCAATATTTCCGGTGAATCCATCACTAACCACCACGTCGACCCGGCCAGAAAAAATATCATGCCCTTCAACATAACCGATGTAGTTGAGGCTGGTGTCGCCGAGTAACTCGCCGGCTTCGCGGATCGCATCAGTTCCTTTTATGGTCTCCTCGCCGATATTCAACAACCCGACCCGTGGTTCGGGCAGTTCAAAGATATCCTCGGCAATTACCGAACCCATCACTGCAAATTGCACCAACTGCGCTGGCGTACAGTCCGTGTTCGCGCCCAGATCCAACATACAGGTGTGGCCACCCCGGGACGGTATGGTCGACACAATTGCCGGTCTGTCCACGCCAGGCATCCTTTTCAGGATGAATCGTGATTTTGCAACCAGTGCGCCTGTATTTCCGGCACTGACACACGCGTCGGCCCGCTTGTCTCTGACTAGCTCCAGGGCACGACGCATTGACGAATCTTTTTTCTTGCGCAGTGCATCTCGCGGCTGGTCATCCATGGTAACTACCTCGGATGCGTGCTCGATTGTTATCCGATCGCTTGCCTCAGATTCTTCCGCGCGCAAGCACTCGGCCAGCACGTCCTCGCGACCAGCCAGTATTATCTGTGCAGTCGGGTTGCATTCTAGCGTGCCGCACGCAGCTTTAATGACAACATCAGGGCCGCGGTCGCCACTCATTGCGTCCACGGCTATGACTACGGGACGCGGGCTGCGAACCGTCATGAGAATCCTAGTCTTCGGTCTCCTCAACCGTGTCGATCACTTTTCGCCCGCGGTAGTAACCATCAGGGGTAACGTGATGACGACGATGTGTCTCGCCAGTCGTCGGATCGATCGAAATCGCGGGCTTGCTCACCGCATCGTGTGAGCGACGCATGCCTCGTCTCGACGGCGTCTTTCTGCTCTTTTGAACTGCCATTGTTATACTCCGAAAAAATTAATCAATTCGCGTCCCGCATCATGTCAGCGAGACCGGCAAACGGGGTTGTTGTTTCTGTCTTCGACGCCGATCCTTTCAGCGCCTTCACGTTTTCTTTCAAAGGACCGCAGTCCTGATCCGCATGCCGTGGCGCAATCGGCAGCTCGAGCAAGATTTCATCCTCAACCAGGTCCGCTAACCGGACTTTGCCAGCAGGAATGACTAGAGGCTCGTAGCCTGCGGGAATCAAATCTTCCTCAATCGGCTGGCTCAACAGAGCCAGACGCAGACTGCTATCGATTCCGACAGACATCTCATCCAGACAGCGCTGACAAGTCAGCACCAACATTGCCTGGAGATCACCATCAATCAGGACGATGCCTCGGTCGCTTTCTTGCGCGCGGATCCGCAACCTGATGGGCCTGGTGTCATGCAGGACGGCCGCAGCAACCCTGGGAAGCTCGCTGATCGATACCTCGGTGTCAATCGCAACGCCGGCACCGCCCAATCGGTCGATGCTCGTTTTTTGTAGCCAGATCGCAGACATAAGCGCGCTATAATAGTTGGGATGTTACGCAGTGTCAAAGTTAAAAACAACCTTCAACCAATTGATTGACAAGGAAAAAATGCCTGTAGCACCGAACCAAGCACCGCTCATTCTCGCCTCAGCGTCCAAGTATCGGCGGGAGTTGCTGGCCCGTCTGTCTGTCGATTTCAGCAGTGTCGCCCCGGGCACCATTGAAACACGCCAAGCCGGCGAGGCGCCTGACCACCTCGCCATGCGTCTCGCGCGCGAAAAAGCTCAGACTATCGCGGCCCAACACAGCAAATCTGTAGTGATTGGCGCCGATCAGGTGGCAACACGCGGCGATACTGTACTGGGTAAGCCCGGCGATCATGAAGCGGCGCATAGACAATTACTGGAATCATCCGATCAGGGCGTTTCGTTCTACACGGCCGTCTATTTGCTGGACCCGCTACGCGGCAGCAGTGAACACCACCTGGATCACACTCGGGTGCATTTCCGTTCGTTGCGTGACGACGAGATCCAGCGCTATCTGGAATTAGAAAAGCCATATGACTGCGCAGGTGCCTTCAAGGCAGAAGGTCTGGGCATCAGTCTGTTCTGGCGTATCAACACCGATGACCCCACGGCACTGCAGGGTTTGCCCCTGATCTGGCTGGCTTCCGCTTTACGCCGAGCGGGTTTTGTAATCCCCTGATACTTACAAACGATCGAGAAAGTCTCGCAGCGAATCGTCCAGCGGCGCGCTGACGTGGAAGTCGTCACCATTGGATGGGCGCACGAAGCGTAACGCATGTGCATGCAGGAATAACCGCCGCAAGCCCTTGGCCGCGTACCGTTTGTTTGCCGCCCGGGCACCATAACGATCGTCGCCGGCCACCGGAACACCGAGGTGCGCTGCATGCACCCGAATCTGGTGCGTTCTGCCTGTGGCCAGCAACACTTCGACCAGCGTCGCGGAGCGATACTGCTGCAAACGAATAAATTCGGTCCGCGTATGCCGGCCATCGGGATCAACTTCTACATGACGCAGGCCAGCCCGACGAACTGCGCGCAGGGGCGCCTCACAGACAACACGATCTTCCTTTAATCGACCGGCCAATAATGCCAGATAGCGTTTTTCAATATGCCCTTCGCGCAAAAGATTATGCAGGCCGCGCAATTCATCGCGGACTTTCGAAATCATCAGGCATCCACTGGTATCGCGATCCAGCCGATGAACGAGTTCCAGCGACGAGCATGCAGGTTTTAGTTTACGCATTACTTCGATAACGCCAAAACTCAAACCGCTACCCGCATGGACGGCCAAACCGGCCGGCTTATCAATGACAATCAACCGATCGTCCTCGTGAATCACTGCGTCCTGAAGTTGCCTGGCCAGCGCTGCAGGCACGTGAACTTCCGACGTTGGGCTGATCCGAACCGGCGGAATACGGACTTTGTCACCGGCCGCCAGGCGGTGGCTGGCCTGGATTCTGCCGCCATTAACCCGCACCTCGCCGCGACGGATAATCCGGTAAATACGACTGCGGGGAACCCCGCGGAGCCGTTTGAGCAGAAAATTGTCGATCCGCTGCCCCGCGTCGTCTTCGGGCACATCCACTACCCGGACACGGACCGGGGCCACACCTGGCGGAGATTCACTCATCGATTCAAGCATTTATGCATTGCAGCCCACAAAGAGGCTTTGTTATAGTAGCGCACTGGTGATGTGATGTTTGCGCCACGGAGCGCGCCCGCCACCACTGATATGAAACAACGCCGCGACCCCTGGCGGCTAAGAGCCGCGGGTCGTATGAACTGAAGCCCGCCCTTGCAGGGCGATATGAAGGCTGTTCTGTTCCGGATTTTTTCCTGTGTCATCTGCCTGTCGAGATCGAAGGCGGCGACACAGTAGACAAGCAGAGGGTATCCTCTCCACCGCGTTACGCGGTGTGCAGGGTCGAGTGACATCGTCTCCAGGCCGGTCGACGGCCAATCCTGGACAGCCAGCCCCTTAAAAAAGGAAGGGGCAGCATGAAAAGAATGCTGGTCAACGCAATTCAGGCGGAAGAATTGCGTGTTGCAATGGTAGACGGCCAGAAACTGTATGACCTCGACATCGAGGTTCCATCGCGCAGCCAAAAGAAAGCCAATATTTACAAAGGGCGTATAACCCGAATCGAGCCCAGTCTCGAGGCAGCGTTTGTGGATTTCGGCTCTGAACGCCACGGTTTTCTGCCACTGAAAGAAATTGGTCGCAGCTATTTCCGCAAAGCGCCCGAAGCGGGCAGCCGGATCAATATTCGTGACGTCTTGTCTGAAGGCCAGGAGCTGATTGTCCAGGTCGACAAGGAGGAGCGCGGAAACAAAGGCGCGGCATTGACGACCTTTATCAGTCTGGCCGGTCGATTTCTGGTTTTGATGCCGAACAATCCACGAGCCGGCGGCGTCTCGCGACGCATTGCGGGCGATGAGCGAAACGAACTACGCGAAATCATCTCTGAGCTGGAGTTGCCCGATGGCATGGGCGTCATTGTCCGTACCGCCGGAGTCGGTCGCAGCGTCGAGGAACTGCGCTGGGATCGTGACTACCTGCTGAACATATGGAACGCGATATCCAGCGCCGCAGACCGACCCGCGCCGTTTCTCATTTACCAGGAAAGCAACGCGATTATTCGTGCTATGCGAGATCATCTCGACACAGACGTGGGCGAGATTCAGATTGACGACAAGTCAGTCTATGCAGAGGCGCGCGATTTCATGCAAACCGTGATGCCGCATAACGTACACAAGCTGAAGTTGTACGAAGACCCGGTGCCTCTGTTCACCCGTTTCCAGATTGAGAGCCAGATTGAATCGGCATTTGCACATGCCGTGCGCCTGCCCGCCGGCGGCAGTGTAGTCATCGACCCGACCGAAGCACTTGTTTCCATCGACATTAACTCCGCCCGCGCGACAAAGGGTGGCGACATCGAGCAAACCGCCACAAATACCAATCTTGAGGCGGCCGATGAAATTGCACGCCAGCTCCGTTTGCGGGATATCGGCGGGCTAATCGTGATCGATTTTATCGATATGTCGCAAACACGGAATCAGCGCGACGTTGAAAATCGGTTGCGTGATGCTGTCAAACAGGATCGGGCGCGTGTACAAATCGGTCGTATCTCGCGTTTTGGGTTACTGGAAATGTCGCGCCAACGCCTGCGCCCCTCACTGGGTGAGTCCAGCGGAGCGGTGTGCCCGCGCTGCAACGGTCAGGGCACTGTCCGCGATGTCGAATCCCTTTCGTTAGCAATATTGCGTTTGATCGGCGAAGAAGGTCGCAAGGAACGCACCGCCCGCATCATTGCGCAACTGCCTGTCGATGTCAGCACGTATCTGCTCAACGAAAAACGCGAGTGGGTCAATACAATTGAGCACCGCTGTGGCATACGGGTTGTCATAGTCCCGGATCCAAGTCTGGAAACGCCGAATTACACGATTCGACGCGTCCGTGACGACGAAGCGCGTCTGCCGGAGAACACCGCAGCCAGTTACCTCATGCCGTCAATTGAGGAAGAAACCGCAGACACTCCGACCGTACGCCGCGAATCACAACCCGAACAACCCGCGGTGAAAGTCGTGGTACCCGACGTTCCTGCACCGGCTCCGACTCCGCGTCCGGCCCGTGCGGCAAGTGCCGAGCCGGTGAAACCAGGTTTGTTTGTGCGCATGTGGCGTGCCCTGTTTGGCAAGGGCGAGGTGGCCGCCGCACAAGGGTCAGTTGCCCGACGCAGCCCGCAACAAAGTACGCAAAACCAGCGCCGGTCGGGCGGGCGAAGCCGAAATCGCCCGCGTTCTCAGCAGCCGCGACAGCAACAACAACAGCGTCGTGACAATACCGGTGGACGTCAGCAGCCAAAAAAGAAAACTGCCAAGCCGCGTCGCCGTCCACGGAAAAGCAACGCCGATCAGAGCCAGAAAGTAAGTCAGACCCAGGAACGCAACACCGATCAGTCTCAAGGCCAAGGCCAGGCAGAAGCGCAGGAACAAGTACAGAAACAAAGCCGCCGCACACGTGGCGGTCGACGCCGCCGTGGCGGTCGTCGCTCAGCCGCGAATCGCAATCAGGCCAGTGGCGAGAATAATCCGGGCACCAATACACAGCCGGAGACGAAGCAGGCGCAGCCGGCGCCGCAACAGAAAAGTGCCAGTGACGGGTCGAGCGAGTCATCGCGCCAGCAAAACCGCCAGTCAGAGCCGGCTGCCGAAACACCGCGTCAGCAGGCCGAAGCACCGAAACCACAAGGTGACAAACCGACTGCTGCGGCCCAAAGCAGTTCGACATACACGGTGTGGTCGTCCGGTGATACGCGTCCGGGCCCGCGACGCGACGAGTGAGCTAAAGCCGCCTGCGTAGCTCCTTCAGCAAGCCCTGTGCACCGCGTTCAATCAGGTCGAGCGCGTGCTCAAATCCCAACTGCCCGCCGTAATACGGATCCGGCACGTCGCCATTGCGCTCACCGGCGTAACTCATGAACAAACGTACGTGTCTGGCACGCGGATTGAATCGCCGCTTAAGCAACGCATGGTTTTCACGATCCATCGCAATGATGATGTCGTAGTTGGCAAAATCAGCTTCAGATATGGCACGAGCCCGCAACATGGAAATATCAATACCACGTCGTTTCGCCGCTGCGACAGCGCGCGTATCCGGTGGCTCACCCGTGTGATAGGCGTGAGTGCCGGCTGAATCGATTTGCAATTCTATTTTGAGATCGTCGCTCTGCGCCGTCATGTGTCGAAATACACCCTCAGCCAGCGGCGAACGGCAGATATTGCCCATACATACGAATAGTATGGATGCTGCATCTTTTTTTTTGGTCACTGGATATTCACTGAATTCTGCAGTCAGAGTCTGGCTATGCAGGCCGATTCTCTGCGAAAGACTGTGTGACAACGTTACCACAGGCCACCGGCGGGGCAGAACAATGGTTTTTAATCCCAAATAAACAATATATAATCGCGCCTCCTTAGTATCGCTTTTATCGAGTCTGCGGGCATAGTGTCTACATCCTCTTAAGCGCTGCCAACCTTTAGGAGGTATCATGGGCAGGAAACTTTACGTCGGCAATTTGCCGTATTCAGTCACCGAAGAATCACTACGCGAGACATTCAGTCAGTGTGGCACCGTTGATTCGGCCAATATGATCACTGATCGCGACACCGGCCAAAGCAAGGGTTTTGGGTTTGTCGAAATGTCCAGTGACAGCGAGGCTCAGAAAGCGATTCAGGAGCTGAACGGGACGACAATGGAAAACCGTCAGATCAAGGTTAACGAAGCCAAACCAAGACAACCACGTGGTGGTGGTGGCGGTGGCGGTGGCGGTGGCAACCGCTGGTAAGCCTGATCGAGTAATTTTAAAAACCCCGCTTCGGCGGGGTTTTTTCTTTGGATTGAATCGGCGCGGTTTCTCAGGAACATTCTAGATCCTTTGCTGCATCAATTTTTCTACGACGGCCAGATCCTGCTCGGTATCCACACCGGGACCGGGCTGCGCATCAGCTATTGCGACATCGATACGCATACCCGCCCACAGGGCCCTTAGCTGCTCCAGGCGTTCGGTGCGTTCCAACTCACACCGTGCCAGCGCGCAAAGCCTGCGTAGCGCGCTCACACGATACGCATAAATGCCCACATGGCGCAGCATGCCGTGTGGCCGCGACGGGTCTGCACGATGATAGGGCACCGGCGCCCGGCTGAAATACAATGCCCTGCCCGTCTCGTCTATAACCACTTTGACGATGTTGGGATCGTGAAAGTGAGCATCAGACTCCATCGGTGTTGCCAACGTGGCAATGTCACCACTCGCACTCAATGTCTCGGCCACCTGCTCGATCAACAACGGCGGCAGCAACGGCTCATCACACTGTACGTTGACCACGACCGTGTCAGGTGACCAGTTTCTTTGTTCCGCAACTTCTGAAATGCGATCGGATCCGGAAGCATGTGAGCGTGCCGTCATGATCGCCGTGGCACCGATCGCTCCAGCCGCGTCATGGATTCTCTGATCATCCGTCGCTATCAGTACTTCCGCAGCTCCGCTTTTTGACGCGATACGCCACACGTGCTCGAGCATGGTCCGCCCGGCCAGTTGCCGTAATGGTTTGCCCGGTAGACGCACTGAGTCATAACGTGCCGGTATTACAGCTTTGAAGTCAGTCATTGCTCGTCCCGCCAGTTAGTCCTGCGGCCGTGAAAATCAGATCGCTCAGACGCGTGGTATCGGCCGCGGAAAATTGTACATTGACGGGCACACACCACATCTGCTCGGTAGCGAAAGCAGCGCATTTTACCGCATCTTTCTCCGTCATCAGGATCGGCAGATTGTCATCGAATTGCAGGTCGCTGGCCTGGTAGCGCGCATGGTCAGAAAAAACGTGCCGATAAATGTCGATCTTGTAGCCCTCAAGCAAACTGAAAAAGCGTTGCGGATTACCGATGCCCGCCACGGCATGTACATGCTGCCCGGCCAATCCGGACAACGGCCGGGTTGCACCCCTATTTAGAGAAACCGCCAGATCGCCGGTGACTTGCATCGTAAACGAATCCGGCCAGGTTGCATCGGTCTCGCCATTGACAACTAATGCAGTGACGGTCTGTAGTCGCCTGGGTGTGTCCCGCAACGGGCCTGCTGGAATAAAACGGCCATTACCAATCCCTCGCGCCCCATCGACAACGGCAATTTCGGCATCCCGTGCAAGCCGGTAATGTTGTAAGCCGTCGTCGCTCACAATTACCTGCACGCCTTCGGCCACCAACCGCCGCCCACCGGCCACCCGGTCCGGGTCGGCTACCACGCGCGCATCCGTACGATCGGCAATCAATACCGCCTCGTCACCGGCGAGTACCGGATCGGTATCGCGTGTCACAACAACGGGCCACGTACCTGAGATTCCCCGGTAACCACGCAGTAACACACCGACGCGCAATCCAGCATCGCTCAGCTTTTGCACCAGCCAAATGACAAGCGGCGTTTTTCCCGTACCACCGGCCGTGATGTTGCCGATAACGATGACTGGAACGCCTGCTGCGACGCGACTGAGCCAGCCGTGCCGATACAAAAATCGACGTATCGCGCTGACGCCACGTACTAGCCAACCTGCCGGCGCCAACCACCAGCCGCGATTGCGACTGCCATACCAGACTTCGAGCAGCCAGCGCTCCAACTTCACATCACAGGCTCATCGTGAAACTGCATGCGATAAAGACTCGCATAGTGACCGCTCTGCTCGATCAATGAAGCGTGGTTGCCAGTTTCAACAATGCGCCCTTCGGCCAGCACGATAATGCGATCTGCATTTTCTACGGTAGATAAGCGATGGGCTATAACCAGCGTGGTGCGGTCTTTCATCAGAGTCGCCAACGCATGACGTATGTGGCGTTCTGACTCGGTATCCAGTGCAGACGTAGCCTCGTCCAGTATCAGGACCGGTGCATTCTTAAGCAACGCGCGGGCTATCGCCACGCGTTGCCGTTGCCCGCCGGACAACAGCACACCACGATCGCCTACCAAGGTATCGAGACCCTCAGGAAGCCGGTCTGTAAATTCTGTGACGTAGGCGGCCCGGGCGGCGGCCCGGATATCGTCAGGCGACGATTGTTCAAGTGCGCCATAAGCGATATTTCGAGCGATCGTGTCGTTAAACAGGGTTACATCCTGGCCGACCAGCGCGATCTGCTGCCGTAAGTCGGTCACCCCATACTCACGAATATCATGACCGTCTATCAGAATGCGGCCCGATGACACATCGTAAAAACGCGGTAGCAAGCTAATCAGCGTTGATTTTCCGCTCCCGGAACGGCCAACGAATGCGACGGTTTCTCCGGAACTGACACTAAAACTCAGATCCTGCAGAACGATATCCTTATCTATGTCATAGGAAAATTCCACGGCCTCGAAATCGATATTGCCGCGCGCCCGATCCAGTGTGCGAATGCCTCCGGTCGGCTCACTGGGTTCGTCCAACACTTCAAAAATACTGGTTCCTGCGGCAATGCCCTTCTGCAAGGTAGCGTTTACGTTTGTGATCCTTTTCAACGGCCCCATGAGCATCAGCATCGCCGTAAAAAACGAGATGAAGGTACCAACTGTGAGTTTCTCCAGCATCTCAGGCTGTGTAGCGAGATAGATTATTCCCCCCATACCGAATGCGGCGATCATCTGAATCAGTGGAATGCTGATCGCTCGCACTGCGACCAATCTCATGAACATTCGACGATTCTTTTCGTTAACCTGCTCGAACTGCCGTTCCTCATATTCCTGTCCATTAAAGACCTTGATCACCCGATGGCCCGACAGCACTTCTTCGGCAACGCGCGTGACGTCGCCCATCGAATCCTGCAACCGGGTGCTATACCGGCGAAACCGGATGCTGACATAGCGCATAAGCCAGCCAATGAGCGGTCCGACCACAAATATGAACAAAGCCAACCGCACGTTGAGATAAAACATCCAACCGATCAGTCCGGCAATAGTAAGCGTGTCCCGAATTATGACCGTAACGGCACTGGTGGTGCTTTCGGCAACCTGTTCGATGTTATAAGTGAGTTTCGACAGCATCACACCGGTCGAGCTTTGATCATGCACCGCGGTTGGTAACAAGAGAAATTTCTCAAAGACCTGTGCGCGTAGTGTCTTAATGACATTACGACCGACGTGGTTGAGCCAGTACGTCGATACAAAACCGGCGCTACCGCGTAGTAAGAAGAGCAGTACCATCACGATGGGCACTAAACGTATCGTTGCGGGATCTTTTTCGATGAAACTGCCATCCAGCAACGGTCGCATCAGCGCCGCAAAGCCTGTATCGGTGGCCGCGTAAATGACCATCGCAACGATGGCTGCGGTGTACGACGGCCAGTAGGGTTTGGCGTAACCAAGCAATCGCCGATAGATATGCCCGGCGTCGGATTTATACAAGGAAGCCACAATAATCTTCTATACGGTGCCGCACGACAATCTCAGCAGACTTTCCAATGAAGCTTCTCCGATCGACGGCAAACGCGTTGTCGATGCCGTGCTAGTTCGCCGGCCCTTCGTTTACGGTTGCGATATTGATACGCACAAAACCCAATCGCCCAACCACATCCATGGCCGTGACAACTGCCTGATGAGACGCCCTCGCATCAGCCCTGATCGTAACAGGCCGATCACGATCATCGCCATAAAGACGGATGATCGCACGTCGTAGCGTCGCGGGCTGGTTATTGATGAGTTCCCTGTGTTGCAGCAGATAACCACCCTGCGAGGTCACTGTGATTTCCATGGGCTCGTCGACGGCTTGCTCCGGCGCCGCTGCCTCGGCGGTTTGTGGCAGCTCGATTTTTAGTTCGGACTCGCGTGTGAAACTGGTGGACACCATAAAAAACACCAGCAACAACAAAACCACATCAATCAGCGACGTCAGATTGATTTCAGGTTCTTCAGGTAAGCGCGCGCGTAGATTCAACTGTTTCGATCCTGTGCGCGTCGCTCGCCGCCGTGTATGGTCTCAACCAGCTTGATCGCCTCCTGTTCCATTTGTACAACCAGCGAATCCACACGTCCACGCAGATAGCGGTAAGCCATCAAGGAAGGAATCGCCACTGACAGACCCGCGGCGGTGGTGATCAATGCTTCGGAGATTCCACCGGCCAGTACCGTAGGATTGCCAACGCCATGCGTCTGAATCGCGCTAAAGACCTTGACCATGCCGATGACTGTGCCCAACAAACCCAACAGCGGCGAGATTGCAGCGATCGTCCCGAGCGGGTTCAGGAATCGTTCGAGTTCGTGCACAACATGGCGCCCCGTATCCTCGATCTTCTCCTTCATCACATCGCGATCAGAATCCCTGGAGCTAAGCCCCGCAGACAGAATCCGGCCCAGTGGCGAACTGTCACGCAACGCGTGAATATGACGTTCGTCCAGTTGCTCCTGCTCAACCCAATACCAGACTTTGGCGGCCAGATCGGCCGGCACGACGCGCTTATAACGCAGGGTCCATAGACGCTCGATGATGATCGCCCCGGCTGTGATGGAACACAGCACGATAGGCAACATCAGCCAGCCACCCGCTCTGACTATCTCAAACATAAAACCCCTTCTGGCAGACAGACCGGTGTCAACAATGGGCCCAAAGGCGGGCCCATAGTACTTCACCTGCCGCGCGTACCGAAAGCCGTCCCGGATTCCGACAATTCATCGCACAACCCACCTTGGCGCCAAAATCGCTGCCGCTGACACCGTTGCGTCGTAATCGATATTCCGCCACCAGCCGCTATGTGCGCGGAAATCGCGCCGCTGGTCGCTGTGTTAAGGACATGGGCACCGGAGCGGTGCCAACGACTCACTACAGCGGGTCGCGGAAAACCCCATGGATTCGTGTGACTGGCCGATACGAACACATAACGTGGCCGCACTGCTGTGACGAATCGCTGAGTCGACGAAGTTTCGCTGCCGTGGTGAGGTGCGAGCACCAGATCGCACTCAAGCCCCGATGGATGAGTGCGCACCAGTACCTGTTCCGCGTCAGCCTCGATATCCCCGGTCAGCAACGCGCAGTGTCGGCCATTTGTGATGCGCAGGACGCAGCTTGCGCTGTTTCCTGTCCATCGCTCGCCCGCAGGCGGGTGCAGTATTTCAAAACCGACACCGTCCCAAAACCAGCGTTGACCGCGCAGGCATGGATTCACGCCATCAATGTCGCCGGCCAGAACGGGCACCTCCGTGTAGTGCAACATCAACGTACGCAATCCACCGGCATGATCGGTATCACCATGACTTATGACCAGTCTGTCAATGCTACCGGCACCAGTACTGTTCAGGTAGGGAATTACAATTCTGCCCGCCGCGTCATTACCACTACGCCATTTCGGACCGGTATCGAAAACAAGACGATGCCGGTTGGTCCGTACGACCACCGCCAGACCCTGCCCCACATCCAACACGGTCAATTCAAAGCTGCCCGGCGACGGGGCTGGTGGCCTGTACCACAATGCCGGGACCAGACAAATCAATCCCAACCAGCGTGCCGGCCAGCCGCGCGGCGCGAGACACCAAAACGCGCCGAAAACCGCCAGTAAAATTGCTGCAAGCCCCGGCGTCGAGAATTGACGTGTCAACACGTCGACTTCCGAGATTCGCACCAGCCACGGCCACACTGTGTCCATGAGCGCCGCAACTGTATGAAAAATCCACAGGCCGGTTGCACCGTGAAACAACCAGGTAACTACACCGATGAGCACGGCCGGCACGAACAGGAAACTAAATAGCGGTAACACCAATATGTTTACCGCCGGGGCAGCCAACGATAGCTGGCCAAACAAAATTATCATCAGCGGGCTTAGTCCAAATAGAATGGCCAATTGCAGGCGCCAGAGATCGTGTAGCCCACCGCGGCTAAGTTGCCCCACGCTGACATACAAAATGACCGCCACCGCTGCAAACGATAGCCAGAACCCGGCGTCGAGCGGGGTCATCGGGTCTTGCAAGACGACAAGTATTAACGCGAGAGACAATGCATGGCCTGGTCTGAGTTGACGTTTGGAAAGGCGCGCGGCTAGCAAAATAAACACGACGATCAGCGCACGCCGCGTCGGAATAGTGAATCCCGCGAGCGCGGCATAACCAGTCGCCAGCGCCGCTGAACATAGGCAGGCTGCAACGACACCGCGATCGCGCAATCCGCCCAAAGCCGCACCGAGTGCATAAGCAAGCCCGGCGACGATACCAATATGCAAACCGCTGATGGCCACGAGATGACTCAAACCCGTCTTGCGCAACACCTGCCAATGCTCGTCTGACAGATGCTGTCGATCACCGACCGCCAGCGCGACGACTAATGGTCCGGTTAGCCGTTGTGCCAGGGCGCCACCGATCTCGCGTGACAAACGATTACGCAGTCGTGTAATCGCAGCGCGCCCAACGCTGGTCGACAAATACTCATTCTTACCACTGCGGACATATCCGGAGGCAGCGACGCCGTGACGAAAGGCATGATCCTCCCAGTAGCGCCCACCGGGATTGGCTGACCCACGCGGCGCGCGCAGCCTGACATTCAACCGCCAGGTTTCTCCCGGAATCGGGGGCTGCCGGTTTGCTGGAAACTCATACCAGCGCAGATCAACGCGAACGGGTTGTTGGTCGACAACGAGTCGCGTTTCAGCCTGGAGGATCAAGGTCGATCCTTTCTGGCGAACGATGCCAATTACAGTGGCATCAATACGGGAATCAATGCGCCCCGCCTTGAGTGGTACCTGATCACTTAGCAGCAGATGCGCGATAAACGCAGCCCAGGCGAAACCGGCGAGAGCGGCCACCACACAGCCCACCCAGACGAATCGCCACTTCACGTACAACAACGCCAAGACCAGCAATATCGCTAGCAGGAGCGGCACCGGTGGCAGACGCGGCAGCAGAAACAGTAACGAGGTGCCCGACAACAACGACACGGCCACTAACGGCGGATTCACGACATTACTATGCGCGTGGCCTGGAGCCCCGGCCAGTGCGATTGTTGTCTATTTCGTCTGAATTCTAGTCGGGATGTGTAACGACAGCGGGTCTGAGTACGCCGTCTTCCAGATTCAGTACGCGATCCATTTTTCTGGCGATACGCATGTCGTGTGTCACGACTACCAGGCTGGTTCCCAGCTCCCGATTGAGATCGAGCATGGTTTCGAAAACGCGTGCCCCGGTACGCCCGTCCAGGTTGCCGGTTGGCTCGTCGGCCAAGACCAGGGCCGGTCGGGTGATCAGTGCGCGGGCAACCGCAGCCCTTTGACGTTCGCCACCGGACAACTGGGCTGGCTTGTGGCCCAGTCTCTCGCCCAGACCGACACGCCCCAGCAATTCGCCAGCCTCCTCCATCGACTTGGCAACATCGGAACGGCGGATTAGCAGTGGCATGGCAACATTTTCCAATGCCGTGAACTCAGGCAGCAGGTGATGGAACTGATAAACGAAACCAATGAGCTCGTTGCGCATCAGCCCGCGTTCCGCGTCGGCGAGATGACTAAGATCCTGACCGTTTATCAACACCTGTCCAGAAGTCGGCTCGTCGAGCCCACCCATGATCTGCAACAACGTAGTTTTGCCACTACCGGAGGCCCCAATAATCGAGAGTCTTTCGCCACGCAACACTTCCAACTGCACATCGCGTAACACCGATAAGTCGCCACTGGCTTGTGGGTAACTGCGGGCTATATCGACGCAACTGAGCACGACCGCGTCCTTGTTCGCATCATTCATGCCGCAGCGCCTCCGCCGGGCGTGTACGCGCTGCCCGCCAGGCCGGGAATATAGTGGACAACAGGGCGAGCAAAAAAGCCGTCAACGCGATCTTGGTGACGTCGCCCGGCAGCACGCGTGCGGGCAGATCGCTCAAAAAATAAACTTCCGGGGAAACCAGTTCCATACGAAGTATCCGTTCCAGCCAGCGCACTATGGCTTCAACATTGAGTGCGCCGACGATACCGAGCAACACCCCACCCAGTGTACCCATCGCGCCAATCAGTGTCCCCTGAATCATGAATACACCCATAACACTGCTTGGCGACGCGCCCAGGGTGCGCAGGATCGCAATATCGCCTTGTTTGTCTTTGACGACCATGACCAGGGTCGAGACGATATTGAAAGCAGCCACACCGACGACCAACAGCAAAATGACAAACATGACAGTCTTGGTCAGTTGTATAGAACGAAAGAAATTAGAGTGTTTGCGGGTCCAGTCACTGACATAAACGCCGCCGCCTACTTCGCGGGCTATAGTCGTAACGATACGGGGCGCGTCGAACATATCTCCGAGACGCAAGCGAACGCCACTGACCGAATCGCCCAAACGATATAACTTTGCGGCATCTTTGATATGGACGAAGGCCAGACCACGGTCAAACTCATGCATGCCGGCCTCGAAGATGCCGACGACGGTGAAACGCTTCATCCGGGGCAGGATTCCGGCGGGTGTTACTTTCGCTTTCGAAATAAGCAAAATTGTCTGGTCGCCGAGCGATAGATTCAATGCCTTGGCCAGCGGCGCGCCGATCACAATGCCATAGGCACCTTGTTCTAGATCATCCGGACTGCCGGCCGTCATCAGCCGGCCCAGTGCCGACACGTCGCGCTCTGCCTCGGGATCCATACCACGTACCAATACACCACTGAGGTGCTCGCCGTTGATCAACATGCCCTCCCCTTCGATAAACGGCGCCACGGCAACTACGCCGTCGTTTTCCAATGCATGTTCCTGCACGGTGCGCCAGTGCGGCAACGTATCGTCAAAGCCTGTAATCGTGGCGTGAGAGGCCAGCGCCAGGATTCGCTCCCGCAGCTCCTGTTCGAAACCGTTCATGACCGACAAAACGATAATTAACACTGCCACGCCGATAGTGATCCCCAGCATTGAAATGGCGGAAATGAAAGACACAAAACCAGTACGGGTTTTGGGTCGTACATACCTGAGGCCAACAAGCCACTCGTAAAATCTGCCCATCATTCGTACCGCAGCGCTTCGGCCGGATGCGTTGCCGCGGCACGTCGTGCCGGGTAGATCGTTGATATGACGGACAACGCAAAGGCCGCAAGCAATATCAGACCCACTTCGGGCCAGCGCAAATCCGACGGCACGGCAGTGATGTAATACAGGTCCTTCGGCAACAGATTGACGCTCAAAGCTTGTTCGATGCGTGGTACCAGGGTCTCCACGTTCATTGCCAGCAAAACGCCCAACACCAGGCCCAGCAATGTGCCGATCAAACCAATCAACGTGCCCTGCACCATAAAAATGCGCATCACACCACCGGGGCGCATACCGATTGTTCGCAAAATAGCGATATCGGTTCTCTTGTCACCAACCACCATTACCAGCGTCGCGACGATGTTGAAAGCTGCAACGGCGACAATTAATAACAGAATGACAAACATCATCGCCTTTTCTATCTTTATGGCACGAAAATAACTCGATTGCTCCTGTGTCCAGTCACTGACCCGGAATTCGGGTCCCAGCTGCGCGCTCAGGTCTGTGGCCACCTCGTGGGCCCGAAAAATATCGTCTACCGAAACCCGCACGCCATTGACGCTGCCCGGGGCCAGACCCATCATGGCGGCAGCATCGGCAATATGGACCAACGCGCTGGAGCTATCGTGCTCGGCTATGCCGATCTCGAATACCCCCGCCAGACTAAAGCGTCGCATGAGCGCCGAGACCTGGCCGGTATTCGAACCGCGCGGAATCATCACGCTAATCTCGTCGCCGGTTATGACGTTGGTGCTTCGGGCCAGCTCCGCACCCATGATCATCCGATTGGCGCCGGGTTCGAGAGTGGCCAGTACCTCAGGTGTGACAGCGCCGCCGAGTTCCATCCCGCCACGGGCCGGATCCAGGCCCCGAATCATGACGCCGCTGAGATTGACGCCGTTGACCAGCAGACCCTGACCTTCCACAAAAACACCGGCATCGCTGACCAGCGGATGGGCTCGCGCGATGCGGGCTGCCGGCCCCGGATCTGACAAGTTGCCCTGCTCAGCGCTAATAGTGATGTGTGCGGTCAGGCTAAGTAAGCGGGATCGCAGCTCGTTGCCAAATCCATTCATTACCGAGATTACGACGATCAGTGAAGCCACACCGACAGCAATTCCCAGCAGTGAAATGGCGGAGATGAACGAGATATAGTGATTCTGCCGCTTGGCTCGCAAATATCGCAGACCTACAAAGACTTCCAGCGGTCGAAACATCGGCGGATTAAAGCACAGCAAGGTTGGGCCGGGGCGCCCCGGCCGGCGGACGAGATCGGTTAATTCGACCCAAATCGGGGGCCTGGTGTTCCCGGCGTTCAGCCACAATATAGCTTGTTTCTCTTTTAGGATCAGCTCACTGAAATGGCAAGCTGATCGAAATTATGAGAAAAACCCCGCATCCGAAAGGCCGGAAAACCCATTGAGTTGAGCAGAATGATTGATATATTCAGACCTCCCCCAGATTTGAGAACCGCGTGGAATGCTGAAAAAGCCCGTTGCAACCATCGGACTAATTTTTCTGTTTGTCGCCGCAGTCTCGGCTATCGGTCAGAATCTGCTGACCGAAACCCAGATACGCGACTACGATCGGCCAATGCCCACGCGCGGGATGACTATGGAATTGGTCGAGTCGACCTATGGCGCCCCGGCCGGCAAGCGCTCGCCGGTGGGTGACCCCCCGATTACCCGATGGGAATATCAGCAATTCATCGTCTATTTCGAATACAAGCGCGTGATCCACTCGGTGTCCAAGCGCCCGCTAAACTGAGCCTGTTTAGGACCCTCATAGATACACGATGAGACCGGAACACTGTTTTCCGGCCCGTCTGGCCGTGTTGCCAGATGATGGCCTGGTCCGCTGGGGCGGCCTGTATGGCTGTGCCGGCTCTCTGGCGGTGGTCGAAGCCGCTCTGCAACACCAGGCACCGGTCCTGGTGGTAGCCCACAGCGCCCGTCAGGTGGAGCGACTCCGGTCCGAACTGACCTTTTTCGCCGCCGACCGGATAGCGGTCCATGACTTCCCGGACCTGGAAACCCTGCCTTACGATATTTTCTCGCCCCACCCCGACATCGTCTCGCGCCGGCTGGCCACGCTGGCACAGCTGCCTGGCCTCGAAAGCGGCCTGATTACCACTACGGCCGCATCACTGCTGCAGCACCTGCCACCGGTGAGCTATGTGAGTGGCGGCACCCTGATGTGCGATGTCGGCCAACGGCTGGACCTGACGCAATGGCAGCGACAACTCGACGTTGCCGGCTATCGCCACGTGGGCCAAGTGATGGAACACGGCGAGTTCGCGGTCCGCGGGTCCCTGTTTGATCTTTTTCCAATGGGTGCGGACACCCCGGTGCGCATCGATCTGTTTGACGATGAGATCGACAGTATCCGAACCTTCGATCCTGCAACGCAGTTGTCGGGAGAACGCCATACATCGCTGCGCATTTTGCCGGCGCGTGAATACCCGATGGATGAGGAAGCCATCAAGGCGTTTCGACAACGCTTCCGAAAACAATTTGAAGGCGATCCGATGACTACCCGTATTTATCGTGACGTCTCGGAGGGAATCACTCCCGGTGGCCTGGAGTACTACCTGCCGTTGTTTTTTGAACAAACCGCATGCCTGCTGGACTATTTGCCGTCTCACACGGCGGTAGTATTCGACGAGGACGTCAACGAAGCCCTGGAGGCATACACCGCTGAGACAGAACAACGCTATGAGCAACGCGCTCACGATGTTGAACGTCCCATTCTTGCACCGGCTCAGGCATTCAAAGACCTTGCATCGGTCCGGAATAGACTGGACAACTCTTCACGGCTGTTCCTGACGGCCGTCAAGCAAATTGACGGCACAAACTTTGACAGTCAGGCACCACCATCACTGGAGATAAAAGCGCGCGCCGAGCAACCCTCAGCAGCATTGCAAACGTTTGCCCACGATTTTGCCGGTCGCATCCTGTTTGTTGCCGAATCAGCCGGTCACCGCGAAACGACCCTTGAGCTGCTGGGCGAGCGTGGCATCAAACCGGCACGTGTCGCCAACTGGACTGAATTCCTGACCAGTGACAGCACGACAGCCATCCTGGTGGCGGAACTCGAGAGGGGCCTCTTACTAAGCCAGCCGTCAATTGCGCTCATAGTTGGCGAGCAACTCTATGGCACCTCCGCGCGAGCCGTACAACGTCGGCGACCGTCACGGGATCCACAGGCGATTATTCGCGATCTCACTGATCTGCGTGCGGGTGCACCGGTCGTGCATGAAAAATATGGTGTCGGTCGTTTTGTCGGTCTGCAGACACTGGAGGTCGCTGGAGCGAGCAACGAATTTCTGACGCTCGAGTATGCGGAAGGCGACGTACTGTATGTTCCGGTATACGCGCTGGAACTGATCAGCCGGTACACCGGAGCGGCACCAGAGTCCGCCCCTTTGCACAAACTCGGCAGCGATCAGTGGCAACGTGCCAGAAAACGTGCCGCAGAAAAAATACGCGATGCTGCTGCCGAGTTGCTCGATGTTTACGCCCGGCGCGCGGCCCGGGTTGGGCGCGCATTTAATCTGGATGAGATGGAATACCGGGCATTTGTTCAGGACTTTCCATTTGAGGAAACACAAGACCAGGCCGTCGCCATCGACCAGGTCATCACAGACCTGCGCTCGGAAAAACCCATGGATCGTGTCATTTGTGGCGACGTGGGTTTTGGCAAAACCGAAGTGGCATTGCGTGCAGCGTTTTATGCCGTTCTAGGCGGTGCCCAGGCGGCGGTGTTGGTGCCCACTACCCTGCTGGCACAGCAACATCTGCAGACTTTTCGGGACCGTTTTGCCGATTGGCCGGTTCGAGTGGAGATGCTGTCTCGATTTAAGACCGCCAGCGAAAGTGCTGCAATCGTAGCCGCTCTTGCCGATGGTACGGTCGATATTGTTATCGGTACCCACAAACTCCTGCAACGCCGGGTTACGTTTCGCGACCTGGGTCTGGTTGTCATTGACGAGGAACATCGTTTCGGCGTGCGGCACAAGGAAAAGCTGAAAGAGTTGCGCACCGAAGTCGATGTGCTGACCCTTACAGCCACGCCGATCCCGCGTACGCTCAACATGGCTATGGGTGGCGTACGAGACCTGTCGTTAATTACGACGCCACCATCCGAGCGCCTGGCTGTACAAACATTTGTGAGCGAGTGGAGTGACGCGACACTGCGCGAGGCGTGTTTGCGGGAAGTCCGGCGGGGTGGTCAGGTATTTGTGGTGCACAACCGGGTACAGAGTATTGATCGTATCGCTGAACGCATCGCAAAACTCGTTCCCGAAGCAGAACTAAGAGTTGCCCACGGACAAATGCGCGAGAAAGAACTCGAACAAGTCATGCTCGATTTCTATCATCGTCGTTTCAACATGCTGGTGTGCACCACGATCATCGAGAGCGGGCTGGACATACCGACGGCCAACACAATTATTATCGATCGGGCGGACAAGCTGGGCCTGGCGCAGCTACATCAGCTGCGTGGCCGTGTCGGCCGCTCGCATCATCGTGCCTATGCCTATCTGATCGCACCGCCGCGACAATCGATGACAGGCGATGCTATCAAACGCCTGGAGGCGGTTGAATCCACCGTAGACCTCGGTGCCGGATTCGCCCTGGCCACACACGATCTGGAAATACGTGGCGCCGGCGAACTCCTCGGGGACGAACAAAGCGGGCAGATTCATGCGATCGGTTTTTCGATGTATATCCAGTTGCTGGAACGCGCCGTACGGGCGATGAAAAGTGGCGCAGACCCTGACTTGCTCGAACCCCTGCATCGTGGGCCCGAGGTCGACCTGCACACACCAGCATTGTTGCCGGAAGACTATTTACCGGATGTACATATGCGTCTGGTTTTGTACAAGCGTATCGCCAGTGCGGACTCGAGCGATGCGTTGCGCGAATTGCAGGTGGAAATGATTGACCGTTTCGGCCTGCTCCCAGAACAGGCCAAGTATTTGTTCACAATCGCAAAACTAAAGCTCGCCGCCGCACCGCTGGGTGTAGATCGCCTTGTGGCCGGTGACGTGGGTGGTCATGTGGAGTTTGGTTCACGCACCACCGTAGATCCGCATTCCCTGATCCAGTTGGTACAGAACGAGTCTGAACGCTATCGATTGGACGGACCGACGAAACTGCGGTTTTCACTACCACTACCTGACTTCGACAAACGTGCCGAATTTGTGCAACAACTGCTGGGTCAAATGACCGTGAGGTCCGAAGCGCCCCGAACGACTGCCGATCGTTTACACTAGGCCGATGAAAGCGCGCCACTGGCTCAGCACCGCCCTACTCGTCTTCCTGAGTTTCTCCGTTACGGCCGAGGACGAGGAACCAGTCCAATTCGATGTCGAGATGATCGTGTTTCGACATTTGGCGCCAGACGATTCCGAGCCACAAATCGATCGTGTGGAGGAGGAAGACCCCGACAAACCACGCATCCGGCGCAGACGATTCACACCTCTCACATCGGACCAGCTGCGGCTCGGCTCGATCAGTAAAACGCTGCTGAGCTCCCGCGACTGGTCACCCGTCCTGCATTACGGTTGGCGACAGCCGGCATTTGGCCGCGTGGAAGCGCCGGCGGTGTCATTGGCCGGCAATCGCCGTGGCGCGTACGCGTCGGGTAGCGCGCGTTTATCAGTCGAGCGCTTTTTGCGTCTGGAACTGGATTTACAAATGGACCCGGGTACCGGTGTCAGCTACACGCTGGATCAGGCACGACGCATGCGCAGCGGCGAGATCCATTATTTCGATCATCCCCAATTCGGTGTTATCGCCCTGGTCAGCCGCGCCGAATAACACAGATTCTTTCATCCTCTCCACGGAATCGAACCAGGTTTCGGTATATTTATTCGACGCCTTTTCTCAGTGTAGATAAAAGCTCAATCACACTAATGCCGACGAGAATAATAACCAAAACCCATAACAGAGCATTTCCCTGGGTAGACGTTGAGAGGTCCCCGAATAACAACCAGCTGGCAAGTACCACGCCCCCGCAGATATTGATGGCGACGGCACCAATTAATCCCAGCCCAAGCCCTTTGCTTCGAATTTCAACGATTAACGCTATGCCGATTCCGAACAATACTGCGCCGAGGATTGTCGGGTAAAACGTTTCCTGCATCGCAGGAATGCCGAGCGCAGAAACCAATTGCCTCGGAAACATCATCAGCAGGACGCCGAGAATCAGGTTTATAGCGCCATCCAGAAAAAGGAGAATAGAACGCTGCAAGCCGGAATCTCCTCACAGGCGGGATCAGCACCGGCAAGTCTACTGCAAAGGCCACCATGGATTGCTTTTCGTCTCAACTGGTCTAGCCGTCCAGCTCCAGTGGTGGTTGATCGAGACTTTTTTCGACCAGCGCGTGGGCCTTTTGCCATTGTGCGGAGTACTGGAGTTTTTCCCACGACAAACTGTGCCGCCGGTGCAGACTGGCCAGACGTGCCTGGCTGGCCGGATCGTTATAGCGGTCAACGCGGTCGATCATCGACACCACAGTGTCACGATCATTACAGATCAATACAATGTCACAGCCTGCGGCAAGCGCCGATTTCACGCGATCGATCATGTCTCCCATACCCGCTGCGCCGGCCATGGATAGATCATCCGAAAACACTGCGCCACGAAAACCTAGCTGACCGCGCAGTTCATCGCGAATCCAGGGTTCGGAGAATGACGCCGGACGCTCATCGACGGCCGGATAGGACACCAGTGCCATCATGACCGCATCGAGTCCGTTGGCGATCAACAACTCATAGGGTGTCAGGTCATCGACGACATCGACATATTCACGGTGATCGACCGGCAGCGTCAGGTGCGAATCTGCAGCGACGCCACCATGTCCAGGAAAGTGTTTCGCCGTCGCCGCCATACCCGCCGCGTGCATGCCAGACATAAATTCACTGCTCAGCTCCGCCACTACATGGGGATTGCGGTGAAACGCCCGATCACCAATCACCGAACAGAGCCGATGATCGATGTCGACCACCGGGGCAAAGGACAAGTCGACGCCGCAGGCAACCAGCTCCGCCGCCATCAACCATCCGCACGCTCGTGCGAGCTGAATTGACTCCGCGTGGTCGGTATCGTAGCGATGACCGATCAGCGCTGCCGCTGGCAGACGCGTCAGTGGTGCAGCGAAACGTTGCACACGACCGCCCTCCTGGTCGACTGCAATGAGCAATGGTGGTTTGCGGATCGCGTGAATTTCTGCTGCCAGCGCGCACAATTGCTCAACCGACTCAAAATTTCGCTGAAATAAGATCACACCGCCTATAGCGTGATGTCGCAACAGTTCTTCATCGGCGGCGGTCAGCGCGAGACCCGCCACGTCGATCATGAGCGGGCCTAGTGTCATCGTAGTGTAATTGTAGGCGTCACAGGCCGGCAGGCCCTTCCACGATCGTGACCTCGGTACCGACGGGAATATGCTCGTACAGTTCCATAATGTCGTCGCTACGCATGCGCACACAGCCATGCGATGCCGCCACGCCCATCGGGATCTCATCGGGTGTGCCGTGGATATAGATGTAGCGGCGCATTGTATCGACCGGTCCGAGCCGGTTGACACCAACTTCTGTTCCGCTTAGCCACAGTATCCGGGTCAGAATCCAGTCGCGCTCGGGAAACTCGTGCAACATCCGGGAATGAAAGATCTCGCCGGTCGGTCTGCGTGCAACAAACACGGTGCCGGCGGGTTGATCGTCACCGATACGCGCACGAACTATGTGCCGCCCTGCCGGTGTGCATTCGCTGCCGTTGAGTTCACCGGGTCCATTGCGCGCAGTAGATACAGGATAGACCTTGATCAGTTCTCCGTCGCTTAAATGATAGAGACGCTGATCTTCCAGACTGATTTGTATTCTCGCCTTTGTCATACATCCCGCTCAAACAGGGCCAGTGATTCCACGTGTGCCGTATGGGGAAACATATCCATCACGCCGGCAGCACGCAAGACAAACGGCCCATTTCGGGTCAGGATTTCTGCGTCCCTGGCCAGCGTGGCTGGGTGACAGGATACATAGGCGATACGGCGAACTCCCAGACTGTCGGCCATCTCGCAAATCGCGGCCGCGCCACTGCGTGGCGGGTCAAGGAGCATCAGATCGTAGCGCTCCTTTAGAATCGGCAATGCGGCGGGCTCATCGTCGAGATCGGCCGCGTGAAATTCGACGTTTTCGAGCCCGTTTAGCCGTGCATTGTCACGTGCTCGTCGAACCAGTGCCGCGGCACCTTCAATACCGATGACGTTACCCGCGTGACGAGCCAGTGGCAGACTGAAATTCCCCAATCCGCAATAAAGGTCCAAAACACTATCGTTTTTCGACGGCGCCAGGCTGGTGACTAGCTGGGAAATCATCGCCCGGTTAATGTCAGCGTTAACCTGCACGAAATCGGTAGGCTTGAAAGCCATTTTGAGGTCAAATTCCGGCAAGCTCTGGTACAACGAAGGCGCATCTGCGCCTTCCAACGTGGTGATGCTGTCAGGACCCCCGCGTTGTAAACAAAAAATTAAGTCATGACTGCTTGCAAATTCCGCCAGGCGCCGCAAATCCGGCTGCGTGGGCTCATCCAGGACGCGCGCCACCAAGACAACCTTGTCTTCCCCTGCGGCCAGTTCAATCTGTGGCAGTCGTCTGGAAATGCTCAGTTCAGCAATCATTTTTTGCAGCGGTTCAATTAAACAGGCCAGGCGTGCGTCGAGCACTTCGCAACCTTGCATATCTGTAATGAACGGCTTGTAGCGTTCGCGAAAACCGACCAGCACCCGTCCTTTGCGCTCCACGTGTTTAACACCCAAACGGCCTTTGCGCCGGTAGCTCCACACCGGTCCCTTTAGTGGCGCCAGGATCTGTTTTGGCACCACTTTGCCTATGCGTTGTAATGCCTCCAGCAACCAGTCCTGTTTGGCTGCCAGTTGCGCGTCGGCGTCCAGATGCTGCATAGAGCAACCACCACAGTTTCCAAACCACTGGCAACGTGGAGTAACCCGCTGCGACGAGGTCTTGTGGATCTCTTCGGTACGCGCCTCATCGTGTCGCCGCCGCGTTTTTACCACAGTCGCGGTCACTGTCTCACCGGGCAACGCGTCCGCTACAAACAGCACTTTCCCATCGATGCGCGCCACACCGCGCCCCTCATGAGTCAGCGCGTCGATTTCGACAGTCAGCTGATCGCCGCGCCGTAAGCGCCGAACCTGTGTTTTTGCTTGTGCTAAGTCCATGACTGGCATTCTACAGGGGCCAATACCTTTGACGCCCGCGGCAGCATAAGCGCAACATAGGTTCATTATGAGCGGCAAGACTGCAAAATCAGGCCAGGAAGCGGCACACAGGGCGAAGCCTCCCAGGATCGACCCAGACGCAGATCCGGCTCGGTCGGGCTTACTTGCGAATATTTCGCACGAATTGCGCACACCGATGCATGCAGTTCTCGGCTACGTAGATTTGCTGCGTGAAACATCCCTAAACGACACCCAACAGACCTTCCTTATGCAGATCGAGCGGGCCGCCCAGGGCTTGCTCGACATCATGGACGACATACTCAATTTGTCGCGTATGGAGGCCGGCAAACTCGAAATTAACAATCAGCCTTTTTCTATCCATGACTGTGTGGATAGCGTAAGCCAGATGCTGGCACCGTCTGCCTACAGCAGAGGTCTGGACTTTATTCGGATTATCGATCATGACGTGCCGGTCAATTTTCTCGGCGACCCGTTACGAATTCGACAAATTCTCGTGAACCTGCTCGGCAACGCCATCAAATTCACGAAAACCGGTCACGTACGACTACGCGTTACCGCACACCCATTCGATGACCGGCGCTATGAACTGGTGCTGCGTATCAGCGATACGGGTATAGGCATCGCCGACGGTGATCTTGATCGGTTGTTTGAACCATTCTCACGGCCCGCAGCACCGCAAGGCGACATTAGTGGCACTGGACTCGGTCTGGTAATTTCACGATCGCTGAGTGAAACGATGGGCGGTAGCATTGCAGTGCATAGCACGCCGGGAGTGGGTAGCACATTCTGTGTGCGGATTCCGCTGGAAATGATGGGGGAATCGTTCCAGACTGATGACAGCGCCAATCTCCTTGCCCAACGTAACATCGTAATTGCCTGCGCTGACGCAGAACAGGCGAGCTGGCTCTCCGCAGCCTTACGCCAGGACGGCGCGATAACCAGAATAGTGCCCAACATCAGACAACTGGCGCACGCAATCAGCATGAATAAATGTCGGGATGACATCGCGATATGTGTTGTCGGTACTCAAGACCTGAACGACCTGCAGCAACTTGCACAGGACTGGCAACCAGCGCGCGGTGCGCTGCCGGTACTGTGCCTGGCCAGCAGCGGCTCGGGCGATGTACTGCGGCAGGTGGCCGATGCGGTGGGTGGCGACGCCATCCCGGCACACAGCGCGGCTGAGTCAGTTAGCCGCAAAATCGCCATGCTCGTGCAACGGCACAGCGTCGTCAACGGAGGTAATCGTGAGCCGGTGTCCGCTATACCCCAAGCACTGGCAGGTTTGCATTTGCTGGTCGCCGATGACAATCAATTCGGTCGTGATTACCTGCAAATGCTCCTGAGCAGGCATGGCGCCACGGTGGATGTGTGCGGCGATGGTCGGATTGCCTGCCAAATGATCGCAGATCAACACTATGACCTGGTGCTGATGGATGTGAGGATGCCGCATTGTGACGGTATCGAAGCGATGCAATCGCTGACAGATTCCGGCAATCAACTGCCACCAATCATCGGATTAACAGCGGCGCCAGAGGAGTGCTGTCGTGCGCTCAACTCAGGGATGACAGATTGTCTGCTGAAACCCATTCGACCGACCGTCCTGTTGCAATACATTACAACTTATCAGGGCCAAACGGAGCCGGAAACATCCAAAGCGCTGTCGTTCATCGATGGCGAAATGCGCATGGAGCTTAACGCTGAACTTCCGCAACGCGCGAACGAGTTATTGGCAGCAATTGGCCGCGGCGACATGAACGTTGCACTGGACGCGGCGCATAAGATTAATGGTGCCGCCGCTTTGTGCGGATTCGAACAGCTGCGTGCCACAGCGGCCTCGATCGAGGGACTGATAAGACAACATCAACTGGATGGAATTGATCGACTGACACGAGATCTGCGGCGACAAATAGACCAGGCGCTCGCGTCACTTGCCGCAAACTGACTCAGGCACATTCAACAACTGCAAAAGCGACTGCCAGCCCGGCTTCATCGGTCAGCGAGACATGGCCCCTACCGGCACCGAGTTTTTTACACGTAACCAGACCTCGGTGCGAGTAAATTATTTCCGGCCGGCCCCAGTCATTGTGTTTGACACCGATATCCCGTATCCACATGCCATGACTAAAACCGGTTCCCAGCGCTTTTACGATCGCCTCCTTGGCAGCAAAACGCATAGCCAGAAACCGAATCTGGCGCTGCGTGGCATCGAATTCGAATTTTTCTTCCGCTAGCAACAGCCGAGTCACAAAGCGATCACCAAATCGGTCGTACACCGATTGCACTCGATCAATACGCACTACGTCTGTTCCAACGCCGTAGATCAACGCAAGGCCCGTCGCATCGCACGCGCAACACGGCGCACTTCCAGCGGGCGCGAACCCAGATAGAGCTCAAGCACCGCACGCAGCAGTCGTCTGGCGTCCTGTATCGCTGTCTCGTCATCCAGACGTTCATCAGCCAGCGACAATAATGAGCGCCCGCTAAACACCATCGCTTCCGAACAACCCGATTCGGCATGGATTACGCCATGTTCCAGCTTGTATTCATACAACGTGTCGTCTTCGCTAACTGCCGTGCCAGTCACTGTTTGGGTCAGGTCCAATCCATAACCCAGCTCCTCGAGCAGGTTTTTTTCAAACAACCGCAGCACTCGAGTATCACTATGTTCGTCGCCCAGACCCTCAAGTGCATCCGCGTACTGGGTAAATAAGCGCGGATGGGCGTCATGTCGCCGCGTGAGACGGACGAGCAGTTCGTTCATGTAATAACCACTGTAGACACTGGGTGGCGGCAGCGTTATTGCGGAAGGTACGATCTCGGCACCCGTCAATGTGCCCAGGTCGCCCCGCGATATCCAGGAAACGAGCAGTGGTTGAAAGGGTTGAAGTACTGCCCGCAGGCTGGCCTTGGGGCGTCGGGCACCACGTGCGATTAACCCCACGCGACCGTGATCGCGGGAAATGAGTTCCAACAAGCTGCTGGTGTCGCGATAAGGCGACTGATGCAGAAGAAATGCTGGTTGCAAAACGATGCGCTGACGTTGCATGGTCAGCTATCGTAACCAAAACGCTGTAGGTCTGCCGAATTATCCGACCAACTCGGGCGAACTTTAACCCACAACTTTAGATTCACCTGCTTGCCAAAGTGCTCTTCCAGGACGGCACGAGCGGCGCTGCCAATCCCTTTGAGCATGCTGCCGCCGCGGCCGATCACGATGGACTTGTGCGCCGCGCGGTCCACCCAGAGCACTGCGCCTATGTGCAGGATCTTTGCCTCGTCGTCAAAACGCTCGATACCCACTTGCAAACCATAGGGTAGCTCCTGTTGAAGCCGCAACAGCATCTGTTCCCGGATGAATTCAGATGCCAGGAACTGTGCATCGCGATCCGTGCGCTGGTCCTCCGGATACATCGGTGGACTCTTGGGCAACCACTTGATCAATACTTTTTCGAGCTCAGGGAGGTTGGTCTGGCGAGTTGCTGACACCGGGACAATTTCGCGGAAATCCATCCTCGCCGCCAGAGCTTTGATTTGCGGGAGTAGCTCTTCTCTGGGCTTCACCAGGTCAATCTTGTTAGCGGCTACGATGACGGGTACGTCCGACTCTCGCAAATGGGCCAATAAATCTTCGTCTTCGGCCGTCCAGCGAAAAGACTCGACCACAAACAACACCAGATCGCCCTCACTCAGCGTGCGTAACGCTGTGCGATTCATGGCGCGATTCAGCCCGCGACCACCTGCGCGGTGCAAACCTGGGGTGTCAATAAAAATGATTTGTGCCGTATCACTTGTCTTGATGCCGGTTTGTCGAAATCTCGTGGTCTGGGTCTTGTGCGTGACTATGCTGAGCTTTTCGCCAACCATGGCGTTGAGCAGTGTCGACTTGCCAACATTGCTGCGCCCGGCAAGGCTTACGAACCCACATCGATAGTCAGACTTGGGGTTGCTCATTACCGATGCGGCTCAGTGCCGCCTCTGCTGCATCTTGCTCGGCCCGGCGACGACTCGTGCCGTGACCTTCGCAGCTGATTTCCAACGTAGCGACAGTGCATATAACCTTAAACTGCTGTTCATGCGCTAATCCAGAGACCGACTCAACGCTGTACGCTGGCCGATCAATACCGCGAGCCTGTAACCATTCCTGCAATTGCGTCTTAGGATCGCGGAGTGCAGCCGATTCTGGAAGATTTTCTAATCTGTCTGCATACAACGCCAATACGACATCGCGCGCAGCTTGGTATCCGCCCTCAAGATAGATTGCAGCCAGCAGAGCCTCCAGTGCATCAGCAAGTATAGAGCTGCGATTAAAGCCACCGGTCCGCAATTCGCCGCTGCCGAGCTTGAGATAGTCTCCCAGCTCCAGTTCAGCCGCGATACTGGCCAGAGTCTCGCGTTTTACCAGGCTTGCGCGAAGCCGGCTCAGGTCGCCTTCGCTGGCTTGGGGTCTGAATTGAAACAGGTATTCGGCGATAACCAAATCGAGCATGGCGTCGCCGAGGAATTCCAACCTTTCGTTGTTGAATCCGCCCGCGCTACGATGTGTCAGCGCGACACGGGCGAGTTCGGAATCTGAAAATTCGTAGCCCAGACGCATAAAAAGCTGCGTCAGCGGCTTCAACGAGCGATCTCTAACCTATGATCGACCGACACGATCAAACCCAGATTACCGATAAAAGGCGTCTCATGCTTGTATGTTGCCTGCATCAGGTAAGCACCGTTTGCGGCCGGTGTTATTTTGACCTCACGGTGCTTGATAATGTTGATACCTTCAACGCTAAAACGCGTTTGAATGGATTTTCTGATTTTTGCCACGGTTGACCGATTGCCGTCGTGCTCGGCCTTGGTGCTGCGCATCACTGCTGACACCTTCATACTTTCCAGGTACACCGGCACCAGCCGCATTGTTGCCAGCGCAAAAACACCGATGATGGCAAGAATGACCAACCATCCAATCAATGTCACGCCACGTTGTTTGTTACGCATTTGCAGACTCCCGTTTACGTGATCTGATCGCCAACCCGGTTCCAGATCGGCGTAGCGTGGGGTAGATTCCAGTTCATCCAGATACGGACCGCCTTACCCACAAGATTGCTCTCCGGTACAAAGCCAACACCAGGGTACCGGCTGTCATGACTGTTATCGCGATTATCACCCATCATGAAATAGTGGCCGTCAGGAACTATAAAGACTCCTTCCTTCCCATTGCGTACGGGTGACAACAAAATATCATGACTGACGCTCCCCAGCTCCTCGCGGGCTAGGCGTGGCCGGCTGCGGCCTGACGGAATATTCCAACCGGGTCCTTCATAGGCACCGTTTACTTCGTTCGCCATCAGAGTGCCATTGACGTAAAGCTGCTTTTTACGGTATTCAACCTGATCTCCCGGCAGTCCTATGACGCGCTTGATGAAATTGGTGTTCGGGTTGGCTGGCAGACGAAAAACCACTACGTCACCACGCTCCGGCGTACCAAGTTCCAATACACGTGTATTAATAACCGGCAGCCTCAAACCATATGTGAACTTGTTCACGAAAATGAAATCGCCGTCTAGAAGTGTCGGCATCATCGAATCCGATGGAATTCTGAAAGGTTCGAACATAAAAGACCTGATAATCAGCACGATGATGACGATCGGGAAGAAAGTCCTGGCGTATTCGACTACGACGGGTTCATCCGCCGGCTCGCCATCGGCCGCTGCGGGCCGGCGGGGGCTCAGGAACAACCGATCCATTCCCCAAATGGCGCCTGTAAGCGCTGACAGACTAACCAGAATCAAATCTATGGGCATGTTTACAAACCGTCAGTAACTTATTGAGTATTAGCTATTTCTTTCCGGCCCGCAATACCGCCAGAAAAGCCTCCTGTGGAATCTCCACCGAGCCCACCTGCTTCATCCGGCGTTTTCCGGCCTTTTGCTTTTCAAGCAGTTTACGCTTACGGCTTACATCACCGCCATAGCACTTTGCCGTCACATTCTTGCGTAGTGCTTTAACCGTGCTGCGGGAAATAACCTGTGATCCAATCGCGGCCTGTATGGCAACATCAAACATCTGCCGCGGTATCAGTTCGCGCAGCCGTTCGACGACTTCCCGGCCCCGAAAACGAGCATTCTCCCGATGCACGATCACTGACAATGCATCGACCTTTTCGCGGTTGACCAGTATGTCCAGGCGAACCAGAGCTGCCGGTTCAAACCGGAGAAATTGGTAGTCAAATGATGCGAAACCACGACTTACGGATTTTAACCGATCAAAGAAATCCAGCACCACCTCGGCCATGGGCAGCTCATATTCTATGGATACCTGGTGACCGAGGTATTGCATCCGTTTTTGAATACCGCGTTTTTCCACACACAGGCCAATAACGCTACCAACATGCTCGTGGGGCACCAATATGTGTGCGGCAATGATAGGTTCACGCATTTCGGTGATCTCTGTGCCCACCGGCAATTCAGAAGGATTATCGATTTGGAGGGTCTTGCCATCGGCCAGCAATACCTCATACACAACCGTGGGGGCCGTCGTGATCAGTTCTGTTGAATACTCGCGCTCCAATCGCTCTTGCACAATTTCCATGTGTAACATTCCCAGAAAGCCACATCGGAAACCCAGCCCCAATGCGGCCGATGACTCGGGCTCGAAATGTAGCGCAGCGTCATTGAGTCTCAATTTATGCAGCGCCTCGCGAAAGGCTTCGAAATCGTCGCTGTTGACTGGATATAGACCGGCAAATACCCGTGACTGAGCCTGTTGAAAACCCGCCAATGCTTCGGCGCAGGGTCTTTTCTCATGAGTGAGCGTATCGCCGACGGGTGCCCCGTCGATTTCCTTAATAGTCGAAATGACAAAGCCGACCTCGCCGGCATTCAGTGCCTGCTTGTCGACCATCTTGGGTGCAAATATGCCAACCCGGTCGACCAGGTGCGACCGGCCAGTCGACATTACCAGAACCTTGTCACCCTTCGTCAGGACTCCATTCATCACCCGCACCAGTGTTACGACGCCAACGTAGTTATCGAACCATGAATCGATAATCAACGCCTGCAGTTCCTTATCCAAATCCCCTGTGGGTGGCGGTATTTTTTGAGTGATCGCATCCAACAGTTCAACTACACCGTCACCGGTTTTTGCACTGACGGCAAGTGCATCTGTCGCGTCGATGCCAATAATCTCCTCCATTTCCTTGCAGACATTTTCGGGTTCCGCTGACGGCAGGTCGATCTTGTTCAACACTGGCATCACGTCCAGGCCTTGCTCGATAGCTGTGTAGCAGTTTGCGACGGTCTGCGCCTCGACGCCCTGGGCGGCATCAACCAATAACAACGCACCCTCGCAAGCTGCCAGTGAACGGGAAACTTCATAGGAAAAATCGACATGCCCGGGCGTGTCGATAAAATTGAGTTGATAGCTTTTGCCGTCACTGGCCTGATAGTCCAGCGACACGCTTTGGGCCTTTATGGTAATGCCACGCTCGCGCTCCAGATCCATGCTATCGAGTACCTGTTCTGCCATCTCGCGCTCGCTGAGACCGCCACACAGTTGTATGAAACGATCAGCCAGCGTGGACTTGCCATGGTCTATATGCGCGATAATCGAAAAATTTCGAATGTGTTCCATAAGGGTCCGTGTGGCACCGAACAAAGCGTCGGCCGACCATAAAATCCGCTCATTATATACGCGTCAGTCGGCACGCGGACCGCGATCAGTTCTCAACCCGCAATAGCCATTCGCGCAGCTGATCAGAGTTGAGCCGATGACGACAGATTTCCAGGCCATCAGCAGCAAGAACAGGGATATCGTAACCGTATTGCGCCTTGAGCGCCGGATCGGTGTCGACATCAACCATATCGACGATGACACCGTGCCCGCGGCACAAGCGCTCAACCGCCTCGAGCATCTCATCACAGAGATGACAACCGGGACGATGGTAAATGCTGAGCCGTCTGGCAGTGCTCATTGCAACCGGGCGGTCGGTTGCAGATCGGCAAAGTAGTGGCTTGCCAATAGTCGTGCCAGTGCCCAGGCCAAAATGAATCCGGCCGCGCCGCCCGCGAAAGCCCCGGCTTCGCCGCCCGCGAACTGGCCACCAACCGCACCTAACAGCAAACCCGCAAGCGGCAACAGATATGCCAGCAAAGCACCACGCACAATAACGGACTCATCAAGTGAAATCTTCACTCGGTCGCCTACGTGCACTTCACCATCACAAACGACCCTCAGGCGGTGTCGGCGTTCACCGAGGACCCTAGCCATAATCGCTCCACCACAGCCGCGACCTTCCGCGCACCGCTGGCAACTGCTGCGGCTTGCACATTCCACCCAAACGTCTCCGTCAGATACGGTGACGATTTGACCGGTTTCATGAATCAAGGTTAGTTGCGAGTCTTATTTTTTACGTTTGAGCGACGCGCCGATCATCTCCACCGTCGATGGCGGAACTTCGCCGACGGCAGTGACCTGATAACCACCAATCATCGTGGCGTAGGCATTCGCCGATCCAATGGTGGATAGGCCGCTCATCGGTTTGGCATCCGCCTGAGGTTGTTCCACAAAGACCGATACCGATGCTAGCCCGTCCGTATAGACATACTGATCAGGCTTTTTCTCGGTGCCGCCATGCGTCCGCGCCACCGTTAACTTGAATCCACGCGGCAGTTCTTCGGCCTGCCAATTCGATTCAACATTTTCCGTGTCACTGCCCTGATCCTCTACAGTAGTCCAACTATAGCCTTCAGCAGACAGTCGGGGCTGCAGGGCATCATCCGATATTTCCTCACCGATACGAATAGACGTAAACAGGACCTGTTCGACGACGGCACCGCTGTTATTGATCAGCGCCGAACGCAAGGGCATCGCGGTCTCTGTGTCCAGCCACAGCCTGTGGCCATAACGATATTCATCCCGCGGACGAACTTCGATGACGCGTGTGTCGCGCCTCGCGACACGATCACGCCCGACGACCTTGAAACGATAAAGATCATCCAACTCGTTCTGATACTCCGGCAACGAAGACAACAGCGGGCTTGATGCGCGTTTTTCGACCACTACAGACTTGTGGTCCTGCAGTATGCAGCGTACTTCATCGTCATTGCGGATGATCTCCCGGCCGCTGCCATCCAGCGAAATCAGACGTTCAGCAATCTTTCCGTCTGAAACTTTGTGGATAATCCGCAGCGTCTCGGCAGTCTCACCATTGATTAGGTGTACGAAAGTACCTTCGTAATTAATGTTCTCAACCGCAATGCCCATCTTTTGTAACCAAACGCGGGCATCCACGTCTGCCGCACCCGGTCCGCTCGCGGCCATGATGCTCAACAGACAAACCTGGCTAATCAGTAAATACATTAACGTTCCGACTCCGGCTGGGTCACAAAACCAACATTGCGATAAGTAAGCAGTCCCTGTCTGGCGGTACCGGTCGTATTCAAATGTCGCAACAATAAATTATTCAGCCTGGCCTGGTTTTCGGCGCTCTGACGATTAACGGGCACAGTCATCGGCACGTCGAATCTGATCGACTGGAAGTTGTCCTCGCTCGCTAAGATGCCCAGCGTTGTGTCTGGCGTGGTCGTTGGCGCCGTCGCAACCAGCGGACCCGTCGTTGTTTCGACACTGTTTGCGACTGGTGGAAGCTCATCGACGACACGCTCTGGCAAGGTCATCAGTGCGATCGCGGCAAGCACGACAGAGGCAGCAGCCGCAATTCCCCAATGACGCATCGAACGGCTCCTGGCAACCGTCGGGACATCCATTGGCGGAACAGTCTGGCCCTCGACCGCCATCATGATGCGAGCAGAAAAATCAGGCGGCGCGGTAACAGGCAGCTCATCCCGTAGGACATCGCCGATAACGGCATACGAAGCGGCGGTATGACGTAGTTCCGCGTCGCGGCACAAGCGTCGCACCAGAAGTTCGGATTCTTCCGGGGCAAGCTCATCGTCCACAAATGCGGACAGTTGGCTATTTAGTTCATCACTCATATCACTGCTTTATTAGTCGAGCAAAGGACGCAAGCGTTTATCAATTGCCTCGCGTGCACGAAAGATACGGGACCTCACCGTACCCACGGGGCATTCCATTGTCTGGGCGATTTCTTCATAGCTCATGCCTTCGAGCTCGCGCAATATAATCGCCGTTCGCAGATCGTCAGGCAAATGCTCTATGGCCCGATTCACTGTACGCCGTATTTCATTACTCAGAGCCAGTCCTTCCGGCGTCTCGATATCCTTTAGTCGCGCCTGAGTATCGTATTGTTCCGGATCCTGTGGATCCAGGTCGTACTCCAGTGGCCGGCGTTTGGCCGCCACCAGATAATTCTTGGCGGTGTTTATGGCGATCCTGTAAAGCCATGTGTAAAACGCGCTATCACCGCGAAACCCGGGCAGCGCCCGGTATGCTTTCAAAAAAGCTTCCTGCGATACATCCAGTGCTTCAGATGGGTCCCGCACGTAACGCATTACCAGTTTTACGATCTTATGTTGATACTTGAGCACCAACACATCGAAAGCCGATTTGTCACCTTGCTGGACCCGTTCTACAAGTAACTGGTCACTAGCCTTGTTGCCCATCCGGGCAAACCCCTTACGGCCCCGGCTACGCCTAAAGCCTGTTTGGTAGACCCTTGGTCCCGCGGAAAGTTCGCGAAACACAAACAAATTCGCCGGGTTCCAAGCCCCGGCGCACCGGCGGCGATTCTATCACGCCACAAGTCAGCCACGATGTCGCAGCAGCCGCCGCAGGCGCTTGTGATCCAGGTCACAAAAAGCATCGGGGAACAGCACCAGCGAGCCACCAGACCCGCCTGAGAACGTGATGGAGATCACACCGGGCAAAACCCGCCCACCCGTCAGGCGGCCCGTACAAACGCTGCCATCGGAGCAGCGCAGCTCCCAAAGGCCACCCCGGATCCGGCGCAGCCCCAGCGGACACGGCCGGCCCAGCACCTGAAACAGGCTAAGACTTATCGCAACGGCCGTGAGCATTGAAGCCAGCGCAGCGTCGGGCCAAAATCCCAATCCGATCAGGGCCAGTGCATGACCGGCAACGGCGGCTATCATTAACCGCTTCGAGGGCCGCAGGCGAAAATACTCAGGTCGCTCTGATGACATCGACCAACCGGGCCAGGACCGGGTCTTGCGGCCGATACCGACCGGTAAGCCAGGCGTACAACTCGGGATCCGGACTTTCGAGCAGTTGCCGGAAACCCGCCTGTAGCTCGCTGGATGCGGAAGCGTAGTAGTTTTCCAACCATCCCCCCACCAACAAATCCAGTTCCCGCATGCCGCGTCTGCAACGCCAACGCAAACGGCCGATTTCCTGCACAGAATTAATGTCGCCGTTCCATTAGCAACTTCTTGGTTTCGGCTATCGCTTTAGCAGGATTCAAACCCTTAGGGCAAGTATTGGTGCAATTCATGATCGTGTGACAGCGATACAACCGGAATGGATCTTCGAGCTGATCAAGACGCTCGCCGGCTGCCTCGTCACGCGTATCAACCAACCATCGATAGGCCTGCAACAAAACGGCCGGACCCAGATAGCGATCACTGTTCCACCAGTAACTGGGACAGCTCGTCGAACAGCAGGCACACAGTATGCAGGCCGAGGGTTCGTCAATTTTCAGCTGATCTTCTTTGGTCTGTAGTCGCTCGCGACCGGTCGGTGCCGGCGTCCGGGTTTGCAGCCATGGTTGCACGGATGCGTACTGTGCATAAAACCGGGTCATATCGGGCACGAGATCCTTGACGACCCTCATGTGTGGCAACGGATAGACTTTCACGTTGCCTTTCACTTCGTCTATCGCAAGGGTGCATGCCAGCGTGTTGACACCGTCTATATTCATCGCGCAAGAGCCACAGATGCCTTCACGACAGGAGCGTCGAAAAGTCAGTGTCGGATCCGTCTCATTCTTGATCTTGATAAGGGCGTCCAGAACCATTGGTCCACATTTATCGACATCAACCTCGTAGGAATCCATACGTGGTTTTTCCTGACTGTCAGGATCGAAGCGATAGACCGAAAAGTTGCGTACACGGGAAGCGCCCGCCGCTTTGTGCTGCTTGCCTTTGCTAATACGCGAATTGGCCGGCAACCTGAATTCAGCCATGGGGTATCTCCTGTTTAGTACACGCGGGCTTTTGGTGGCACGGATTCGACTTCGTCTGTCAACGTGGAAAGTTGCACCGGCCGGTAGTCAAAGCTAACGTTTCCATCTTGCACCCACACCAGTGCGTGTTTGAGCCAGTTTTCGTCGTCACGGTCGGGATAGTCTTCGCGCGCTTGCGCGCCACGGCTTTCCAGACGATTCTCCGCCGCACAGATGGTAGCCACCGCCTGGTCCAGCAAATTCTCCAATTCCATCGTTTCAATCAGATCGGTATTCCAGATCAGCGATCTGTCCGCGACCGAGACATCAGCAAAAGACTGATGGATAACTTTCAGTTGTTCGATACCCTCACGCAACACGTCACCGGTGCGAAACACCGCCGCATGGCTTTGCATACACTTCTGCATTTCCAGACGGATAGCGGCCGTCGCCCTGCTGCCTTTTGCATGTCGCAACTTGTCCAGACGTGTGAGCGTCTGATCACCGGCGTCCTTGGGCAAAGCGGAATGCTTGGCGCCCGCTTGCATGGTGTCGGCGCAACGTTGCGCCGCCGCGCGACCAAAAACCACGAGATCGAGCAGTGAATTGGAGCCTAGCCGGTTTGCGCCATGCACGGACACACAAGCCGCCTCGCCCACGGCCATCAAACCCGGTACCAGTTTTTCGCCGTGAGTCAGCGCCTCGCCGTGATAGTTGGTCGGCACACCACCCATGTTGTAGTGCACCGTAGGCAGCACGGGTATGGGTTCGCGTGTCACATCGACACCAGCAAAAATACGCGCGGTCTCCGCGATACCGGGCAGTTGCTCCTCGATGACTGCGCTGCCCAGATGCTGCAGGTTCAGATGCAAATGATCCTTGTCTTGGCCAATCCCTCTGCCATCGCGTATTTCCATCGTCATCGAACGACTGACGACGTCACGTGATGCAAGGTCCTTGGCATTCGGCGCATATCGCTCCATAAAGCGCTCATTCTCCGAGTTCGTGAGATAACCGCCCTCCCCACGACTGCCCTCTGTAATAAGGCAACCCGCACCGTAAATGCCGGTCGGGTGAAACTGCACGAATTCCATGTCCTGCAATGGCAAACCGGCGCGCAAGACCATTGCGTTACCGTCACCGGTACAGGTATGCGCCGAAGTGCATGAAAAATATGCACGCCCATATCCGCCGGTGGCCAAAATGACATTATGCGCGCGGAAGCGATGCAACGTACCCTCGGCAAGGTCCAGGGCGATAACACCACGACACGCGCCATTTTCCATGATTAGATCGATCGCGAAATACTCGATCATGAAAGTTGCGTTATATCGCAACGACTGTTGATAGAGGCTATGCAGCATCGCGTGACCGGTCCGGTCGGCCGCCGCACAGGTGCGTTGTGCCGTACCCTTACCGTAATGCGTGCTCATACCACCAAATGGGCGCTGGTAAATACGTCCGTCGTCGGTACGGGAAAACGGAACACCGTAATGCTCCAGTTCGATCACGGCATCCGCGGCTTCCTTGCACATGTACTCGATGGCATCCTGGTCGCCGAGCCAGTCCGAGCCCTTGATCGTGTCATACATGTGCCAGCGCCAGTCATCTTCACCCATGTTTCCCAGCGCCGCGCTGATCCCGCCCTGCGCCGCAACCGTGTGACTGCGCGTGGGGAAAACCTTGGTAATACACGCCGTTTCCAAACCGGCCTCGGCCAATCCAAGGGTGGCGCGTAAACCGGCCCCGCCCGCACCGACTACCACGACGTCATAAGTGTGATCAATAAACTCGTAGGTTGAAGTCATGAGCTAGGATCCCAATGCGATTTTGAGGACGGAAAAAATGCCCGCCGCAGCGGCCGCGACGTGGGCAAACTTTTGCAGCACCAAGGAAACCACCTTCAGGCTGCCCTGCACATAGTCCTCGATCACTACCTGCACACCCAATGCGGAATGATAGCTAACGGTCGCGATGAACAGAATCAACATAACGGCATTAAATGGCACCGCTATCCAGTCCACTGCGCCCAGAAAATCCGCGTTGTTCGATCCAACCAGAATTGCCATGGAAAAAAGCAACCACAAGCCCAGCGGAATGAGCGCCACGGCACTGATTCGTTCCGCCCACCAGTGACTAGCTCCCTCTTTGGCTGAACCCAGCCCCAGAGCCGCCCCGAGTGACGTACGCCGGCTCATGCCAGGACTCCGCTACCGATCGCGAGCACTGTGGCAGTCAGCAGTAGACTCACGATTATCACCGCCCATCCAGACGCGTGGTATTGCGGTATTTCAAATCCCTTGCCGATGTCCCAGAACAAATGACGGATGCCGTTGCACAGGTGAAAGGACAACGCAAATATGAAACCCGCCAAAACCACAACGCCCAGCGGAGACGCCAGCAACTCGCGCAATCGCGTATAAGACTCAGGCCCGGTTGCAGCGGTGATCAGCCACAGCACCAGCAACAACAAACCCACCGACAGAGCCACGCCAGAGGTACGATGGACGATAGACAGGATCATGGTGATCTGCCAACGATAAATCTGCAGATGTGGTGATAGCGGACGATTGGCATCAGGCATGCGGCAATCTCCAAACGCGTATAGAAATTTGTGGGTTTTTAGAAATCAATGCAGCGGCCATTTTTTTCCCAATCTCCGTATCGGGTAGGATCCGGTCCCGACCGGCCACCGACTTCCCTCGGCGCATCGTCTTCGGGTTGCTGCGGTTGCTCCTCGAGCTGACGCTCAGAGCTTTTCTCTGGCTGATCTACTTGGCTCATGACCCTGATTCCCCCTATCCCGCCGCAAGTATAGGCCAGCGCGCCGACCTGTGCGCACGCCCTTTCGCGGCACTGTGGTTACAATAGCCAATCACCCGAGAAGGACAGACACACTTGGACAATGAGACCCGTGCCACAGGGCTGATTTCGCGTTATGGCTTTGTCCGGGCCAGCGGTGTCGATGCCGGTGCCTTCCTGCAATCCCAGTTTTCGGCGGATATCGCCGCGCTGGACGGAGAGCAGACCGTACTAACCGGCTGGCATGACCCAAAAGGCCGGGTTATATGCTGTATCAAGGTCGTCCGCAAACAGAGCGGCTTCTGGATGGTGTTGCCGTCGGCGTTGATCGACAGCGTCATAAGCGGTCTCAAGCGCTACATTTTCAGATCCAGGGTCGATCTATTGGATATCAGCGACCAGCTCGCCGCAGCCGGTGTCCTAAGTGGCGATGATGGCCGCTACGAGGTATATGCCCCGGCCAGCGAGCTCGCAACCCGCGTAGCAAGGCACCACGATGAAGGCATACGCAAATTGACTGAAGCCGAATGGGAGCTGGGTGATATTCGCGCGGGACTACCAGAAGTCTATCCAGCCAGCAGCGGCATGTTTACGGGGCAGATGCTCAATCTGGACCTCATTGGCGGGATTAGTTTCACCAAGGGGTGTTACCCCGGGCAGGAGATCATTGCGCGTAGCCATCACCTGGGACGGGTCAAACGCCGCATGCAACGCTATGTGTCCGCCGGCCCGGCGCGGGTGGCCGGTGAAGACCTGCGCAATAACGACGGTCGTCGAGCCGGACAGGTGGTGCGCTCCGCAGCCAGCGAGTCTGGCAGCGAATCTTTGGTTGTGACCAACATTGAGAATCCCATAACGCTGGTGGCCCAAGACGGCGTCACCCTGGAACCGGCTTCGCTACCGTACCTGTTGGCCCCGGCGCGAGATTAACCCGTCCCCCTCCGGTCGATGGCGGTCAGTTTTGCAGCGCTGTCGTTAGGTCTGGCGCGGGAGGAACCCTCCCCAAAAGGGGATGGGGACAGGAGCAGGGGCAAAACACGCGTAATCTTTATTCCGGGCGCAATAATGGAAACAAAAGAACGTCCCGTATCGACGCACTGTCGGTCAACAACATCACGAGCCGATCGATGCCTACTCCCAGTCCTCCAGCAGGCGGCATGCCGTATTCGAGCGCGCGGATGTAATCCGCATCAAAAAACATCGCTTCATCGTCACCGTCGGCCTTGAGTTCGGCCTGTGCACGAAAACGCTGCGCCTGCTCTTCCGGGTCGTTGAGCTCGGAAAAGCCGTTGGCAATTTCCCGCCCCCCGATAAACAATTCGAATCTGTCGGTAACGAACGGATCAGCATCGTTTTGCCGCGACAACGGTGATACTTCAGTCGGATAGGACACGATAAAAGTGGGCTGCAGAAGTTTTTCCTCGACAGACTTTTCAAACAACTCGGTCAACAATTTTCCGGCACCATAATTGTCTTCATAGCGAGTTTCGCGTTCATCCAGTTGTTGGCGCAGATAATCCGAATCGCGTAAACGCCCGGGATCGATCGCTGGATTGAAATGCGTGATGGACTCCTCGAGACTTATACGCTGGAAGTCTTGTTCCAGATCCAGTTCCTGCCCTTGGTAGCTGATGCGCGCCGTCCCATGCAGCGCTTGCGAAGCACCACGAATCAAGTCTTCAGTCAAGGTCATAATGTCTTTGTAGTCGGCAAACGCCCAGTACAACTCCAGCATCGTAAATTCCGGGTTGTGTTGAGTAGAGATACCTTCGTTCCTGAAGCTGCGATTGATTTCGTAAACTTTATGCAAGCCTCCGACGATCAGGCGCTTGAGATAGAGTTCTGGCGCAATGCGCAGATAAAGTTGCATATCAAGTGTGTTGTGATGGGTGGTAAATGGGCGCGCAACTGCCCCACCCGGGACCGGCTGCATCATCGGCGTTTCAACTTCGAGAAAACCCTGCGCCTCGAGATGCGCACGGGCAAAACTGACCAACGCCGAGCGAGAGCGAAACACCTGCCGTGAGTCGTCATTCATGATCAGATCGACGTAGCGTTGCCGGTAACGTAACTCCTGATCGCTCAGGCCGTGGAATTTGTCCGGCAGGGGCCGCAACGATTTGGTGACCAATCGAAGCTGGTCGACACGAATACTGAGTTCGCCCTTGTTGGTGCGGTACATACCCCCTTCGGCGGCAACGATGTCACCGACATCCCAACTTTTGAAGGACTGATATACGCCCTCGGCTAATGTGTCGCGCTCCACGAAGAGCTGGATTCGCCCCGACACGTCTTCTATCACTGCGAAACTGCTGCGACCCATCACACGCTTCGCCATCATCCGGCCAGCAACACTGACGTGGTCCCCGCTCGCGGCCAGCGTCTGCGCGTCCTGCTCACCGTAGCGCGCATGTAAATCCGCAGCCTGATCGCTTGGCTGTACATCGTTAGGATAAGCGTTACCGCGATCGCGCAGCTCGTCCAGTTTGCGTCTGCGTTCCGCAATTAACCTGTGTTCTTCTGAGTCGGCCATCCGATCCTCTAGAGCCCCTGCTTGAGGCTGGCTTCGATAAATTGGTCGAGATCGCCGTCGAGCACACCTTGAGTATTACCCACCTCGACGCCGGTCCTCAGATCTTTTATTCGTGATTGATCCAGAACATAGGAACGAATCTGATTGCCCCAGCCTATATCGGACTTTCCTTTTTCCGCTTCCTGCGCCTGCTCGCGACGCAGATCCAGTTCACGTTGATACATACGCGCGCGTAGCTGTTTCATCGCTGTGTCGCGATTACGATGTTGCGACCGGTCATTCTGACATTGCACAACTATTCCTGTCGGCTCGTGAGTAATCCGCACCGCCGACTCGGTGGTGTTAACGTGTTGACCACCGGCACCGCTGGCACGATAAACATCGATACGCAGATCAGCCGGATTAATCTCAATCTCGATGTTGTCATCAATCTCCGGCGTCAGACCGACAGATGCAAAAGAGGTATGCCGTCTATTGCCGGAGTCAAAGGGAGACTTTCGAACCAGCCTGTGTATCCCGCTTTCCGTCCGCAGCCAGCCGAATGCATAGTCACCGATTACCTGCACAGTCGCGCTTTTGATGCCAGCAACCTCACCGGCGGAAATTTCTATAATCTCTGTCTTGAAAGATCGTGACTCGCACCATTTCAGATACATGCGTAACAGCATTTCGGCCCAGTCCTGTGCTTCGGTACCGCCGGAACCCGCCTGAATGGAAATAAAGGCGTTCGCTTGATCCAGTTCGCCAGAAAACATGCGACGAAATTCCATATCTTCAACAGTGGCCGTAAGCGCGGTCAGATCCTTGTCTATTTCCAGCAGGGTGTCGGTGTCTTCTTCGGCCAAGGCCAGCTCGAACAAGTCGGCCGCCTCACTGACCCCTGTGGCCAATGCATCGAGTTCGTTGACTGCCGCCTCAAGCCGGGCACGTTCACGGCCGAGGGACTGTGCATTCTGTTGATCCTCCCAGACAGCCGGGTCTTCGAGTGCGTGCGTAACCGCGCTTAGTCTTTCCTTCTTTTGCGCGTAGTCAAAGATACCCCCTCAGAGCCTCGTTCCGGCTCTCCAGTTCGGCAATACGCGTACGCAGCTGTCCGGTTTCCAATTAGAATCCCCTCAAGTAACAGCCGCGGATGTTAGCAACGCAGCATGCCGCCGTCGATGGCTTCGCCCGGCCTGGCTGTGATATACCTTTCGCATGCGGTTTGGCACAGCGTTGATATTGGCATTTTTGCTCACCAGCCCGGCAACCATGGCAATTGCTGACTGTGGTGCCGCGTGTGATGCGGATAAGGACGGCGTCGTCGATGCGATCGACCAGTGCACGGAGTCGGAGCCTGGCGCACCGGTTACTATGCGTGGCTGTGCGCATGACACCGATAGCGACGGGGTGCCCGACTACCGTGACAATTGTCCGCACCGACCAGCACACTCTGTCGATGCGTGGGGTTGCCCCATCGGCCGGGAAATCCCCCTGCTCGGTGTCAACTTCGAAGTCAATTCTGCCCGGCTGTTGGAATCATCTCACGCAGCCCTCGACAACGCGGCAAGTATTCTGCGCGACTACGTCGACCTGGAAGCCGAAGTCGCCGGTCACACTGACAACCAGGGTTCCGCCGAACACAATCGACGTCTCTCCCGTCAGCGAGCCGAGGCGGTGCGCCTTTATCTGGTAGGTGCCGGCATTGAACCGGAGCGAATCATCGCCCGGGGCTATGGCGAAAGCCGCCCTGTGGCCAGCAATGAGTCCGAAGAAAGTCGGAGCAAAAACCGACGCGTGGTTTTGCAAATACTGGGCGGACAGGTCGACACACAGACGGATTGATTGTGCAGTTTCACCGCGACATCAGCGAAAGCATAAACATCATCAGCGCTTTTGGCGTCGCAGGCATTCGTGTGGCCGACAGAGTGTTTATGCCGCCCTGTGTGATCACCCCATCGACGCTTATTGAGAACTGGACTTCTAACGGCATTGCACAATTGTCGTCCGATGATCTGCAGCCGGTTATGGAACTGCAACCGGAGCTAATTATCCTGGGATCTGGTGGCACATTGAGTTTTCCGTCGCCGGATGTGACCAAAGCGGTCAACAGCCTGGGGATCGGATTCGAAGTCATGGATACTGCGGCGGCCTGCCGCACGTATAACGTACTTGCCCACGAGGGCCGCTCCCTGGCAGTTGCCCTACTCAAGTGAGTGGCCGCTTAATCGAATATCGTTTCGTTATCCAGGCCCTGGCTCTCCATGAAACCTCGCAGCCGGCTTAGCGCGTCCATCTGAATCTGGCGTACGCGCTCACGGGTGACGCCGATTTCGGCGCCAACCTGCTCAAGCGTCAGCTTTTCATAACCGTGCAAACCGAATCGTCTCTCGACTACTGCGCGCTGTTTTTCACTCAACCGCTCAAGCCATGTCTCAAGAACTTCATTGATCTTGTCATTCTGCGCCTCGTGTTCTGGATCGGCACATTCGGCGTCAGGGATGCAATCGAGCACTGTGCGATCACCATCGCGACCGACCGGCACATGTGCCGAAGTCGTGCGTTCATTAAGCCCGAACAGGCGTCGAACATTTTCGACTGAACAGCCCATGTCGTCAGCAATCTCATCGAAGTCTGGTTCACGATCAAGGGCCTGTGCCAGTTTCCTGGCCGATCTCAAATACTTGTTGATCTCCTTGATGACATGGATCGGCAACCGAATGGTCCGGGTCTGGTTCATAATGCCCCGTTCAATGGTTTGCCGGATCCACCAGGTGGCGTAGGTCGAGAAACGAAAACCCCGCTCCGGATCAAACTTCTTGACCGCATGGAGCAGTCCGAGATTGCCCTCCTCGATCAGATCCAGCAATGGGAGGCCGCGATTCATGTAGCGACGGGCAATTTTTACGACCAGACGCAGATTGCTTTCGATCATGCGTCTGCGCGCAGCTTCATCGCCACGCTGAACCCGTCTCGCGTAGTAAACCTCTTCGTTGGCTGTGAGCAGCGGGGAAAATCCAATTTCGCCCAGATACAAGCGCGTTGCATCATGCACACGTCTGTCAAAGGATTTTCTTCTTTTTTCGCCGGCAGGCACAACCGGCTCGACATCAAGCGCAGCCCCGTTCTTAGCTGTCATCTTCGGCACCCTTCCAATGGAACCAGTGTCGAACCAGACTAACGCGACGGAAGGTATTGCAGCGGATCTACCGGTTTTCCCTTTATCCGGATTTCAAAGTGCAATATGGCGCGGTCCCCGGGTCCAACCCCCATTTCTCCAATTCGTTGACCGGCTGCGACGGATTCCCCTTCGCCAACCAGCAGCCTGTTGTTGTGCCCGTAGGCACTCAGGTATGAATCATTATGTTTCAAAATGATAAGTTTTCCGTACCCCAAAAGTCCACTCCCGCTATAGACGACCTGCCCGCCTGCGGAAGCCCGCACTGGATTTCCTCTATTTCCGCCGATATCAATACCTTGGCCAATTGATGTTGCATCGCCAAACCGCGCAAGCAGCGCGCCCTCAGCCGGCCAGGTCCACTCCGGCGCGGGAGCAGACGGCCGGACCGCCACCGGCGTCGCGCCCCCGTTGCTTGCTGGCGCCTGCGGCTGTGGCTTATGGCCCGGCGCTGGCGTTAGCCGCAGCGTCTGTCCGGCGAATATGAGATCCGCGTTGTCGATGCGATTCCATGCGGCCAGTTCCTGCGCGTCTACGCCGTAACGAAACGCAATCGCCTGCAACGATTCGCCGGCGCGCACGACGTGCACTCTCGGTTCCCAACGAAGTGCCTTGCCGCCACATCCGGCCAGGGCCAAAGACAACAAAGCGAAAAAAACGACGGTTTTGCTTAACGCAGCCACAAATACACAATGATTGCGGCAACAATCATTACCCAGCCGAGTATTTCGACATGCGCCCGCAATCTTTGCGCAGCCTGCTCACCGCCCGCCATAATGAGCAACGCGACGAGAAAAAACCTCGCCCCTCGACCGATTACCGACGCCACCACGAACAAAGGCAGCGGCATTGCCAGGGAACCGGCGGCTATCGTGAACACCTTGTACGGAACCGGCGAAAATCCGGCTATCAGCACCGCCCAAAACCCCCACCGACCGAACCAGTCGTTAACCCGGGCGTAATCATCCATGTATCCAGCCGTTTCCAGCAGACCCTGAACCGCTTCGAAACCGACATAACCTATAGTCCAGCCGGCAATACCACCTAGCACGGAAGTCACGGTCGTCAACGCTGCCAGTGACAGTCCCTGCCGCGGCGCGGCGAGCACCATCGGAGCCAGCATGACGTCCGGCGGAATTGGGAAAAACGAGGACTCGGCGAAGCTCAGTCCGCCCAGATACCAGCGCGCGTACCGGTGACCTGACCACGACAGCACCCGATCATACAAACCGGTAAATATTTGCATTCAGTGCGTCCGCATACGCATCAGTTAACGCCCTGCAATAACGGCACGAAGCTGACACCGCCAAGCTCACGCTCCTCGAAATTGTCGCCATGGCGCGTATAGGCCATAAGGGTTTGATATCCACTGGGTCCGATGGGAATCACCAACCGGCCACCTTCGGCGAGTTGCTGCAGCAGTTCCTCGGGTGTCTCGCGCGGCGCAGCGCTGACAATTATGCCGTCAAAAGGTGCTTTGGCAGGCCACCCCTTCCAACCATCACCATGGCGAAAGCGAACATTGTGAATCCCCAGTTCGCCCAGCAATTTCCGTGTCTTGCGTAACAACGCACCGACCCGCTCAATACTGTAAATGGTCCCGACCAGCGGACTGAGCACAGCGGTTTGATAACCGCAACCGGTACCGATTTCGAGCACCTTGTCCAACGGACCCCCGGCCATTAACGCCTCGGTCATTCGCGCCACAATAAAGGGTTGCGAAATCGTCTGTCCCTGCCCGATCGGCAACGCATTGTCTTCGTAGGCCCGGCTTGCCAGCGCTTCATCCACGAACAAATGTCTAGGCACGTTGCGAATGCGGTCGAGTACGGTTTCATCCGCAATGCCGTGGTTCTGCAAACGTTGCACAAGTCGCTCGCGGGTCCTGGCAGACGTCATGCCGATGCCGCGGTGGTTCACGATCCGTCCCGCAACCATTGCGCTATGTCATGAATCTCCCGGTGCGCGGTCAGGTCTATTTGCATCGGTGTGACGGACACGTAGCCTTCGGCGATGGCATCAAAATCAGTGCCGGGACCACTGTCCTGCTCCGGTCCGGCAGGCCCCACCCAATAAATCGTCGAACCACGTGGATCAGTCGATTGCACGACCGGTTCGGCACGATGCCGATACCCGAGCCGGGTCGCCCGAAGACCGGCAAGCTGCTCATATGGTCGATCCGGGACATTGACGTTGAGTATCGTGTCTTTGGGCAACGGCGATTTGAACAACAACTTGACGAGATCGCCGGCTACTCTGGCCGCCGAGGGCATGTTGGCACTACGCATCGAAACGAGGGAAATGGCAATCGCCGGCAGGCCGAGAAAGCGCCCCTCCATTGCCGCGGCTACGGTCCCGGAATAGAGCACATCATCGCCAAGATTGGCGCCGTGATTTATTCCCGAGATTACCATGTCGGGATCTGCGTCTAAAAAACCCGTAATGGCCACATGGACACAATCAGTCGGAGTGCCATTGACACAATAAACACCCGGGCTTGATTTGCGTATGCGCAATGGCGAATCGAGGGTTAGCGAATTGCTGGCTCCGCTGCGGTTGCGATCAGGCGCGACAACTGTGATATCTGCCAGCTCGGCCAGTGCCGATGATAACGCCGCCAATCCCTTGGCGTGATATCCGTCATCGTTACTCAGTAATATGTTCACTGGACATTCCCGATCGAACGTGGCACTAACAGTATTGTACCTGCCGCGAGGCGCTGCGACGGAGACCTAGCATGACCGATGATCCGGATGACGAGCGTTTTTTTCGCGAACAAATGTCCGGGGTGCGTAAGCTCTCCACCGATCGGGCACCACTGGCCCGCCCCCGGCCAAAACCTGACGCCCGGTTCGCGCGCGACGAGAAAGAACAGGTGCTGCGTGACAGCCTCACCGGAGAACCGGGCATCGATGCCGAGGCAGAGGTCTCTTTCTGTCGACCCGGCGTCACGCGCTCGGTACTGAGAAAGTTGCGCCGTGGCAAATACAGCATTAATGCAGAACTCGATTTGCACGGCCTGAACGTCTCTCAGGCAAAACACGCAGTTGACGACTTCATAGCCGAATGCCGCAACCAGGATTACCGCTGTGTCCGCATCGTGCACGGCAAGGGTACCCGCTCGGGTCGCGATGGGCCCGTGCTCAAGCCCAGGGTATATCGGTGGTTGCGCCGGCGTGACGCGGTACTGGCTTACACGACCGCGCACCGCTCGGATGGAGGCAGCGGGGCACTCTACGTTTTGTTGCGCTAGACCCGTCAACGGCCTGCCCCGGCCATCTGATCTTTCGTCGTAATCACCGCTGCCAGAACACTCGTAGCGTAGGCACCCTTGGGCAAGTCAAAACGCAGGGTGAGCGTTTCATCAGACAGCTCCCAGGACATGTTCAGTGGAATTACCCGCAACGCCCGTCTCTCCTGGGTGAGCCGCGACGCGACCAGACCTTGCGCCAACTCCGCATGTTCAACGGCAACCGCTGCTTCGAGCTGTGCCACCTCATGACGCACGATTTTGTCACCGCCGCCCCACAATGGGCCGGTAATATGCAATTGGCCTGTTGCGAGGCGGCCAATAATGTCCGCGTCGGGATCATCACATACAAAAAACCCACCGCGACCGGCAGGATTGAGCGCCTCACCGCGGAGACAACGCACCCAGCTACCATCGCGCAGGCGGCGTGCCAGCACCGCGTTGAATATTTCAGATCGGGCCGCCGACAAGGCCATCGATCGCTTGTTATTCTTCAGCCGGATTTTTCCGGAAAACCATCCACGTGCCATCTCCAAGTTGGATCTATCATTGCCGAAACGTTGCGGTCCAAAAAAGTTGGGTACGCCCTGCTCGCGTACGCGAACCAGAGACTGCTCCAGGTCCGTTCCGGCGCCCTGCAGATCGCGAACGACAATGATAAATTGGTTACGTGCCAACGCCCCTCGGCGCAACTTGCGACCGTGCCGGACGCTGCCAAGAATCCGTACACCTTCGATATTACAATCGGCCCATACCGGATCGCTGCGACCCGGCAAACGAATGGAGAACCATTGCCGCGTTACCGCGTGGCGGTCTTTGCGCCCCGCGTAGCTGACATCACGTGGCAGTGCCCCGGCAAAACGCCCCAGTCGTGACGCCACCCACGCCGTATTCGCCCCGGTCTTCTCAATATTTACGAACAGGTGCTCACCTGCTCCATCCGGTTCGAAGCTGAGAACTTCGTTCACATAAAAGTCTTCGGGACGCGTGCGTATGGTTCCGCTGGCTTTGGGCGTGCCGCAGACCTGCGGCAAAGTCATTCCGGTACGTCTTCGTTTTCGACTACGTTGTAAAACGTCTCGTTTTCCCGCGTCATGCCTAGTTCAGCACGTGCTCGCTCCTCGATCGCGTCGCTACCGCCTTTTAGGTCTGCGACTTCTGCTTCCAGCTCACTATTACGCCGCCGCAACTGTTCGTTCTGTGCCTGCTGTTCCGCAACAGCCTGCTCCAAACGCCAGACTTCGCGTATTCCATCGTCAGAAAGCCAGAAGCGATACATTAGCGCCAACAGGGTAATCGATAAGATCGTTAGCATGATCCGCATGACCCGACAATCCTGCGCTTAACCTGACACTCGCAATGCAGAACGCCCATAATAGCTTGCCGCCTCACCGAGTCGCTCCTCAATACGAACAAGCTGATTATATTTTGCCAGGCGATCTGAACGCGACAGCGAACCGGTCTTGATCTGTGTCGCTGTGGTTGCCACCGCGATGTCGGCAATAGTGCTATCGGCCGTCTCACCGGAACGATGCGAAATTACTGCCGCATAACCGGCCTGTTCAGCCATCGCGATGGCCGCAAGAGTCTCTGTCAACGTTCCTATCTGATTGGGCTTGATGAGTATCGCGTTGCCGATACCTTCATCAATACCTTTTTTGAATATCTCCGTGTTGGTCACAAACAAGTCGTCACCAACGAGTTGTACGCGTTTCCCCAAGGCATCTGTATGCACCGCCCACCCGGGCCAATCATCTTCACCCATGCCATCCTCAATCGACACGATCGGGTAACGATCCACCAGGTCCGCCAGATACTGACTAAAACCTACCGCATCAAAATCCTTATCTTCTGACGCGAGCCGGTACTTGCCGTTTTCGCCAAATTCAGATGCGGCGACGTCCAGCGCCAGACTTATTTCCACACCGGGTTTATAGCCCGCTTGTTCAATAGCAATCATGATGGTTTGCAGCGCTGCTTCGTTGGATGCCAGATTAGGCGCAAAGCCACCTTCGTCACCCACCGATGTCGCCATGCCCTTTTCATGCAACACTTTCTTCAGTGCATGAAAAATCTCCGCGCCGTAGCGTAATGCTTCGCGAAAACTGGGCGCACCCAGCGGCACGATCATGAATTCCTGAATATCGATACTGTTGTCAGCATGCGCCCCACCATTGATTATATTCATCATTGGCACGGGCATAGCGCTTGCGGTCTTGTTCTCGCTGAGTGAAGCAATATGCTCGTAGAGTTCCCGCCCGGAATCGATTGCGGCGGCACGGGCGGCCGCCAGCGATACGGCCAGAATGGCATTCGCCCCTAGACGGGATTTGTTGTCGGTGCCGTCTAGATCGATCATTGTCTGATCCAGTTCACGCTGATCACCCGCCGCGAGACCGACAACTGCCTCGCGCAATTCGCCGTTAACGTGGGCGACGGCTTTTAGAACGCCCTTGCCCAAATAGCGGCCTGCATCGCCATCGCGCAACTCGACCGCCTCGCGCGCACCGGTCGATGCGCCCGAAGGCACGGCGGCCCGTCCGGTGATACCGGAATCAAGCGTTACATCGGCTTCCACCGTCGGATTGCCGCGGGAGTCAAGAATCTCTCTACCGGTGACTATTGTTATGTGGCTCAAAGCGCGCTCACCTGTTCAGTGCTGATTGCCGAGACTGTTTTCAGCCAACTCACTCGATTTTACCACCCGATCGATCTGCACCAAGGTATTCAATAACGATTCCATGTGCTTCAGTGGCCAGGCGTTGGGTCCGTCGCTGAGTGCCCGTGACGGGTCCGGATGTGTTTCGGCAAAGATCCCCGAAACACCAGCCGCCACCGCCGCCCGTGCCAGTACGGGAATAAATTCGCGCTGCCCGCCCGATGCGCCGCCTTGTCCGCCGGGCAATTGCACAGAATGTGTCGCATCAAATACAACCGGGCATCCGGTGTCACGCATGATCGCCAGCGAACGCATGTCGGACACCAGATTGTTGTAACCAAACGAGTAGCCGCGCTCGCACACCATGATTTGCTTGTTTCCCGTGCTACGAGCCTTGGCCACAACATTGATCATTTCATGGGGAGACAGAAACTGCCCTTTTTTTATGTTGACGGCCTTTCCGTGGCTTGCAACCGCCAAAATAAAGTTTGTTTGGCGACAAAGAAAAGCCGGCGTCTGCATGACGTCCACAACGCAAGCCACTTCTGATAGCGGTGTGTCATCGTGCACATCGGTTAACACCGGCACGTCGAGCTGATCGCGTACTGCCGCCAGTATTCTCAAGCCCTCTTCGATACCGGGACCACGAAAGCTGGAGATCGACGTGCGATTGGCCTTATCAAAAGAGGATTTGAATATGAATGGCACGCCGAGTCGCCCGGTGATGTCCTTGAGCGTGCCTGCAGTGTCTATCGCGAGCTGTTCACTTTCGATCACACAGGGGCCGGCGATGAGAAAAAGCGGGCTGTTCAGCCCTACGTTGAATCCGCAGAGTTTCATCGGCGATCAGGCGCGTGCGCGCTGCGGCAGCTGCTCTGCACGATAGCGGCGGGCGGCATCGACGAAACCGGAAAAAAGCGGATGTCCGTCGCGCGGGCTTGAAGTGAATTCCGGATGGAACTGACAGGCAAGAAACCATGGATGATCGTCAATCTCCACTATTTCGACGAGATCATCAACTGACAACCCGGACAAGACCATGCCTGCCTCGGTTAGACGCTCACGATAGGTGTTGTTGAATTCATATCGATGGCGATGTCTTTCCATCACACTATCACTCTCATACAAACCGGCAGCGCGGGTGCCTGAAACTAAAACACAGGTCTGTTCGCCCAAACGCATCGTGCCACCCAGCTCCGAGGCTGCGCTACGTCGTTCTATCTGGCCCTCGTGATCCTGCCACTCGGTGATCAGCGCTATTACCGGGTGCGGCGTATCACGATCAAACTCGGTGCTTTGTGCCCCCTTCAGACCCGCCACGTTGCGCGCGTATTCGATGACGGCGACCTGCAAGCCAAGACAAATCCCTAGATAGGGTATGCGTCTCTCTCGGGCGTATTGTGCGGCCCTAATCTTGCCTTCTACACCGCGCTCACCAAACCCACCGGGTACGAGTATTGCATCCATTCCCGCAAGCGAATCGGTACCGTTTTCTTCAATTTGCTGTGATTCGACGTAATGGATATTGACCTTGGTACTCGTATGCACGCCCGCGTGTGTTAATGCCTCGCTCAACGAGATATAAGAATCTCTGAAATGGACGTACTTACCGACCATTGCGATGTTTACTTCGGCAGATGTATTTTGTTTCGCCTCAACAACGCCTATCCATTCAGACAAATCTGCTGGCGGCAGATCAAGCTGCATCTTTTCCAGCACGATGTCATCCAGGCCCTCTTCGTGGAGCAACATCGGTATCTTGTAGATATCGTCGGCGTCCACCGCAGGGATGACCGCACCTTCCGCAACATTGGTAAACAAAGCTATTTTGCGGCGCTCTTCACGTGGCAACGGCCGGTCTACCCGACACAATAAAACATCTGGTTGTATGCCAATCGATCTCAGTTCCTTTACTGAGTGCTGGGTTGGCTTTGTTTTCATTTCACGCGAAGTCGCAATGTAGGGCACCAGTGTCAGGTGCATGTAAACAACTTGTCCCGGCTCGGACTCAACACCGAACTGTCTGATCGCCTCGAGAAACGGCAGCGATTCAATGTCGCCAACCGTGCCGCCAATCTCAACCATGCAAACATCGGCATCTCCGGCGCCGAGCCGGATACTGTCGATGATCTCGTCGGTAATGTGCGGAATCACCTGAACCGTAGCACCCAGGTAGTCACCGCGTCGTTCCTTGCGAATAACGCTCTCATAAATCCGCCCCGTAGTGAAATTGCTGTTGTGGCCGGTCGTGGTACGCACAAAACGCTCGTAGTGACCCAGATCCAGATCGCTTTCGGTGCCGTCGGCGGTTACAAAGACTTCGCCATGCTGAAACGGACTCATTGTTCCCGGATCGACGTTAAGGTACGGGTCGAGCTTGATCATGCTGATCTTGAGACCACGTGCCTCAAGTATCGCGCCCAACGACGCGGCTGAAATTCCTTTACCCAGGGAGGAAACGACTCCGCCGGTGATAAATACATAGCGGGTCATGTTAAATGTCTCGTTTGAATCGACCGGAAAAGAAAATCGTCGGGGTGGGAAGCCTTACCGGTGACTGTAGTCACTGGCCAAAACAATTCATTGCACTGGCTCGAAGTCAAAGCCAAGCTATTTCTTTACCTCTGACAATGTTGCCATTTGCCTTATCTGCAGGGGAAAAACTACCAGAAGCGGCACGCTCAGTACAGCGGTGGGTGGTCTTCCCATATTAACCCAAGACCCCCGGCACCCTGGCCGGCGGCCAGGTCCTGTTCAACCCACAGGCCCGCGACCGCGGCCAACCTGTCCCCAGCGTAGAGCAATGGGATTCTATCGCGCATCCACGGCACAATCCCCGCCTCCTGGAACAAATTGCGCAGTTCGCGCCGGTGTGCGCTACCGGCAGGCCGTAACTTTTCGCCACCTGCGCGAAACCGTAATGACAATTTGTCACCATAACGCTGCGGATCCAATCCGTCCGCGACAGTTGCGCAGCGCACTTGCCCCAGTCCAGCAGGCAATGTCACAACGCTATCGGGCGAAACCGCACAATGAAAATCGGCTGCAGGTTGTGCCGGCAAGGACTGCATCGCATAAATCTGGTTGCGATAACGTCTCACTTCGCCGCCAGACCAACTGACACAACCAGCTGCGCTCGTCGCGTGTATCAATTGATCGATCTGCTGCAAATGGGCCGTTGTTGGAATAGACAGGCTTTGGCTCAATAGCCAATACCGCAATGCGTTTTGTTGACGCTCGACCGATAACGTCCCCAGCCGTTTAAGATCAAGCGCGTCGGCATTCGCCGTGGCAAAGCTGGCATCCGAGCTACCGAGCTCGCGCAGCAGACGGACTGCGGCGGCACTGTGTCGTGCCGAGCGCGCAACGGCGGCCGCCACGCCGGGCCAACGCTGGCCAAGCAAAGGTACCACTTCATGTCTCAAAAAATTGCGGTCGTAGCGTGAATCGGTGTTTGTCGGATCATCGATCCATTGCAGTTGAGATTGTTCTGCGTAGGCCAGCAACGACACACGGTCGACGGACAGCAACGGCCGCAAACGCCATCCTGTCTGGTAACGACTACACTCCGCCATTCCCGCCAACCCGGCTACGCCTGCACCGCGCATAAGTTGCAGTAACACGGTTTCGAGCTGATCATCGCGATGATGCCCGGTCATCAATACGTCACCCGGCCCGATGTATTGGCAAAGCGCTGCATAGCGGGCATTTCTGGCGGCGGCCTCAGGACTCTCGCCCTGCCGCGTCTCAATTTGAACCTGGCAGGATTCGTAAGCTACACCGAAAAGCGTAGCAGTTTCCTCACACTGTTTTGCCCAAGCCGTCGATGCGGCTTGCAAATTGTGATCGACATGTACGGCCAACAAATCAGCACCCCGCTGGCGTGGCAACGCGCGTCGAGTGAGATCCAACAGCACTGTGCTATCAAGACCGCCACTAAAGGCCACGACGTAGCGGCGCGGGCCCGCTAATTGCTGGTGTCGATCCAGGCAAGTGAGGATATTTTCGGGTTGCAATAGCACAATGGCTCGCCGATATCAGGCGTCCTTGTACACGCCATACGATCCGAGCTTGAGATATCGCGCTTCGACCAGATCGTCTACCGGTCGGGCACTCAACTCGAGAAGGTGTCGAACCAAACTCTCCTGTATTGTCGCGGCCATCACATCCGGGTTGCGATGGGCACCACCCAGCGGTTCTTTGATGATCTCGTCTACCAGACCCTGTTCATACAGATTGTCCGCCGTGATACGCATCGCCTCGGCTGCCTCGGCCGCCTTGTCTGCACTTTTCCACAGGATCGAAGCGCAGCCTTCAGGCGAGATCACGGCATAAATGGAATACTGCAACATACAGACAAAATCGCCGACACCGATTGCAAGTGCACCACCGGATCCACCCTCGCCGATTACTGTGCAGATTATCGGGCAGCGTAACCCCGACATGACGGCCAGACAGCGCGCGATCGCTTCACTTTGGCCACGCTCTTCGGCACCGACACCGGGATAAGCACCTGGCGTATCAATAAAAGTCAGCAACGGCAACCCAAAACGTTCCGCCAGTTTCATGATTCGTAACGCCTTGCGAAAGCCCTCCGGCTTTGGCATCCCAAAATTGCGCCGCACTTTTTGTGCTGTGTCGCGCCCCTTCTGGTGACCAATTAACGCAACAGGCTGTCCTCGCAATCGTGCGATTCCAGTAACGATTGCCGGGTCGTCCATATAGACGCGGTCACCATGCAGTTCCTGAAAATCTTCAAAAATGCGGCGCACATAGTCCATCGTGTATGGTCTTTGCGGATGTCGGGCCAGTTGGGTCATTTGCCAAGGCGTCAGGCGCGAGAAAATTGACTCGGTCAGTGCGCTACTTTTTTCTCTAAGATGAGTGATTTCGTCCCTGATATTGAAATCGGGATCATCACCTACCAGATGCAACTCGTCGATCTTTGCTTCGAGATCCGCAATAGGTTGTTCGAAATCAAGAAAATCTAGGTTCACGCCGATCGACTATGCGCGATTGGCGCAGCGCATTCAACCGGTGATATCCATACGATGCGGGTACACCATTTGTACCTGGTTGCTGCCGGCTAGCGCCTGCAGGCGGCGCAGCAATTCCGGGCAGGGTCTGACACTCCATTCATCACCCAATTGCAATCGCGCAACAGCACCACCGCTGCGATAGTGCACACTGACCCCACATTGGCCCTGTCGGTAGGGTTGCAGTGCCTCCCGCAACTCATTCGCGAATTCCTTGTTATCGGGCCGGCCTTCCCACTTGATCACCAGACGTTTAGCAAATTGTTGCCGAGCGTCGTCTAAATCCATGGCCTGCTTTCCGATGAGACACCAAGCGTTGGTAAAATCGTCATATCGCATCGCACCGTCAATAATCAACACTGCGTCTCGAACGATGACATCACGAAGTTTCTGAAATACCTCGTCGTAAAATACAACTTCGATGCGCGCTGTCTTGTCGTCAAGCACAGCGATAATCCGTGAACCGCGACGTCGGATTTCCAGCACCAAACCGGCTGCGGTCACGTTACGCTTTGATCCCCGCCATGAAGTTTCGGTTGGTGGAGCCTCGGCCATCAGCTCGGCGATCGTAGCTGTAGACAGTGAGGACAGCTCGGCCGCAAACTCATCGACCGGGTGACCGGTGAGAAACAAGCCTAAGGTATCGCGTTCCGCTGCCAGACGCTCTGCATCCGTCCATTCTGGCAATTCCGGCATGGCATCAGCGCCATTTATGGTAACACCGGCGGTCTGGGGTCCGACACCAAACAGATCGACCTGACCGGCGTCGTTCGCACGGGCCGTCTGATCCGCGATTTGTACCGCCCTGGGCAAGACGCTCATGAGCGTTGCACGATTGGAGCCAAGGCAATCAAGGGCACCGGCCCGTAACAAGGCCTCGAGTACTCGCTTGTTGACCCGTTGCATGTCGATGCGGCCGCAGAAGTCATGTAGATCGGCAAACTGACCGTTTTCTTCCCGCTCAGCGATGATGCCTTCGACCGCAGCACGCCCTACACCTTTGATCGCACCGAGACCGTAGCGTATCGCTTGATCACCGGCGATATCGAACATATAGCCGGAACGATTTACATCCGGTATCAACACTTGCAGGCCGATGTTGTGGCACTCATCTATCAAAGTTACGATTTTGTCAGTGTTATCCATATCAGCCGACAAGACTGCCGCCATGAAAGCAGCCGGATAGTGTGCTTTCAGCCACGCAGTCTGATAAGACAACACGGCGTAGCCGGCGGAATGAGAACGATTGAATCCGTAACCGGCGAATTTCTCGATCAGATCAAAAATTCCGGTCGCCACTGATCGATCGACACCTCGTTCTGCTGCTCCATCCAGAAAGACCGATCGTTGACGCGCCATTTCTTCTGGCTTCTTTTTGCCCATCGCGCGTCGCAGCAGGTCAGCCCCGCCGAGGGAGTAACCGGACAATTCCTGCGCGATCTGCATCACTTGTTCCTGATACAGAATGACACCATAGGTCGGCCGAAGGATCGTCTCGAGTTGCGGGTGCGGATAACGAATGACGGCGTGTCCGTGTTTGCGCTGAACAAAGTCATCAACCATCCCAGACTGCAGAGGACCGGGCCGGAATAAAGCCACCAACGCGACAATGTCTTCAAAACAATCCGGCTGCAGCCGTTTGATCAAATCCTTCATGCCACGCGATTCGAGCTGGAATATTGCCGTAGTCGCACTGGTCTTGAGCAATGCGTAGGTCGCGGCATCGTCCATGCGCATTGCATCCATCACCAGTGGCGTTTCGCCGGCTGTCGCCCGCTCGCGATTCACTGTCCTCACAGCCCAATCAATGATGGTCAGCGTGCGCAGACCCAGAAAGTCAAATTTGACCAGCCCGATAGTCTCAACATCGTCCTTGTCAAATTGTGTCACGGCTTCGACGCCACCCTCACTGTACAGCGGCGTGTAATCGGTTAATGGCGAAGGCGCGATGACCACGCCGCCGGCGTGCTTGCCGGCATTACGTGCCAGGCCCTCGAGGGACCTGGCCAGGTCGATTAGCGCACGAATTTCTTCCTCTTCTCCATAGAGTCGCTTGAGTTCGTCGTCGGCCGCCAGCGCCTTATCCAGTGTCATACCGACTTCAAAGGGGATGAGTTTTGCGATTCGATCGACGAAACCATACGGATGACCCAGCACTCGGCCGACATCGCGCACGACCGCACGGGCCGCCATGCTGCCAAAGGTAATAATCTGAGAGACTCGGTCGTGACCATAACGGCTGGAGACATAGTCGATTACCCGATCGCGTCCTTCCATACAGAAGTCGATATCGAAATCAGGCATCGATACGCGCTCGGGATTCAGAAATCTTTCAAATAGCAGATCGTGTTCCAGTGGATCCAGATCCGTAATGCCCAATGCCCATGCAACGAGAGAGCCTGAACCCGATCCGCGTCCCGGACCCACCGGAATCTCATTCTTACGGGCCCAACTAATAAAATCTGCAACAATTAGAAAATACCCGGGGAATCCCATACCGGAAATTACATCCAATTCCCGGGTCAACCGCGTCTCATAATCGCCACGCACAAAACGACTGTCGTGGCCCTTCTCTAATCTCTTACTGAGTCCGATCTGGGCTTGCTCCTGCAAGTAGGCATCGACAGTTGCCCCATCGGGGACCGGAAAATCTGGCAACACGCTATTCCCGAACTCTATTTCGAGATTGCAGCGGCGCGCGATTTCTACACTGTTGGCCAGTGCTTCCGGTAATTCCGCAAACAGTTCAGCCATTTCCTCCGGGGTACGCAGGTATTGCTGCTCAGTATGGGCGTGGGGTCGGCTCGAATCGGCCAATGTATAGCCCTGATGTATGCAGACACGCGCCTCGTGTGATTCGAATTCCTCTGACCGAATAAAACACACATCGTTAGTCGCCACGACGGGAACATTGTTTCTGGCGGCCAATTCCACGGCGAACACATTGTACTCCGCCTCATTCGGTCTGCCGGTGCGTTGCAGCTCCAGGTAGTAGCGCTGCGGAAAGTGTTGCTGCCACCAACTCAGGCGCTCTTGAGCCAATTGATCGTGCCGGCCCAACAATGCGACACCGACGTCGCCTACGCGACCGCCCGACAAAGCAATGAGGCCGTCTGTGTCTGCAGCCAGCCATGAGCGTCTGATCGTTGCCGTGTTTTTTCCATCGCCTTCAAGGTAGGCCCGGGTCAGTAGACGGCTGAGATTCGCAAAACCATTTCGATCCTGGCATAACAGCGTAAACCGTGCCGGTTCGCGTTCGCCTGCTTGTTTCAGCCATAAATCAACACCGATAATCGGTTTGATACCGCGCGCCTCAGCGGCACGGTAGAACTTGACCATGGCGAACAGATTAGTTTCATCGGTAAGTCCAACTGCTGGCATTTCTGCCTGCGCGACTGCATCCATCAGCGGTTTGACACGCACGGTGCTATCAACGAGCGAATACTCCGAGTGAAGGCGCAAATGTACGAATGTCGGCGCGCTGCTCACGAGCTTTTTCCCAGTGCCAGTCTGACCGGAGCAAAGGACCTGCGGTGTACCGCGCTGGGGCCGTGACACTGCAACGCGCGCAAGTGCGCAGGAGTTGCATATCCTTTATGCTGATCAAACCCGTATTGCGGATAAATCTCGTGTAGACCCTCCATCACGCTATCGCGATGAACTTTGGCCAGTATTGATGCCGCACTTATGGCCCGGCGGCGCTGGTCGCCACGGACCACCGCCTCCACGTCGCAACACCAGTCGGCTGGCAATACCGTGTGACGGCCATCGATCTCAACCCTTGCCGGGTCTAGACGAAGTCCTTGCATGGCTCTGCGCATTGCCAGCAGTGAAGCCTGGAATATATTCAACGTGTCGATTTCATGTGGATCAGCCCACGCAATCGACCAAGCCAGCGCACGCCCACGTATCCGCTGCGCGAGGATTTCCCGACGCCGAGGACGAAGTTGCTTGGAATCGCGCAATCCATTGACCCGTCTTTGCGGATTCAGTACGACCGCTGCTGCCGTTACCGGTCCTGCCAGCGGGCCGCGACCTGCTTCATCGACGCCTGCAACGAGTAATGCGTAGTGAGCTGTCATGCGTTTCTGTTACACCGTTGAATTACTGCATCGGCGGCGCGTACATTGGCATCGCGACGCAGGGTGGAGTGGATCGCATCACACTCCGCCACCCAGGCACTGTTGTCGGTCGTATCCAACAAGCGGGATATCTCGTGTGCCAGCCGTGTCGGCTGCAAGTCGTCCTGCAAGACCTCCGGAACCAGGTCTTTCCCCGCCAGCAAATTCGGTAATGCGAAACGATCGATATTCAACAAATCGAGTTTTTCCAGAACGATTCGTGTGGCATGCGCCAGTCTGTAGGCAACCACCATTGGTCTTTTCAGGAGCAAAGCTTCCAATGTTGCGGTCCCCGACGCAACCAGCACCGCGTCCGCAGCCGCAATCGACTGTTGCGCCTGATTATCGAGCAGGGTCACTGGCGCATTTGGCGCTTCAGCGGCCAACTGTGCCGCAAAAATTTCCCGCAGTGCGGAACTTGCCATCGGTGCAACAAACTGTATCGTCGGTCGTTGTTCTGCCAATAATCGGGCCGCACCTGCAAAGTCTTTGCCGAGCCGACCCAACTCCCCGGCGCGGCTGCCAGGCATTAGTGCGACGATTTGCGCATCCAGTGGCAAACTCATTGAAGCCCGGGCGGCGGGCCCATCAGTGCGCATTGGAATACGGTCCGCGAGCGGATGGCCGACAAATTCTGCCGGCACATCGTACTTCTCATAAAAGGCGGGTTCGAAGGGTAACAAACACAAGACGCAATCGGCCGATGCCGCCATTTGCGCCGCACGTTGAGGTCGCCACGCCCATACTGATGGACTCACGTAATGCACCGTGGCAATCCCCTGGTTTTTTAGTCGGCGCTCCAATCCCAAATTGAAATCCGGCGCGTCGATGCCGACAAAAATATCAGGTCGAAACGCCAACAGGCGTTTATAAAGGCGTCGTCGCAGCATAAGCAGCCGGGGCAGGTGTTTAGCCATTTCGACGAGTCCCATGACCGCCAGCTCGCCGCAATCAAACCATGACTCACAACCCGCATGACGCATGGCTGGTCCGGCGACACCGGCAAATGTGATGTCGCCGCCTACCTTTTCACGCAGTGCCGTGATCAGCCCCGCACCGAGTTCGTCCCCCGAGGATTCGCCAGCTACCAGTGCGATACGCAGCGCGTCAGCACTCATGTACGTGGTTCCTGTTCTGTCTTACCTATGGCCTCACCGCAGCCCGTTTGTTAGTCAACGGATAATGCTGCGTTCGCTCGTATCTAGGAAGTCTACGAGCATCTTAATCTCGTCGTGCGTAGAAGCGGGCTTGCGCAATGCTTCGATCGCTTCCGCAAGTCGGAGATCCGAGCGGTAAAGTGTCTTATATGCGTCACGTATGCGGCTGATTTGTTCGGCCGAAAAACCGCGTCGCTTGAGACCCTCAGTATTCACGCCCTTGGGCACAGCAAGATGGCCCGCAGCTGTTACGTACGGCGGTAGATCCCGGCTGAGGGCGCAATCCATGGCGGTAAAGCTATGCGCACCAATGCGGCAGTTCTGATGGACCTTCGTGAAGCCGCCGAGTATCACCCAGTCGTCCACTTGCACATGGCCTGCCAAGGTTGTGGCGTTGGCCATGACGATGTTGTTGCCGATAACACAATCATGCGCCACATGAACGTAGGCCATTATCCAGTTATCGTCGCCTATAGTAGTGACGCCGCGATCTTGTGTCGTGCCCCGGTTTATCGTGCAGCATTCACGAATCGTATTGCGGTCACCAATCTCCAGCCGGGTCGCTTCGCCGGCATATTTCTTGTCTTGCGGTTCGTCGCCAATAGAGCAGAACTGAAAAATTCGATTGTCACGGCCAATCGACGTGGCCCCGTTGATGACAACATGCGGGCCGATTCGTGTGCCCTCAGCGATTTGTACATCCGGGCCGATGATGCTGAAGGGACCAATCTCTACGCCGAGTGCAACGTCTGCCTTGACGGAGACGACCGCGCGCTGATCGATCAACGGTCGCTACTCCTGGGCGCGCATTTCATTTCGGCACTCGATACTGCTTTACCATCAACTTCCGCAGTAGCAGAAAACATCCAGATATTACGGCGGGTACCAGACAATGAAGCCTTGAGCACCAACTGATCACCGGGTTCTACCGGCCGGCGAAACCGCGCCTTATCGATTCCGACCAGATAATAGAGCGTGTCGTCTTCCGGTGTGCCGGCAGTTGCGAAGGCTAGCAGGCCTGTGGCCTGGGCCATTGCCTCGAGTATGATGACGCCAGGCATAACAGGCCGCTGTGGAAAGTGCCCCTGAAAAAACGACTCGTTAGCTGTAACGTTTTTTATTCCGGTCAGGTACTCGCCCGGCACACATTCGGTAACCCGGTCGATGAGCAAAAATGGGTAGCGATGCGGCAGCAATCGCATGATCGCGTGTATGTCCATTTGCATAATTTCACTCATTCCTTATCGCCCACCTTTTTTTCAAGTTTCTTCAGGCGCTTTGCAATTTCATCCAGCTGCCTGAAGCGTGCGCTGTTGCGCCGCCAACGTCTCGCATCGTCCATTGGTAGCGCACTGGAGTACACACCCGCCTCGTCTATGGAGCGATTCACCATCGTCTGACCGGTAATAACAACATCATCGGCGATGTTCAGGTGGCCGACAAAGCCTACCGCGCCGGCAATCATACATCTGCGGCCAATCGTCGTACTTCCCGAAATTCCCACGCACGCCGCTATGACCGTATGCGCACCGATGCGTACGTTGTGCGCGACCTGAATCTGATTATCAAGCTTGACCCCGTTTTCAATGACTGTGTCTTCGATCGCACCCCTATCAATACTCGTGCAGGCCCCTACCTCTACATCGTTACCAATACGTACACTACCGAGTTGTGGAACCTTGATCCATTCTTCCGATACTTGGGCTATGCCAAAGCCATCCGAACCGATCACGGTGCCCGGATGAATCAGGCAACGTTCGCCCAATTTGACGTCATGACAAAGCGTCACATTGGCGAGTACCCGGGTGTCGTTGCCTATCGAAGTATTGGCTCCTACGACTGCACCGGGGCCGATTGACACATTTTCACCCAGTAATGCGCCGCGTTCGACTACAGCCCCCGGGCCGACTTGACAGGATGAGGGAACAGTGGCCTCTGCATGAATCTGTGCACTGGAGTGCGACCCTGGTTCAACGACTAATGGCGGTGATAGCTCGGCTGCGACTCTTGCATACACCGCATAGGGATTGTCGTTTATCAAAGCCGTAACAGGACAGTCGTTGGCGTCAGCGGCCGCCAGGATTACGGCCGACGCTTGGGTCTCGCCTAGCTGGCGCCGATAGCGTGGGTTGGCGAGAAAACTAATACAGCCAGGTGCCGCGTTTTCCAGTGTCGCAACACGTTCGACTACGGTATCCGGATCGCCCTGTACGCGACACCCATAGCGAACTGAAATCTCCGCGACAGTTAGACTCATAGAGCTGTCGCGCGGCTAACGGATTAATTGGCGGCCTGGAAACTGCGCTCAAGTCCTGCGAGCACCTGTGCTGTCACGTCCACGCTACCGCTGGCAAACAACACGCCGTCACCGACAATCAGGTCGTATTTCTGCTGACGTGCAAATGTTTGCACCTCTTCCAGCAGTGCGCGTTGCAGGCGATTGAGTTCTTCGTTGCGACGCAAGTTCAAGTCTTCCAGGTACTCGTTTTGTTTGCGCGCCAGATCGCGGGCTTTTTCGCGCAAATCCCGCTCAGCATCTCGCCGTTCGGTCTCGCCCATTACCGCGGAATCGCGGCCGAGCTTTTCTTCTCGATCACGCAAGCCTTGTTGCTCCGATTCGAGGCTGCGCTGACGTGGGGCGAATTCATCCTGTAACGCCTTCATCGCCGATTTTGCTTGTGGTGCTTCGTCCAGCAACCGTGCAATGTTGACGACCCCAATATTCAGGTCCGCTGCCTGAACGAGTCCTGCGCTAAGTAGAAGTAGCGCGATGATAAATAATGTGGTCGATCTATACATACTAAATCTCTCTGAGGCCAAATCTCTCTAAGCAAAACCGCTCAAAATGTCGAGCCGACTGAAAACTGAAACCGTTCAACTTCATCTGAAGGCAGTCTGTCCGAACCAGTAAATTCCCTGATTGGAAACGCATAACTGAACCGAAATGTCCCAAGCGGTGCCAACCATTGAGCAGCTACGCCTACGGATTGTCTCAGGGCATCGGCATCGAAGCCATAGTCAACCGCTCGAGGTGAGCAGAAAAAACCTCGGGCAGACAGGCAGTCGGTGAACCCGATGTCGTTTCCGCCTGTATAGAATACATTACCGACATCCCAGAACAAGCTAAAACGCGTGCTACTGCGCAGCTTTTCGGGCGTGGGGAGCAGAAGCTCCAGCTGGCTTATGGTCTTCAAATTGCCACCATTCGGGTTACCTTGCGAGTCTAAGGGCCCCAACCGGCTGTTATCGAACCCACGAACAGTTTCGGCGCCACCGGCAAAAAATAACTTTGAGGGAGGGAGATCGGTGGACTTGCCCAATGATTCGCCAAAGGCCAATTCCGCCTTCCATGCCAGCGTAAAATCGCCGAATATATTCCACAACTTGGATATCTGGTAACGAGCGGTGTAATACTCAACTTCGCTGCCTGGCAAAGTGGTACCGACAGTGAAGGCATGTCGGGTGCCACGGGTGGGAAAAATCACCCGATCGCGGGTATCCCTGACCCACCCGCCAAACAACTCGTAGGCCTTGAATTGAGTACCGCAGATATCATTGAATCCGGCACCACAAACCGCGCCTTCAGAAATGACTGAGAAGGGATTACCGTTGTTTGCAACAAATGCCCTGTTCTGATCCGAGCTGAATAATGTAGTGATCTGCTGGCTATCGAGATATGAAGCCCCCACCTGAATACGTGAGTACTCTGAAACCGGCCAACTGTATTCGACGGACCCGATAAGAGATTCAATGGAAAAATCCGACGTAGCGGTAGTAAACGCACTTAGGTCGGAGTACGCCAGCGATACGTTGCGACCAATTCCATTTGGTGTCCGGTAACCGTCGCTGTGTGCAAGGCTGTAGATAGTTTGAAACCGCCCCGTACTGACGTTAGCAGAAACCCGTTCGCCGGATCCCAGAAAATTTGTGTGCGTGAAATTGCCATTCAGCAACACTCCCTGCGATCCGGAGTATCCCAGACCACCGCCAAATTGGCCGGGTAGTCCCTCTTCAATATCAAACTCGATGTCGACCAGGTCCGGGCTGCCGGGCACCGGCACTGTTTCAAACGAAACGTCTTCTATGAAAGGCAGCCTGCGAAGGCGTTGCTCTGAGCGATCTACCGCAACATTGGACAGGGCTGCACCTTCAAACTGACGCATCTCGCGTCGCAGGACTTCATCGTCCACGTTTTCGGTCCCGTTGAATTGTATCCGTCGTACATACACCCGTTCTCCGGGATCCACGCGAAAATCGATCGAGACAGTACGCGCCTCTTCGTCTATGTCGGGAATAGGATTGATGGCCGCGCGGGAATAGCCATCCCGAGCCAGTCGAAACGTCATCAGCTCTGTCGTGTCGGTAAGTAATTTGCGGGAGAATGTCTGCCCGGGTTTGAGCAAGACCAACCGTTTTAACTGTTCGGCCGGAATAATCGTATCACCACTCATCGAAACATCTGCGATGGTGTACGGCTCGCCTTCCGACAAATTGATGGTCACGTAGATGTCTTTCTTGTCCGGTGTAATCGCAACCTGCGTGGAGTCGATATTGAAATTTGCGTAACCCCGATCCATATAGTGCGAGGTCAACGTTTCCAGATCGCCACTGAGCACTTCGCGTGCATATCGGTCGTTCTTTTTCCATAGTGCCTGAAAATTGGGCGTCTTCATGGTGAACTGATTGAGCAATTCCTTTTCGCTAAAGATCTTGTTGCCGACTATGTTGATCTGTCTGACTCGCGCACGCTTACCCTCGGTAATGTCCACTGCGATACGAACCTGATTGTTGTCGATCTCGGTCACGGAGGTTTCGATACTGGCGCCGTATTTGCCACGATTGAAGTATTCCTGCGTCAGCACCTGCTTTACGTTATCCAGGACTGACCGGTCGAAACTTCCGCCTCGCTTCAGTCCGACGTTTGCAAGATTGCTTTCCAGGTCTTCCGTCTTAAGATCTTTGTTTCCATCGATAGTAAAGCTCGCAATGGATGGTCTTTCCGAGACCTTGATTATCAACGTGTTGCCATCGCGTCGAAATTCGAGATCATCGAAAAATCCAGTGCCGTATATAGCGCGAAACGCCTCTGTGATGCGCTGACTATCCAGACTATCGCCGACGTTTACCGGCAGATAATTGAAAATAGTCCCTTCAGAAATGCGCCCGAGCCCATCAATACGGATATCTTCAACTACAAAGTCATCGCCCGCGGCGTTTGCATTCGCAGCGATTAACATACAGATGACCGGTACCAGTCGCTTCAACATCAGTATTACCCTACCAGACGAAGAATATCGTTATAAAAAGCCAGGCTCATCAGCATCAATAAAAGAAATATACCTACCTGTTGGCCGCGTAATTCGGTCTCCGGCGATAATGGACTGCCTTTCAGTGCCTCTGCCACCTGAAATACCATTTGACCGCCATCGAGTATCGGCACCGGCAGCAAATTCAGGATTCCCAAACTGATCGATACGATCGCAAGAAACTTGATAAATACATCGAACCCCATTTGTGCCGTGGTCCCCGCATATTCTGCGATCGTGATTGGCCCGCTCAGATTGCGTACAGAAAAATCTCCCGTCAACATGCGCCATAACATACGCAGCGTAAATACCGTCATTTCGCCAGTAAACGCCACTGCTTTGCCCATCGCGTCTATGGGCCCATAACGCAGCTGTTTTTGCAATGCAACTCTGGGGTCCGCTGCCGCCACACCAATAACGCCAACGGTCTGTCCCTCATCTTGAGTCTCGCTTATCGATAGGGGCAAATCCACCTGGACTTTTTCACGCAGAAGTCTAACTTGAGTATCCAGTCCTGGATTCGCTCTTACGAAGTCATACAGGGCACTCCAGTTTTCTAAGTTTTGGTCGTCAATCGACACAATTAGATCGTCTGCCTGCACTCCCGCCCTGTCGGCGGCACCACCTGCGACGACTCGCGCAATTCGGGGTGGAACATTTGCGGGCATAACACTTATACCCAAGCCGTCGAACAACTGCCCAGGTTCTGTCAGCCGCCGTTTCTCGTCGCCGACATCCAGTATGGCTTCGCGCTCACTACCACTTTCCTCGCGCCATGCCAAAGTGATCTGGCCGTCGTCAACCATGTCATCGATGATTGCCAGCGTCGCTTCCTGCCATGAACGTATCTTCTTTTCGCCAACCGCTACTATTTCATCTCCAGCTCGCAGGCCAGCGGCGGCGGCATAACTGTCAGCTTTAATCTCGCCGATCACCGGCCGCAGCTCAGTCACGCCAATCATGAAAGTAATCCAGTAAATCACAATGGCAAACAGAAAATTAAATAGCGGACCTGCGGCCAGAACGGCCAGCCGTGTCGCGATCGGTTTGTTGTTAAATGCGCTCTGCTTGTCTTCGGGTGCCACGACGCAGTCGCGCTCGTCGAGCATCTTGACATAGCCCCCCAATGGCAAAGCAGAAATCACATACTCGGTCTGATCCTTAGCACTGACCTTGCGCCATATGGGCTTGCCGAAGCCGATGGAAAAGCGCAAGACTCTGATCCCCAGACGCCGGGCGACCCAAAAATGGCCAAATTCATGCACAGCAACCAGTACGCTGATCGCAACGATGAATGCCAGAACCAATATGATGATATTGCTCATGTGTCGATTTTTTTCCCAGGCGCCCTTGTGAAAAGACTACTCTAACGCCTGCAAGGTTCCCTCTGGAACAGTTAAATGTTACGTGATGTGTTGGGACCAGCCCAAACCAATCACAAATAATGGGGCGCCGGCTGAAATACTGTCGATCCGATCCAGCACGCCGCCATGACCCGGAAAAAGGCCTCCGCTGTCCTTCAATCCTGCGTTACGTTTGAACATGCTGATCGTGAGATCCCCCACAATCGACAATAGACAAACCGCCAAACTCAACGAAACCAAAAAAACCAGGGGCACTCCGAACCATACGGCGCCGAGTGCCGCAATTCCCGACCCGAATACGAGACCTCCGCCGGCCCCCTCCCAGGTCTTGCCCGGGCTGACGTTTGGCGCCAGTCGGGTCTGGCCAATTCCCTTGCCGGCGAAATAGGCGCCAGAATCGGCGGCGGCAATGAGCACGAAAAAGAACGCCAGCCATTGCGGCCCCCTGACGATGTGCAGTGCGGCCAGCGCCAGCCAGCCAGGGATCAGCACAAACATGCCACCGATCAGGACGAGCCATGTCGGAACTGGTGTGGGAAATCGCAACAACCATATGAATGCGATTAACCACCATCCCATCGCTACCCACGATACAGGTAAGACAAAATCGAACGCCGTAACCCAGACAACACCCAGCCCAATTCCGATTAACACAACATAAGCGGCCCGACGCGCATTGCTAACGGTTTGAAAAAATCCCGCCCATTCCCATGCCCCGCCAAGCGCCATCAACGCAAGCAGCACTGCGCCGTAGGTACGCGGCAGCAGAAAAACTACGCCAATCAGCGGTATTACCGCCAACAAAGCCGTAATCAGTCGCTGTCTTACGCCCTCAACCGGCACTTAGTTGCTCTGTCGTGCGTCCGAATCTTCTCCGGCGCTGAGTAAAATCATCAATCGCCTGATCCAGGAGTACACTATCGAAATCCGGCCACAACGCGTCCGAAAAAAGGAATTCTGAGTAAGCGAGATTCCAGAGCAGAAAATTGCTGACCCGCTTCTCGCCGCCAGTGCGTATGAAAAGGTCTGGATCTGCGACACCGGCGAGGGAGAGTTCTGCGCTAAATAGTGCCTCGTCGATTTGCTCAGGTTGCAATTCACCCTTTGCCACACGAGTGGCGAGAAGGCGGGCCGCCTCTACAAGGTCCCAACGACCACCATAAGAGACGGCAACGTTTAACTTGAGGCCCTCATTCGATGCGGTCAGCCGCTCACTCGATTCCATTTGCCGAATCAAGGCGATCGGCAAGGATGTCCTATCACCCAGAAACCTGAGACGCACCTTATTCTTATGCAGATCCTGAACCTCGCGCTGCAATGATTCAACGAACAGGCGCATCAACAGGGTGACTTCGGTCTCCGGCCGACTCCAGTTCTCGCTGCTAAAAGCAAAAAGAGTGAGTATCTCGATGTCGCGCTCACCGCAGGCCTCGACGACCTTGCGCGCCGCGCGTACACCGGCTCGATGCCCCGCGTTCCTGGGTAAACCACGTTGGCGTGCCCATCGGCCATTACCGTCCATCACAATCGAAATGTGACGCGGATAAGCTATGGATTGATTATCAGAATTCATCGCGCAGCTTTATAAGGCGGCTGCTCACTCAGAATTCCATGAGTTCTTTTTCTTTCTGGGCCAGCGCTTCATCGACCTTGGCTACGTGCTGATCCGTCAGCGTCTGCACCTCATCGTGTGCTCTGCGCTCATCGTCTTCACTGATATCCTTGTCCTTGAGTAAGTCTTTCAGGTGATGCAACGCGTCACGGCGACTGTTTCGCACGCTTACCCTCCCCTGCTCCGCTTCTGCTCTGACCACCTTGATCAAGTCCTTGCGCCGCTCCTCGGTCAGTGCCGGTAACGGCACTCTAATAACCGTGCCGGAGGTAGCCGGGGTCAGGTCCAAATCGGAAGTCATGATGGCTTTTTCAATGACCTGCACCATGGTTTTTTCCCACGGCGATACGGTCAAGGTTCGTGAATCCTCAACGGCAATATTGGCTACCTGCGACAGCGGTACCTCAGAACCATAGTAATCAACAGTTATATGATCAAGGAGGTTTGTATGTGCGCGCCCGGTACGTAGTTTCTTGAACTCACGTCCCAGGGCTTCGATGCTCTTATCCATTCGCTCAGAAGCGTCTTGCAAAATGTCTTCAATCATTGGTCACCACCCGATCGTCACTACTTACTAACGTACCGACGAGCTCGCCCCGCACGATACGTTCAAACGCGCCTTTGTCGCTGAGATTAAATACCCGCAGCGGCAAACCATTGTCCCTGCACATCACAACTGCTGTGGCATCCATGACCATTAGCTTTTCGTTCAAAACCTGGTCATAACCAATCCGTGCAAAATGCACAGCATCAGGCGCGGTCTCAGGATCCGCCGAATACACGCCGTCCACCTTGGTTGCCTTCAAAAGTATGCCGGCACCCACCTCTATCGCGCGCAGCGCCGCGGCAGTGTCGGTGGTAAAAAAGGGATTGCCAGTGCCAGCGGCAAAAATGATTACGCGACCCTTCTCCAAATGGCGGATCGCACGTCGGCGAATATAGTCTTCACAAACCTCGTTAATACGCACAGCTGACATGACTCGCGCATGCAATTTGAGATGCTCTAGAGCATCCTGCATCGCCAGGGCATTGATAACTGTGGCCAGCATTCCCATATGGTCGCCGGTAACACGGTCCATGCCGGCCCTGGCAAGCCCTGCACCACGGAAAATATTACCGCCACCGATAACGACACCCACTTGAACGCCAAGTTCCACAACGTCACGAATTTCCGTTGCGATTCGTCTCAGAACGGCGGAATCTATACCGTAGTCTTCGTCGCCCAATAGTGCTTCGCCACTAAGTTTGAGCATCACTCTCTGGTGCACCAGCGCCTTGTCTGTCATGAGCTCGGCCGGCGTTTTCTTGGACCGCCAATCATCGTCAGTCGCCCCGCACCTGTTTCATAACCTCGTCTGCAAAGTCCTCAGTTTTCCTTTCGATGCCTTCGCCCACTTCGAGACGCAGATAGGAACTCACACTGGCGTCCGCACCCTGCAGCAGCTTTCCGACCGTCGTCTTGGGTTCCTTGACAAACTGCTGCCCGAGCAACGAAATTTCATCGAGGTACTTACGCATCCGGCCGGCGACCATCTTCTCTATAATCGGCTCCGGTTTGCCCTCGCCGCGTGCTTGCTCAACCAGAATATCCTTCTCCTTATTCACCTGTTCCGTCGGCACGTCTTCGGGTCGCAGATACGCCGGGTTGCTCCAGGCGATATGCATTGCGATGTCGCGAGCCAGCAATTTGTCACCGCCGTCGATCCCCACAATCACCCCGATTTTGTTGTTGGTGTGTACGTAGTCGCCCAGCGACCCGTCACTTTCCAAAACGCCAAAACGCCTGACTTGGATATTCTCCCCGATCTTTGTGACCAGCTCGCGTCGAGCCTCATCGACGCTTTTCGCACCCATACGGCAGGCGCCAAGTTCGTCCACGCCGGCAGGTTTCGCCGTCAGCACGATGTTTGCAATCGCAGCAGCAAAGTTTTTGAACTCATCGCCACCTGAAACAAAATCGGTCTCACAGTTAACTTCAACTATCGCAGCATGTCGATCGTCCTGCGCGATAACTATCGCACCCTCAGCAGCAACGCGGCTGGCCTTCTTGTCAGCCTTGGCCGCGCCGGTCTTGCGCATCAGGTCCACGGCTGCTTCGATATCACCCTTGGTCTCGGTCAGCGCCTTCTTGCAGTCCATCATTCCGGCCCCGGTGCGCTCTCGCAGCTCTTTGACCAATGCTGCTGTAATTGCCATCTATGTCTCCTGTGCTAAGCCGTTCATGTCAACGATCTCTGCTGAGTGTGATCAGGACTCGGCAGCCTTATCCGTGTCAGCGGCAGGAGCTTCCGGTTCCTCTGCCGCAACTTCAACTTTTGCCGCTTTTTTGGTTGAAATCTTCACCGGTGCTTTCTTGCGTGTCGTGGCCTTGCGGGCGGTTTTCTTGCGTGCCGGTTTCTTGGCCGTCTTTTTCTTTTTCTTCGGCTTGCCTTCGTCATCCAACTCAACGAATTCGTCGTCGCCGGCAACAACCTCAGGTACGGAAGCCTTGCCATCGAGGACGGCTTCGGCAACGCCCTGCGCGTAGAGCTGTATGGCTCGCATCGCGTCATCATTTCCGGGAATTATGTAGTCCACTTCATCCGGCGAGCAGTTGGTGTCCACAACAGCGACGACGGGTATCCCCAGCTTGCGCGCCTCATGAACAGCAATTTTTTCATGCCCGACGTCAACAACGAAAACAACATCGGGCAGGGACGCCATGTCCTTGATCCCGCCCAGACTGCGCTCCAGTTTCTCCAGTTCACGACTGAGACCGAGTGCTTCTTTTTTCGTGACTTTCTCAAAGCTACCGTCTTCGGCCATCGTCTCGAGTTCTTTGAGTCTCTTGATCGACTGCTTGATAGTTTTGAAATTCGTCAGCATCCCGCCAAGCCAGCGATGACTAACATGCGGCATGCCGCACTTGCTCGCTTCGTCACGGGTAGCCTGTCGTGCCGAGCGCTTAGTGCCGACGAATAACACGTTGCCGCCATTGGCGACGACACGTTTTACGAAATTGGTGGCCTCAACGTACATGGGTAATGTACGCTCAAGATTGATGATGTGAATTTTGTTGCGTTCGCCGAAGATGTAAGGTGCCATCTTCGGACTCCAGTAGCGGGTTTGATGGCCGAAGTGAACACCGGCCTCGAGCATCTGCCGCATCGATACGTTATACATGTTGTCTCCAGGGTTGGGCCTCCATGTGTCCCATACGACAACCCCCCGCATTGACGAGGGGCACCCAGTCGCATGTGTCGACACATGTGTGGTTTAAATTACTGAAAAAGCGCGCGATTTATACCACAAAGGCTCCCTGGCAACAATTTGTGGCCTGCCCCGGTTGCGTCCGGCCCGCGTGGCCCCGACAATTCCCGGGCACCCAGGCCCTAGGAAGCAATTTTAGCCGTGAATGTAACCCTCAAAAAACCGGACGAGCAGGAGAAAATGCGGGTGGCTGGCCGCCTGGCGGCCGAGGTCCTGGATATGATCGGCGAGCACGTTCAGGCCGGTGTGACGACCGAGGAACTGGACGCGATCTGTCATCGGCATATTACGGGCGTGCAACAGGCCATTCCGGCCCCATTGAACTACAAGGGCTTTCCCAAGTCGGTCTGCACTTCAGTCAACCATGTCGTGTGTCACGGCATACCCGGACCGAAGAAACTCAAGAAGGGCGATATCGCCAATATCGACGTGACAGTCATAAAAGATGGCTGGCACGGCGACACCAGCCGCATGTTTCTGGTCGGTACACCGTCTGTACGCGCGCAACGTGTGTGCAGCGTTGCCTATAAAGCCATGCGCCGTGGCATTGAAATGGTGCGGCCTGGTACCAGACTGGGTGATATCGGGCACGCCATCCAATCATTTGTCGAATCGGAGGGTTGTTCGGTAGTGCGCGACTATTGCGGTCACGGAATCGGTAAAGTATTCCACGAAGAACCCAAAGTGCTGCACTATGGCGACCCAGGCACCGGCATGGAACTCGAACCGGGAATGACGTTTACAATCGAACCGATGGTCAACGCGGGCAGTTATCACACAAAGCTGTTAAAAGACGGCTGGACGGTCGTTACCAAAGATCACTCTTTGTCGGCCCAATGGGAACACACAATATTAGTGACCGAGACGGGTTACGAGGTATTGACACTGGGCGCCAGCCGAGAGATCTGAGTGAGCGATCCCGGCAAGACTATAGCCGACCTACACCTGCAAAATCTCGCGCAGACCGGAGCGGAAACACAGCCCGAACTGTTACAGACTTTTCGCGACACCATTGCCGATGGGGACCAGGCGCTAAAAAACCGCTTTCACGATGGTGAGAAGATCGAATCCCTGGTCACGGACCGTGCCCGACTCATCGACGCAGTACTCATTCATGCCTGGCAACGCGCCGGACCACAAGCTGATGACATCGAGCTGGTAGCCGTCGGTGGTTATGGTCGCGGCGAACTCCACCCGGGTTCCGATATCGATATCATGATTCTGCTGCCGGACTCGCATGACAACAGGTGGCACGCCGGCATAGAACAATTTCTGACGTTCTTGTGGGACATCGGACTCGAAATTGGCCACAGTGTCCGCACGATTGCAGATTGCGTACACGAGAGCGCGGCAAACATTAGCGTTGCGACTTCCTTGATGGAATCCCGCTGTCTGCTAGAAAAGAATGAAAATTTTTCCCGGATGAGAAAAGCTGTCGGCCCTGATCAGGTGTGGCCCTCACAAGAGTTTTTCGAGGCAAAATTAGGCGAACAAATTGCACGTCACAAACGTTATGACGACACGCCGTACAAGCTTGAACCTAACGTAAAAGGCAGCCCGGGCGGTTTGCGTGACATTCAAATGATCGGCTGGGTAGCGAAACGTCATTTCGGCGTTGAAACCTCAAAAGAACTGGTCGAGCTGGGCTTTCTCTCAGAACAGGAATACCAACGCCTGCGAGCTGGTCGTCAGTTCTTGTGGAAACTGCGTTTTGCCCTGCACATATTAACCGGGCGTCGTGAGGACCGATTGCTGTTCGATCACCAGGCACGAATTGCGGAGATGTTCGGTTACGCTGACACAAAACACAATCTCGCGGTTGAACAGCTGATGCAACGCTACTACCGCACCGTTATGGAACTGGGTCTGCTCAATGAGATGCTGTTGCAACTATTTCGCGAAGCTATCCTGATGGACCCGCAAGCACCCGCAACGCCGCTGAATGAACGGTTTCATGTTCACAACGGCTACCTGGCGATCTCCGGCGCCGATGTGTTCGAAACCGACCCTTCTGCGTTGCTGGAAGTCTTTTTACTACTGCAGCTAAACCCCACGTTGCAAGGCGTTGGCGCAAGCACAATACGGCAACTACGATTGTCACTGCATCATATTGATGATGCCTACCGCAGCGAGCCCCGCCACCGTGCGATGTTTATGAACATCCTGCGCAACCAGCGATTTGTAGCGCACGGCCTACAAAGAATGAATGACTACGGCGTGCTGGGCCGCTACTTGCCTGAATTCGGGCAAATCGTAGGCCGCATGCAATACGATCTGTTCCACACCTATACCGTCGACGCGCACACCTTGTTTGTTGTGCGTAATCTGCGTGGCTTCGTGCTAAACCCGCCCGATCCGATTTACCCGCAGTGCGCCCAAATTATGCAGGGTCTTGCAAAGCCGGAATTAGCCTATCTGGCAGCATTGTTCCACGACATCGCCAAGGGCCGGGGCGGCGATCATTCCAAACTGGGCGCCGCCGACGCAGAGCGTTTTTGCCTGGACCACGGACTCAGCGAATACGAGGCGCGGCTGGTCGCCTGGCTGGTGCGAAATCATCTGATCTTGTCTGTAACGGCACAAAAAAAAGACATCGATGATCCGCAGGTAATCCATGACTTCGCCACATTGGTTGGCGACGAATACCATCTTGAGTTTCTCTATGTACTGACTGTGGCCGATGTTGCCGGTACAAATCCCAAATTGTGGACATCGTGGAAATCCTCTTTGTTTGAAGAATTGTTCCTACTAACCCGCGGGGCTCTGCGGCGCGGCCTGGGCAATCCACTCGACAAGGAAACCCTGATTCGCGAAACACAGTCTGACACCGCCCATCTGCTGGCCAGCAGTAATGTGGGCGACAATGCCATGCACAAGGTCTGGGATCGTTTCCCCGACGGCTACTTCCTGCGGCATTCACCGGAAGAAATCGCCTGGCATACGCGGCTGTTGGCCGATCATCCGACAGAAATGAACACACCTTTGGTAGCCGTTGATCTGGCGGGAACTCGGGGCGGGACCAGCATTTTTGTGTATTCGCCGAAACACAAACACACTTTTGCACTGACCACAGCAGTGCTGGATCAGTTGGGTTTTAATATTCTCGACGCCCGCATCAGCAGAACCCGCGACGGTGTGAGCGTCGAAACCTTTCGTGTCACCGAAACGAGCGGCGAGATAATTGCCGATTCGGAACGTGCCGATGAGATAGCTGGCGGTATCAGCCGGGCATTGAGTCGCACTGATGGAGAGCGACCAGATGTTACCCGACGAGCCTCACGGCAGGTACGAATGTTCTCCACGCCTACACTGATCGAATTCAATGAAGACACCTACAACAGGCGCACAATCATGGAACTTACGGCGGGAGACCGCCCGGGGCTGCTTTCTCAGATTGGACATGCTTTTATGACACAGAATATCGTGATTGAGACTGCGAAGATCACAACCATCGGCGAGCGCGCGGAAGATGTTTTCTATATCACCAATGCAAACGGCGAACCACTCGATCGTGGACAATGCGACTTTCTGCACTCGGAATTACTAGCGACTCTCGATACGCCATGAATCCTGACCTCGGTAAACTGTTTAGCTATCCGTTTACTCGGCTGGATCAACTAAAGGCAAGACTGCAACCACCGGCAGATGTGCAGCATATTAGTCTGGCGATCGGCGAACCGCGGCATGCCGCACCCCAACTCGTGCTCGATGCACTTGCCAAAGCCAGCCGCGACCTCGGCAGCTATCCACAGGCTGGTGGTATTGCACAATTGCGTGAAGCCTGCTGCCGCTGGCTGGAACGTCGCTTTGGGCTAAACGTTGCTTCGGTTGACCCTGACACGATGGTGTTGCCGCTATCTGGCACCCGTGAAGGCCTGTTCGCTTTCGCCCAGGCCGTGGTCGATCGCGGTCGCGATGCCGCGGTACTGATGCCCAACCCTTTCTACCAAATCTATGAAGGTGGCGCGCTGATGGCGGGCGCCGAACCGATCTACCTAAATACTCTGGCTGAGAATAATTTTCTCCCCGATCTCGACGCTGTGCCGGAGACGGCATGGAAACGCTGCCAACTGTTGTACACATGCTCGCCAGGAAATCCGACTGGCGCCGTAATGGACCTTAACTATCTGCATAGACTGCTCGACATTGCGGACCGATACGATTTCATTATCGCCGCCGACGAATGCTACGCAGAAATTTATCTGGACGAGAAAAATCCACCACCCGGTTTGTTGCAAGCCTGCCAGCAAAGTGGCCGCACGCAATTTGAGAAATGTGCGGTGTTTCATTCGCTATCAAAACGCTCGAACGTTCCAGGCATGCGTTCCGGCTTTGTTGCCGGCGATCCTGAGATCATCAAGAAATTCCGTCTCTATCGCAGTTATCACGGCTGCGCCATGCCGGTGCACCATCAGCTTGCCAGTGTGTCGGCCTGGAACGACGATGCGCATGTGATCGCGAACCGCAGCCTCTATCGCGAGAAATTTGCGACAACGGGGCAACGGATCGCCAAAGCCCTGCAGCTGGACATGCCCACGGCTGCGTTCTATTTGTGGGGCGCGACGCCGATAGACGACGAAAGCTTCACGGCACGGCTGTATAGCGAGCACAATATTACGGTCCTGCCCGGTAGCTACCTGGCGCGTGATACGGTGAGCGGAAATCCCGGCAAGAACATGGTGCGGATTTCGCTGGTCGCTGATGTATCCGAATGCGCCGAAGCGGCCGAACGTATCGTACAGTTTGTGCAAAGCTTGTGAGTCAACGTGAGTAATATCAAACAACTGATTGATTCTGCATGGAATGATCGTGGTGACCTGACACCCGATTCAGCACCAACGGAGTTATTCGATGCCGTTGAGGAAACGCTGAATCGGCTGGATCGTGGCGAACTGCGTGTCGCCGAGGCCAGCGCCGACGGCTGGCAGGTTAACGAATGGCTCAAAAAGGCGGTGTTGCTATCGTTCCGCCTGAGACCCAATCAGACCATGGACGGCGGTTTCACCCGCTACTACGACAAGGTGCCGTTAAAGTACAGCGGATACGACGATGGCGAGTTCCGGTTGGGTGGCTCACGGATAGTGCCACCGGCCGTCGTGCGCCGTGGTGCGTACATTGCACCGGATGTCGTGCTGATGCCCAGCTACGTAAACGTTGGCGCCTATGTGGATAGCGGCAGCATGATCGATACGTGGGCCACGGTGGGCTCATGTGCACAAATCGGCAAGAACGTACATCTGTCCGGTGGCGCCGGTATCGGCGGCGTACTGGAACCCTTGCAGGCCAATCCCACAATTATCGAAGATGGTTGCTTTATTGGCGCACGTTCGGAAGTTGTGGAAGGCGTGGTCGTCGAACGCGGCGCGGTTATCTCAATGGGCGTGTTCATCGGTCAGAGTACCCGCATCTATGATCGGGAACGCGACGACGTCAGTTACGGTCGCGTACCTGCCGGTGCAGTCGTGGTACCGGGCTCCTTACCGGCCGACAACGGTCGCTACAGCCTGGCCTGCGCCGTTATCGTCAAGCGCGTCGATGCGAAAACCCGCGCCAAGGTCAGCTTGAATGAACTGCTGCGCTCGATTCAATGAGTCTTTTCCGTAATGAGCAATCTGATGAGCGATGTCGTTGAGCTGGCCGGCGAACTGATCCGGCGCCGATCGATTACACCGGACGACGACGGTTGCCAACAATTGATCGCCGATCGGCTCGACGCCCTGGGTTTCATTATTGAGGACATGCCATTTGGTGAGGTCAGCAATTTGTGGGCGCGTCGTGGCAACGTCGATCCGATTTTCTGTTTTGCCGGTCATACCGACGTAGTGCCTACCGGTCCGTTGGAAAACTGGCAAAGTGACCCCTTCGAACCGGTCATTCGCGACGATCATCTTTATGGTCGCGGCAGCGCTGACATGAAGGGCTCTATCGCCGCCATGCTCCTCGCCACGGAAGGATTTGTCCGGGCCAAACCGGGACACGCCGGGTCACTGGCTTTCCTGATAACCAGTGATGAAGAAGGTGATGCCGTCGATGGCACGAAACGTGTCGTGGACACATTGAAACAACGCGGCACACAAATCCAGTACTGCCTGGTTGGTGAACCCGGTAGTGCCAGCCAACTGGGGGACACGGTGCGTGTCGGCCGGCGCGGGTCCTTACACGGGCACCTTCGGGTACTGGGCGTGCAGGGGCACGTTGCTTATCCAGACCGGGCAGATAACCCCATCCACAGTGTCGCGCCGGCGATTACGGACCTATGCGCGGAAACCTGGGATGAGGGTAATGATCACTTCCCGCCGACCACTCTGCAGATATCCAATCTGCAGGCGGGAACGGGGGCCGACAATGTGATCCCCGGCGTATTGGATGCCCAGTTTAATTTCCGTTTTTCAACCAGCGTGACCGTCGCTGAGCTAAAAGAACGTGTTCATGCCGTCATCGATCGCCACGATCTGGACTACAACATCGAGTGGCGCGTCGGTGGAGAGCCTTTTCTGAGTACGCAGGGCAAATTGGTCGACGCCGTACGCTCAAGCATCCAGGAGCTGTGTGGCCATGACACGGTGCTTTCTACGGGGGGCGGCACCAGTGACGGTCGCTTTATCGCAACGACCGGTGCCGAGGTCGTTGAACTCGGCCCGATTAACGCGAGTATTCACAAAGTCGATGAACACGTCAGCGTAGCCGACCTCGAAAAACTCGTTTCGATCTATCAGGGTATCCTGGAACGGATACTCTAGTTCTTACTTTTTTTGTCGCCCAGAATCAGCTGGGTCTTAATAAAATCGGCAATGCCCACATCCATGCCGGTAGCAACTTCGCCAAAATTCCGTTCTATCACTGTGTAGTCGACAGGACCGTTTGCGCCGAGTAGTGGTGACATCTTGTGTCGCATGGGCCGATTTTCGCCATCATCAACACAATAGTGTTTGAGACCGCTTCCTTCCTTCCAGGTAAGGGCGTGTTCGTCCATGCCCTTGTCAAACGACAACTCAAAACGACTTACGGTGCCATTGCGTTTTTGCCATACGATCAGATCAAAATCCAGATCTGAGAACCAGCGTTTTTTCCGATCGGTCTCGGACTGATGAACAGCCTTTATTTCTCTTAACATCGCGGTGCCTGCCCCGGTCGTTATTCGACCTTGTAATTCTTGCGCATGTGGCGAACAGACTTGAATATTAGCTGTTTCAGGGCTTTCAGGTCAAATATCCTCCCTATATTGCGCCCCGCAAAAACAAGCTTAGGGCCAAAAAAAAGCGGCCCCGTTTCCGGGGCCGCTTCGAAGCACAGTGACAACAAACAGTCCGCTGGACTATCCCCTGTTTCAATTACCGCGATAGGCCGCTTTGATGTAGCCCACCCGTCCGGGCAAATCGTGTACGACCGTGCTCACGCCGATCACGCCACAGGGAAAACACACCGGCGGGTCGGTATCGAACAGATTGTTGACACCGAAGGTCAAGGTCAGAGATTCATTGAGCATGTCCGGCGTATAGGAAAACTGCAGGTCGGTGAAGGTCTCCGAGTCGAGCTTTCCTGACGATGTCGCCAAACCCTGTGTGTCGATGGTCATTTCGTCGGTCCAACGAAATGCCAGGTTGCCGTTCCAGCGGCCATAGGTCCAATCGACATTCGTGGTGGCGCGCCAGTCGGGAAAGGCACGTTGGAACGTCTCATCTGTGTGGGAGCCAGTGCGATCGTTCTCTGACAGCGATCCATCCGGGTTGAATGTCTTTTCAATGTAGTCGTTCAGATGAGTTGCATTGAATCTGACCCCAAATTCGCCCAACCGGGTATCCGGGCTGCGATACTCGAGCATTACGTCGTAACCGGAGGCCTCGATCTTGCCGATGTTCTGCAGTGTATTTTCCACCGTGTCCAGCGCACCGGAACCGGGGGCCCGCGGCGTAAGATCACAAAAAAACGGATCCAGTGTTTCCACGCACGCATCGACTACATCACCGGGATCTCGACCCTGGACGGCATCGTCGATTTCCAGATCATAGTAATCGACTGACGCGGTAAAACCCTCGATCCAGTCAACGTTGTCGACCCAATCGGCGCTGTACACAAGCCCAAAGCCAAATGCGTCCGAGGTTTCCGGCTGCAGAGCCGAATTGCCAGCCGAAACCGCGGAAAGCTGCGGATTGAGCTGCACAAAAGTAGTCGGCACACCCAGTGCAGCGCAGTTGTCGATTATGTTCTGCGGCTGTGGATCGTCCCGTCCACCATTATCCGCACCGGCGATTGCCAGAACGTCGGAGCACGGATCCACGTGACCGAAATCTTCGCGTGCCGCGCCGCCGAACAGCTCACCGATGCCCGGAGCCCGCAGACCGGTCGACACCGAACCACGTAACGAAAAGTTGCTGACCGGACGATACAGCACGTTGGCCTTGTAAGTACCTTCGGAACCAAAGTTGCTGTAATCCGAACTGCGCACAGCCAGGCTTGCTTCCAGATAATCGGCTGCCGAAGCACCTTCGACGATCGGAATATTCACCTCAGCGTAGTATTCGGTGACGTCAAAGCCACCTGCGGTGCCCCCCGACGGTATGCCCGCTGTTTCGCCACTGGCGGCAATCGGATCGGGGCGGAACGAGCCTTCGTGATCGCGAAACTCCAGACCTGCTGCAAACGACAAGGGGCCGGCCGCAAGATCGGCCAGACCACCGGTAATATTGAAGGCAAAGTCCTTCAACGTCTGCTCACTGAAATCACGCTGCGTGTAAGTCACGTAATCGAGCATTTCCTGGGTAAATGAACCCGAACCGTCAGGTCCCTGACCGCCAAAGTAATTGAACGGCACGCAACCCGGCGTGGCCGCGCAAACGGCCGGATCGCCCATCGCAACCTGCAGACGGGCCGCATTATGCGAATTGCGTTTCTCCTGGAAACCACGGTTGTCGCCATAACTGCCGGTCAGATCCCAGAAATAGGTACGATCTCCGACATTCCATTCGCCTTCCAGTCCGGCGCTGGCAAAATACGTATTCACATCCTGGAAGAACAACCGGCCCCCCGATTCCAGCGGTCGGCGACCGAAGAACACCATTGTGTTATCGGCGACCGATAAATCGACGTCAAAGGGATTGAAGGGATTCAGGGCAGAAACCACAAAGTCCCTTGTGATGGTCGTGCCGCAGATTACGCCAAAGCACAGCGGTTCCGGTGCCGCCTTGGTCTCCGATGATCGATTGGTATGCGAGGCTTTGGCAACCAGCGTGATGGTGTCGCTGATCTCATGCCGTACGCTACCGTAAAAGTTGACGCGCTCGTTGGGCGTACGCAGAAAATTGAAACCCGGTCCGTTGTAGTTGAAGCGATCGGCATTACTAAAAGCATGAAAATCGTCCGCAAAAGGATTCATCGGGTCGAACACCGGAACGTTGCTCATGCCGTCATTGAGCACCCCGTCGTTGAGCGTGAGGCTCAAACTGCTGCAGTCTGAATCATCCACCGTACACGTCGGGTCGAGCACGCCGTCCCGGTACAGGCCAAATCCCGAGGCCATAACAAACCGCCCCTGCGGAGTGAATGAGGAACAAAACGTGTCCGAGACGTCGCAGCTCGTTGCATCCGGATTCGGAAAAGCCGAGCGCGACCGGTTAGCGGTCTCCACCCCCCGCTCATCGGAGTAGCTACCGCTAATAACCAGGTGTGTCCTGTCGTTGCCGCCACCCCACATTGCCGAAACCACTGTCGACTCGCCATCGTTGTCCGAAAGATACTGACCCGTTTGGGTCTCGACCTTGAATCCCTCGAAATCGTCCTTGGTGATTATATTGACCACACCACCGATCGCATCGGAACCGTAAATAGCCGAGGCACCATCCTGTAGTATCTCGATCCGCTCGATAACGTTATCGGGAATCGTGTTCAGATCGACCGCACTTGGCACACCGGAAGCCGAGGCACCGGCGATCCAGCGCTTGCCGTCAACCAGAATCAGCGTGCGCTTCGCACCGACATTGCGTAGCGACACCTGCGTTGCACCGGCACCGATACCGGAACCGTCCTGTGGGAAGCCGGAGTTACCCGGTACATTGAACTGAGAATTGATCGATGACCCGGTAATCGGTAAGTCCTGCAGGGTGTCACCGAGATTGGTCAGACCACTGCGATCCAACTGGAGTTCGCCGATATCCATAATCGGCGCAACTTCGTTTAATGGGTTCCTGCGAATACGAGACCCGGTTACCAGGACTTCCTCAGTATCCCGCGCCTCCTCGCCATAACTGATTTGAAAGGGGGCGATCAACACATTCGCTACCAGAGCGACCGACAATCCCCCGATGATCGATACAAAGTTTTTCACCACTAGCCCCCTTGATTATGTCAAAGAATGCCCGTGGTAATAGCATAAAACCACTGTTTTCGCTATACGCATCATCCTCCACGTTAGTGCCCCTGCATAATCATCCGGATTGCGTCGTCCTGACCCGTCAGTTGCCAACGGATCAGCGATACCGGTATCACGCCCGCCGCATTAACTTCGTCATAGAAACCCGACAGCCGAAAATCGGCATCGCCTGTCTGCTTTGAACGTTCCGCCATTAACTGTTCGATCAGGTATTTACCCGTTACATAGCTGGTGCCATAGCCGGGTTGGCGCAGATACAAATGCTGTTCGAAAGCAAGCAGCTCGTCACGCCGCATCCAGCCCCGTGGCGTCCATTTGACATGAAATTCAGCCGCTTCCTGCATGGTCATCATGTTGGCGTGAGCGTAAAGCGAACCCAGACCGCGGGCCGCACGCTGAGCCAGCATCACCCAGGCGATTTCCCGCGCATGTGGATTATCGTCGTAGAGACCGGCGTGCATCATCATCTCTTCCACACCAGTTGCCATACCCTCCGCACGACTGTCCCAGATGTTATAGAGCAAAGGACCACGTCTCACCTGACTTGGGTGTGGGCGCTCTTTTATCGTCGCCAGATCGAAGTAGTGATAGAAATGCGTCCACAACGTGGTCGGCGCGAAATGCACGGCCGTCCAGAAAAAATTCCTCGATTCTTTGGGAACAAACTCTCCGACGCGTTCGCGTAGCGCCTGATCGTAGTAGTCCGGCACCGGCAGAATGTCTTCTTCATCCAGCCAGCGTATGTAATCGGTCACCGTTTCATTGGCACGGCGGTCGTATTCTTCCTCGCTTTCTATCGACACCAAAGGTGGCACATTGCGGTTACGATGCTCTTCCAGCCGTAGCGAAGCCCAGGCACGATCCAGTTCCCGTTTTAGCAATCTGACCTCGTCCCCCCAGGTCATAGGGACGTAATGGACGTTTTGCAGATGCCAGGTGTAGTTCTCTTCACCGATACCCGACGGCCCGGTTTTTTGGGGCGCCTCCGCTTCCAGCCAGCCAGCCAGATCAGAGGTGGCTTGTTGTGCCGCCCGCAGCGCATCGCGCAGCCCACGGGGCGCGTCGTCGCCCACCGATTCTGCAATACTGTCGAGATCGCGCCGTTGATTCCGGATCGTCCGGATACCACCAACCCACAGGTCGCGTGCGTTACCGGTGAGATTGGTACGAGCCTGCTCGAGTAGCGGCGGGATCGTACGCAGTTCGTCGATCAGGCGTTTTTCTTCCGTTGCCGACAGCGGAACAGAATAAGTCCACCACTCTAGTATCGCGTGATGGGTCGGGCCCTCGTGCGCCGGTGTGTCACTCTCGAACGTCCAGACCGATTGATAAAACCCCGGGTCCCTTTCCCAAGGTCTGAGGACGCGATAATTAAAATCAAAACCATTTATCTCGGCCCGCACGAGATGCCAGTCCACTTGCTGCTCGAGTGACCAGCCGCCGGGATCGATTGCATTGAGCCGGGCCTGGTAGGTCGCCAGTTCGCTATGTGCCCGTGTCAACCTAGCGGCTGTGTAGTCCGGCGCCCCGTTCAACATTGGTGGCCGCTCGAACTTGCGCCAATCCTCGAACAGTTGCAGTAACCCGGCGTACCGGCTTCCGTCCGCCGTTGCGCCGCCCGGGCCATCGATTGCGGCACAGGAAAGAGTGCTGCCAAGCAGCGGCATCAACATGAAGACGAGCCGTCCATTTCCCTGAGTGCCTCTGAACATTGCAACTCTCCTTGAGTCATAATCTAGACTTGATTTCGCTAAATATCAGTTTCTGGCAGATCATCGCGTACGATCGAATACATCATCGCGTCATGTGCCGTGCCATCGAGCCACAACCTGTTGCGTTGCATGCCTTCAGACGTTGCCCCGGCTTTTTCAGCAACTCGCCGACTTGCGGCATTGGCGACGGCGATTACTAATTCCACCCGGATCAGATCGGTATTGACCATCGCCCATTGCGCCAACAATTTAACGGCCCGGCTTGCCACACCCTGCCCCGCCGCACTGGAGCGCACCCAATACCCCAGATTGGCAAGCCGGTACTCGCGTCTGATCTGATTGACGCCGCAGCCACCGAGGTAGCGGCCTTCTGAATCCACTATCGCAAACTCGTGCGCAAGACCACGTGCGCGCTGCTCGTCCTGCTCCATCAGCCAATTGATTGCATCGTGCAGGGAATAACCCGAGTGGCACCAGGGCATCCACGGACTCATCTCGCCGATCGATTCGGTGACAGCCGCATAGACATCACTGGCATCCGCAACCGAATAGGGACGAATCGCGATCGTGTCCGGCAGTACGCTGATCACGGCGTCAGACTGTACTCGCTCACAATCGATCAGGTTGCCGACGCATGCTGTTCACGACTCCGGTCACACCCAGAATGACGCAACAAATCAATACCCACATCGGCATGCTCAGTCCCATGAACTGCCAGACGATTTCCGCACATTCCCCGGAACCGGTAAAAACTTTTTTGAGCGCTTCGCCTAATGGGAAGGAATCGAGCAGATACGCCAGATCGGGTCCGCAGGCGGGCACCTGATCCGGTGGCAGACTCTGCAACCAGGCGTGGCGACCGGCTACCCCTATGCCAACGCCGGCGGCAACTATAAATAGTAACGCGTATACATAGCGTCCCCAGGTTTGGGAATTGTGTATGAAGGCGACCAGAAATATTACGCCCAGCGCGATGACAGCGATGCGTTGAAAAACACAAAGCGGACACGGATTCAGCTCTGCGACATACTGCGAGTACAACGCAAAGCCCATCATGCCCGCACAAGACGCAGCTCCGGCGAAATTGATCTGTCTGACTGAAAGCGGAAAGCTCATTGCCTGGCTCCTTCCCAAAACAATCGCGAAACCATAATAACCCGACGCCTCAGGTTTTTTTCCACGCAACTTCGTCACGCAGATAGACTGGTAATGCCAGCTCGGCGGGCACCGTGTTACCTGCCTCGATTTGTGGCGCGGCCAATCGCGCAATATCGGCCGCATGCGGCAACAGCTCAGGATCGGTGCCGACCAATTGCGTGGCGAAACGCTGCGTCAACTGCGGATAGACCGACCAACCGGAACCCGCGGCATAGATGTTACCAGCGGTTTGTACCTGCTCAGGCGCGCTGAGACGCTCGACGTCTTGCAGTATTACCGTGTTCTTAGCGTCGCAACTTTCGTAAATACCCCAATAGACCTCGCGCATGCGGGCATCGAAGCACACCAATATTCGTTTAGCGCCGTGGCTGCGGGCGGCCGCAAGGGCGACTGCGGCCAAATCCGACACCGCCACAACCGGCAAATCGGCGGCGTAGGCAATGCCCTGCACAACACCGGCGGCAATGCGGACACCAGTGAAAGCGCCCGGACCACGACCAAAAGCGATCGCATCGAGCTCTGCGGCGGTCAACCCGGCCGCAGACAGCAGCCTGTCCGCCATTGGCAAGACCAGGGAAGCATGCTCGCGTGGCGCGATCTCAAAGTGCTCTGTTATGGCCCCATCCAGATAGAGTGCTACCGAACAAGCCTCGGTTGCAGTATCGATCGCAAGAAATCTCATGCCGGTGCGGTCAGTTCGAAGGCCTGGCGATTATCGAAAAAATCACAGGCGTCGTGTATGGAATCTGTAATCGGCATCGGCGGCAGGCTGCGTAAAAACACGCGGCCGTAGTTGCGCGTACGAATGCGTGGATCACACAACACAGCGATACCAAAATCGTCGTGATCGCGGATCAGGCGGCCCACACCCTGTTTCAGACTCAGCACGGCCTGAGGCAATTGATATTCATTAAACGGATTGCCGCCGGCGCGGCGTATTGCCTCGAGTCGGGCTTGCATGACGGGATCGCCGGGTGAAGCAAAAGGCAGCTTGTCTATGATGACTAGACGCAACGCCTCACCGCGGACATCGACGCCTTCCCAAAAACTGGCGGTACCCAGCAACACCGCGTGACCGTGCTCACGAAACTGGTTGAGCAAGGCCTCACGTGGTGCCTCACCCTGAACAAACAGCGGATTCGGTAAGGACAATTCGCCGTTCTCCGCAAACAATTCCGCCGCCTCGTGTAGCGCGCGGTAGCTGGTAAATAAGAGGAAGACCCCGCCACCGGCCGCCTCAATCAGCGGGCGGACGGCTTCACAGACACAGCGCGTGTAGTCCGGTGCCGCCGGAAGTGGCAATTTATTTGGCAAAAATAACAGGGTGTTACGCTCGAAATCAAAAGGACTATCTAATCTGAGGGTCAGCGCATCATTGATGCCGGTACGGCTGAGAAAATGCGAGAAATCTTCCCCGACTGCCAAAGTTGCAGAAGTGAAAACCCAACTCCCGGCATGACGGCTGATTAGCTCTGCCAGTCTTTCCGCCACGTCAAATGGCGTGAGATTCAAACTAAAGCCACGCCGCTGCACATCAACCCAACGCAAGCCCTCAATCGAAGCTTCGGTGTCACCGCAAATCTGGTCCAGTCGGGCGATGATTGCCCCGGCTCGTTCGCCGCAGCTATCCAGACCGCTACTGTGTCCGGCCAACGGACCCAGGGCCTCATCGAATGCAGTCAGTGATTCCCTGACTGCATCCAGGGCCTGCCTCGATTTGTCCCCCACCGAGTCATCCCAGTTTTGCCGTCCCGAAGTACCGGCGAGTGCAAGGGTCAATTCGCTTAACGTACGATCGAGTTCATCACCGGGTTTGCGCCACTCGGCCTCTGACTGACCGGCATTGACCAACTCCGCGACGGTATCACGCACCAGATTGCTGACCTGCCTCGCGCTAACTGAGACGCCAAAAAAGTTGGCCGCTACTTCCGGTATCTGGTGTGCTTCATCGATGATGCACGCATCGGCTCCCGGCAACAGTTCGCCAAAGCCCTCCTCTTTCAGTGCAAAATCGGCCAACAGCAAATGATGATTGACGATAACGATATCGGCATCCTGAGCGGCGCGCCGTGCCTGCACGACATGGCACTCATCGTATTGAGGGCACTCACTGCCCAGACAATTGTCGATTGTGGATGTAACTGCCGGCCATATCGGTGCATCTTCCGGAATCTCCCGTAACTCGGCCTTGTCGCCGGCCGATGTGTAAGAAGCCCAGTGCCGGATTGCACGCAACCATTCACTGCCACGACCTTCTTCTGCTGCCAGAGACAGACGATGGCGACAAAGATAATTAGAGCGCCCCTTGAGTAACGCAACCCGTACGGGCCGTCCGATGGCCTGGGTAATCGTGGGCAGGTCGCGTTTGAACAGCTGATCCTGCAGATTTCGTGTACCGGTAGAAATAATTACACGCCGCCCGCTGAGCAATGCCGGCACCAGGTACGCAAATGTCTTGCCGATACCCGTCCCCGCCTCAACGACAAGAATCTGCGACCCATCGAGCGCCTCGCCTACCGCGTCGGCCATTTGTTGCTGCTGCGAACGCGGCGCAAAGCCTGCGACATACTCCGCAAGTGGGCTGTCTGCGCCGAAAAACTGTGCGTAATCTGTCATCGCCGCACCATAGCATCGACGACATTGCAGGGTCTAACGGTGATAGTCGGTAATATCCGCCAGATGGTGTCTCATCGCTCAAAGACCAGGGTCTACTCTCGAACGAGAAGCGAATGTTGTGTAGCGGTCGAACTACCCTTAGCGTCAGAGGACTCTGACGCGAAACTTCAATTCAAAACTGGGATTGCCGGCGGCCGATGCTCCCGGCATGGTGCCTTTGGGCGTCACCATCAGATGGGTAACATTGCTGTCGAACCCGTCGGCGTCGGGTACGGGCGTGTAGGTGAATGTAACGCCTCCGTCATCTGAAAACGCAAGGTCATCTCCAACGTCGCCGAGTGACACATAAGTGTAGGTCATACCACCGGACGGCGTTCCATCTGTGAATTCAACCGGGCCGCTGCCGGCAACGCCGTAATCGCCAACATAAAGTGCCGTGCCTGCGGGGACCGTATCAAGCATAACGACGCTGTCGGCATCGACGACACCGCCACCCAGGTTGGTAGTTGTAATAATGTAATCGACGACGGCCTGTGGAATGGCCTTGGGATTGACCAGCAAGTTGACCGGGTCCGACTGGATTTGGGAAATTTTTCGGATACTCAACTCAACGTCGAGTATGACATCGACGGTATCGACAACCACAGCATTAACGAAACCGTTGGCACTGGAGGTCGCGGTGACGGTAATCGTGGCAGTACCACTCGGATCGTATGTGGTGTTCGACGCAATCTGGTACGCCATCAGAATTGTGGCCGTCTGGCCCGGTGCGAGCTGCCCGATATCCGGCGAGCCGTCACCGTCGGTGTCAGTCAGAACCGTATCGCCGGCACTCAGGTCGCCGCTGCCGTCAACATCGAGATACATTGTGACGGCGGGTGTGTGATCGCCTGCTATTGCATAGCTGATTTCAAACGTGTCGTTGCCATTGCCATCGTTGCTGATGGTGTGCGGTGCGATGACCGTTTCGCCGTGACGCCCGCTGAGCGCATGATCCGGCCAGAAACTTAAGGCCGCAAACTGCGTACCACCGAGCCCGCCACCACAGCCACTCAAGTTGTCATCGATTTGTGAGGCGTAGTTGGCCGAACCGAAATAGGCATTCGCGCTGGATACGTGAAACGTAATCGCAGAACCGGCCGGAACACCCAATTCTGCCCACGACACGTGGAACTCAAAATTCAGGCCATTGGCTGCGCCCCAAAATCCTGACCGGCTAGGGCTATTTTGTTGAGGCACATTGATGAATGAGCCCGGTAATGTATAGCCATCAGCAAAACCCATCCCATCGGTCATGGGGTCTCCCCCGGGCGCGACCGATTTGTATTTGAAAATATAGACCTCGATCAACCCGGTATTGCCGTTCCAGTTCACACCCACGACGGGCTCAGTTGTTTCCATCAATCCGTCGTTATCGGTGTCGGCATAGTAGACAAAGCGCTGAACGTTGTTCGCCGACCCGATTCGTTCGGTAAAGAGATAGAGATTCGTCGCATCCCAGGTAAAGGCGAAGTGCACAAGATCCCGGCCATTACTTTGCACCGGCGCATCGCGGTCAATCAGGCTATTGATCGGCCCGTCGCAAACGTTGTTGTCAGGATCGGCCAAGACCGGACCCCAGTCCGCCATGTTCCCATCGACATTGATCGTTTGCAGAGTAAGCCGGCCGTCGGAAAACCCACAGTTACAGGCCGCCCATACCAGACCGGCCATCAGGCACCCCAGCAATACGGCAACGAATCGCTGCGGCACACCCTGTTGCACCAGGCCGCCAAGAAGAGCAATCGGTATTTGAAAACGAGCTATCAAACTTGGACCCCGTCAGCGGACGTTTGTGTGTCACGCGTCTTTGTGACACTACCCAGTACGCGATCCCTGCGTTAGCACCGGTCAAGCCGGTTGCTGGTCCTTGCTATAGGAGTCTCATTTTCCGGTGATTTGCCGGACCAAACACAACCGGGTTCACAATTTCGCAGTTTAAACTTGCTAAATACTGCGTAACCCACTGTATTACAATGGGAAAGACCGGCAGCGCTACGCTATGTGCGGGTGGGCCCCCGTCGGCGATCACCAGACAGTTCGACCCGGTTTTTGAGGTTCGAGAAAACCCCGCCACTGAGGGCGGGGTTTTGATCACAACGGGTAGTTTTACGGCAGGTCTTGCTGCGAGTAAGCGCCGATGTCGTTCGCCTGCTCGCTCGTGCCACCGGAGACCGCGATGCCTGGCATCTCGGTGCCCGGGTGGCCGTAACGTACCTTGTGCTGGAACTCCCACGGGTTGCCCCTGGCCAGCACTTGCGGGAACTCGTCGAATTCCGGATGGCCCAGGGGTGGCGTCATGCCGTCTGCGCCATGACAGACGGCGCAACCCTGATCTTCGCCCCCGACGCCGCCTTCATACCAGCCCTGCCCCACGCCGGCGTCACCCGTGAACTGATCGCCCGCGAGGATCGTCGCCGTATCGACCTGTCCCACGACGACGAACTTGGTCAGATCCCAGAGATCGAAATATGTCAGCCCCTGTGAACGGTAATCGTGCCCGGTGGGATCAGCGAGCAGCTCGACAATCTCCTGGAACGTGAGCGCAGTGCCGAAAATACCTGGGAATCCAGTGCGGTGGCTACCCGAAGCGTAGGCACCGTTCACGCCTTTGTAATCCCAGCCGTGGCATTCCTTGCAACGCCAGGTATCGGGACCCGTGCGCGGATTCGATGTCAGGTCGGGCCGCGTGGCCCACAGTGGATGGTCTGCTACGGGTTCCGAGCCAGCCTCCGACCAGAACTTGTCGTACATGCGCCCACCCAGAACCGTGTCGGCGCTATCGAAGGGATCTTCGCACTCGCCCGGTTCATCTCCGTGGCCCACATGCGTCACCAGGGACGCTGCGTTTACGGTGATCGTTTTCAGGTTACCAGGGTTGTCCGGCGGTACATGACAGACCGATATCTTACCGAAAGGTGCTGTGCAATCAGCATCGAGTACGTCGTAGACGCCGTCACCATCGTTATCGAGACCTGCCCAAATACCGGCGTAGTTTTCTTCCCCGAACGAACTGCAGGCATCGGTCGGCTTGAATAAGAAGACATCATCCGGCGTGAAATAGTATGGAGGCTGTACGTTCTCACCGACCGGGGTGTAGTTCGCGGGAACCGCGTCACTGTGACACACCATACACTGGTTTACGCCAGCATTGGTGTGGTGCTGCCGCAGACCCGCTGCAAGTCCGCCAGAAATGCCATCGTTGCCCGCGTCTTCCGCCCGACCATGACAGCCCAGGCAGCTGATACCGTCACCCAGTCCCCCATTGGATTGGGACATGAAGACCGGAAACCTTGGAGTGCGGCCGGTATTAGGATCAATCCCGAAGTGACAGGTATCGCAACGACTGACATCGGGGTCGCTCTCGCCGAGTATAACGTTGCGATGGAGGTTATGGAGATTACCCCAGTCTTTCCTATCGCTATTTGACAGGTAGTTGTCCGCGCGAAAATCGCCGTGACAGAGTCGGCAGTTTGTCGCATCTCTGTCTTGTGAATACTTTGGGAATGCCGCTGCATCCGGAGCGAACATCACCAAGACCATCACGACGGCGAGGTAGGAAACAAAAAATACTGATCGGCTCATGGTCATCTCCCCCTGGCAGTTTTGTGTACGACAACGGTCAACACCGTCCGCAACAACGACCCCGGGAAGAGCTGAGCGCAAAGCCGAATGCCATCGAACTCAAATGTGCTGGCATTCGTCCTGCTCATTGTTGACCTGACTTCTTACGCTTTATTATTTGTATACGCCAAAACAGCCTTGCCCACCATCGGGGCAATCCCTTATAGCAAGCCAATGGCCCGATTCAGGCAGTACCGTTAATGCATCGGGTTTGACATAATCCATGCGCCATCCATGGCCTAGTGTCGTTACCAATGACAACGCTTATTCTGATGCCGTAATGCCCATCTGTAAGTCGGCCGTTATCCAGTAAACAGCGGTCCGCCTGATGTCGTTTTGCGTGTTCACGAAACCTGAGCAATGCGTGCACGAATATTAGCGGTTAACACCTTGAGTTCTTACATGCCGGAGTGACCGCTCAGCCTGATAACCGTCCGGCTGCGCCAAAGCAGGAATAACGCCGGTATGACGATCAGGGTCAGGACCGTGGCGCTTAGCATGCCACCGACCATTGGCGCGGCGATACGACGCATAACTTCCGATCCGGTGCCTTCGGTCAACATGATCGGCAGCAATCCGGCAATGATTGCCGCGACGGTCATCATGATCGGGCGAACGCGTAACAATGCCCCGCTTATCACCGCCTGCCTGACATCAGCCACAGAAAGCGGTCGACCTGCATCGCTTGCTTTTGTCTTTTCATCGGCAAGCGCGAGATTTAGATAGACCAGCATCACGACACCGATTTCGACCGCAACACCGGCGAGCGCGATAAAACCAACGCCCACGGCAACCGATAAATCGTAATCCAGCAAGTACAACAACCAGACGCCGCCGACCAGGGCCATCGGCAGCGTTCCCAGAATGATAACGACTTCAGCAAAGTGCCGAAAATTGATGAATAACAGCAACACAATTATGGCTAACGTCACCGGACCGACCAGCGCCAGACGTTGTTGTGCCCGCAACAGATACTCGTATTGACCCGACCAAGAGAGTGAATAACCGGTCGGGAGCGTCACCTGTTCGCCTACGGCTTCTTGCGCATCGGCTACGTAGCTTCCCAAATCCCGGTCCTGAATATCGACGTAGATCCACCCGTTGGGCCGTGCATTTTCGCTCTTGATGACGGGCGGTCCATCGGCGACAAATACCCGTGCAACATCGGCCAATACAATCCGCGCCCCTTGTGGCGTAACAATGGGCAGGCGTTTCAGCGTTTCCAGGGAGTCCCGATATTTTTGTGGGTAACGGATATTAACCGGGTAACGCTGCAAACCCTCGACTGTCTCAGTGATGGCTATACCGCCCACGGCGACTCGTATCACTTCGTGGATATCATCGATGTTCAAACCGAAACGTGACGCCTGATCGCGCTGGATATCGACATCAATATAGCGGCCACCGGCGGCACGTTCCGCATAAACCGATGCCGTACCGGGTACGCCTGCCAATACCTGCTCCACCCGCAAGCCAATTTTTTGTATCACCGCAAGATCCGGTCCGGCCACCTTGATCCCTAGGGGTGTCTTGATCCCGGTCGCCAACATGTCGATACGGGTCTTGATCGGCATGACCCAGGCGTTGGTCAGGCCTGGAATCTGCAATAGGCGGTCGAATTCCTCACGCAATTTGTGGCTGGTCATGCCGGGCCGCCAAAGTGCTTTAGGTTTCAGTTTGACCAGGGTCTCGATCATCGTCAGCGGCGCCGGATCAGTCGCTGTTTCGGCCCGACCGATTTTGCCAAAGACGTGCTCGACTTCAGGAACCGTGCGAATGATTTTGTCGGTCTGTTGCAACAACTCCCGTGCCTTGCCGATAGAAATACCCGGGTGCGTTGTCGGCATGTAGAACAGATCGCCCTCGTCCAGTGGCGGCATAAATTCAGAACCCAGTTGACTAATCGGCCACAAACCGACGACCAGTACTACTGCCGCCAGCGTCAGTGCGGTTTTTGGCAAGCGGATTACCGTATCGATCACCGGCCTGTAGACAGCGATCAACAATCGGTTTAGCGGATTGCGCTGCTCGGGCGTGACCTGGCCGCGAATAAAATAACCCATTAGCACCGGAACCAGCGTAATGGAAAGTCCGGCCGATGCTGCCATCGCATAACTTTTTGTAAAAGCCAGGGGCGCGAACAGCCTGCCTTCCTGTGCTTGTAATGCAAAAACCGGCATAAAACTCAGTGTGATAATCAGCAAAGAGAAGAACAACGGTGGCCCCACTTCTGCCGCCGCCTTCGATACGACGGCCCAACGATTCTCGTCATTCAACGGCTCACGCTCGATATGCTTGTGCAGGTTTTCGATCATGACGATAGCGGCGTCCACCATTGCACCGATGGCTATGGCAATTCCACCGAGAGACATGATGTTGGCGTTGATACCCTGCAATCTCATGACGATGAAGGCAACGAGTATGCCGACCGGCAAACTCAGCAAAATGATCGCCGAAGAACGCAGATGAAACAAAAACACCGCGCACACCAGAATCACAATCAGGAATTCTTCCAGTAGCTTTTGCCGCAGATTTTTAACAGCCCGGTCGATCAGGTCCGAGCGGTCATAGACCGTTACGATCTCTACCCCGGCGGGCAAACTCTTTTTCAGCTCATTGAGCCGAAGCCGGACCGCATCGATGGTGCCTAAAGCATTCTCGCCCCAACGCATGACCACAATGCCGCCGACAACTTCGCCCTCTCCGTCCAGCTCAGCAATACCGCGTCGCATTTGCGGACCGACCCGGATATCGGCCAGATCGGAAAGCTGCAACGCGATGCCGTTGTTGTCCACACCCAGCGGTATGCTAGCGATATCATCGATACCGCTCAGATAACCCGTTGCACGAACCATGTATTCGGCTTCGGCCATTTCGATGACTGAGCCGCCGGATTCCTGGTTGGCACTTTGTATTGCACGCTTAAGATCCACGAGCGTCTTGCCATAGGCGCTCAGCCGATCGGGGTCGATAACCACCTGGTACTGACGCACCATGCCACCGACGGTGGCGACTTCTGCCACACCGGGTACAGCCTGTAATTCGAACTTAAGAAACCAATCCTGCAGGGAACGCAGTTGTGCCAGATCATGCGTACCGCTGCGATCCACCAGTGCGTATTCATAGATCCACCCCACCCCTGTTGCATCGGGACCCAGGGCCGGTCTCGCGCCCGGCGGCAAATCGGTTGCTACCTGACTGAGGTATTCCAGTACCCGGGACCGCGCCCAATAAAGATCGGTACCATCTTCAAAAATCACATAGACATACGAATCGCCAAAAAATGAGTAGCCCCGAACCGTAACGGCCCCTGGGACCGACAACATTGCCGTGGTCAGGGGATAGGTCACCTGGTCTTCGACAATTTGTGGTGCCTGGCCGGGAAAACGCGTTTTGATAATCACCTGCACATCGGACAAATCCGGAATAGCGTCCACGGGTGTTGCCCGCAATGCATATACACCCAAAGCTACCAGCACAGCCGTAACGACAAGCACAAGCACGCGGTTTTCAATGGACCAGCGGATGATGGCTGCAATCATTGCCGCCCCCTGCCCTCGACACGCGCCAGATCCGTTTCGATGTTGGATTCCGAATCGATCAAAAACTGGCCGGACACGACGACCCGGTCGTCAGGCTCCAGACCGGTACGGATCTGCACCCGATCACGCGTTGTCATGCCGGTTTCGACCACTCGTGACTGATACCGCCCCTCTTCTAAAGCAACGACGACACGGTCCTGTCGGGCACCACGTATCAACGCTTCGGTGGGAATGTGGATCACCTGCGGCAGGGAGCTGCCGAGGATCGACACTATCGCGTGCATATTAGGCCGCAGCAGTCCATCCGGATTATCCAGGATGATTCTGGCCTTGAGTGTGCGCATCACCGGATCCACACTGGGATAAACGTAGTCAATGACACCGGACCAGGTGCGTCCCGGCAAAGCATCTATTTTTATTTCCGCATCTGCGTTGTCCACCAACCAGGTGCTATCGCGTTCAAAAAACTCGGCGACGAGCCAGACGCTATCCAACGAATAAGTACTGATGACTGTCGTTGACGGCTGCACATACATTCCGGACCGGGCATTCAGCTCATCCACGATACCGTCGCGGCTGGCGTACACCGGCATGCGCTCCACCGCACGACCGCTTTTGCGTAACGAGTCGAGTTGCGACTTGCCTAGACCCAGGGATTCAAGCCGATCCCGCGACGCATTGATCAGCGTCCGGTTACCACTGCGTACAGCGGCCAGGTATTCCTCCTGGGCCGCAATCAATGTCGGTGCATAAAGCCTGAACAGTACCTGCCCTTTTTTTACGCGTTCGCCTATGTCTATCTGCAACTCTTCAATCCAACCGTCGACGCGGGTATGGACATGTTGCACACTATTTTCATCGGGGCGGATGTATCCCACAGCAGCAATCTTTTGGCTCAATGCACCGTACGCCACAGCAGTGGTGCGCACACCAAGGTTATTGACGATATGCGGCGCGATTTCAACGACGCCTGCGCCCGCCGGCGCACTACTTGCGTAGACTGGAACGAGATCCATACCCATAGGCGATTTTCCGGGTGCATCACGCCGGAAATTCGAGTCCATCGGGGCCACCCAGTAGAGAATTTCTCTTTTGTCGTCAGCCGAAATGGAGTCTGTTGGTTTATCGTCGGGCCATAACCAATGCCCTGCCAGCACACCGATAATGGCGGTGACAAGAATCGTTGTAATTAACATCAACGGCTTCATAACAACCCCCCCAATTTGGCCAATGCCACATAGTTTCGATCACGATCGACCTGCAGCCGGTGATGATCGAGTCTGACCTCAAGTTCACCGGTCAGCGCCCGCATGACATCGCTAAATGTTGCTGCATCACTTTGATAGGCCTTCAACGCAGCTCTTGACTGGCCCGCTGCCTGCGCGAGCATGGTCTGTTCGTAGAGTTCGAGACGCGCGCCGGTGTCGGTCCAACGCCGATACGCAGATTGCAATTGTTGTAGTAATACGCGATGCAATTCGGTTTTTGCGTGCAACGAAGCACGACGCTCACTCTGCGCGGCGGCGAGGATCCGGTCCTGACGTTTGTTGCGAAATACCGGCAAATCCACGGAAACCATCACTGACAGGAAATCGGATCGCGACCCACCACCGGGCAAACGGCCATCGCGATAGCCATAACCCACATCGAGTGCCCAACCCGGTTTGTAGCGCTGTTCAGCCAGATTGATACCAGCTTCGCCTGCAGCGACCTCCTGCGTTGCTGCAGTCAACGCAGGAAAACTCTGCAGATTATGCTGCAACTCCACCAAGCCGGGTGCGTCATCCCATTCCGGCAACGCTGGGCCGACAGCCCGTTGCGCAGGGTCCGAACCAATCCACCGGGCCAGCTCGCTACGCGCCTCACCGATCGACTGATCGATCATCAGCAAGCGATCGTCAATACGACTGCGTTCCAACTCGGCTTGCATCAGATCCTGCTGGTTCCTGCGGCCGACTGTGTACAACGCGCGTGTTACGTCGACCAGGTCGGAAAACAAGGGCCGGTTGGCGCTGACGATCTCCCGGGCATGGGTCCAGTAGTAAACGCCCAGCCAGGCGTGACGCACCGCCGCGATCACATCGCGTTTGCGGCTGTTGGACAGCAAAGCCAACGCCTGCGCCTTGCGCTCGAGTTGGGCAGTGCGCCACTGCAGCGTACGGCCGGGCGGAAATGCCTGACGCACGCCAAACTGTACCTGGCTCATGCCCTCAGTCGTAAAACCGCCGGATTCGATCGGCAAGTTCATCAGACCGGCCCGCATTCGCGGATCGGCCAACTGACCGCCAGCCACGGCTTTTTCGGCGACGGCATCAGATTGTGCCTGCAGGCGCGCCTGACCGGGCTCATCGTGTAAAGCCAGGGCCTCGGCTTCGGACAGAGTTAATGGACCAGCAGCACCGGCCGATGCCGCGACTAAGAAATAAATCGGCACGCAAACAATAAATTGTTTAACAACAAAAACAGTCGCGCCACAACGCGCAATAAACATGGGAGATCTCCTCGTAACAAACCGAAACAGAAAACGGTTGAAACGAGGACTAGATCAGGTACGTGCAGTGGGTCTGGTAAAGCGGCGGAGCGGGTGGACCGGTAGCGTGTAGAACATCGGGCCTAAGCGACAGTGCAAATGACATGTCCGGGGCTATCGGCACGACGATCAGAACATACGCCGGGTCGGAAAAATCGGGTACGTGCCCGTTATGATTGCGACCGTCGGAATCGACGGTATCGACATAGGTGCAACGCTTGTTGACCTGCTCGTCACAATGGTGCACCGGTGGACAGTGCGGACAATCGTGTTCCTCTGTCTCGCCCAGTGCCATGGCACATGGGTTCAGGGCCATGTTGAGCCACACCACAGCCAGTACCGCGAGCAGTTGCGGCATGTTTCGTTGTCGATTCTTACGTAGCTTTGCGAGCATGAGCGAATTGAAAACGCTGGTGTGGTTCCGGAATAAGACCGCTATTCTCTTTTCAAGTCAAGGACATGAGCTTCTTTTGTCGGCCCCGGCTTAAGTCTCTTGGTGCCGATCTAGTCTGTCGTTTCGCGCCGAGCCCAGAAATCCCGGTCTGTGAGGTTGTCCTGGTCGGCTTTGATCCGGAATCGAATGTAGGGGCCCTGGGCTGTATAGCGCGCATCGGAAAAGTCTTCGTCATCGAATCCCGCGAAATTGTAGCCCAGACTTAGCCAGACATTACGGGCAAAGGAATAACCGATATCTGCACCGATACTGTAATCGATCACATCAGAATTCCATGAATGCAATAGCGAGCCCTGCACGCCAGCGTCCCAACGTGACGCGAAATCGCGACGCCAGTCCACACCTAGCAAATCTGTGAAACCATTGTAATTCGTGTTATCGATATCGGCACGTACAAATTTAACGCCATATTGCAGACTCAACTGATTACTACGATTAATCATCCAGTTGGCATGAAGATTGTTGACGACACGCCAAGTTTCTGACGAAGTGTTTTGTGCTTTGATGTCCTCATACTCGAGATCCAGCCGGTCGAGGAAAATCCAGCGCGCTTCAGACGGCCGGTAGGCCCAGCTCAATCGTATATCGGCGTTATTCAGGTCGGCGCCGACGTTGCGTTGCGTATTAAAAAACTGCAAGGCCGCAGAGAAGGCCCGGCCCTCGCGCGCTTCCCTATAAAAGCCACCAAAAACGCCAGCGCGACGTTCGGTGTCGCTGTTTCGCCACTCGGTGCGCGTATTAACTGTCCAGTCGTCGGTACCGTACAAGGTGCCGAGGTACATCGATGTGAAATCGGGATTGAGATTGCCCGATGGCAAACCGGCATCCGGATTAAACGGTTGTGCGCCGGGCCCGGACAAAGTATTGGAATGATCTACGCCGAAATCCATTGCCCAACGTTCGTTGACCTGCCAGCCTTGCACCAAACCGAGATTGGCAAACGCGCGTGGGCCATATTCAGTCATCTGCTGACTAATGCTGGAATTCAACTGCGCGCGATTCCAGGGTGTAACGCGCACGCCCATACGGCTCATCTGCGTATCAATGTCTCTGCCGTCAGCTTCCTCATACTCGCTGTAGAATATGAGGTCATTGTTGATCTTGTAATCCAGCCCCAGGATGGTGCGTGTCGGATAGGCAATGTTGGCATCGTCACCAATATCGGTATCCAGCGAACCGCGCAACGTCACCCGATTGTCCAGCCCCTTAACGCTACCATTGAGGAACAACTGTTCCGATTGCGTCGTCACGCCAGCGGCTGTTTCGTCGCTGGCATCGCGATAACCCACACCAGCGGTGGTAGCACCACCCTGCCAACGCAGTTCACCCTCCAGGACCTCGCGCCGATTATCCGTTACCAGGTTGTCCTGGCGGTAGGCGGCGCTATTGAAGCTCATATTTTTGCTAAATCGCAAACGACCATCAAATCCCATCTTGCGCATTCCGGTTTCGGAAGCACGCTGCTGACCGAGACCAAAGCCAGTGTCGAGTTCGCGGTAGTAGATTTTTCCTTCGACACCACCGGAGGTGTGACGCAACTCGGCGATAGCTGCGTCGCCTTCTACCGCGATCCCGCCCTGACGAGTATCCGTATTTGCAAACTCTGCCCGTAACTCTGTGCTCTCGTTGATCTGCACTTTCAGATCCACACCCAGCAAATCGCCGTCGGCACCGCTAACACCTTCATCGATCGCTGTGGCGCCCAGTTCGATCCGCCCGTCGGCCAGAAGCGCTGAGACACGACCGCCAGCGGTCGTTGATCGGTCCACCGGATCGCGGCTCTCGAAATCAACAACGATAAATATCGGATTAAAGTTGTCGTCGCGATGGCGAACCGGTTCTTTGAAAAACACCGTGCCGGCAAGATAGTCGATATCGTAATCGAGATGCCGCGCCAGTGACCGGGAACTTAGAATTTCCTCTGAGCGGAAACGATCCCGGGTCTCGATAGTTATTTTTTCGCTGTTAATAACAATCGGCTGACGCGAGAGCTGATAAAGTCCAGAAGTACCATCACCTGGCATCTCGTCCTTCACAAAGGCGTTATCGGTACGGGCAGCGAAGGCGGTATAGCCAAAACGCTCTCCCTGGTACTCGCTATGCAGACCATTAAAGCTGCGGTCATAGCGTGACAACTCGGTAACCCTCATACCGGTATCGAAATCGCCGAACATCGCGTAAAACTGACGACGCTCGATCTTCAGATAGATTTCATCCTGCGTCGCGGCATCAAATTGCTGATCGGTGGCGTCACCATAAAGTGTGTAGTAACGATCCGGATCAATTGTGCCATGCAGTCGCTCCCGGGCGTCTTGCTCATCGCGATCGGAGTCATAGGCCAGTGTTAACAAGTACCCACCCTTAATGCGGCCCTTGGCAAAAAAGGCGATTTTGCCATCGCTATAGAAATCCTCTTCCAGGCCCGCGTCCTGTGCACTCTGCACGTTGTCGTTGAGCGTACTGTACCCGGCTGTACCCTCTGCAAAGCCAACGAGTATCCAGTCGCGTGCCGCCGGTTGCAGCCAGGCCCGTAGCTCTTCTTCCCGATCGTCGGGATATTCCATGTGAATCACGACTTCGCCACTACGGGACGTCGCATCCAGTTCAATGCGGGCGATACCGTCGGCGCCAACACGATAAACCGGTTCACGACTGCCCAGAGCCAACAACTGGTTCTCACGCAGCGATTCGACTTCGAACCACGACCGGTATGGCGCATCAATACGATAACGACCAATCGATTCCGGTCTCGCAGGATGGCCCCAGCGGTCATACAGTCGAATTGCCAGAACCGGACGCGTACGACCGTCGGCAAGTAATGACGATGCATCGCGATCGATTTCAGCGCGCACCGGACCGCCAGACAGATGTACTGTGCGTTCGAATTGTCGATCGACCGAACCGTCTGCATTGCGTACTACTACCAGTAGCTCATTGTCATTTTCGTGTAGATCGATGCCACGCCAACGGCTTAAGGAAACTGTTTTGCTACCGTTGGTATCGGTCCCATCAAAACTCAGACCACTGATTGGCTCACCGTTGAGTGCCAGTTCCACCCGTTGTCTGGGCGAATGCTTTAAAGCAATCCGCAACGAGGGTATCGGCGGGTTATACCCCGGTTTGGGAAACAACAATTCAACACCGGGCGCCAATCGGTTAATCCAGTCCGGATCGGAAAACTCTGTCGGTGGGTCGGCTACCTCGAGTGGTATTTGGGATAGCGTCTCGGCCCGTGCGGAAGCAACCGCAAGGCTCTGCAAACCACTTTCGCGTTTGCCCAGTCGTAAAGCACCCGGTGCAACCGGCATCTTGCCCCAGACCTGAATCTCAACCCGGCGGTTTTTTGCCCGACCGGACGAAGTTGCATTGCTCGCTACCGGATTGTCCGGTCCTTTGCCCTCGATGCTCATTTGCTCAGGCGTCAGCGACAGCAACGTCTGCACAAACTCAGCTGCAGACCCGGCACGCGCACGTGACAGTACATAGTTGTCGGCAAATTCGTGGCGATTCTGCGGCGCGATACGAATTGAGTCAGTATGACCGGAAATCACTACATGTATTTCACCCGCTTCTGCCCAACCGGTCAGGACCTCAGCGATTTGTGCACGGTCACGCGCCTTTAGTTGCGCCTTGCGAGTGTCGAAGTTTGTTGTGAAGACGAAATCGACACGTTCAGTCTTGGGCGGTTCGCGCAGCAATGTATTGTCGGCCAACGGCGTGCGTTGTCTCGCAGCCGCTGCACTGTCGAAACTGATCAGTGCTTTCGTGACATGCTCGCCGGCCGTTGTGCCCGGCAGTGCTCTGAATCGCAACTCACGCTGCCATGGAGCACCACCAGCATCGGCCAATGGGTAGACGAGCAAACCGCCGGTAATAGTGGGGTCTTCGATACGCTCGCCATCCAAGCTTGCACTGCCCGGTGCATACACGAGGTCATCGGGCATCATCACCATGGCTTTGACATTATTGACCGGCACACCATTGCCACTTGCGACCAGGGTATAAACCACATCCTGGGCCGCTTTTTGGGAAAACAGCGTTAGCGAAACCTCCCCTGTCGGTGCGGGCAATTCACGCAAATGATAATCGGCGCGCCACAGCCCGCCCGGTCGCAAACTGACAAACTGCGAGTACGAGCGGCCGGCGAAACGCGCATTGCGTTCACACGGTACGATTTCGAATGCTGTGGGCACGGTGTCAACGTCAAGCTGCACCACATGGGTGCCCGGTTGTAGACCTTCGAAGTGATAACGACCGCCTTCATCGGTAACGGCGTAGCGACCGTCTTCCAGGTAGATACGCACACCGGCGACACCATCAGCGTCGTTCGCCACATCGTCGTCGCAGCTACCAGAAATAACGCGGCCGACCAGCGTGCTGCGGGTACGGAACAAGGCCTCGGCCAAGCGCACAGTTGCGGTGGCAGTATTGGATTCGCTACCGCCCGCCGCTCGCGCAATCGCGGTGTTGATCGCCTCCGGCCCACGGCTGCCGGCGGCAATCTCGACTACGTAGTCGATCTTCGCACGTGCCCCTGGCGCCAGGATGCCAATATCGAAATCTAGCCTGCGCTGATCCGTAGTCGCAACCGGATCGGCGGCCGGCGTGTCGTCCCGGCGCACAGAACCCGGTACCAGTCGCATACCGACCGGTAATTCGTCCGCAATAACGACATTGCTGACGGCAAGCATCGCGTCTGCATTTTCCACCGTTAACGTGTATTTGACGAAGTCACCGATTGACGCCACTGCGGTCGTAGTGCTCTTTTGCAGAAACAATGCAGTGACGACGGGATCGAGTGGAATATCGATCATGAGAGCCGGCCCGGGATTGACCATGAAAGGACCGCCAAACGATCCCGGCCCCAAATTGAACGGCGCGCCCGGTAGCGCCTGTAGATCGATGATCGCCGAGGTAGACGGCCCGAGATAGCCTCCGGGTGGTGTCACTTCAAGACGATAAAGACCCGGATTGATTAACGGGTAGCGATACATGCCCGGCGCAAAATCGTAATCGGCACCGCCACTGTCAGTCGCAACGCCTCCGCTCACCAGTTCAGCGGGAAAGGCACTGACACCATCGTCGCCGAGTACGAACGCCAGCATTCCGGTACTTTCGTCAATCAGTCGGATTACTGCATTGTCAACCGGCAGACCGGTTTGCGAGTCAAATACTATGCCAAGCGGATCAACCAGTGCGCTGTCGGAAGTCTGGTCCAGGGGATCGGCGGGATCGGTATAAAGCACATTGACTTCGTAACCGACTGCCACCTGCAGTTTGCAGTCGTTTAATGCCGCCGGCATCGGCGCGCTGGGCACGTAGCCGACGAACTCGCCGCTGTCTGGCGACACTTCGGTTAATTGAATTAATTCCACGTCGCCGGAGGCTGATACTTCGACCCGGACGTTAACTGTTTCCATCACGGCAGCATCCAGATTCTGATCAAGATCGGCCACCTGGATAAAGAAGGCCTCACCGGTATGAAAAAACTGGGTACGACTAAGTTGCTGCGAGTCGCTTACATCTAGCGCGCTCCCATCCGTCAGTACGGGAGGCGGCAACGGTACAAAACCGGCGCCGCTGTCGCAGCTTGCCGGCCCGGTAGGAGCCACAAAATCGGCGGATCCTGGCGTAACGCGTATAAAATCGATCGTGGCGGGTGTGCGAGCGATCTTACTGACAATCGCGACAGAATTGCTGGGTACGTCGTGATTGATCCCACTCAGATCACTGTAGGAAACAGATGCAATATTGGGAATTACCGAGCCCGGCGGTGTCGCCGCCCACGCAAGAAACGGGATCGTGCAGCCCGCCAACAACGCAACAACGCGCGTCAGCAACTGACGCGCGTCGAAGCGGGGAGGCGATGGCGGGATCAGAAACTGCTCTTTCGCTGCATGCTCTTCCCGTCCAATTCTCCCTAATCTATAGGAGCGCGGAGTCATTGCGCACTCAGTCCTCCCTTACTGAATTTCCACTCTGAAGCTCACGTCCGCTCGATCACCGGCATTAAGTGTTACGTTGATGACGTTTAACACGTTAGCAATAAACTGCCCGTCATCACCATCGATCTCCTCAGTCAGATCAGCTGTGACCGGTACGCCAACCGCCGGCGTGTAGACCAGACGTATGTCGCCAGCTGCGCCGTATTGATCCGAAACAAAAGCCAAGCTTGGTGTAGCACCACCCATCTCACTGCTCAAATCGTCAGAAATCACTATATTTGTTGCCGCTGAACCGCCGGCCGCGTTTGTTAAGGTCACAACATATTCAACAACGGCACCAGGTATTGCCTTTGGTATCGCACCAACCGGGCAAACACCGCCCGGACAGGTGAACGGATCACTGATGATCGACGAACTTTTCAAAACAGACAAAACGGCCGATTTAACCTCAAAGGCATCCTCGGAAGAGTGAATGCCGTCCAAGACGCCATCGCCGGCGTAGTTGGTGTTTTCACCGTCGGCAAAAACATCTTCTACACCCAACGTAGTATCGGCAATAGCCCGATCATCTGTAGCGATTGCTGCCCCAGCAGCGCCAGCGGCACCACCTTCCGCTACTTGCGCCTGCAGCACATACGCTGCGATATCACCGTCGGCTCTCGCCGCCGGGATATTTGCAACCAAAAACACGGTGACAGACTGGTTGATATCCAGTTCGTCAACGTGGGTCGCCACATCGACAAGCGGATCATACAGATCGTTGCCGTTGACGTCGACGAATATAGCCGGAGCCGTGGCATCGAAGTTGTCAGTACCACCAAATGGGTCAAAACCGGTGGCGAATGCGCTGACCAGAAAATCCTGTGTCTCGTTGCCTTCATTGGTCACCGTCCAGGCCAACACGGCCCCGGTTTGCCCAGGCACGACAACAGCGGTCGATGCACTGTTGTAATCGAGACTGCGCTCGGCGACCAGCAAGTCGAGCTTGCGATCAACCACAAATTCCGTGGGGTTGATACCGTTGGTCGCATCTGAGTCGTTGTCACTCAGAACAGGCGTTTGGGCAACACTATTGACCTGGTACTGGACCTGCGCCTGGTTCAATACGGAGGTCCCTGCGCGTGTGCCGCCAGGATCTGTGCCAGCCGCCATACTGGGTTGCATAAAGGCCAGGGTCAGAAATCCGGCTATCACCGGTGAAATTCTGATCGGTTGGGCAACTTTACTCATGTCATTAGTCTCCAAAACCCTCGCGGCTGCCGCGAGATAAAAATATCAATCAACGCAACTCTGCCTTGAAACGTGCGTGACCCTGCTTGCCGGGTGGCAGCGGGCTACGCATCGTCCAACGAATGTGTGTGTAATCCTCGGCGCGTGCCGGACGTTCGCCCCCGACCGCGTCAACGACAATCAAGGTGTCTGGCGCGCCAAAGCTTTTACCACCATCGACTGAAAACAGGATGTCCGTGCCACCACCGAACGCGGATCCGTCGACATACCGCATCTGTTCCGGCACCGGATCGGTAATCGTTACCGCTTCCGCCTCGGTATCGCCCTTGTTGCTGAACGTGATCGTGTAGATCACCTGATCACCGGGCACCACGGTCGTTACAGGAACAAGACGGCTCTCCGTCTCACCCTTTTCGTTCAATACGACTTCTTCCTTCTGTGCCGATGTCTGCAACTGCACAGCGCCCTCCGCGAAGGTCAAAGCCGGTAAAAAAATGATCATTGTCATAAATAGGTTTTTCATTTCGCTTTCCTCCTCACCGGTCAGTCAATGACGACCGTGAAAACTATGGTTTGTATGCCGCTGGCAGCGGTCAGATCGCCAATGGCGACCGTGATCGTAGGGTTACCGGCACTGACGACGAATTGCCCTGCGTCGGCGTCAGGTGCGTCGCTCATACCGGACCCGTTAAATGTGATCGTGCCCGGAACGTAGGTAGTAAAGGCCGGAATCTGGTCACTGAAGACGGTGTTAACAGCTGTGCCGCCACCCGTGGGTGAAACGGCTATCGTGTACGTTATTTCAGCTCCCGGGATCGGTTGGGTACCACCGAATTGATCTGACACCGTGGCTGACTTGACAAGTGCAAGTCGAATGTCGTTAACGTTGTATTGACCGGTGTCGTCATCGTCTGCGCCGGAATTGCCCGCGATGGCGTCGACACCACCGTCACCATCACCCGCGAACACTGTGCCCGGCGCACCGCTGCCTGTGACCGCCGTGGCACCCAATACACTAAAGCCAATGTCGCCGTCACTGGTCGTGCCTGGGATATCGTTAACAATAAAAACATCAACGGACGCATCTGGAGCCAACACTGGATCGTTGACGCCCGACGTGTACGCCGTATCGCCCGGTGACAAATCACCACTGGCGTCAGTATCGAAATAGATTGATGTGGGCGCGGCTGGAAGCGGATCGAAATCATCACCCCCCAGCGCATTGTCCAGGACGAGCGAAAACGCCTCAGAGCCATTACCGGTGTTGGTTAGCCTAAACAGCAACTCTTCAGCAGCATCACCTGGTGAGACAGGTTTCGCGGCGCTCTGCAGCGTCACGTTTACGTCCAGAATTTCGGCAACAGTCAGCGTCAGCGTATTGGATGTCTCACTCAGGCTTGATCCGGATACTTCGAACGACACCTCGGCGGTGTTATCGATATCGGTTCCCGCGACCGTCCCCACAGCAAAGGCAGCCGGGATCCATACCAGGCTGGCAAGAGACAAAATGAGTAATGCCGTGACTTTTCGCACGCAATCCGCTCCAATCAAAATCGATTCCTGACCCCGCGGTCTGGAAACACGTTATGGCGATGGGCGGGTACGCAGATGCGCGTTGCCTGAAAAAACAATCCCTTGCGATGGCTTATTTTCTATTTCCATGAATGCCCGGAGGCGCCATCGACATGCAAAAAATTGTACGGAGAACGTCAAAAAACCGACGTGATTGTGATCACAGATTCCACATAAGCTTATGATAGTTATGGTAAATCCGAAAAATAGTGTGATTTGGGTCACGTTATAGACCGGCTGCACCCTGGCCGGTTGTTGACAATGGTGCAATGCGGCATTACGATGCCCATAGATTTTATTGCACTGCACAAGAGGAGTGGATCATGCAAGAAAACAACGTAGGTGGAAGAATTTCGAGCCGGGTCCGGCAGGGCCTCGACAACGGCGCAAGCTGGGTGTCGGATCGCAAGGGACCGCTGGATGTCGCAACTGAAAAAACGCTGAAACTCAACGGCATTTCGCACGAGAGCACAGCACGAATGGTGCGTCAGCAGGCGCGCTTTATTGAGAGCAGCGTTGAAGGTGCCGCACTGCGCCTAAAGACTGCTGCAAAATCGGACAGCTTTCGCGATCTGATCGATGGCCAGATAAAGCTGCTGCCCGAGACGCGGGATCGCATCGTCGACGACATTCGCAAGACCGTTGAGATTCTGAGCGACACTCGCGAAGATCTCGGTCAACTCTTTCGCGAAACCCTAACCGACCTGAGGGGCGAATCGACGGTTGGCGACTCTATCAAGGAGTCGGTAGACGAAGTCACCGACAAAGTGGCGGAGGCCGTCGAAGACGTAGCCTGAACAAGAACCAGTGCTAGCGCCACGCGCTACGCCCTGATTCTCTGTAAAGCCCCAGCGCTAGCGCTGGGGCTTTTTTTTGCCCGCGACCTCGTATAATGCGCCCACAGCAGCCAGCATCGAGACAAATAATGACTACAGGCAATCAGGCACTGAAGCAATGGGTAGATGACGTTGCCAGTCATACACGGCCCGAACGGATTCATTGGTGCGATGGCTCGGCCGCCGAAAACCGTGCGCTGGTATCAGAGATGCTCGCCGACGGAACCCTACACACCCTGGATCAAAAGCGTTGGCCCAATTGCTATTTACATCGCTCTGCGACCAATGATGTCGCACGAGTCGAGCATCTGACGTTTATCTGCACAGAAAACGAAAACGATGCCGGACCCAATAACAACTGGATGGCCCCAGATGAAGCACACCGGCTGGTTGACGGATTATTCGCTGGCTGTATGAAAGGGCGGACCTTGTACGTCGTCCCCTACTGCATGGGACCGATAGACTCAGCGTATTCGCGTTGTGGCGTCGAAATTACTGACAGCCCTTATGTGGTGGCTAACATGCGGATCATGACACGTATGGGCAGCGCCGCCCTTAAACGCATCGAACGTGAAAACAGTTTTGTTAAGGGATTGCATTCAACCGGCGAACTGGACCCGGAAAAGCGTTACATCATGCATTTCCCTCAAGAATTATCCATTAAGAGCATAGGCTCGGGCTATGGTGGCAATGCGTTGCTGGGGAAAAAATGCCATGCATTACGTATCGCCAGCAATCAGGCAAGACAGGAGGGCTGGTTGGCCGAGCACATGCTGATTGTCGGTTTACAGGATCCGACCGGTCGTACCCGATATATCGCCGCAGCCTTCCCTTCTGCATGCGGCAAAACAAATCTGGCGATGCTGGTACCACCGAAATCGCTGGCGGAGTGGAAAATCTGGACTGTCGGCGACGACATAGCCTGGTTGCACCCTGGCGACGATGGGCGTCTGTATGCAATCAACCCGGAATCCGGATTCTTTGGCGTCGTACCCGGCACCGGGCGCGATACGAATTGCAATGCATTCGACATGATCCATCACGACACAATCTTCACCAACGTAGGCGTGACAGCAGACAATGAACCCTGGTGGGAGGGTCGCGATGAAAGTGCTCCGGCCCTCGATTGGCAGGGCCGGCCATTCGATGCGAGCAATGGTCCTGCCGCGCACCCCAATTCCCGGTTCACGGTTTCGGCGCGACAAAATGCCGATTACTCGCCGCTAGCCGACGACCCACGGGGTGTGCCGATTTCGGCAATCGTCTTTGGCGGGCGGCGGCGAGAACTTGCGCCGCTCGTCTATCAGGCACGCGACTGGAAACACGGCGTCCTGATGGGTGCAAGCGTCGCCTCTGAAACGACGGCGGCGGCAGCCGGCCACGTTGGCGTGGTAAGACGCGACCCAATGGCGATGAAACCGTTTTGTGGGTACAACTTTGCCGACTATTGGGCCCACTGGTTGCAGGTTGGAGCGAAACTGAAAAACCCGCCGCATATGTTTCATGTCAACTGGTTCCGTCGCGACGGGGATGGACGTTTCCTGTGGCCCGGTTTTGGTGACAACCTTCGTGTATTACGCTGGATACTCGATCGTTGTGAAGGTACCGGAGAAGCCACACACACAGCAATTGGCGATTTGCCAACGAGCGATGCGCTGAATCTGAGCGGATTGGATGTGTCGCAATCCGATATGGATGCGTTGTTGAGCGTTAATCCGGCAGCGTGGCGAGATGAGCTTCGCAGTGTCGGTGAATATCTGGACAGTTATGGGGATCGCCTGCCACCGGAACTACGGGCAGAATATGCCAGAATCACCGCCGAACTGAGCTGACCGATCAGTTATTCTTCGTAGATAAAGTGAATAGCCTGCGGCGAGTCGGCTTGTGGTACGCGACCGAGTCCGATCGCCCCCTCGCCCTTTATTTGTACGCTGTCACGGCGCACAAAATGCTCTTCTCCACTGGATAACAGCACACACGTGCCGTTTGTGCTTTCGTCAACCAGAATAAATTTGCCCCGTGTGAATTCAATACGGGCATGCAGCCTGGAAATCAGCGTGTCTTTCACCACCAGGTCACTATCCTCCGACCGACCGATGGACACATTGGGTTTTTGCTCGCTGACGACAATCTCCTGACCGCGATAACGCAAGCGCAGGCGTTGTGTGCGCACGCCAGTATTCTCAGCCCAATCGATCGTCGGCAACATGCGCGTGTTGTCGCCCTGCTGCCAGAGTACTTCGTACAAAGCAATCTCGTCCGATGTGCCGCGCAAAGGCGCAAGATCAATCTGCCGGGTTGATGCCTGCCAGTCTGGCGACATCAGGGAAACACTGGAACCGCTGGTTACTATCTGTGCGGCTTTCGCCTGATTGCTCATGCGGTTAGCAATATGCACGGCGCCACCGAATATGTCGCCGGCCTCTTCCATCACGGGGCCAAAATGAAATCCGACTCGAATCGCTACCGGGACATCTTCGGCATCCACCTCGTCACTAATAAACTTTTGCATCTGAGCTGCAGCTTCAACGGCGTCATTAACCCCGGGGAAAGTGGCCATCACCTCGTCCCCCATAGTCTTGATTACGCTACCGTTGTGCCTTTCGGTCGCGCGCGTCATGGCATCGAGGCAACGAGCAACGGTCTCGCGCGCCTTCATATCGCCCATGAGCTCGTAGAGCTTGGTGCTGCCGACTACGTCGGCAAAGAGTATTGCCAGTTCAGTCTGATCTGCCATCGCCGAAAAACAAACTCAGATGCAACTATTATAACGAAAAGCGCGCGGGACTAAAGCCGACTGCCGCATCAACGCTCTGCCACGACATAGGCAATCCAGGCCGGATCGGCATCACCACGTTCCACAGGCTTGTAATCGTCATTGCCCTCCCCATCTTCGTCAAAACCCTCCCAGTAAACAGTGGACTTCTTGAAGCCCGCTTCCTGCAGCAATTCGCGAATTTCCGCCAATGTCCAGAGACGCCAGTCGTATTCGAATGCCTTCCGTATCTTCGAGCCGTCTGGAAAATCAAAATGAATATAGCATTGGATATTGGAACTTATCGGATCAAATGAATCCTGGTCCCAGACATAGCTAAAGTCGTCCAGATCCGTGTCTTCCTCACACTCTTCGTAGGCTTCGGAGCCGCCGAAGCAATCAAGCATAAGAACACCGTCCGGCTTAATACTTTGTCGCGCTCTTTCAAAGTATGCCCTGAGTGTGTCCCGTGATTTAAAAATAAAATAACTGAAATTGAAAGCGATGATCATATCTACCGGTGGCGTATTGACCTCAAGTACATCACCTTCAACCAGCTCAATTCTCTGCTGCTGCTCTGCACTGAGCTTGCTGACATGTCGTGCCCGTCCCCAGCTCAGTACATCAGCGTCTATGTCAACCGCCCACGCCTGACGGTTTTCGCCGGTCCGGACCCATTCGCACGCAGCCGCGCTTGTCCCGGCAAAATCCTCGCGTAGCGACTTGGCAGGCCGATTACGTAAATCCCGATAAGCTTCATCGAGAAACTTGATCTCGTCTTCTACATTCTGGACAGACAACTCGTAAAGCACATGCTTGTCTGCTGTTTTTGCCGTAAACCCTTCCTTGCTTGCTTTCCGTTTCTGTTTTTTGTGTTTGCGTTTGTCTTTCTTGGCCATTTTTTCCTCATGCCGCAGTGGCAACATCTGCCAGGGTGGATTTGATAACGTCTATACCCGCATCGGGTCGGCTTGCGATCTGGCCGAGTTGTCTCCGCCAATATCGGGCCCCAGGACGACTCTGAAACAATCCGAGCATGTGCCGGGTCATGCTGTGCAAGCGCACACCGCGTGCCAACTGGCTCTCAATGTACGGCAGGTAAGCTTCTACGATTTGCTGGCGCGTGCCCAACTGAGTCTCCGGATACAGGACCTGCTCCAACTCACGCAAAACCATGGGTCTCTGGTAGGCAGCGCGCCCAACCATGACACCGCTAAATTGTTTTAATCGAGTAGCGAATACCGTCGCATCGTCGATTCCGCCGTTAACCACAATCGGAAGCGCCGGCAAATGGTCTCTAAGCCGCAGCACGATATCATAGTCAAGCGGCGGAACGTCTCTATTTTCCTTCGGGCTGAGACCCTTTAGCCAGGCCTTGCGCGCGTGCACGATCAAACGATCGCAACCGGCGTCAGCAACGGTTGAGGCAAAATCCAGCAAAAAGCCAAAACTGTCGTCGTTGTCCACGCCAATACGTGTCTTGATTGTCACAGGCAAATCAACAGAATTGCGCATGGCGGCAACGCATGCGGCAACCAGCCCTGGCTCGCGCATGAGGCAAACGCCGAAACGCCCCGCTTGCACCCGCCCGCTGGGACATCCGACATTCAGGTTGATCTCGTCATAGCCGGCCCTGGCACCCGCAAGCGCCGCGTAAGCAAGCTGGGTCGGATCACTACCACCGACCTGCAGTGCCACAGGGTGCTCATTCTCGTGAAATTCCAGCAAACGATCGGCATTTCCGTGCTCAATGGCGGCGGCCACAATCATTTCGGTATACAGCAGCGCGTGGGGGGCGATCAGTCGCAGCAGATAGCGACAATGGCGATCAGTCCATTCCATCATTGGCGCAATGCAAAGACGATGGTCAGGCCCGCCACGCATAGCCCGACGCACGGGGTCACCCGCCTGACCCTGTTGCCCGCGGATCACAGGCCGTAGCTGGTTTCGTCGATCAGATGATCAACTACATCTTTTAGTGAATCTTCGCGGGACCGGCCGGCTGCGATGGCTTTGTCATAGACCGCGACCTGCCGGTGAGCACTGTTGCCACGCTTGACGATGTCACGCGCACCATTTACTGCGTCGACACAATTAAAGAATTCAGCATCTTCTCGTGTCATCTCGAGTAACTCCTCCAACAGTTCGTCGTAGGGTACTATGCTCCGCTTGCCAAAATCGACCAATCCCGCATCGCAACCGTAGCGCATTGCGCGCCAGCGATTTTCTTGCAACAACATCTTCTTGTATACCCGCCAGCGAAGATTTCGGGTGCGCAGGCGGTATAACATTCTCGCAAGACACAGTGTTAGCGCTGCAACGGTAATCGAATCGTCTACCCGCGTGCAGACATCGGTGATTCTCATTTCCAGCGTTGGATAACGGCTACTCGGTCGCAGATCCCACCAGATCTTCGAGGCATCTTCTACCAGCCCCGCATCGATAAGAATCTGCACGTGCCGCTGAAACTCAGCATAGCTGGTGAAATAGGCTGGCAGCCGCGTACGCGGCAACCCATCGAAGACCGTCAGGCGGTATGACTGCAAACCGGTATTTTCCCCTGCCCAGAAGGGAGACGAGCAACTCAATGCCAGTAAATGCGGCAGGAAATAGGCGAGTTGATCAAGCAAATCGACCCGCAGGTCATCGTTGTCGATTCCCATGTGTACGTGCATACCGCAGATCAACAGACGACGTGCCGATGCCTGCATGTCGCGCGCCAGAGTATGATAACGATCTTTGTCGGTATATTTTTGCCTATCCCAGCGCGCAAAGGGATGCGTGGACGCAGCAATCGGTGCGAGTCCGTGTTTTTTAGCAACGTCTACGATCGTTCGGCGCAAGCGGGTCAGGTCTGTTCTTGCCTCGCCAATATTGCGACACACGCGCGTGCCAATTTCGATCTGTGCTCTCAGAAACTCGGGCGTGACCTGAGCGGCCAGAATCTGCTCACACTCTTGCATTAGCTCGTCGGGGGGATCGTTTGCCAGATCACGAGTCTGCAAATCGACGAGCAAATACTCCTCTTCGATACCAACTGTAAATGGAGGCTCTTTAAGCGCCACCGAGGATCTCCGCAATTTAAGTCTGAGCGCCAGAATCGGGGAATTTCGATGCGATTGCAACCGCGGATCAGACTGGTATGACGCTCTCGTCACTGCTTGCCGCCAGGTGTATCAGAAGGCGACGGTCGCGCGCCGCCTGCAGTCGCGAGAAGTGTATCCCTAGGCGAAATCGATCCTCATTGATTCAAGGCGGCACAGGGTCTGCTCACGCTGTACACGTTCGGCGATCATTTTCACCCCCATCCCAGAACCGACGTGCCGGCGGCCTGGACCGCGGCGTGATCGAGCGCGTTTGTTTGAACGCACGTTCTACAGCACCCACCTATCAAGTCCGCTACGCTAAAGACGACAGTCCGCGGCCGAAATCGTCCCGGGGGCGACCGACACCACAGGTGCCATATTTCGCGCATTTGTGTTCAAACCGCACCGCGCGACCTGTGACGATTGTCATCTCCCGCGCTCAAGCCGCTGGCCAGGCTCGAGATCTGTTCGACCTAAACCGCTGAGATGCGGCATTTCCCGAGATAGGACCGCGCCCAGCAGCGCTGGGAAGAATCTCCCAATTAATGGAAATCAGCATTCGGGGCCGTTTCCCTGCCGGATATAGCCCGCGACACACTCTGAAATCATTATTGTATAGTTCTGTATCTTATTGTTTCAAAAGGCTTTAGAGACAGGCATAGGAACCAGAATCGACCATAAGGAATACTTTATATTTGCCCATGCTGGCCGAGTGAACCGGACCCTAGTAGAGTAGTCAGAGGGTAGGCGCAGGCGGTAAATGGGTCCGATTCAGACACGTTTTGCTGGCCTACGCAGTTATTAGGCGGGATTCTTTAGAGGTAGCCAACACGTTCTCCATGTCTTCTGCTCGAATACTGCTGGCTGCAGTTGCCTTCGGGCTCGCCGCCTGCGCTCATACCCCACCGGCCGATACTTTTTATATGCCGGACATCCGCAATACCGCGCCGGTGCGGATCGTCGATGCTGTGGCTCCCAACGGGTTCGATGACCATGTCGTGATTCTGCTCGATCCGGAAGGCATCGAACGCATAGTTCGTGCCGAGGGCCAGGCTTCCCTTGACCAGCTTTATTTTTTCAATGCCAGTTATCCCTCGCGCCAGCGTCGATCGGCGCCTGTCGTAGTTTCTCGCCCGCGACCGGGGTCGTCACAACCAACGATTGCACCAGCGACCCGGGTAGAGTCCTCCTCTGATTCTCGATCGCCCAACGCTGCTACACATCGGCGCACACATCGCTAAACCTTAGCTCGCCTCGGCTTTATTGAACTCTATTATGGTAGCCGTATGTAGCGGTGCGAACACTTCGCGCCCGTCGGCTTCCTCGGGTTCTCCGAACAAGAACCCCTGAGCATAATCGACACCGGCTGCTTTGATTTTTTCCAGAACGGCGTCGTTCTCAACCCCCTCGGCAATAGTCCTTAGACCCATAACATGACCGACCTGGTTAATGGCGGCCACCATGCTGTGATCCACGACGTCGTTGGCGATATTTTTGACGAAATGTCGGTCGATCTTCAGAAAGTCGACCGGAAGATCCTTCAGATATGCAAATGATGACAAACCGCTGCCAAAATCGTCCAGGGAAAACTGGCATCCAAGCTTGCGGATTTCATGCATGAAGTGCACGACTTCATCCAGATTGGAGATTGCCGCAGTCTCTGTAATCTCAAAACAGATCGCGTCTTCCTCGTACTGATGGTTTTCCAGTTCGCTTCTCAGCATGCTCAGGAAGTGTGGATCGCTTAGCGAGGAGCCAGAGAGATTGATCGACAGGGTGTAGTCATTCCCTGGCGACAACTTCGAGTTCTGAACCAGGTTTTTCAATGCATGACGAACAACCCAGCGATCAATTACCGGCATTAGATTGTATCGTTCGGCGGCCGGAATAAATGAATTCGGTGGCACGAGTTTGCCGTAAGGATCGCGCATACGCAGCAACAACTCAAAGTGCCGTCGCTGATCGGTATCGTCCATCGAGATAATAGGATGGTAAAAGAGCACGAGCCGGTCATCTTCGCAGGCCTGCATGATGCGCGACACCCACTGCATTTGCTTGTGTTGAGACGGCGCCGATTCGGCACTGTAGACGCTCAGCCGGTTACGGCCCGCATCTTTCGATGCATAACAAGCGACATCAGCCGCACTCAGAATACTCGCAACGCTCTCGCTCTTCGCATCAATACCCACCAGTCCGATACTGGCACTGACACCAAACGTCCGATCCTGCCATATGAAACGGAACTCGTTTATCGTAATGCGTATCTTTTCGGCAATCTTTTCTGCACGGTGTTGCGGGCAATCGGTCAACAACAGACAAAACTCGTCGCCACCCAGCCGCGCGAGACAGTCGGTGGAACGAATCTGGTCTTTGAGCAACGCAGTAACCCTTTTGAGCAACTCATCCCCGGCGTTATGACCGCAAGTGTCATTGACCACTTTGAACTGATCCAGATCCATATAGAGCAGGCAGTGCTCTAGTTCGTCGTTTTCCCAGGCACCCTGGATAGCATGTGTCAATCGATTCTCCAGCTCCCGTCGATTGACCAGCCCGGTCAGCGCATCGTGCGACGCCTGGTAGGACAAACGCTGGTACAGACTCCGCTCCTGGCTGACATCGTGATACACCATCACTGCGCCAATGATGTGGCCATCCCGACTACGTATTGGAGCTGCCGAGAACTGTATGGCAAATTCCTCGCCGGAACCGCTACGCAATATCGTGCCGGTTTTGCCCTCAATAGTCCGTCCCTCGCGCAGACACCGCATAACGGGATTTTCGATGCGTTTCCCGCTGTCATCGCAGATCAACGACAAAAGATCATCGACCAGCTTGCCCTTTACGGCGTCAGACGACTTGCCCAGCCTCTGCTCGGACACCGGATTGAGGTATTCCACGAGACCGTGCTCGTCAGTCGTGATCACAGCATCGCCAATGGATTGCAAAGTTACCTGGGCACGTTCTTTTTCCTGGAACAACGCAAGTTCGGCATGTTTTCGAGTCGACACATCAGCGACCGTCCCCATCATTTTCACCGGCCGGCCGTTTCCTTCCCGATGGATTTTTCCCTTGGCCTCGACCCAACGCACACTGCCGTCGGGAAGGACAATACGATGCTCAACGGCGTAGTGTTCCTCACCACCTGCCAGTGCACGGGCAATAGCCTGCTCAACCGGTTCCCGGTCATTTGCATGCACATAGCTGAAGTAAGCGTCAAAAGTACCCAGAAATTCTTCCGGGCGTATGCCAAATAATCTGGCAACGCGCTCGGACCATTCCACTGTGTTCGACTCGATGTGCCAAACCCACGTGCCCATACGCGCTGCTGCCAACGCGAGCCGCAACTGCTCTTCCTTATTACGCAATTCCATCGCAGCGGATTGCTGTAGAGAGATATCGCGCGCCACCGTAGAGAAATATTCGACTGTGCCCTGATTCTGACGATGGGCGATAGTGATCTGGGACACGGGAAAACTTTCTCCCTTCCCGTTGATCAACAAAAGCGTGCTTTTCCACGCGCCGTCCTGTACGGCTTTTTGCAAGCCATTCTGGCGGTAGAACTCTGCATCGGCATCGGAACAAAAATCGGCCAGACTCTTGTCGGATAAGTCGTCACCCGGGGCTAGACCCAGTTGTTTCCTCCCACTTTGATTCACATACAGGATCGCTCCGGTACGATCGCTCATGAACACCAGATCCGGCGTAGCTTCGAGGACTGCCATTAGCCGTCCCTGCCGCGCAGCCGCCCGACCCTGTTGCAGTTGCGAAACAAAAATGTCACCTACCAGCCGAAGACGGTCGAGTACTGCCTGCGGCCAGGTTTCTCCGCTACGGGCAGATTCAAACAACAAGAATCCGACCAACTTGTTGTCGGCCAACATGGGGACCACGGCCAGGGAACCAATGCCGTTTTGCTGACAACGCTTGCGTTCGCGCCATGCTTCCGGTGGCAGTGATGCCGTGTCGGCAACGTGAAATACTCGGACCTGCCGGATATTTGCGGCAAGCCAGGGCAACTCGGTATCCAGGAGTAGCGTCTCTGACCGTAAGTCAGACGCTAGACTGTCCCATTGATGCGTACATTGAACAAGATCCGGACGATCAGCGGAATTGGTGGAAAACTGGTAAACGCTGCCGCGTTCAACGTCGCGGAATTCACAAATACGTTGCAGCGCGCCAGCTATTGATGGGGCGATATCATCCGGGCTTGCGTCGATAAGATTGGCACAAAGATCACTCAGGAAACGCTCAAATTCTGAGTTGACCAGCAATCTCTGCTCGTTTTGCTTTCTTTGCGAGATGTCGGTGATGCTGGCGCGCACGAGATTCTGGCGCGCACTGGGAAATCGCACATAACTGATCTGCGCAGGAAATTGATTTCCGTCGGCATCATGGCACTGCCATTCGAAGGTAGGTGTGTCACCTGAAATCGTTCGTGCAAGATAACTCAGTGCGGCAAGCTCTGACGCACTGCCATCAATCTGTGATTCCGGGCTGAGTGCATTGTATGACAGACCGATCAGGATCTTACGATCAAATCCAAATAGCCGGATTGCATTTTCGTTGACATCAATGATCGTTCGCGTATCCGCGTCCATGACTATGATTGCCTCGGGCGCATGTTCCACGAGCATTCGATAGCGAGCCTCGCTTTCGCGCAGCGCGTCTTCCTTGTTCCTGCGTGTCGTAACATCGCGAATGCTGAGCATGAACAGTCTGCGGTCATCAAGCAGCGTTTCGCTCACGCTGGCATCGATAGGAAACATCTGACCGTCACAACGTCGTGCAAGCAAATCAAGGACAGGATTTTTGCTACCGGTTCTGTCTACTTGTCGCTCAAGAAATTCAGTAATGTTGCCGGTCGACGCTGACGGAATGATCACATCGATCGTTCTGCCTATCAGGCGTTCGACAGGATGTCCAAACAGCGATTCCGCGGCCCGATTGCAGTGTTCGATCACACCGGTTTCATCTACCGAGAACAGTGCATCGGCAATATTCTCCATGATTGCACGTACACGGCCTTCTCCCTGCTCAAGAGTCCGCCGGTTGAGGTCCTGAAGTTCATCGGACATCAAACGCAAAGCACGATCGGTCAGCTGGCGTTCTCGTTCTATGGATTGGTAATGTTCGGAAACTAGCTCGCAAAGTTCGGCCAGGCTAGGCTGCCCGTCATGGCTTCCTTGTGCCGCTTTTCGCAGCTGGCGAGCCAGGACCTCATTCATGCTTCTAGATCGCCCTGTTAGTCGGCGTCTTCGGCGAGAACGGTAATAGTCATCGTCTGATTGTGCAATTCGCAACTACCTAATCGCACATGCGGTGAAATTTCGCCGTAGGAATAGTATCCAAACTGGCAAACCTGTTGTCCCAGTAACTCCGCAACCGCTTCAACCTCTTCTGAAGTACGCTGTCCCAGAACCATCTTGCGACCGACGCAGCTAATCAATACTGCGAGTTTTCTGCCGGTCAAACCCCGTGCGCCGGCGATGCGCGCCGCTTCGCCCGCGCCATCGATCAGGCGCTCGAAATTGGCCCGCATCAGTTGCGCCTTATGACCCTGTGGCAGGTCGCCAGCGAACGTCATGGATTTTTGGGCCTCGTCTATACCGAGAACTGTGCGGACCAGACCAATTTCGTCCGAGTTTTCTGCCCGCACCATGAGCGGAAATAGCAAAGCACTGCCAGGCAAGTTGGCCGCCTCGTCGCCCAGGTAGCGTTTGTATAGATCAAGCGCAGGCTTGCCATCCAACTCGAACAGCACATTACCCTCGGATTTCGTGATGGTGCGCTCGGGACCAAATGCATCCCAACCGCCTACTGAACCATGTCCAACTGAAACAGAACTGCCATACAAACCAATTGCCGCAACACATCCGGCCTCTGCCGGTGCGTTACAGCTCACTAAGGTACTTTCAAAACGATCGGCATCGCCGGCCAGTCCGCCGGTTACCGGTATGTCACCGCCCACTGCACTGGTCAAACCTCGCACCAACTCACTGCCGTTTACCTGGATCCCGTCGGAAATCACCATCACGCAACGCAGGTCCTCTTCGGCCAGCTCTGAACCAAGTTCTACGCCGGCGTAAAAGGAATCGACAACTTGTTCCATGCGACGTGACGAAACTCTGACGCGCGTGCTGTCGAATTCGACCGCACAGGCCACAGCAGTGTTGTCGTGTACATCCCTGTCGATGATCTCGCCCGCCGTACTGCAGCCGACGATATGCGCTTTCGGGTAGCTGTTTCGCAGGATATCGTAGTAGTAAGGTGTTGCAAGCAATTCCTTTGCGCCAAAATGCAGCACCAATTGGGGCTCGTTTACCGCGTCGGAATCGGGCAGAGTCCGCCAGCCACCGTCCGTGTCAAATATAGATTGTTCGACTTTCATGATTTACCGCTCCTGAAGCGCAAAGTGACTCGATCTTCCAGCTTTCCATGCTGGCCAGAGCCAAGCATAGGGCGGTGTCTTTTCGACTGCTGAGCGGTCAGTCACAACAACGCAGTCGTCGTGGAGTTCAGAGTGTGACGCAGGTCACAGTTTTGGCTGGGTATAAAAAAACCGGGGTCGGACCCCGGTTTTCTCACCATACGATCTGGCTGTCAGTCAGCCTGCATGCGAATCAGCAGTTCACCATCCGGTGTTACCGTAGCCTTGCGGGCCGTGGTCTGAATTGATCCCTTACCGACTTGCACTGGTATGGAAACCACTTTCGCGTGGGCCCGTTTCCCGCTACCGACCGTGGCGATCACGTTGACATAAAAGCGGCCTTCCGACTGTGGCAGTAGATTGACCAGCACGCCCTGACCGCGGTCAATCACGCGGCGATGAACCGGTTCGACGGCAAGGGCAGCATCACCGCTTATCTCCAACTGCATTGTCTTGTGTTGTCTGCTCGAAAACAGGAGCTCAAGAGTCAATGGCTCGCCCACGGCAGGTGTGCCGTCAAAACGATGCGTTATCGCCACGGCAGCCGATGCCTTGCCAGGGCTCGTCAATATCTGCTCGGTGGCAAAATCTGTTGCCGTACCTGCCTGGCCTGCCTGGCCTGCCTGGCCTGCCTGGCCTGCCAGCGTACCGGTCAGCAAGGCAAGACTTGCAATCAATACAGAACTAATCATTACTTTCATCATAACTTCTCCAATCACAGACTCTGCACACTAAGATTGATGCAGGTGTTACCGAGCGGTGTATCTGTGAGATTACTAAACTCGTAGACCTCGACCACAAAGCTACCGGCAGACAAGAATATGTCTCCGGTTTCAGTCGGTCCGATCAGCTCAAATGCAGTAAGGAATCCACCACTGTGTAAAACGATATCCGGGTCTCCGTCGACAACCCCGGTGGCTGTAAAGCGGTAGTTGCCGGCCGTGGCAATGTCCAGACGCAGAAAACGCCGGACGGACAACTTGTTGAAAGTGCCAAAATCCCCAGGCCCTTCTCCCGCCAGCGTACAAACCGTGGTCGCACCACCATCGACGGTGACGGCCCCGTACACCGGTAGCACATCGCTGCCACGACCCTCATCGTGGGTCTCGCCGGTCGCAAATTCATCGATACCGATACTGTCGATGCCCTGTCCACTCACGATGGCATCGATAACGGCAGTCTCGCCGGGATTCTGCTGCTTGAACAGAGCTACAAAGCTGAAAATGGTAATTGGCGGAACTGAATTGGCCAGGTCCCCGGACAACAAATCATAAACGGGACCAAAACCCAGCGACACGGTGTCGACGCCATCGTCGGTCGCGTCGATTAAGTCGTAAATAATGCTTTGCACCGAACCTTCGCTAAACCAGCCTGGATTCAGATTACTGTTGTCCTCCACGTCAATCTGGAATCCGCTCGCCTGCCCGATACCGAGTGCATCGCGGGTCACCGGGTCGCCAGTCGTGATGCCGGCGTAGGTGTAGCCCCACCCTTCGCTGTACGCCACACGCGGATCCAATCGATCGCCACTGGAATGGCCGCCCCCTATCGTGTCGGCGCGCGAGAAGACATCCTCGAAATAGTGCCCCCACTCGTGAATAACGACATGCCTGTCGTATTCATCCGTGTCCGTGTCTTCGTTACCCAACAGCAAGATCTCCCGCGTGGTGCCATCACGGCGGAAAAAAGTATTGCCTATCTCACCGATACTTTCATCACCGGACACCGCTCGATTGTCTGGACTCCATTTCAGCACGAGATCCGGAAATTGAGCATCCGGATCGACCAGCAACAGGTTCTGTATGGAATCAGTAATAGCATCCAGGGCTGCAAACGGGCCGGCTTTCCGCTCGGCGGCATAGCTGCTGCCGTCCCAGCCCGACGAAGCATGCAGGTCTTGTACAACATCAGCTACGCCTGTATTGAAACTGGCCGATTGAAGCACATACAGTGCGTCCATCTGCGTATTGTCAACCACGCGCACGTTCCAGCCCGGCAGACCCACACGCACCGTCTCAACGCGAACCCTGACGATAACGTCGCTGTTGATCGGCGCCTGAACGGTATAGTTGCCCAGGCTGTCCGTTTCCACGGTCGCAATGACCGATCCGCCGGTAATCAGCTCGACAACGGCATTGCGCACCGGATTCGATGTGATGGACCCATAATCCAGACCATTCGTGGCCGGGTTGTGTGGCACTCTATCGAAAGTGACCGTACCAGAAACCGCAATATTGGTGTCTGGATCGCAGGCATCGCCAAAACCATCGCCGTCAGTGTCGGTCTGATCCAAGTTAGCCACTAACGGGCAATTATCCGCAAGGTCGTCGACGCCGTCGCCATCGTCGTCGTCGTCGCAAACATCACCGGCGTTGTCGGCATCAGTATCAAGTTGATTTGTATTTGCAATCAGCGGACAGTTATCGGCACCGTCGCCCACATTGTCATTATCGTCGTCCGCATCACACGCATCACCGATAGCATCGTTATCGTTGTCGGTTTGTGTAACGTTGCTTAGCAGAGGGCAATTGTCAGTTGTGTCTGCCACGCCATCGTTGTCATCGTCAGCATCGCAGGCATCACCGCTGCCATCGCTATCTGTATCCGTCTGGGCCAGGTTTGAGATAGTCGGGCAATTATCGGACGTGTTGACGACACCGTCACCGTCAGTGTCGTTGCTGCCGCCACCACCGCCGCCACCACCACAGGCGACGGCAAGCAGGCCAGCGGCCACCAGCACAGCAAGACGGCAAGTTGTCAAATTTTGTCTATTCATTGGGTCCTTTCCTATCTCATGAACATTCTAACCGGTGTAACCTGAACGCGGGCCAAACGGGCCCGAATTCCGGCATTTTCCCCTGCCTGCTCTGCTCGAACACGGACATATGTCACATCGGGAGCCAAAGCGTGAATCAGTCGTGTGGCCCGCTCCCTGACTACTGCTAACATGCAACCGCATGGGAGGAGGGTTATGACCAAAACTGTCCTGGTCACGGGTGGCGCCGGATACATCGGCAGCCATGTTGTACGACAATTGGGCGATGCCGGTGCACATGTCATTGTACTGGACAACCTGTGCACAGGGTTCGCCGATGCCGTGCTGTCTGGTGAGCTCATCCGTGGTGACTGCGGGGACAGCGAATTATTAGACCAGATTTTTGGACGATTCGATATTGAATCGGTTTTGCATTTCGCGGCGCACACTATTGTGCCCGAGTCGGTTGCAGACCCACTAAAGTATTACGCAAACAATACCTGTAAAACCAGAAATTTGCTGCAAGTCTGCGCAAAACATAGTGTAAACAATTTTGTCTTTTCATCGACTGCTGCCGTGTACGGAATTCCCGACAGTGATGTTGCAATAAGTGAAGCAGCTCCCACGTCGCCAATCAATCCCTATGGATTGTCAAAATTGATGAGTGAGTGGATGCTACGTGATTTGGCGGCCACCACCGGCTTGCGCCACGTTACTTTGCGTTACTTTAATGTAGCAGGCTCAGACCCGCAAGGGCGTATCGGACAATCCACTGCCAAAGCGACACTGCTAACGAAAGTTGCGTGCGAGGCTGCCATCGGCCTGCGTGACCGGGTCGCGATTTTTGGAACCGATTATCCAACGCCGGATGGTACGGGCGTGCGTGACTATATCCACGTTGAAGACCTGGCCGACGCGCATTTGCTGGCGCTGGCATACTTGCGTGACAACGGACCATCTATAACACTCAATTGTGGCTACGGGCATGGTTACAGCGTACGTGCAGTACTTGAGGCAGTTGAAAAAGCTGCCGGCAAACCGCTGAATATCGTAGAGGAAGCCCGGCGCGCCGGTGACCCGCCCTCACTGGTTGCCGATGCACAAAAATTACGCTCACTATTTGCCTGGGAACCCCGCTACGACGATCTGGACGCCATTGTCAGCACCTCCCTGGCCTGGGAACAAAAACTCGCGGATCGTCGTTGAGCAAGGCACATCTGCTGTGTCCTTGGGTTGCCCGGCCAATGCAATATTGAAGCGATGAAACTTCTACATGAATTGATTCTTTTCACCGCGAATCGCGACCCCGCCTCACCGGCATTGCGGCATCGCCTGAAAGACATCACTTATGCCGAACTCGCCGCGCAGGTATCGAGTGTCAGTGGCGGCTTGCTTGAATGTGGGGTTCAACGTGGTGATCGGGTGGCAATCTATCTGCCTAAACAGCCTGAGGCGGTGATCGCATATTTCGCCACGTCTATGGCCGGCGCCGTTTTCGTCCCGATCAATTCTCAACTCAAAGCCGCACAAGTCGAACACATTCTGGACGATTGCGCTGCCAAAATTCTGATTACTACAGCGGACCGCGCACAGAGCTTACGAGCAATGTGCGCAAAACATAACGGGCTGCAAACAGTCGTACTGGACGGTGACGAGGATAGCTCCAGTCTCGCAGGCTCGCTGCGATGGGAAGAGCTATTGGCGGCAAGCGCTAATCAGCGGCGGTCTGACGAATCCGACCTGGCCGCCCTGTTCTACACGTCTGGCAGCACCGGCAAACCCAAAGGCGTGATGCTGTCGCACTGCAATCTTGTGACCGGTGCGGAAAGTGTCAGCCAATATCTGCAAAACGACGCCGGCGACCGGTTGTTGACGGTGCTGCCGTTTAGCTTTGACTACGGATTCAGCCAGCTTAGTACCGCGTTCTTGGTCGGTGCGTGCGTGGTGTTGTTTGAATACCTGTTGCCACGCGACGTCGTTCGCGCCGTCAAGAACGAGCGGATTACCGGATTGGCTTGTGTGCCAACGGTCTGGCTGCAACTGTCTCGTCAGCAATGGCCGGTGGACATCACTAACCACCTCAGATACATCACCAACTCCGGTGGCAGCTTGCCACAGACCGCACTTGGCGCACTGCGAAAAAAACTGCCAAAGACTGATGTGTACTTGATGTACGGTCTGACCGAGGCTTTTCGCTCCACCTACCTCGATCCCACAGAAATTGATCGGCGGCCGACATCGATTGGCAAGGCTGTGCCGAATGCAAAGGTCATGATCGTACATGCAGACGGCAGTCCGTGTGGAGCCAACGAGCCTGGCGAACTGGTCCACTCCGGGCCGTTTGTCGCCCTGGGTTATTGGAATGACCCGGAGAACACGGCCAAACGATTCAGGCCTGCGCCGGGCGCTAGCACGACGGAAATCGCCGTTTGGTCAGGTGATACCGTCCGTGCCGATGAAGAAGGATTCCTGTATTTTGTCGGCCGTTCTGACGACATGATAAAAACTTCGGGCTATCGCGTCAGCCCAACCGAAATCGAGGAAGTACTGTACGACTCCGGTTTGGTCTCGGTCGCGGCTGCCGTGGGCATACCACATCATGAACTAGGCCAGGCCATAGTCGTGGCTGCAGTGTCTCCATCCGGTAGTGGTGACAGCAAGGGTGTGCTCGATTACTGTCGCAGTCAGATGCCAAACTATATGATTCCCGCTCATGTTGATTGGCGCACCCAACTACCGCGCACGGTCAATGACAAGATTGATCGGCAGTTATTGGCCTCAGAACTCAAGGATTTTTTTGCAGGCACGACGGCATGACCACGATTCGCTTCCAGTCACACGCTCCAATCACGCACTTCGAGGTGCGCGATCAGTGCCTGTACCTCGGATCGCAACCGGTAACGGATTTAGTGGCACAAGTCGGACAAACGCCAGTCTATATCTACGATCGCGCTGTGATCACGAAACGTATCGTGTCGTTGCGAAAGCAACTTCCCGACGCATGTCGTATCCATTACGCGGTGAAGGCCAATCCGATGCCGCAACTGCTCGATCACATTTCTAATCTGGTTGACGGGCTGGACGTTGCGTCTGCCGGCGAATTGGACTTGCTGATGCGGGCCGGAATTGACGCCGGACGCGTGAGTTTTGCCGGACCGGGCAAACGCAACGACGAGCTGGCAGACGCGCTGCGGGCCCGTATCACCGTAAACATCGAGTCAGAACGGGAACTTGATGTCCTGATTCAACTCGGCAGACAAGAGGGAATCAAGCCGCGGGTGGCAATTAGGGTCAATCCACCGTTTCAGTTGCGTGCGTCAGGTATGAAAATGGGCGGTGGACCTCAGCAGTTTGGAATCGATTCCGAAAATGTGCCCGCGCTGCTGGACCGAATGAAGCACCTCGATATCGAATTCATCGGCTTTCATATCTTCACTGGCTCGCAAAACCTCAACGTCAGGGCAATTTGTGAGGCCCAGGAACTCACGGTGAAACTGGCCGCTGAGCTGGCGGTTCACGCACCGTCGCCAGTGCAGTTATTAAACATCGGCGGCGGCCTGGGCGTGCCCTATTTTGATGACGAGGCAGATCTTGACGTTGGTGTTATCGGTAAAAACCTGGCAAAGCTATTGCCACAGATAAACGCTGCCATGCCAAACGCCAGTGTAGCGCTGGAGCTCGGCCGCTATTTGGTCGCAGAAGCCGGAGTCTATGTATGCCGTGTCATTGATCGAAAAATTTCTCGTGGCAAGGTCTTTCTGATCACAGACGGCGGTCTGCATCATCATCTGGCAGCATCGGGAAATTTCGGACAGGTAATACGCAAGAACTACCCTGTACTAGTGGCCAACAAAATTGGTTCAAAGCAGAGCGAAAAAGCTTCCGTGGTTGGGCCATTATGCACTCCCCTGGACCTGCTGGCCGACAACATGAGGATGTCGGTCGCAGCCCCCGGTGATCTAATCGCCGTGTTTCAGTCCGGTGCCTACGGCCGCAGCGCAAGCCCATTGGGCTTTCTGAGTCATCCGCACCCTGCCGAGTTATTGGTTTAGTCGTCGTCTTGTTCTTTTAGAAAACTGACACAGTGCCCGAAGACTGCTTCACGCCATTCTGCGCTAGCAAAAGTATGATTCGCTTCCTTTAGCACGTGTTGCTGCACACTGTCCTGAGTCATTTGTAAACGCCAGTCGTCAGAGCTGTTCAACAAGACCCGATATTCCTGGGCGGTCATATCCTGCCCACTTAGCAATACCAGCACCCGGCCATCAAACTGACGTGCGCCAAATAGCATACTCTGCAGGAAGCCGGCTTCGGCTGTATAAGTTGCCCCCAAATGCTGCTGCAACGACCTGAGAGACTTGAGAATATTCACCTTACCTCTGAGCAACCGCTTCCAGAACCCGCTGCTGATCAGACGAGCTGGATAATACCAACGCACGCGCGCGTGCTCCATCGAACCTTCCGTGTGCACCCACGGATTGAGCATAATAACGCCGGCTACCCGTGAATCACGATGAGCATACATCAATGCTGCCGACGCGCCATCACACAACCCCAGTATGACGATCTGACGCAGTTGTGGCACGACATCCAAAAGCTTGGTAATTGCCGCGTCGATATCAGGGGCTAATGATTCAAAAGAAAGGCGTTTACCGATGCTATCGCCGCTACCCCGGAAATCAAAATGCATGCTGGCAAACTGATGTGTGGCAGCATTCCTGCACAACAAAGTGAACAGGCGGTGACTGCCAACCCGATATTGCGGGCCACCGGTAACGACCAAAAGGCCCGTTTGCCGCGGTTGTGCCGGAATGTCGACAATGCCAACCAAAGGTGTGCCTTCACTCTCAAAAACCACCGCCCGGGTCACACTCATCGGACCGGCCCGGTCAGACAGTCAACGGTTGCCTGTGTCAATGCAGGTGCCCGCGTCGTTTCGGCACTGGCCCAATACGGCTCGTATGCAGGTCTCAGGGTACGAATCAGCTGGCATCCCATGCGTAGTGCCCGATCGTGTGCCTGTACTGCCTCGTCGCGGCTAATCCAATACATGGCGGTATTACCGGGCGCGAAGCGCTTTTCAGGCCCCCGTGCAGCGAGACTCGATGCAAGCTCCGGATGCAGTTCGTAGCCAGCCACCTCGACACTATTGCCTGCCAACAGTCGGGTGCGCAGGTCTTTAACGCTCTCTGTCTTCCCGGCCATCATCGCTGCCATGCTGCGTGTCCGCAGGAATTGATCCAAATACTTATTGCTGTCAAACACCGGATCCCACACAACCACTCGGCCTATCTTTGTCGCACCGGTTTCAATGTATTCGGCAGCCAGCAGCCCGCCGAGGCGCACGCCAATCAGATCGATAGTCTGAAAACCCTGGCTTTGCAGGCTCTTTACAACCTCATGCAGATCGGATAACCAGCCACTCCATCGCGCGTCCGAAAATTCACCGTCGCTGTCACCAGTACCATGAAAATCGAACGAACAACAGGACAATCCGGCGGTATTCAATTCCTGAGCTGTCGACGTCAATATTTCACGTACGCGATTCATTTCCTCGGCGAAGGGGGCAACGAAAACCACACATCGTGACCGATCTCCAGGTGCATCGTGACGTATTACGTACAAGTTCCCTGAACTTGTAGTCAAGAAATAAGGATGCGGCCCGTCTGAGCGGACGGCGCTGCTTTGTCTGCTCCGATCGACAAACGCGGCCAGCGTACCGAATGTTTCAAACAGTTCGGCACTGATGTCTTCGTCATCGAATTCCAAACCAAAGCGTTCCTCGAGGCCAATCACTACAGAAGCAACCGCCAGTGAGTCGAATTCAGGAATTCCACCGAGCAACCGCGTATCGGCGCCAAGTGCCATCCGTTCGTCGAGCTGCAGGATTCGGGTCAGCGTCCCTATCACCTCGACCAGACTGCTGTTGTCTTCGCCGCTCAAGCTAACTCCGCTATTACGTCTAGGGTCAGTTCTTCAATGCGCCGGGCATTGTCATCCCAGGTGAGCTGTTGCGTGTCAATCTGCGATCGCGCACCGTCAGCAAGCCGCTGCCTCAACGCGGGGTCATCGCAAAGATCTTTGATCGCGTCACGCAGGGAGCCCGTCACCGCCGGATCAAATAGTCTCGCGGATTCCCCATCGACTAAAATCTCCTGAATGTTCGGTGTCTGCGGCGCGACGATCGCTTTACCCAATACCATATACTCGAATATTTTGAGCGGGGATGCGTAGGGTGTGACTGACGGCTGCAGGGCGATATCGAAACAAGCTACGTAATCTGCGATCTCGTGCCGTTCAACCAAACCAGTAAAATGGACCCGGCTGCTGAGTCCAAGTTCGGTCGCAAGCGACTCCAATGGAGCGCGACCCGGTCCATCGCCCACAATCAACAAATGCACATCGCTACGCCCCAAAGATGGCAACGCACGGATGACCTCGTCAAGACCGTGCCACTCACGCACAAAACCCGTAAAACCGAGCACCAGTATATCAGTCAGCCCCAGCTCTCTGCGGCGTTCAATGTTGCAGCCTTGAGCGTTGAATCGGGACCGATTGATACCGTTCCTAATCACTACGATGCGTTTATCTGACACGTCGGACGCAATTAGATGATCCGCAAGCACCCGTGTCACCGGCAATACCCGGTCGGCATTTTGCCAGGCATAACGCTGTGACCATTGAGCAAGGCGTTGCAATTTCAGATCACCGTATTTCTGCCGCTCTTCCGCCAGCGGTGCATTGACTTCGAGCAGGTATGGAATCCGGTGTCGTTTACGCAACCAGGCGCCAGCCGGCGAGAATAAATTATAGCGCTCATAAAAAACGTCGGGTTCGAATTTCCTGTATTCCCGTCGCAAACGTATTGCGGTAAGCAATGAATAGCCCAGCTCGAGCAATTCGTAGATCACCCCTGGCAGACTACGCTTCAGCAACGAGATCAACCGGTTCTCTTCACCAAACCCCATGGCCTCGCCCGCCGCAGGCCCAACGATTCTAAGTTCATGACCGCGCCGTTCAAACGCATTGATCAGTTCGTCGATGTGGACTGCCTGACCATCCCGTGACGCCGTCCTGTGATGATATAGAATGCGCACCTGTTAAGGTCTTAGGCCATATCAAGGATACGGCTTACGGTGGTTTCGAACATCAGCAATGACCACAAAGTCGTGGCGTGATCGCTTTCCCCGCGTTCATGCTGTGCCCGCAATTTCCCGACCCGCGTCATATCAAACACGCCCAGTCTCCCCAGCCGCTCCTGGCCCAGCCTCTCACGCATCTTGCCGCGTGCCGGACCACGTAACCAGTCGGCCAGCGGCACCGAAAAACCCATTTTCTGACGATACAAGATATCCTTGTCGAGACGACTCTCAAGTGCACGCTTCAGCAGATACTTTCCGGTTCCGTTCCGAATTTTGTATCGATCGCCCAGACCACAAGCCCACTCTACATACTCGTGGTCCAAAAACGGCACTCGGACCTCCAATCCGTGCGCCATGCTGGCACGATCTACTTTGGTCAGAATATCCCCCGGCAACCAGGTTTTGAAGTCGAGATACTGAATCAGCGCAAGACCGTCAGCCACAGGAGAATTTTTAGCATGTCGTCTGAAATAATCCAGTGCCGCATGTCCCTGCAATCCGGTTTTGAATTCCTTCGTGTAGAGGCTGTTGCGCATTATGGTACTGCAACGTGACACGCTATCTAGATAAGCTTCAACCGGGTCCATGGCCAGCGCGCTCAAAGTCGTTTTTGCCCGCAAAAATCGTGGCCCCCAGTCCAGTTTTGGATAGAGACGACCCATAGGGCCAAACACGGATCGGCGCACACCTAGTGGCAACATCGCGCGAGCCCGCTCCTCGTTACAATGCAATCGATAACGCCGATAGCCGCCAAATGATTCATCAGCCCCGTCACCTGACAACGCAACCTTGACCCGCCTCCGCGCTATTTCACATACGCGGTAGGTCGGTATGGCGGAACTGTCAGCAAAAGGCTCGTCATATACGGTGGCAAGCGTGTCTATGAGATCGAAGTCCGCAGATGCAACCTCCTGACTCGAGTGATCCGTACAATATTGCCTGGCCACGCGCGCCGCGTATTGCGACTCGTCGTGGCTGTCTTCGGCAAAAGACATTGAGCACGTCAATACCGGGCCGGATGACAACCCAGCCATCGCGGAGACAACTGCACTCGAGTCGACGCCGCCGGACAAGAAGGCGCCCAACGGCACATCGGCAATCATCCGCCGCTGCACTGAATCAGACAAATGGCTTAACAACTTGGCGACCAGCTCATCTTCGCTGGCCTGCTCATTCGCCATACAAGGAATATCCCAATATTGTCGGGGCTGCGCACGTTCGCAGTTGCCACGGGGCAACAACAAGGTATGACCCGGCTCAAGTTTGGTCACGGAATTTAGAATCGTCCGTGGCTCGGGCACATAACCCAACGCCATGTATTCCTCAATGGCACACGGATCCAGCTCACGGTTCAGCTCCGGATGCACGAGCAAAGCCTTGAGCTCGGATGCGAAAATCAGGAACCCGGAAGGCAAGCGCGCATAGTAAAGCGGTTTGATGCCCAAACGGTCACGCGCCAGGAACAGATGTTGTTTTTCATCGTCCCAGAGTGCGTAGGCAAACATCCCGTTTAATCGCGTCACACTGTCTTGCTGCCATTCCTCCCAACCATGAACCAGCACCTCGGTATCTGACTGGGTTTGGAAACTGTGTCCCGTATCGATCAGCTCGTCACGTAGCATCTGGTAGTTGTATATCTCGCCGTTAAAGGTCACGACTACACTGCCGTCCTCGTTGTACATAGGTTGTTTGCCACCGGCCAGATCGATAATTGAAAGGCGTCGGTGCCCCAGCCCCACGCCATCGGCGACGTGATAGTCACCGTCGTCCGGACCACGATGCGCAATCGCATTGCACATACGCTCGAGCAACGCCCGGTCGATAGGCCGTTTGCCTGCTAAGTCTACAATTCCAGCTATTCCGCACATCTGGTTCTGATTCCGGTTCTAGCCGTCGCAGCTTGTACGCTGATCTGGATTTGACAGGCAGTTCGTCAATTCCGGCTGATAGCGGTCAAGAAACCGCAACAGCAAACTCAAATTTGTCTCGTCAGCACCATCGACGGCGTAAACGACGATGGCAGAAAGGCTGCCGCCGTGAATTAGCGAATCCCACGCTTCGGCAAGTTTGGCCTGATTAGCCGAAGCATTGCGCTTATCGCCGTTCTGATACCAGCTTGCCACGTACATGCGCTTCTGACCCGAGCGAAGTAACACCACGCGCATGTTCTTGTCTGTACGCTCTATTGTCTGTTCAACGTGCCACGCCTCATTATCAACCAGCCTGTTGCTGCTGCTTGCTGCATCGACACCCCCATCTGATGCATCGTAGACGTCAACAAATTCGTAAATCGTAAGTTTGCCGTCAGTTATCGCCCGTCGCAGACTCTGGTCGCTCGGTTGGAAAAACGGCTGCCACGCCGAATCAAATGAGGTTACTGCCCACATACCGGGTAATGCCGGCAATTGCGCAATAACGCTGCTGTTGGCCCGCGCGCGGGCAACCCCAAGCAATGACGGACCCACCAGCATTACCGCCAGAGTTGCGATCATGGCTACGATATACGGCCGGAAATGCACCGTTGCCGCCATCACCGGCGAAGACGACTGAGATGTCTGCTCAAGTGCTTCGTCACGAAACCGTACGCCAATGGCGAAGAGCACAAACATGACGATGCCAAAGAACACCCATCCATAGATGAAATGATCAATGCCCACCGCGAGTTTCATGCCGCTAAGAGAGGCCAAAACAACAATCATGTACGCGCGGATACCATTGGCGAAAATCGGCACTATTATAGACACTACAATGAATATCAATCGCTTACGCCATGTTCCAAATGTAAGATATGCGAAGATCGTACCCAGAACGACGGAGGCGATTAGATAGCGGATTCCACTGCAGGCTTTGGCAATTTCGAAGTCGCCACCGGGAACGGCGATAAACAACCCTTCACGGTAAACTGGGAAACCGCTGATCCCCAGTAGCAATGTGGTGAGATCGGCGGTAACTTCCATTAAATGCGGAATCAGAAATTCGCCGAACGGAACGGCAAAAAATAAAAACAACAACGGGAATGCGCTTGCGCGAACTACTCTTGGACCGGCCACCGTCAAAACCGCCGATGGTATGAGTGCTACAGCGGCAAATTGTTCCAGCGCATTAACGCCCAGGTATCGCCCGGTAACCCAGGCTATATTGAAGAAAAGCAGAAACGCAAGCCCCGGCCAAAAGGGCTGCGGATTGATCGACCCCAGCTCGTGCCGCCCGCGAAAAAGCAGATACAAGAATATCGGCCCGACTATCAAACCGTGAGCAAATGTATCGGAGCGTAGCCAGATATCCGCCATCGCCCGGAAGGTGCTCCAATACACTGTGACTGTGACCACAAATGCAAAGGCGATCAAAAGGATCGTCGGACGTCTTAGCTCCCGGATATTCGTTTTTAGCACCGATGCATGGGACTCAGACACGCGCTACCTCTGCAGTGTCCTTTTCGCCCGCCAGAACGCGATCCAGGTGGGTCAGTGCGGCGTGCCATGAAAAATGGTCTACAACATGGTCGCGATTGGCAAGGACCACTGTCGCAGTCAGCTGGCGCAGAACCAAATCGGCAAACTGCTCAGGTGTGTCGGCAATACCGATGCCCGGTCCTCGATAATCGATTCCACGCATAGCCGCGCTGGTTGCCACGACCGGCTTGTCCATTGCCATCGCCTCCAGCACCTTGTTCTGCAATCCACGGGCTACACGCAGGGGCGCCACCGTGATGTGCGCGTGCGCAAGATAAGGGCGCACATCGGGAACTCGCCCGGTTACGACTACGCCCGGTAACTCAGCCAGGGCACGCACGTCAGAGCCGGGATTTGACCCCACTATGAAAAACTGTGCTTTGGCGACCTGTTTCCGGATCATCGGCAGGACTGAGCGGGCAAACCAAGTTACACCCTCCATGTTAGCCCAATAGTCCATCGCCCCAGTAAAAACGATCACTGTCGTGTCATTCGAATAGGGATTGCTATATTCGGCCCGCGTCGAAAAATAATCGCTGTCGACACCATTTGGCATGACCTGGATCTTTTGACTCTGATTGCCACTTCGTTTTCGCAACAATTCGGCCTCATCTTCCGAAATCAACAATGTGTAATCGAAGTTTGAGATTTGAGCGGTTTCTGCCTCGCTGAGCAAGCGCGCCTCTCGGTCGTATAACCAACTTCGTGGCCAGACGTTCAACCTTGTATATTCCCGCCATTTTTCGGAATCGACATCCACCATGTCCAACACCGTACGCGCAGACTGTGGTAACGCGGCAACATATGGCGCCATCCCAGTGGAAAATACGAGAACCGAGCCAACACGGCAGCGCTGGTTTAGATCGGATACCCATCTGGACAACTTGCGATCGCCATAATAAGACATGGTTACCGAGCGGCCAGTGGCTATTGCCTGTAGACCGCGTAAAACGGTGCGTAGATACCCGGCCGGTCTGACGCAAATACTTTCACATCGTTTCTCAAGCTCAGGCAAGTGGCGCCAATCATCGGCCGAGTCAATAAAAGTGCCTAGGTGCAACCGGTACTGTTCAGCCAGGTGACGAAAAATATGATAGGAACGAATCTTATCGCCCTTGTTTGGCGGCCACGGGATTCGATGCGTGAGCAGTAGTACGTCACTCATCCGAGGTTGCGCGAAATAAATGGCCCGATCAGTCGAGACAGTGGCAACGGCATCCGTTTCCAAAGATTGATGAACAGACGGTACTTGGGGTTAGTCGGACTTAGATTCGGCATGGCCGTCGCACGCACAAGGCCGTATTCGTAATACAGCGGCTCTGGACTGAAACCCCAGTGTTTTTTGAATCGATAGGAGCCCGTGTCCACTTTGCTGCGGCCATAGTCGAAAACCCGCACGCTGCGTTGCGCCGCCTGACACATTACCTGCCAATACAGAAAATCATTGGCACAAAGCACACGCGCCTCGCTCGTACCACCGCCATAGTAAGGGAGCACGTGGTCGCGGAAGTAGAAACTCATCACGCCTGCAACCGGCCTCGAATCGCTGCTGACAATGGTGACTTCACAATCATCGCCGAACTCCGCTTTCAGGAGCTCCAGGTACCGTTTGGAAAAGACCGGCGTCCCAAGATTGCGGACACTTTGCGAGTACATGTCGTACAACACGTCGATATCGTCGTCGACGTGGCAGTCAAGGCCGGCCTTGATTCCTTTGCGAATCATCGCGCGTTGTTTGCGTGGAACCGCACTAAGATTTTCTTCGTCAACGCTGGAAATTTCTTTCTTGAACGTGACATACAAATCTTTTGTCGGCCAGCATGGGTTTTGGGGCGTCTCGTTGCGTAGCTCCAGATAATCAACTGAAAGATCGCCGGCCAGCTGCATCGCCCGGTCGATCAGATGGGTCACCGCTTCCGGATCCGCGCTGGCAACACCACCGTATACGCAAAAGGGAACCGAGATGAGTGCCTTGCCGAATAACAGACTGCGAACATGAAACAGCGGTAGCACACCACAAATCGTACCGCCGCGTTCGGCGATCAGGTAATGAGCACGATGACCAAACGCACGAGTGATAACGCGCCTCCAGCCATAACGATGGAAAAAACTGGCTTGAGCGCTATTGACGACAAAACGCTCCCACGCCAGTTCATCTGTGTCGTCACAGACTCTCACGGTCACCGCAGCCACTCCGGCTGACGGCGACTCAAGCACGGCGGAGGTCACCGGACTCATCACTAGTTTTGGCAAATATGTTATCCATTCTGTCCCAGTCGAAATCCTGCAACAAAGACTTGAGCCTCGATTCGGTATGTCGCAGGTTCAGGTAATGGCGGAACCGTGCACGTGCTGAGATACCGGGCACCCTTGGCTGATCAGTGTCGATCTCCCAGGGGTGCAAATAGAAGACGGCGGGCTGGTGTTCGACACGATTGATCCGACGCAATGCCCACCTGGAAAAACAATAAGGTGCCAGCCTGAACCAGCCACCACCACCACAGGGTATATTTTTCTGCCCAATAGCAATCGTGGTAACCGGCACCTCCAATATGCCGTCCTCAGCAAGTCGAAAAGCGAACCTCGGAAATCCCGGAATTCCATAATGATCATGACGAATTGGACAGATACTGGACGAGTAGCGATAACCTTCTTCCGCCAGGACCTGTAGTGCCCAAAGTGTGTCAATTGAGACTGAATAGCTAGCGGCACGATATCCACGCACGACAGAACCGGAAATATCCTCCAGCAATCGGCGTGTCCGTCTGACATCTGCCCTGAACTCCTCACTATTCTGACTTGTGACACGACGATGCGACCACCCATGACTGGCCAGTTCGTGACCCGCATCGACAATTCTGCGCACGAGTTGCGGTTCTTTTTCCGCTACCCAGCCCAACATAAAAAATGTGGCTTTAGTATCGTACTCGGCGAATAACTGTAACAGGCGATTGGTATTTTGCGATACTCGCAGTGGCCATTCTTGCCAACGCTCAGGACCGACCTGCTCTTCGAATGCGGAAACTTGAAAATAGTCCTCTACGTCCACCGTCATGGCGTTGACGGGTGCGGATGAGCTAAAACGCTCGTGCGAGGGAATGGGGTCCGGTGCCGGCATCGCAGACAATACCCAAATGTAATCTCAACCGGTACCAGCGGCACCGACGAGGTCTTCCAACTTGGATTCCAGTACGCGCAGCCGTTCTTCAAGCTCTGATTTGCTGCGTGGCTGTCCTTCCGTCTCAACAGCTGTCTCTGGTGCGGGCGTCACCAGATCGCCTGACATTTCCTGACTCATCTCTCTAATGACTTCTTCAATGTGTTCGACATCAAAATCGCGTATTTCTTCCAGGTAGCCGAACAATAACAGGCGATCCATGACAATATTGACTTTGCGGGGTATCCCACCGCTCGCTTCATAGATGTACTCGTAGACTTCGGAAGAAAAAGACGGATCGCCGTTCCAGCCAACGGCAACCAATCTAAAACCGATATAGCGCTTGGTCTCTTCCGGTGACAACGGCTCGAGGTGATAGGAGGCGACAATACGCTGCCTCAACTGCTCCATGCGCCTGGCCTGCAACGTAACACGCAGTTCTGATTGCCCGACCAGAAAGATCTGCATCAGCGCGCGACCCCGTGTATCAAGGTTTGACAGTATGCGCAACTCTTCCAGCGCTTCGGGTGATAGAGTCTGTGCCTCATCCACAATCAACATTACGCCGGATACCCGATCATGCGCATGACGCAATGACTTCTCCAGATTTGTCATTATGGAGACCTTGCTCTTGCCCTCGTAGGGGAGATTGAGTGCTGCCGCAACCGCAGACAGAACATTGTCCTCATTCAGATTTGCAGCCGCGATTCGTGCCGTAGCCATTTCCTGATCCGCCATCTCGGCCAATAAGGTTTGAATCAGCATCGTCTTACCGGTACCGATGTGGCCCGTAATGACAACGAAGCCTTCGGCCTGTTCCAGGCCAAAACGCAGATAACTTAGGGCACGCTTATGACTACGACTCGGAAACAGAAATCGCAGATCCGGTGTAAGTTGAAAGGGTCTCGCACTGAATTTATAAGCTTCCAAATACATTTCAGAACCTTTTGCCTACGCCGACACTAATAGTATTCTCGGTATATTCCTGCGACTCGGCGGTCGAAAATCGGCTGTTCTGCCACACACGCGCGTTAACAAAGAAGCCGTTCTTGATTTCCCGTTGCAGACGAAACTGCAGGCGCACATCTTCGGGGTCGTTTGAGCCGGATCGAAGATCAAATCGTTGCCAGCCGGCATCAACACTAAACTCAGTCCGAGGCAGCGCCGTCCAGGTCCATGATAACGCCACACCAAAGATGCCATCCGAATCTCCGAGCGCTGTCGTTAGATAATCACGATCTTCAGAATAGGCGTTGAAGCGATATCGGCTGCGCGCCAGCTCGAGTGTTGCTACCGTTGATAAGCGCTTGCGTACGTACACTTCGGCGCCGGGCGTAGGTAACTCGACACCGGTAATATTGCTCAAAAACTTGAACAGCGCCTCATAGCCTTGCTGCTGTTGTCCAATGGTCGTCGTTTCTTCCAGATAGGAAATATCTGTTTGCAGCAGGCCCGCTGCACGCTTCAGGCTGAAGCTATATGAATCCCCAAAATGCTGTTCGCCGACAGAAATACTAAAGGTCGTCAGACGATCCAAATCACCGCGCAAGCCAACGTTCCAAAAAGCCCCGTCAATTTTGCTGGCACCAAGGATTTGATTGAATTCGTTGTCTTCGTCTCCACCACCGACGAATATCGCTGTTTTGCCTAACGACCACGAAAACTCGCCACCGATTCGCTGCAAATCAACTCTGGCTCCAGAATCGTAGTCTATGCGCGAACTGTCGGCATCAATGCGCCAGGACCAGGACGAGCTCGGTGGCGTTCCGGAAATGCTCGCACTCAGACCATTGCTCTCGCTGTCGACCAATGATACGTCGTCGTACTCCACCAATCCGTATTGATAGCCGACTACAATGTTGCTGTTCCTGCCAAGCTGCCGCTGAAAGTATGGATTGACACGGAAGTAACCGACTTCGTTCCGATTTTGACCCGGCGTAATACCGCTAATACCAATACGACCCTCTGGATTGACAATTTGCTGCCCGAGAGATCCTGAAAAATCTATAAACACAGAATCTCCGATCAGTTGCGCTGTGCCTCGGGTGCGAGAGTAGTTTAGAACTTCATCCAGGTCATCACGTCTGGAAAAAATCAGTCCCTGCAAGCGATAGTCAAATTCGATATCGAATCGCTTGCCGACTGCGGTTAATTTCAGTTCCGGTTTTATCTCGGTGACGAACTCATCATCTTTCAGGGCGTCCGTATCCAGTTCCAAATTGTCGGTGTAGGTTTCTGCCACGATAATCGAAGGCTCGACCTCCCATTCCACAGCTAAGACTGTAGAACAGCACAGGATGCCGGTGACAAACGCAATGCCTCTAATTCTGCCCATAATAGCCCCCATAGTATGGCGAACTGGCAGGCGCACGGCACTTATTCAGAACGATATCGATTTTCCTGTCTCCTAATAATTCCAAAGTCCTGTTTACTGCGCGTTGTGGCGTCTGGCCCGCGTGCACAACCAGTACCAACTGCCCCATCAGTGTTGCAAGCGACTGAGCCTCGCTGGTTTGCAGGATAGGGGAGGTATCAAAAAGAATTATGCGATCGGAATAACGTGTCGCCAATTCCTCGGCAATTGCCTCCATCCGCTGACTCGATAACATTTCGGCGGCGTGACGATGGCGTTGTCCGGCAGGGATAATCTTCAGTGACGGCATGTCGGTCTGCAGCAGCACGTCGCCGATGTCGATTGTATGATCCTGCAGCAAGTCCATCAGGCCAGGTTCGTTGTGCACGTTGAGTATGCGACTGACGTGTGGCTTTGCGACATCGGCGTCAACTAGTAGAACAGTGCGATCACGCTCCAGCGCGATACACATTGCAAGATTCATGGCGGTGAATGTCTTACCTTCGGCTGGCAGTGCGCTTGCTATCATTACAAGATTCTCGCGCTCTGCCCCCTCTTGATGCTCTTCAAAAGCAGCACTTAACAACGGGCGTTTAATACGCCGAAATTCGTCGACTATTTTGTCTGCAGTCTCGCCGTATGGCGTAAGACCTTCCTTGGCCAATTGCTCGTGATTGAGTTCGATATCGACCTGCCCAGCACCGGTTGGGATATGGGGACCGCCTCCGATGCGGGCGTCGTTTATCACCCGTTTATCCTTGATCGGTGTGAGCTTGTCTAACTTCCGGTGTTTGTCTACCGCCTTTTCGACAATGCTCATGCTGATATCCTGGCGACGATTTTAGATGCCAGCAAGACCGCTGGGGCACGCAGCATTATTGCTGCGACAAACGCGCTGAGCAATAACGTCAAACCCAGCATGAACACACCCATTTGCAGGCGGCGAGCAAATTTCTGACCGGGCGTCAGTATGACGCTAATTGTGCCGAGCACACTGACACCGGTTTTTGGCGCCAGGCTGGCCAGGCCGCCAAAAACCGGATCAATCTGGTTCATTGAATAAGCGAACAGACCCCCACCGGCCAAGCCAAACACCAACGCTACCCACAGAAATAGAATTCGATTCGGTCCGATCGGGTCCAGCGGGATCGTGGGCGGATCGATCACCCTAAACTTGACGTCCTCACTGCTCTGCTCCGCATTTTCCGTCAACCGTGCTGATTCGAAACGGTCCAGCAATGCTTCGTAGCGTGCTTTGGTCACCTCGTAGTCGCGATTGAGTTTTGTCAATTCGGCCTCTACTCCGGGTATCGTATCGACCGACCGTTGCAAGCCCAGCACGGTTTGCCTCTGCTGCTCGATTTTTGCCCGCAGCTGGGCTACTTCGACCTCCGTAGTATTCAGTTCGATCTTCATGCTCTGATACACCGGATTGAGATCCGCCGGGTCGGTAGTTCCACCTGCCGTACCCCTCGCAACAGCGTCGTCACGTTGCTCCTTCAACCGCTCAAGAGTGTCTTGGAGTGCAATAACATCCGGATGGCGGTCCGTGTACTGCAAACTCAGATCACGCAGATTATTTTCCGCTGCCGCGATCCGCAGATCATACTCGCTGGTGACGCTATCTACGCGCAGCACCGGTTCTTCGGTCTCAAGCTGATGCAATAACTCCAGTCGAGTGCGTTGCGCCAATCCCAGCTGCGCCTCGAGTTCTTGCAACGTGGCAGTCGAAGCCTGCAACCTGGCATAGTAATCTCCGGTCGTGTTAGGCATAACGCCGACGTTCTCTTTCTTGAACTCCGCCAAGCGCTCTTCCGCATCGACCAGTCGGAGCTCATGTTCAGCAATTTGTTCATTTAAGAATCGCATAGCGACCTGTGAGTCACTGCGATTTCCCTGCAGTGTATCGCCAACAAAATTAGACAACAGTGTCTGTACGACAGCGTGCGCCGTTCGCGGGTCGCGATCGCGGAATGAAATTGTGTAGAGTCGATCGCGGGACTGCCTAATCTGGATGCTGGTTTGGAGTTTGTCGATCAGACCTTCCATCTCACGTGGTGTGTCGGCGCGCAAGTCCAGATCTGTCTCACGCGCAACCTCCTCCAGATGCGGTCGGCTGAGCAATGCGCGGGTCATCATATTGACCTGATTCATGACATTCGATTCGGTAGTCAGACCGCGCAGCAAAGGACGCAGGACCGAATCGGTGTCCACGAAAACACGCGTGGTCGCCTCGTAGACGTTTGGCAGGCTGTAGACCACCGCCCAGCCGATTACACAGGCCAGCCATGACACCACGAGCGCCCGCCACCGGAATCGCCACATCCCGCGGGCATGACTAAATGTTTGTTGTATGAGGTCGTGCATCGCTAAGTGTTTGAATTATACACCCCCAAACATGATGTTCTCCGTTTCCCTTGAGGCACCAGAGTGACCCAGTTCACAGATTTGTCATAAAGAGGGAATGTTGGCTAGAAACGGGCTTCCGGAATGATCAAAACATCACCGGGCATCATCTTCACATTGGCCCGAAGGTCGCCCTTGTCCAGCAGTATATCTGGCCGCACATTGATCTCAATCATCTCAGCCCCCTGCCGTCGAATGATTTTGGCGCGGCGGCCAGCCGCCAAATCGGTCAGCCCGCCAACCTCAATCAAGACGTCCAGCAAAGTCAGATGTTGTCTGTAACTCAGTGATCGGGGTTGCATGGCCTGACCTACAACACGCACCTGTTCGCTCAAGTCACCCACGAAGCCTGTCACTATGACTGTGACTACGGGACTCTTGATGTATTCGGCCAGGACCGCCTCGACATCGCGAGCCAGCTCGGAGGGCGTCTTGCCGGCCGCCTGCATGTCTTCTACCAGCGGAGTGGAAATTTTACCGTCAGGCCGGACCGGCAATGCAGCTGACACGTCGGCGTGTCGCCAAACAAAAATCTCCAGTTGGTCCCCAGGACCGATTAGATAGTGTTCGCCCGGAGCCGGTGCGGGTTCGGCGGCCGATTCGTCAGAGGCGACCGCCGGTACCTCGGTTACGCCATTATCAACTACAACTCCAGCGGTCGGAGCGCAGCCGGACATCAAAAGCACCGACACAACGATAACAAAAAGGGTCAATTTAGGGGGCATCAACATTGATTTTACTGCAGCACAGCGCCAGCCGGTTGAAAACTCTAGCACACCAGCCAGAGGCCGTCGCGGTATCAGATCTCGTTGTAAGCTTCATATTCCGTCAAATTGGCCGGATGTCGGCGACCTGTCTATAGTAATGTGCCCTCTCAGCTAAGACCGCATACCAGGCCCCTATGTTCCAAGCCATTGTCACGAGACTCCAGCTCATTGTATTGACGCTCGTCCTTTCGTTAACGGCATGCTCGCCGTCAGTGGATACCGAAACGCGTCTGCAAATTGCTTTGGAAAACGAGGGCCGCGGCGAACCTATCACCGCTATCCTGGAGCTGAAGAACATACTCCAAACGGACCCGGATCACCCGGCAACACTCGCGGAGTTAGGTCGCTTGTCTGTCGACGTCGGACAGTCGGCCCAGGCCGTACAATACCTGACACGTGCTAAGCAGCTCGGTGCCACCGACCCGGTTGTCATGGAGACATTGGGGCAAGCCCTACTCGCGCAAGGTGAACTTGAAAGGCTGCTGCAGGAATTCCAGACCAGCACTATCCCCGCGGACTCGAGGGGTGCGGTCGAGGTGCTCCGCGGTGACGCATTGCTGGGATTGGGGCGACTCGACGAAGCCGAAGACGCATTCCGCAAAGCCAGCGAAACGAAGTCTTCCGCCGCTATCGGATTGACCGGGCTCGCGCGGACCGCGATGATTCGCGACCAGCTCGATGAGGCGGAACGTCTGATCAACGCCGCGTTGGAGCTTGATCCTTTTTCAGTCGCATCCTTTCGGGCGCTCGGCGCCCTACGTCACCAGCAAGAGCGTTACGACGACGCGGAGCGCGCTTTTATCAGCGCGGTGGAGGCGACAGCGGTACGACAGACGCCTGGTGAGTTATTGCTCGCGCGGGTTGGGCTCGCAGAATCACAATGGCGAAGGGGCGAAACGGGCAAGGCGCTCGGTAACGCCAAAGACCTGCTCGACGCCTATCCCTGGCACCCACTGCCACTTTATCTGCGTGCACTGTTCGCCTACGACGCTGGAGAATATCGTCTCGCCACAGAATTTCTGCGAGAAGTCAGGCTGTCTGTGCCGCGGCATCGGCCGTCGCAGCAGTTGCTAGCGGCAAGCGAATACGAGATTGGAAACTACAGCAATGTGGAGCTGCTACTCAGAAACTATCTGAAACAGGCTCCGGACGACATTGAAATGAGGCGTCTACTGGCGCGCGCGCAATTGCGGTTGGGAAATCCTACCGGCGCACTTGCTACGCTGCTGCCGGTCGTCAAACATACACCTGACGATGCACAATTCCTTGCTCTGTTAGGCAAGGCCAGTCTGCATAGTGGCGATGCTGAATCAGCAGCAGATTATCTGGAAAAGGCCATCAGAAATGCGCCCGATAATCACGACATACGTATCAGTCTGATTGTGGCACAAATCGGATCCGGACAAACCGACAAGGCCGAACAGAGCCTCACCGCCCTACCAGATACGCAGGAAATGCAACGGGCACGATCGCTGCTGGGTTTGGTGTTGCTGATGCGTAAGACAGAGAGTGAACGCGCGTTACAGTATGCAAAGCAGCTGCGCCAGGCCGTGCCGGCCAATCTGCACGCCATGCTTGCATTGGCTGAGCTCGCGGAAAACCGCGGCGATCCGGTGCGGGCGATTGAATGGCTGGAGATGGCGCGCAACCGCAATCCAGACTCGGTAGAGCCCAGGTTGCTGCTGGTGCGTTACTACAATGAACGCGACGATCACGAGCGGGCGCACAACATTGCGGTTGAGGCAGTACAAATCCGTCCGCACCAGGCCGATGCGCTGGTAGCATTGGCAGCTGAGAAGATGGCGTTAGGACAAGCTGAACAAGCCGTTGCAACGCTGCAGGAAGCCTTGCGTGCATCACCGGAATCCGGTCAGGCCTATCTTGGGCTGGCGCGCGCTGCGGTAGGACGCGATGACTTAGATAGCGCCCGTGACTTTCTTGGCAAGGCCGTTAACTTGGACACGACGCTGCTACCGAAAGCAGTGGCGCTGATACTGGAACTGGCCCATAGCAATCATCGATCTCAAGCACTAAGCCTGGCGAGTCATCTGCAATCAGTCGCTGAAAATTTGCCACATGGGTATACCGCTGCGGGTGATTTGCACATGGCCGAGCGACGTTTCGGAGAAGCACTCTCAGCCTATCAGACGGCTATGGCCTTATCGGACGATCCAGTGCTTGCATTAAAAGGTTTTATCGCAGCAAGAGAAGCCGGCTCGCCGAAACCCGTACGATTGTTGCAACAATGGCTGACGTCTCATCCAGAAGATGAAAGCGTGAAGAAGATGTTGGCGAGTGCCGGACGTCAATAGCATTACCGATCCTGCTGCCCCAGCTCCTCCAATAGTGCTTTGGCATCGTCACGACTACTGAAGCCACCGCCGTCAGTCAATATGGCATCCAGCAAATCCTTTGCTTCACCTGAAGCCCCATTACGCTGCAAGGCTACCGCGAGGTGGTATCGGATGTCTGGATCGTCGGGAGCCTGATTTGCCGCTTGCCGCAGCCAAGTGGTTGCTTCGCTGACTTCGCCTTGCTTTAACAACAACCAGCCGTAGGTATCGGTTACCTGCCCGACGCCAGGCATCAATTCGTGCGCACGTTTCGCAATATCAATTCCCTGCCTCAGGTTGTCGGCACCACCTGCCTCAGCGTAAAGCCAGGCCAGATTGTTTAACGCAACGACATTATCCTTGTCCTGCTCCAAAACGCGCCCGTATTCGACAACTGCCTTCTCCGTGAGCCCATTGCCCTCGTAGGCTTGGGCCAACTCGACCCTTATGTGCAAATTGTCAGAATCTTTAGACAACCATTCTTCCAGGACCAGATGGGAATCGGCGTGGCCGGCGCGGTTGCGCGCTTGATAACGCTTGATTGTAATTGCTTCGGTTGGTAACAATTGTGCTGCCTTGTCATACGCGGCGATAGCGTCGTTGTAGTGACCACGCATGATATGAATATCGCCTGCTACTACGTCGGCCTCAGGTCGGTCTGGGTATTCGCCCTTCAAACTCTCCACTAACTTGAGTGCTGCGGAGTAGTTTCCTGCCAGACCCTCCATTCGTGTCACAGCAATCTTTGCGCCCAGGTGCCTGGGGTTGAGCTCCAACACCTTATCCAATGACCTCCGTGCAGCCTCGTTCATGCCGAGCTTTAGCCGCGCTTGAGCGAGATAGAAGTGCGTATCCACAGAATTGGGGCCGTGCTGGAGCGTACGCTCGAATGTACCCAACGCTTCGCTATGTCGGTTCGTTTGAAGCTGCAACAGCCCGACCATATTGAGCGCGTCAACACTATTGGGCGCGATAGCTAGGGCCTGGTCTGCGCGTTGTTCGGCCAGCTCCGGACGGTTTGTGCGCAAATAAAAATGCGCCAACAACAACGCCGGCTGCACTGCTTCAGGATTAGCGTCGCGCGCTGTCTCCAGGATTTCCACCGCCCGGTCCTGATCGCCGCGCTTCTCGGCAAGTTGCGACAAGCCAAGCAAGGCAATCAGATCACCTGGTGATCGGGACAACAAAGCGTCGTAACGTTTTTCGGCACCCGCCAGGTCACCATCGATGGTATCCAGCCGTGCGAGATTAATCACCGCACCCACGTCATCGGGGTCGAGCTTAGCGGCCGCCTCAAACTGATCGCGTGCAAGGGCGTTTTCGCTCACCGCCATGTGAAAACTACCCATGAGCCTGTGACCCACTCCATTATCTGGATTTCGCGCCAGGACAGCAGCAGCATCGGCTCGGGCGCCCTCAACATCTCCACCGCGCAGACGTGCCAGGATCAAAAGGTAGTCGCGCTGCGGCCCTGGCTTATCCGGCATTTCTTCCAGCAGGGCAATTGCTTGGTCGATCTGCCCGGCAGCAATAAAGCTCGTTGCCACTTGCATTTGCACAACCGGATCCTCACCTCCGGCGGCAATGCCCCGCGAAAGAAATTCCAGACCCTTTTCGGTCTGACCACTACGGACACCTGCTGTACCGGCCATTGCCAGTATTTGTGGATCGGCAGAACTACCCTGTACCAACGGTTCCAGCACGTTGAAAGCCTCGTCTGGACTTCCCAGACTCAATTGCGTTTGTGCCAATAGTCTGCGCGCCTGCTCGTTTCCGGGATCGGCACTGACTACCGAACGCAGATGCACTTCTGCCAGAGCATAATTTTCCTGGGACATCGCGGCAGCCGCCAGAAGTAGCCGTGCCGGTTGATAGTCAGGAAATGCGGTAATCACGCGCTGGGCCTTTTCAATCGCATTATCCAGCTCGCCTGCCTCAAAGTCGGCGCGTCCCGCCTGATATAGCGAGAGCGGATGGTCCGGTGCGATATTCAGCATTTCTGTTGCCACATCCTGAGCCATACCGGGTTTTTTCTGCGCCAACAGCACGTCGACCAGACCCCCCAGATAGGTCAGGCGCTCGCGTCGCAAGGCTGGAGTGCTGGAGATTTGTATCGCTTCTCTGAAGCTCGATTCAGCGTCAACGTAGTCAGCACTGTTCATTTGCAATCGGCCCAGGGCAGCGTACGCCGCGTGCGCATCACCGTGTTGTGCAATCACGCGACGCAGAGAATTCTCAGCTGCCTTTGAGTCTCCGTTGTCCAGATACACGCGTGCCATACCGACCAGTGCATCAGGGTGGTCCGTTTGTAACGCAAGCGCCGCCTGGAAACTGCTTTCTGCTTGTGTAATGTCTCCCTTTTGCAGATGTGCGTTGCCGTACACTGCGTTAAGATCCGCCTGGTCCGAGGGATTGTCGAGGCCTTCCGCCTGAAGAGTAAACACATCATCAGGCTGATCAATCGCTAACATCGCGCGTGCCAGCGGTACTACATAGTCGCTGCTTTCGGCACCTAACTCACGGGCTCGCTGCAATTCCTTGGCGGCCGTGGCCGGATCGCCTGCTTCAAGCGCGACTCTGCCTAATAACACGCGAGCTCTGATATTGGCGGGGTCCGAACGCAGAACATTCTTTAGCTCGATACCGGCTGCACGGTATTCATTCCGGGCCATCGCCTGCTCCGCACGCTCGATACGTGTAGCGTCATCAACACCAGCGTTGCACGCGCCCAAACCGGCAAGTAACACTACTGAAGCCGTCATACGGACGAGTTTGATGCTATTCATTACGCAATCCCATGTCGTCTAGTCATGTCTTCGCAAGTTGCAGCTTGGATCAAGCAGTTTCGGTAATATCGTGTTTCTGCATCAGATTGTAAAACGTCGGCCGCGTGATACCGAGCAACTCGGCAGCCTTTGAAATATTTCCGTCAGTGATCGTCAGCACCTGTGTCAGCGCTCGTCGCTCGGCCTCAAGCCGAACGGCGCGCAGATTCATTGGGTAGGAGCCAGTTCCGGCAACGTCCAGACCGAGGTCCGCTGCTGTAACCTGCTTGCCTTCAGCCATAATTACCGCTGACTTGACCTTGTTCTCCAATTCACGCACATTTCCTGGCCATTCGTGTGTCTCAATAGCCTGTAAAGCGCCTTGCGTGAAGTTCCGTAATGGACTGCTCTGCTTGGCAGCATTTTCCTGGAGAAAAGCACGGGCCATCACAACCGCATCACCGGGACGGTCCCGCAAGGGCGGGATCGCTGCGGTAACCTCGCTGATCCGATAATAGAGATCTTCGCGAAAACGGTTATCCGCTATTGCCACCTTTAAATCCTGATTGGTCGCGCAAACTACACGCACATCCACCGGGATCTCTTTTCGACCGCCGACCCGTTCCACCGTTCTTTCCTGCAGGAATCGCAATAGCTTTGCCTGCAGGGCCAACGGCATGTCGCCAATCTCGTCGAGAAATAGTGTGCCGTCATTAGCAAACTCGATCTTGCCAGGCGTAGTTTTGGCAGCCCCCGTAAAAGAGCCCTTCTCGTAGCCGAATAGTTCGCTTTCCAATAGATTCTCAGGGATTGCCGCACAGTTGATTGCGACAAAAGCCTCCGAGGCACGCGGACTGAGATTGTGTAGGGCACGAGCCAGCAACTCCTTGCCCGTTCCACTTTCGCCCAATAGCAACGTAGTCGCAGTCGTCGGCGCAACTTTTTCGATCAATCGGCAGACTTGTATAACCTTATCGCTGGTGGCAATGAAACCCTCCAACGGCGAAGAAGCATTGCGTGCCAGCAATAACCGATTCTCTTCCTCAAGTTCCCACATGCTAAACGCACGCTGAACGATGAGTTGCAGAACTTCCGTATCAAGCGGCTTTTGATAAAAGTCGTAAGCGCCATGACCGACGGCCCGAACTGCGTTATCAGTATCGGCGTTACCCGTTACGACTATGACTTTGATATCAGGGGTAATGGACAGCATCTGTTGCAGGGTGGCCATCCCCTCGCTGACTCCCTCAGGATCAGGCGGCAAACCCAGATCCTGCAGTACCACCTTGGGTTCGTTGCGACGCAACTCCGCAATCGCCGATTCGCGATCTTCGGCGATGAGAACATTATAACCTTCAAAACACCACTTGAGCTGGCTCTGCAGACCTGTGTCATCCTCGACTATCAGTAGCGCTTTCTTGTCTTCGCTCACTACACTGCTCCCGTTTTTTGCATAACTTCATGGCCAAGTGAATCCACCAAGGGAAAAACCAGCCTGAATACCGTTCCCCGTCCCACGGTGCTTTCTACCTCGACCCTTCCGCCCAATGCCGACACAAATTCTCGTGCCTGGTACGCGCCAATTCCCATTCCCTTACTTCCCTTGGTTGACTCGAACGGCTGGAACAGGCGCTCGCGTATGAATTGCTCGTTCATGCCGGGTCCGTTATCCATTACTTCGATTACTGCGTTATCATCTCTGCGACAGATTCTGATGCCAACGCGACCATTCGGTCCCGCGGCATCCTGCCCGTTGCGCACAACGTGGCCAAGAACGGACACAAGCCCGTCGCGACTGGCTTCAATCTCCATGCCGGCCTCATCAATAGTGACATCTACGTCGGGACTACGTGGTGTGCATTGTGTCGCAACCTCCTCACACGTCTCTTCAACTCTTAGTCGCCGCGTCAGTTCGGGTGCCTCGCCCTGGCGTAACTGCTCCAGTAAGCGACTCATACGTCGCACTGAATTATCCACTGTCGATATGGCATCATCGATAAATTCTGGATTGTGCTTATGTCGCGCAGCATTTTTGACCACCAGACTTTGCTGCGCGATCAGGTTTTTCAGATCGTGCATGATAAAAGCAGTAAAACGATTGAAGGCCTGAAATTGACTTGCTTCGGCCAGCATTCTTGCGGCCCGATCCTGCTCAAGATAACCGGCAACCTGGCGCCCTACCGTCTTAAGCAAATCGAGATCTTCCCACGTGAGTGTTTGCGGCGCACGTGGCTGGGCGAGCACGATAAAACCGGATAACACATCGTCTCGAATCAGCGGCACCACCAACCATGCGTCATTCATTGTGTCCAGCCATTGCGGAATTTTCAGATTGCCATAGAGCCCGGGATCCTTACGATACTCGCCAATATCTATCACCCAGCTGCGTTCGGACAGAAATACGGCGAGATCGCCGTCCAGACTTTCGGCTACAGCTCCGGGCACCTGCATATTCCACCGAGACAGCAAATCAAAAGTGCCACCGTCAGAAGCCAGCCATAGTGCGCCTCCGGGGCTTTCGACAGGATTTGCAACACTCATGATGGCGCGGTCTCGCAGCGGCATATCGGAGACATCCGACGACAACAGCCGTGTCAGCCGCAACCATTCCTCGCGGTAGTCGTACTTGTAGCGAAAAAAATGCTTGTTGAGAAAAACCCTGATCCGGGCGCGAATCTGGCCCGAAAATAAAATGACCAGTAGAAGCAGCATTCCGCCAAACACGACGGTCGCCTGAGCGACAGTTCCCCAGTCACCACCCCGGATCCTGACGTAATAACCGCCGGCGGACATTGCCAACAGGTAAAGACCGGCGCCGAACAAGCTGGTCGTATAAAAAGCGATCTGACGTGACACAAAAAGACCGGCCGACCATTTCGCGCTTCTGGAGGCCGACAGCGCAATCAGCGGCGCAATCAAGGCGTGGATAAACCCGCGAGCATTCCAGAGTTCGTGATCCAGTCCACGGTACATTATCCCCTTTGCATAGAAGATCAAATCGAAAGCAAATAACCCTGCCAAAGCCAGGCAGAGAAATTTGACTGACCAACGCTCTGCTACCACCGTGTTGCGATAAACCTGTTCCGTCACCACCAGGCCACTTAACGCCATCACGAAAAAACCAAAGACAAAAACTGCACCAACTGCATCACCGCTGCCAAAAAGCATGGTTCCAGATCCGATCAACAGCAGCGCGATCCATAGGCCATGAACTGACAAACGCAAACGTGAAGCGAACGCCGACTCATTGCGACTGAGGATCAGGCTAATCAGGAAAATCAACCAAAAGGCGTCACGAGCCAATTCGATCAAAAACAGCAGTATCGCTGGAACCGTCGCGATGCTGGCATTGATTGCTAGCACGAGACACCAAACCACGGTGACTGCAACTGCAATTAATAGTAGCGGCCCGAGCCGGCCACGCCAAACTGTCAGAAGCGCTATACCCAACAGCGCAAACGCAATTCCGCCCGAGACGTAACTGATCAGGCCTACACTATTCACCACTAAGGAAACTCCGGCACACTTGAAGCATTACCTGGCGCCCGTACGCCACAACACAACTTCCGCGGTTTGCAGCAGAATCATGAGATCGAGCAAAAACGAGTGGTTTTTTACGTAGTACAGATCGTACTGCAGTTTTTCCAGCGCATCCTGTTGTGACGCCCCATACTCATACTTGAGTTGCGCCCAGCCGGTAATACCGGGTTTGACGCAATGACGCTCTCGATAGTAGGGAATTCGTTGACTCAGCTGGTCGACAAAATCCGGTCGTTCCGGCCGTGGTCCAACGAAACTCATGTCACCACGCAACACGTTGATAATTTGAGGCAACTCGTCCAGCCGAAACTTGCGGATAATTCTCCCGACTCGTGTGACGCGGGCATCGTCGCGTGCCGCCCATTGAGCCACACCGTCTTTCTCAGCATCAATCTGCATACTTCGGAATTTGTTTACATCAAATAAATCACCCCGGAACCCCACCCGTGACTGTCGATACAAGACGGGCAACCCATCATCGAGCAGGATCGCTAAAGCAACCAGCAGCATGATCGGCCAGGTCACAAGCAAGAGAATAATACTAGCCGTTATATCGAACGTGCGGCCAACCGCCGCTTGCAACGAATTTCGAGCAAAGCCTTCCGAAAAAATCATCCAACTGGGATACAGCAAATCCAACTTTACTTTGCCAGTCTCACGCTCAAAATAGGTTAGCGCGTCGGTAACGCGTAATCCATTGAGTCTACAGTCCAGTAATTCCTGAACCGGCAAACCCTTTCTGCGATCATCTATAGCAACGACAATTTCGTCGATTCTGTTGTCGACTGCGTAATCAACGAGCCTGACGGGATAATCTACGATATCGCTGTCGTCAATATGGGTACTGATATCACCCGTCGACCGCACAAAACCGATAACATTTGAATGCCGTTGATCGGAACTGCCTGTGACATTAATCAGGTTGGCCGCTTTTTCGCCGGCACCGTACACGAGCACACGGGGTCTGAAGAAATTCTCACCAACCACGGCATAGAGCATCAGCCGCAAACCCGACAGAGAGACGAACCCTGTCGCTAGAGAAATAGCCATCGAGCCGCGTCCGAGATACAAATCGGGGATGATATAAAACATCAAGGCGATCAGAACCGTAGCCAGCATGAAGCTGGCCCCTATGCGGATTAGCATGCTGAGTTTCTGCGGATAGGCGCCTGTTTGGTAGAGACCCATCGCTACCATGCAAACCATAACAACCACGGCGAACGCAAGCGGTGTCGTATAGATCGCACCGACGATTTCGACGTTCCCCGAGAAACGCACCCAGGCGCCGAAGTAAATCGCGGCAATCAGCAGTAGCCCCTCGGCCGCTCCGAGTAACAAGACGGGCAACTGAATATATTGTTTGAATATTCTCAAGACACCAGGGCTCCCGACTGCCGCTACAATCGCATCAACACCGTGCGCCCGCGCAGGCCGCACATACCGCTGACCGGGCATGGTACTCCATGCCAGATCATGACCGCGTCTGCGGAGTGTAGGTGATTTCGTGGTCTGGATTATGTGAAATCGGTCACATTGAGCCACAGGCTCAATGCGAGATCGGACCGATGCTGATAATCGGAGCGGATCGGCCCTCCGCCACGGCGATCAGCCGGTCCTCGACAAATGTCACCGATTCGGTCTGCGACAAAGCCGGCAGGGACAATACTTGCGGCAAGGCGCGGAGGCTCTCACCCCAATCCTGACCGACGGCGTGTTTGAACAAATACACGTGTTGATAGGTCATCATTGCAATAAAACTACCATCGTCAGCGATATCGATTGCAGTGGGCTGATGGCGCCATAGACCCAACAGAGGTGATTCCAGAAGTTCGCCAACTGTCGGCCGGGGTAATGAAGCAATACTTGCAATCTTTTTTGCTATTAGCGGTCGTCGGACCCCCTTAACCAGCGTGAGCGGAAGCTCATAAACGACCGCGTCCCGCTTGCTGACCAGGAGGATGCGATCACTGGCGACATCGACTGCAACCGCCTCGCAGTCGCGCGGGCCATCCTCGTATTGAAACGGCAACCGCGTGGCCAGCTCGACTTCTCGAGCAAATAGTCCATCCTCACCGCGCTGCGGTTCGATGACAATGAGCAGCCAACTGGTCCGGCGCGTACCGATATTATCTCCGGTATCGGCAATCAACAAATACGGTGTGCCATCCACGACAAAGGATGCGAGATCTTCCCAATCGAAGTTTGGGCCCCGGCTGATCGCAACACTACCCTGATCTGACCCATCCAGAGAAAATGCGTGCAGCAACGCAGGGTTTCCCCCATCGTTTATTCCCCAGATCAACTGCGGGTAACGTTTGGAGACAGCAATACCGCTGGTCTCGGTCAACATGGGGCTCGCTAAATTGCCCAAAGTCTTTACGTCGGCAAAAGCCGTCGCGGATATCAGTAGAATAAACAGCATTGCGGGCTTCATGCCTGGGATTCCGCGCTGACCGGGTCGTGATGGATCAGGACATCTGCGTTGGGAAATTCGGCACGTATCGAGGCCTCCACAGCATCTCCAATCCCATGTGCTTCACTCAAAGGCATATCAGCATCGAATTCGAGGTGCATCTGGATAAAATAGTCCCGGCCCGATTGGCGTGTGCGCATTTCGTGCACACCATGGACTTGTGAATTCTGGTTTGCGATTTCGCGCAATCGTCCCTGCACGTCGGCCGGCAGCTCTCGGTCCATGAGCATCTGTACTGCGTCCCATCCAATCTGCCAGGCGCTGTATGAAACGTACCCGGCAATTGCGATCCCCATTATGGCGTCGATCCGGGTCCATCCCAGCCCACTCAGCACCAGTGCGGCAATAACACTCAGATTGACCAACACGTCGCTGGTGTAGTGCAGAGAATCAGCCCGGATTGCTGTCGACTGCGTCTGCCGAATCACATAGCGCTGAATTCCAAGCAGGATGACCGTAACGACAGTTGCAAACGAGATCACCGCAATTCCGATGCCTATATGTTCCAGCGGCGCTGGATGCAGCAGTCGCTCAATGGCGTGCAAGACGAGAAAAACCGCCGAACCAGCAATAAAAGTGGCTTGCCCTAACGCCGCCAGCGATTCCGCCTTACCGTGGCCGAAGCGGTGCTCGTCGTCTGCAGGAGTGAGCGCAAAGCGTACAGCGATAAGATTAATAATGGAGGCCAGTGCGTCCATCATAGAATCAACCAATGAGGCGAGTATGCTCACAGCGCCACTCAAACCCCATGCACCCAGTTTGACGATTATCAACAAAACGGCCGTTGCCACCGAGGCATTGGTCGCCAGGTGCAACAAGCGATCGGCTTGTGGCTGGGTCTCGTTCATAGGCGTTCTATCCTAATCGAGACGCGCGGTGCCCGATACCAGACAAAAAAAAACCCCGCCTAAAAGCGGGGTTTTCTTAGCAGACTTCTGTGTATCAGGCGTTACGACGCGACACTCCCGCGAGCAACAGACCGAATCCAATCAATAACAGCAGCGAAGGCTCAGAAACGACAACCACAAGGGCCTGCGCCCCGGATGAAGGAGCTCTTGCCGTAGTACCAGACGGCGGACTCATCGCCTGAGTCACCAGGGTAGGCTTAATACGAGTCGCCGCGGAATCAGCTGACGAAAGATCAAGCAACGGAGCACCCGCCCCTCTGAAGATTTTCAGCAGCGTTGAATCCTCGATAACAACCGGGACCCGGACTTCATCAAAAGGCTTCAGCTGTGTACTGTTCGTGCTGATCGGTGTGGCGTTGGCCGACACTGCCAGCAAACTCGCGAGCAAGACAACGACTGTTCCATATATGTTCTTATTCATAGTTGTGCCCATAAACCTTAAATTGGTTGCCTAAATAGAAGCAAGAAGCGTACCAGTTTTGTAACTACTTGTTATTCATAACATTTTAGAGTCCGCGTTTTTGCTCTATAGCAAAAACCGTAAAGTTTTCTGACGCTGACAAGTCACCAATTGTTGCGGCACAACAACGGAATGTCCTGAATGCTTTTGGGTATCACTCACTGAGCGCCCCACCCCCAGGTTCGCTCCCAGCTTGCATACACGCTGAGGTCAATTTTCGTCGCGGTGTCGGTGGGATTGACATATTGCACGCCAAGACCCAACTGCAAGACGCCAGCAACCGCAGGCATGCCAGAAGCCAGCCAGAGTTCCCAGCGGTCCTGTCCGGTCGGCGAAACGGTGTGCCGATTCCCGGGGGACGCGCCATCAGTATTGACATCGACCCGACGAATTAAACCCTCCCAGGTACGTCCCGTTGTGTTCCATAACGTTCCCAATGAGAGCATCAGCCCGTCGTTGTCCATCGCGTGTCCGATTGCTCGGCCACGATACCGATATCCGTCCTGATAAATCCCATGCTCGTAAGCCAAATTGTCACGTGACATGGATTTGTAAAATTCAATCGTCGTGTTAGCAACCTCACCATAGATTCGGAAACTGCCACCCCGGAACCCGCCCCAGTATTCACCGCCAGCCAGCCCAATCAGGCGCGACGGCAGTCCGCCGGCTTCGTCTTCACCAATAAACTGCGAATATAGAGCATAAGGCGCGTCACCAAGAGGCGACAGCCAGCGCAGATCTACGCCACCGAGCTGATTACCGGGCTCGTTGTCAAGAGTAATCCCTGCACCGCCCCGATTATCGCGCCCTAAAATCAAGTTGATGAAACTATCAAGGTCCTCTGGACGACCCTCTCCACCCCACTGTGCGGTTCGTGAAAAACCAATCTCCAGTTTGTGTGTCGGACGCAAACTCAATCGTGCACCCAATAAATTGGCGTCGGCGACAAAACGTCCACCCTCGAGTTTGCCGGCAAATAGACTCCAGTTCATTCCGCCAAGCCAGCTGAGCCACCGTGACCGAAACCGGATTGGCTTTATGGTATCGAGTGCAACAGCCGGGACCGGCCGGGCGTTGGTGGATAGAATCAGACTCGATTCATAACTGGGTCCCCACCACCGGGGAATCTGACCCGCGGACAACTGCCATTTGCCCAAACGAAAACCAGCATACGAACCGTCGGCACGCGCCGAACGTCGGTCGCTAGTGCGCTCCTGAAGAGTTGCACTCAAACGCAGAGACAGCGATTTACCGTGCATGTGATACGTGGCGCGCGCTCCGCTGCCACGCGGAGTGTCGCTGTAGCGCCTCATGGCGACGGGGTCATCGATCGCGAACAAACGCAAAGAGTAGCGTGGTTTTGCCTGTAACCGGTTCATGACACGATACCAGGCAGCGCGGATATGCGACCGGTATTGTGCCGGGACGTTGACCGTCTGCATCTCCTCTTTCAGCGCGTGCGCCGACAAGGGCCAGCCAGTAAGCGGCTGACTCAGCAAGCCCGCATCCGACAAAAGCTGAATATCGCTACGCAATGCCAAATCGTCGGGCAACAGCAGCGTGTCGGCCTGCACCGGGGTGGCAGAGATAGCGACCAGCAATAGGACAAGAATTCCCGACCGCCTGATCAACGCCATTGGGTAAGCTTGCATGACGAGCGGATAATCCGGGATCGCCAGTCCGGCGTCAAATAGGGCTAAAATGTCCGCCGGATGTGCGCTGAAGCATATTTCGAGATTGAATTCTTTGCCATAATCAACGTATCTCATCTCACTCGGGGCAGCGCATGAAACGACTCCTCGCGGGCTTTGCCAGCCTCGCCGCGTTGGTCATTCTCGCTGCGTTCTTTCTGCGTGATATCGGCTCTACGGCAACGCCGGTATCTGCGCCTGAGCCGGGCATCGACAGCACACTGCAGCTCAAGCTATCCCCGCGCCTCGCGCATGCGCCGCCGCAACGTGGCCAGCCGGTTGCCGATAATAAACTGAATCAGCTCGTGTTTGGCGCACGCTCCCGATTGGCCCCGTTGACGCGATTGGATACAACGCGATCGCGGTACCTGGCCTATCTCGGTGCAGCCAGTTTGATCGGTTTATTTCTGGGTTTGGCCGGAAGCAGGCGCAAGGTGCGTGGCGTCGAGGCATCGGCAGGAGATAGTGGTCAGATTGCACAACTGCGCGCGGAGCTCGACGAGCGTAGTGATGCCATTTATGACCTGGAAAAGGGCATTGAAAGACGCGCGGTTTCGGCAGCGGCGGAACTGAACGCGCCGTTGCAACAACAGCTCGAACAGTACGAACAGACGATAAGTGCAGTCACAGACGATCTGGCAGCAAGGGATGCGCGCATCGCCACGCAGAGTGTGGAGTTACAAGAAAAAATCGCCCGGCTGGAGGCGCTGGAAAGCGAAATTGCTGAGCTGGGTCACCGTGATCAACCATTGGAGCGGCGTATCAGCGAGCAGGCTCGCGATATCAAGCAACTGGAGCAAGACCTGTCGGCACGGCGTGGCGAGAACACCGCCTTGCAGGACGAACTGTCCGCTTCACGCAGTCGGCGCGATAGCATCGAAGAAAAGCAATCGGGCATGCAGGAAGAAATCGAGACGCTGACTAGACAGGTAACATCTCAAGATACCGAGCTCGAAGAACTACGCCGAGTACTAGACGACCGCAAATTGGCGCTGACCAGCCTGAAGAGCGACCGGGAGAAGCTTGAAGGCCAAAGTTCCAGCCAGCAGGACGAGGTTGCATCGCTTACGAAACAGCTTACATCTCAAAATGCCGAGCTGGAGCAACTGCGCGGTGATCTAGCGGACCGCAGCCGAGAGCTGACCGACCTGAACAGCGACCGGGAGAAGCTTGAAGGCCAAAGTTCCAGCCAGCAGGACGAGGTTGCATCGCTTACGAAACAGCTTACATCTCAAAATGCCGAGCTGGAGCAACTGCGCGGTGATCTAGCGGACCGCAGCCGAGAGCTGACCGACCTGAACAGCGACCGGGAGACACTTGAAGGCCAAAGTTCCGGCCGGCAGGACGAGATTGAATCGCTGACGAAACAGCTGACATCTCAAAATGAGGAGCTGGAGCAACTTCGCGAAGATCTGGCAGACCGCAAGATAGAGCTGACCAAGCTGCAGACTGACCGGGACGGATTGGACGGTCAATGTACCGGCCTGCAGGAAAAAATCGAGACGCTGACCAAACAGCTCGCATCGCGAAATACCGAGCTGGAAGAGGCGAGTAGCGATCTATCCAGCCGCAAGACGGAGCTTGCGAATTGGCAGGATTCAGTGACGTCGCTGGAAAAAGACATCGAAACGCGCGCGGAGACCATCGATCAGCTAGAGGAAGAGCTGAATGAAAAACGCGAGCGTGTGGACAGCCTCAGCATCGAACGGAACGGACTGAAAGATACCGTTACTGTGCTGCAAACACGTCTGGACACGCGACAAAGTGAATTTGAAGCTGAGAAAAGGAAACAAGAAAGGCAAATCGACGAACTGGAGGCTGAAATTGGCGAGCGTATACGCCAACTAGGATTGGTAGACGAAAAACAGACTGAGCGCGACAGTCTGGTAGAGGAGCTACGGCGCGAGATCGAGGCTGACCAACAACAAATCATCAACCTCGAAACCGGCCTCGGCGACATTGAAGATCAAAAGGAAAAAATGCGCGCGTGGGAATCCACACTGGATACTTATAAATCGGATCTGCGCGCGCGCGATAGCGTCATCGATACGCTGCGGGCAGACACGGCACATTTAGGCGATACGAAACAACAGGTTGTTGATCAGCATGAGACGATTGCGGAACTTGAAAACGAACTGGACAGACAGTCCACCCTAGCCCATGAATTGAAAAACGACGTCGATGACTTGCGCGAATTCAGGCAACTGGCTGGCAAACACGAACAGGATATCGAAACGCTTGGCGACGAGTTAGCGGCGGTGCGCACAGAGCGCGACGAATGGCGTGCTCGTATTCCGCCATTGGAAGATTCTCTGTTGGCGCGGGAAAACGAGATCGATCTGCTACAGCGCAAAACCCGATCCAGCGAGGAAGAAAAACACGGCCTGGAGCGGGAGCTGGCAGACTGGCGCGCAAAAATGACCGGCATGGAATCGAGTCTGCGCGAAAAAGATGCACAGCTCGACAGGGAGGCGACAGCCAGGAAAGACCTTGAGCTGGACCTTGAGGAATTGAAGTTAGCCGAGGAAAAACTGGCCACCTGGGATTCTACAATTACCACACTGCGTGGAGAGCTGCGGGAACGTGAGCAGACAATCAACTCTCTGTTGGAGGAATTTTCTGCTCTCGCCGAGGATAAAGTCTCAATACCCGGCTGGCCAGCGGCGGTAAACGCCGTGAAGTCGAAAATGGACGGGTTACGCAGCGAGTTCGACGAAGCTCAGGAAACGCTGTCGCGCAACGAACACTTCGCAGAAGATCGGGAGGCTATGGAACACCAGCTGAATGAATATCAAATCGATATCAAAGCAATGCGAACTGAACTCGAAAAAACACAAGGTGCTGTCCGAAGTGCAGATCTGGCGGAGATAGCGCTTGAGAAAAACCGTGAGCAAATAACCAGGCTGAAAAAAGATCTCTCGGAGAAGACGGAGCGCATAGATGAATTGGAGATGTTTGCTGCCGACTGGGTGGATAAACACGCTGCTTTGAACTCAAAGCACGAATCGCTGAGCGAGAAATTTGAGGCACAACGTGAAACGATTGTAAGGATGCGTGCCGACAAGCTCAGCAAGGACGACAGCGAAGAATTTCCGACGCTAACCGCAGTTGTCCAACGCGGCAAACGACCCTCCAGTTAGGCACACAAAGAACTTAGTCGACGCGTCTGAAGTCCAAATAGGTTGCGATAGACCACGCTGCCAATGCGTCCATCGGCAGTCGTGACACGTTCGAACGTATCTCGTGAAATTGAGAGAACCTGCGCCGCCTCTGTTGCAACAACAGATGCCGACGCGGGCAACTCGTTGTCTTCGATCAAAGCAGCTTCGCCAAAACTGTCGCCGACGATATAACTGTCCAGAGACAACATGGCGTTGTCGCCCAGTCGCGTAAGCCTTTCACTGGGCAGCAGAACAATGAATCGACCTGAGATAACGATATTCAAGGCGGCCGGGAGCTCGCCCTCTACGATAGCTTCGTCCAACGCATCGAAGCTGCGCAGCTCGCAGCCATGCGCGAATGCCCTTAAGGCTGTTTGCCCGAGTCCTTCAAATATGGGGCTCTCGGCGAGCCAGTCCAGCAACTCGGAACCGACTACCGATTCTTCTACGGATTTCAGTGCTGTTGGCATCATGTCCTCCGGGTCAGGCAACGCGTGACTGGATTGAATCATCGAATCGCCACCTTAAAAAGAGCAGTAAAGCGAACAACTGTGACGGTTCTGTCAAAAATGTTGGCCCGGGGAACCATACGGTGTAGATCGCTGAATTTAAAAGGGTTTTTCTGAAGTTAGTGCTGATGCCCGGCGCTGAAAAAAACTCTCAGCCTGGCCAATAGCACGGCGTTTGGGCCTCACGAAAGCCATTGCCCCGCTATGGCGGGAACCGCGTCTATTTGTTCAGACGCGAAATTAGCGCAGAGGTGTCCCAGCGACCTGCACCAGCCGACTGCAGTTCGGCATAGAACTTGTCCACAATTGCCGTCACCGGCAGCTGTGCGCCATTTTGCCGCGCTTCGGCCAGCGCGATACCGAGGTCTTTGCGCATCCAGTCAATCGCAAAACCAAAATCGAATTTGTTCTCGATCATGGTTTGGCTGCGATTTTCCATCTGCCACGACTGGGCCGCACCTCGTGAGATCACATCGACGACCGCGTCTACATCCATGCTGGCACATTGTGCAAAGTGCAAGCCTTCAGACAGCGCCTGCACCAGACCGGCAATGCAAATCTGGTTGACCATTTTGGCCATCTGTCCGGAACCTGCGGGCCCCAACAAACGTGCGTAGCCCGAATAGCAATCAAGTAGGGGCTTCAGCCGTTCAAACACGTCAGGTTCGCCCCCCGCCATGATCGATAACGTGCCGTTTTCGGCTCCGGCTTGCCCGCCTGACACCGGTGCATCTATGTATGAGACACCACGTTCGGCGGCGTTTGCAGCCAGCTGCCGCGTCACTGTCGCAGACACCGTCGTATGGTCCACCAACACCGTGCCACTACGTATCGTTTCAAAAACGCCACCAGGCCCGCTCAGAGCATCTCTCAGGTCGTCGTCATTACCGACACAACAAAACACATAATCGGCCCCGGTGGCGGCAGCTGCCGACGTGGCTGCGGCTTGCCCACCGTATCGCCTGACCCAACGATCAGCCTTCGCGGGTGTACGGTTGAACACGATCACTTCGTGACCGGCTGCGGCCAGATGTCCGGCCATGGGATATCCCATGACGCCAAGACCGACAAACGCCAGGCGGTGCGTCATGAATTGTTACACCCGCGTGGAATCCGCATACAGATGGCAGGTGACTTCGTGCGGGGTGTGGGTGCCGACATTGACCGTCGGCGGCAGCTCTTGGGAGCAAATTGGCATAGCTTCGGGACACCGCGGATGAAATGGACAACCCGATGGCGGCGAAATTGGCGACGGAACATCACCTGGTAATACGATGCGCTCCCGTCGAGTCCTCGGATCGGGTATGGGTATCGCCGACATCAAAGCCCTGGTGTAGGGGTGCCTGGGTTCGCGATAAATATCTACGGCGGTTGCCGTTTCGACGATTTTTCCAAGATACATCACGCCGACATGATCGCTGATGTGCTGAACGACGGCCAGATCGTGTGAAATAAAAAGAAAAGCGATGCCGTGATCGCGCTGTAGCTCAGAAAGCAGATTTAGCGCCTGCGACTGGACCGATACGTCCAGCGCCGAGACGGGTTCGTCCGCCACGATAAAATCCGGTTTCAGAGCGAGCGCGCGTGCAATACCGACACGCTGCCGCTGCCCGCCGGAAAACTCATGCGGGTAGCGGTCCAGAACATGTGAATGCAGCCCGACAACTTCCAGCAACCGCTGTACTTCAGCATCCCGCCCGGCGCCGTCGCCTATCTCGTGTATATCCAATGCCTCGCGGATCGTCTGCCGCACGGTACGCCGCGGACTGAGTGAGGCATATGGATCCTGGAAAATAATCTGCATGCGTCGACGCCAGGCAATGAGTTCTGACTTCGGCAACACAGCGATATCAGTCCCATCGAGCACCACCTCACCAGATGTTGGCTCATGCAGTCGCAGGACCGCGCGACCCAACGTAGATTTGCCACAACCCGATTCGCCCACCAGCCCAAAGGTTTCACCAGCCGCGACGTCAAAGCTCACACCGTCGACCGCCTTTAAATGCGCGACTACACGGCGTAGTAAGCCACCCCGCACCGGAAAGTATTTCTTGAGATCACGAACCTGCAGCAATTTGTCGTCAGGCATGATCTTGCAGACCCGGATGAAAACAGGCGACGCGCGCCTGCTCTCTGGCGACCAGTGGCGGTTGTGATTCGTGACAGTCTGTCGTGGCTCGCGGACACCGGTCGGCAAAGCGACAGCCCGCCGGCAAATGCAACAGATCCGGCACGGTTCCCTCGATGACTGGCAGCGATTCGAGTTTCTGCTCGCGTATCCTGGGTATCGAACGCAGCAGGCCTTGCGTGTACGGATGTTGTGGCTGGGCGAACAACTGTTCGATCGCAGCGTCCTCAATCATTTGGCCACAGTACATCACCAGCGCCCGCCGGCAGCTTTCGGCGATCACGCCGAGATCATGTGTGATCAACATGACCGCCATGCCAAAATCTTCTTGCAGTTTGACGATTTGCTCCATGACCTGCGCCTGTGTAGTCACATCGAGTGCGGTCGTTGGTTCGTCGGCAATCAACAACTTTGGGCCACAGGACAGTGCCATGGCAATCATGACACGCTGACGCATACCACCGGACAACTCATGCGGGTATTCCGATATGCGTTTGTCGGGAATCGGGATCCCGACTCGCTCGAGCATTTCCAATGCGCGTTGTTTCGCAGATTTCCGGTCCAGAGCTTCGTGACGGCGAATGACATCGATCATCTGATTGCCGATCGTAAAGACCGGATTTAAAGCGGTCATCGGCTCCTGGAAGATCATCGAGACCTCACTGCCGCGTATGTCGCGCATATCCTTTTCCGACATAGCGAGTATGTCGCGTCCTGCCAGACGTATAGAACCGGACACAACGCGGCCGGGCGGCGACGGAATTAGACGCATTAGCGCCAATGCCGTAACCGTCTTGCCGCAACCGGATTCTCCAACTACGCCCAATGTTTCGCCTGGAGCGACGTCGAAGCTTACGTCGTCCACGGCACGCACAACACCACGCTCAGTGTTGAACTCGATACTGAGATTGCGCACCGATAGAAGTGGCTCCGGTCTCACGTCACCGATCTCGGATCCAGCGCATCCTGGAGCGCATCTGAAAACAAATTAAACGCCATCACCAGGCCAAACAGGAAGACAGATGCCCAGATGAAATTATTAAACTGTCCCGCCAACACTTCTTGCGTGGATTCGGCAATCATCAGACCCCAGCTCACGCCGTCTTTCACACCCAGTCCCAGAAAGCTGAGTATGACCTCGGACTTGATAGCGGCAACAAAGACAATCGTTGCCTGCACGAGGAGTATGTGGAACGTGTTGGGAATAATGTGCCGAAATATTATTGTTAACTCCGGGACACCCAGTGCGCGGGCCGCTTCCACAAACTCAAAGCCCCGCAACTTGATCACTTCGCCACGGACGAGACGTCCAGTAGTTGTCCAGAAAGTTGCAATCATTGCAACATGCATTGAATAGGCAAAACCCTGTAACGCAAAAGCCAGCGCAGCCACAAAAAGATAGAACGGAATCGAATCGAGCACGCCTTTCAGCCACAAGACAATTTCGTCAATCCAAGTGCCACTGAAATAGCCTGCCAGCGCGCCCAGAATTGCGCCGATGACCGTTGACAGCACAGCAACGACCAAGCCAACTTCGAATGCAACCTTGGTGCTGTAAATTGCCCGCTCGAAAATATCCTGACCAATGACATTGGTACCAAAACGGTATTCGTCGGACGGCGCTGCCCACATTGGACCGGTTACGTCACTCCAGCCTTGTCCCCAGACGCCAAACCAGACACCCAGGGCGACGATCAGGTAGATACCCACGACCGCCAGCCCGACCATCCCGAAACGATCACGTGACAGCTTGTAAACAGCCTTGGACCAAAGGGAACCTCGACTGCGTCGTTCGGTAGTTGCGGCGATTTCGACGGCGCCACTCATTTCAGCGACACCCGAGGATCGACCATCTTGTAAAGAATATCGGTCAATAACAACGTGAGTACGAACAATACTGCGGTGAGACCCACCACAGCCTTTAACACCGGCTGATCACCGGTGGTGATCGCATCATAGGTTACCTTGCCGACACCGGGGATGCCAAAATAACTCTCAATTAGCAGGCTACCGCTGATAATGACTAATGGGATGGAAAACATAATGCGCGTGATGATCGGAATCAGGCTGTTTTTGAGTATGTTCTTGTAAAGTAATTTCCACGGTCGTGTGCCAAATGCCCGGGCCGTACGCACGTGATCACGCGTCATTTCCTCGACGATCACAGCGCGATAAAACCGGGTGTTGTAGCCCAGCGCCACGAATACCGTTGCCATTGTAGGCACCGTGATATAGCGCAGATAGTCGGTCAGGGAATAGACGTCCCAGCCACGGACGGGAAACATGTTTAGCCCGTAACTGGACGAGAATATGAGCTGAAAACCAACGATGGCGATAAGAAAACTGACGCTCATGCCAACAACCGCCCCGCCCATAATAAACTTGTCGATCCAGCCGCCACGGTGGTACGCCGCAATCAACGCCAGGAGGACGCCGAGCAGATTCCCTAACACAAAACCGGGCGTCGTCAATGCGAGAGACACTGGAATCGTTCTGCCCAGGAGCCCGATGACGCGTTCGCCGGTCGAATCAGAATGACCAAAATCCAGCGTGGACAACTCACGCAAGTAGTCGCTGTAACGGCTCAAGAATGGCCGATCGTATCCGAGCTGGTGGCGAACTTCTTCTATCTGCTGAGCGGTGGGGTTCTTGCCAAGCAATTCATAGGTCTTGTCCGGCCCAAAATAGACCATCAGCACAAAGCTGATAAACGTTACGCCAAGTACCAGCGGGATACCGCTGATCAGCTTTCGAATAGCAAACTGAAGCAGGTCCACTAAGGCTGTGCCTTACTCTTCGCGCAAATCTACGTAGCGCAACCAGAAGCCACCAACAATATTTCTGTCCGGATAGCCGATGACGTTCTCGTGCCACATGAGCAGATTAGTTCGTGAAAGCCCCATGATGGCGACGCAACTGTCAACCAGTATCTCGTTCATGCGCCGGTAAATCGCCGTGCGCTCAGGTCCTTCCTGCATGACTGCCGACTGTTCGTAAAGCCGGTCGTACTCCGGATCTGCAAAATTCGCATCGTTGGAGCCGGGTGATCCATTGGGACCATAGAACAGCTGCAGCACGTTTTCGGCGTCCGGATAATCCAGATTCCAGCCCTTGGAAACAAACGGTAACTTGCTTTGTTTCCACGCCTTGCTGATATCGCCAAACGTAGCAAACTGTTCGAGTACTATTTTTTCGGACGGATAACCAATCTCAGTAAGAAAACCACGAAACTGCTCGAATAGTTGCCGTTGTTTTACCGAAGCGGCCACACCATATACCAGTTCAGGCAGATTATCGGCATTCCAGCCATGGTCGGCCAGAAGTTGCTTTGCGCCTTCCACGTCGCGGGTAACGCTGTCACGCGACATGCCGGAATCCATTTCCGGCACCGCAGGCGGGATAATTCCGGGATATATCTTGGCAATGCCGTTATAGAATCGTTCGCTACGCTGCTCCCAGTCGAAAGCCTTGATTACAGCACAACGCAATGCCGTGTTGCGCTCAGCCTGTGCCGGATCGGGATGATATCCGAACTCGTCGAAATCCATATTGAAAGTGTTGAATATGACACCCGGTTCGACAAAATCGACCATGTTGTAGCGATTCTCAAGTTCTTTTTTTAGCGTCGGCGGTGTTTTGGAAGACAATACGGTGTCGAATTGCTCAGTAGGGATTTTTGCGAACTGTATCTCGCTGCCCTTTGAGAAAGAATTCCAGCGTGCTGCATCCTCGGTGACAAAATTAACATCCACGCGGTCCACGAAAGGTGGCGTACGCCCTTCTATAGCCTCCAAGCCCAAACCCGCATGCAATGCCGGATCAAAACCCAACGCGGCCAAATCAACCGACTCGGCGCGAAAACGCGGATTCCTGATCAACGTGGCGCGAGCGGTGTCAAAGCGTTCCATCTTGAAAGGACCAGACCCCACCGGGTGTATGGAAAACTCACGCCCATAATGTTCGACCGCCTCGCGCGGCACCAGGGCCGAAAAACCCATCGTCAACGTGTGCACGAGCTGAGGATACGGCTTGGACAGCGTGATCTGTATGGTGTGTGCGTCGAGTGCCCGCAGCCCGCTGATCTCGCTGTCGTAGTCGCTGCCGGCTTCCTTCCACTCGTCCAAACCGACGATGCGTCCCTGCCACACCCAGGCGGCCTGCGACAGGGTTGTTGCATCAAAATGCCGTTTCAGCGAATAAACAAAATCGGACGCGACTACTTCACGGCCTATGCCATCGGGAAAACTAGGGTCATCGATAAAATGCACGCCCGGTTTTAATGAGATCACATAGCTCAGACCATCGTCAGAAATTTTTGGAAATCCCGTGGCGAGATTGGTCGTCAATTCGTAGGGCCGCGCGAGATATTTGTAAGCATACAGCGTGTCGTAAACGTTAAGCACAACAAAGTTGGAGTAGACCGTCGCCGCCTGTGTGGGATCAACGCTGACCGGCGCCTGATCCATCGAATGCCGGTAGACCTTTTGATTGGATGCGGCAGGATCACGACTGCCTCCCCCATCGCCACAGCCTGCCATCGCGATACAAATGAGCGCGAGTGCGCCCAGAATTTTCAATGTTGATGTCATTTTTCCCGCCTTTCTGTGCAATCCGGCACCGCATTGCACCGGACTCTAACACGCGTATTTTGCCTACTGGCTGCGTCGATAGAGAATCATGGTTGTATCGTCTGGTTTGCTGGGCGCATTGTCCTCAGGTTTGATCATACGTTGTTGCACCGCAGTCATCACGCGTTCCGCCGCCACTTCCAATGATCCGACACGGACAAAATCAATCAGTTCGTCCAGATGAAGATTATCGAGCACGCCATCGGTTACCAGAACCACAGTATCGCGCCGGGCCAACCGCAGGCGATGCCCGATCTCGATGCGCATATCGTCAGCTCCAATGACGTTGGAAACAAGATGACGGTCTTCGTGATGCATTGCCTCTCCCTCATCCATTACACCAGCTTCTATGGCATAGCCAATGGGCGAATGGGCAACGGTTTGCATGCGCACACGTCTACGTTGACCCAAAACCAGTACTGCAGAATCGCCAATATGGATGGGGCGCACGTAATAGTCATCGATTTCGACTACAGCAAGTGTTGTTGCTGCGCCGTTACCGCTGTCGCGTACTGATTCATTCGCACGCTCTATTGCGTTGACTATGGCCGCCCGCGAATGCGGCTCACCTTTTTTTGCCTGTTCGTAAATCCGGCTCAGTGCCTTTACCGCCTCCGCCGAAGCAGTGTGCGCCATCCGCGAACCCCCAACGCCATCGGCGACTGCCAATATCGCCGTCTTACTGTTGAGTGGCACAATCACCGCGGCATCTTCATTTGGACTATCCTTGTCGGGCGACCGGAAGGAACAAATTACCGCTTCGCCACCGGCGACGCTCACGTGCACGGGTTCACTCTCCACACATTCAGCAACGATAAGCGGTTGATTGAGCGTATTTGGCATGCGCGCGTCAGCTCTCCAGATGACCCGCACACCAGGGACACCATCCCCAGAATTCCGGCAGAACACCATTCCCGCAACGATCACAGGGTGAGCCGTCAGCCAGCTTCCAGCGTTTCCTGACCTTGGTACGACACCAGGGGCAATAACGCATATGAGGCATTAGTTGCTTGCGTGCGCACCGCGGGTTGGCACAGCGTGCGCTATAACGCTTGTCGGCGTACTCTCTTTCAGTTGCGTCTTCAAATTTCGGCCCGTAGCACCACGGACAATAGTGCCAGTCCAGTTTGCTGCCACGCTGACAACGCGGACACTCAGCCGGAAACGTCGTTTGACCGTCCAGGAATCGGCCGGCCGAGCCACACCAGGGACAAGCCTGCATCGACTCAGCAACTGGGCCGTGACACTTGCGACAGTTGAAACGTGTCTCGAGTTGTTTTCCATAGCGTCGTCTGAATTGCCGCCATCGCACCTCATGCCATGACGGACCGTTGGTCTCACGCGTACGGCGCCGACGCGACTTTCGCAGCCATGCCTGTGTGCGCGGCAAGATCCGCTCAAATTCAGCCAACATCGTGGCGGCGTTGGCGAACCGCCGTGACGGGGTGACATCGACGGATTTCCTGACAAAAGCAACAAATTCGGCCGGCACTCGCTGACGCAGTTTGTCGTAGCCGGGTCCCGGCCATGTGAATGGCCACTCGGGTAGCTTGCCGGCGAGCATCCGGTAAATTATCAATCCCAACGAGAACACATCGGAGCGATAACCAGGACGGCCCATTGCCTGCTCCGGCGCCAGATAACCCAAGGTACCCGAACCCGACGCCTTTACGGTGCGCAATGCAATTTTTGCAATACCAAAGTCTGCCAACCGCAGCTCGTTATCCGGAAAGAGAATAAAATTCTCTGGCTTGATATCGCAGTGAATTACCCGCAACCCGTGCGCATGCGCTACCGCTTCCAGCATCTGTGCGCATAGATCCAGAATTTTGTCCGTAGCAAGCCGGTAGCCTATGCGGTCCGCCAGCGTGCCAACGCCCAGCGGGCTGACGATAACAAAGTGACCATCAATAATCCCCGCATCCTTGATCGGCAAGATATGCGGATGATCCAGCTTGGCCGCCACCCTGCCTTCTTTTCTGAATTCCTCCGGGAATTTCTCGCCCAGCTGTGGTTTGTGCGGAATCTTAAGCGCTACGCGAACTCCCAGAATCGTGTCGTAGGCTTCGTAGACGGATGCGAAATTTGTGACGGCCAGCCGTTTCTCAATCCGGTATTTACCTAATTTTTGTCTGCGTTTTAGCAAGCCGGTTCCCATCGGCAGAAGTTTACGTGACTCTGCGGCTGGCTGCCCGTGAAACTGTATGCGACGATTGCGAACCAGTGATCCGGATACTGACTTTCAGCACGCTCTACCCCAATGCCGCCAGGCCGGGTCACGGCCCGTTCGTCGAGCATCGTCTGCGCCAGCTGCTTGGCACCGGTGAGGTGGCCTCGACCGTGGTCGCACCCGTACCCTGGTTTCCATCCAGGAATCCTCTATTCGGCGAATATGCAGGCTTTGCCGCCGCACCACACGAGGAGACCCGGCACGGTATCCACGTACTGCATCCGCGTTATCCCGTGATACCCAAAATCGGCATGAATCTGGCTCCGGCGCTGCTGGAGCGATTTTCACGACGGGCGGTGGCCGAAGTACTCAATAACGATCCGGCCATCCGGTTGCTTGATGCGCATTACTTCTATCCGGATGGTGTAGCTGCGGCAATGCTCGGTGAGCGGATGGGTCTGCCGGTATTCATCACTGCACGCGGTACCGATATCAATCTGATACCCGAATACGCCCGACCCAGACGACGCATACTCTGGGCCGCCGAACGTGCCGCCGGAATCATTACGGTTTGCTCAGCTCTCAAGGACACGCTAGTCGAGATGGGCGTCGACGGCAGCAAGATCACAGTGTTGCGTAACGGTGTTGATTTCGATCTGTTCAGTCCAGTGCCGGAAACACAGGCACGTGCGCAGACAGGTATGGAGGCGAATACGCTGCTGTCAGTCGGATTACTGATTGAACGCAAGGGTCATCACCTGATCATCGAGGCCCTGTCAGAACTGCCCGGTGTGCGGCTCGTAATCGTCGGTGACGGCCCGCAGCGTGGTGCACTTGAAGCGCTGGCATCCCGTCTCGAGGTTGCTGAGCGGGTTCATTTTGCCGGCAGAATTCCACAGGACCAGCTACCAGCCTATTATTCGGCCGCCAATGCGCTGATCCTCGCGTCCAGTCGCGAGGGCATGGCTAATGTATTACTAGAATCGCTGGCCTGCGGTACACCCGTTGTTGCTACTCCACTGTGGGGCACACCAGAGGTCGTTGCAGATCCGGCGGCAGGCGTTCTAATGCAGGACCGTTCAGCGGCATCCATAGTGTCCGGGGTCAGGCAGTTATTTGATAATTATCCGCTGCCCGCCGATACATTGAGTTATTCAAAACGCTTTAGCTGGGATGATACGAGTCGCGGGCAAATAAAACTTTTTGATCGAGTCAAAAGCCCAATCGCCTAGTGTGTTCTGTTCAATCCGATAAAAGTACCGCCGTGTGCATCGCACATCAGACGCATGAGCGTAGCAAAACGTTCACCAGTAACATGCAGACGCGGATCCTGCTCCAGCATCACAGGAAAACCGACCGCATGAATTCGCACGAGCCGGTTACCGTCCGATCCGAACCGGTTAACCTTGTCAACCGCGTCCAGTACCGGTTGGATAGAACCACCAGTAAACTCGTCACCAAAAACGTAGATACTGATTTTCTTGTCCTCTGAATAGAAAGACGAAATCGCGCGGGTGATGCCTTCTACCGGGCTGGAATTACTGAACGGCGTCCACGTACGCAAGGTATTGACTATCGCTTTGCGTCGTGCGCGCGAATCCGGAATCCATTGTCCGCGATAACGCGGAAACATGTACTGCCCGTTGTCATTCATTACCTGAATACCCTTGACGTCAGGATAAACTGCCAGTGTCTCGGTTACCTTGCTCAATACTAGTGGCCACGCGAACTGCACCATGCTGCCCGATGTATCGATGACAAAAATTATGTACTCGCTGTCAGCCGGGATGCCACCGATGATGCTGGTCGGAGCCGCGTCATAAACCATCATTTCATCAATGTCACGGGTTAATTCCGTACGTGCGAACTCCAGACGCTTCTCCAAAATATTGGTGACGGTCGAGTCCTTGTCAGATACATTGAATTCCCCGCGCATCATCTCGAGTCTGTTGGTCAATTTGGCGAGCTGCCCCTCTCGGCGTGAAATCTGATCTCGTCGATCCTCTCGCTCGGTCTGCACGACCTGCAGCTGGCTGCGTAAGGCTACGACGCGCTCACCTAATTCAATGACCTGCGTTCGCAACGCATCGGTACTCTGTTGCAGCACGATCGGCTGGGTCACCTTGGTTATTACCAGCAAAAGCAAGATCGCACCAAATCCACAAGCGATGGCGTCCAAAAAGGACAGACCAAAAGGCTGCATTTCGCGACGCTTAACCATTAGTTAACCGTACTCACGGCCAGTCCCGGGATGGACTCATCAGCGAACCACCGGTCGCCATCGCCAGGCGCCAGAACTGACTGGAGGCCGCCGGATCACCTTCAATCGGAAAAAGAATAGTGTTCACCGGTATACCCGATGGCAACACTTGCAGCGAGCGCTGGAACAGGCGTATTCGATTGCGCGATGAAATCGTGCGGCGTTTTGGTGGTGCGTCCCCAACCGTGGGCAGGCCATCCGTGATCAAAACAACATTGTCGGGCATCGGGTCTAACTGGCCTACGACATTAAACGCCTGATACAGACTGGTCCCCTTGCCCGGGTCGACAAGTCTCAGCGCAGCCGCTGCCCGGCCCACTGCTTTCTGGTCGTCTGATGCAAACCACTCATTCTCGGTCCCCGAGATAAGGGGACGCGCCGTTTCGTTAAATATGAAAACCTGAAATTCAGTAGTTTCAGGCAATCGGGTCAAAATCCATTCGACAGTCCGTAATGAACGCACCCATTTGTCGGCTTGGAGTTTTCTTTCCAGCGGCATATTACGCGTACGAATAATATTGACCAGGGTCGTGTCGAGCATGCTTGCGGATGCATCCAGAATGATGAGTAAGCGGCGTCCACCAAGTTTCAACCCTGTGAGGTACTGACGATCACCCTCACCGACAAAACTGAGACCGTCGGCAGTTGTGAGACGACGCTCCTCAACTTCACCTTCAAGACGCTTGGTCTGCTCCTCCAGTGCCTGAACATCTGCCATGAGCTTACTCAGGTGTTCTCGTTGCGCCATGGTCATTTCGTTCCGATTGGCAAGCTCGTCTCGCGCCCTGGCTAACTCTTCGGTCGCCTGCGCAGTACGGGCTTTGAGCTGGACCAGGGCGTTGTCAGATTTTTCGATTTCGGTGCTGGCATTGCTTATAGCGATCTCTGTCGACGTGATTTCTCGGGTTAGAGAGTCCACCTCGATTAGTAACTCTTTATTGATTTCGTCGGCGCGCTCTACTGTTGAGTGATGGATCAGCATGAACACCAGAACTGTCGCGCCGAAACCACATGACATGATGTCCAAAAATGACAGACTAAATACGGTGAATCGTCGCTGTTTACGCGCCATTGCTCTTCGACACAGTAATGAGCTGCGCTACCTGCTCTGATCCACCCAAACGCAAAACATCACCGTAATGCGCCCGGGCCTCACCCTCAATCCGCCGGTCATTGAGGAAAGTTCCATAGCGACTGTGGTCCTCAATGATCACTGCACCATCACGCTGAGCAATCTGACAATGATCCCGCGAGATACCGGATAAATCACCCGTCAGAACGATCGAGTGCTCGCGCTCATGCGGGTGAGAACCGAGATGCAAGGGATCGCTGCCGATGACCCATCCCCTGCCCCGATAAAGCACATGGGTCGGCAAATCGGTCCTCGCAGGTCGTTCGTCCTGTGGTGGTGACAGTGGCTGTGCCGCACGATGCCAGCTTACGCTCGTTACAAACGCCACAGATTCACCACTCGACAGTATCTCGTCCTGGTGTCGCAACGCCCCTAGCGCCGCCGCACCGGACGCAAGCTCGACCACATCACACTGAGGCAAGTTGTCAGCCAGCGCCTCGTGCAGACCTGGGAAAGCATGCAGCCGGTCGGTAGCCAATAGCGTCAGAGCCTCACCCGGTCGGCTCGATGCAGCGATGTGGCGGGTAATCTTCCGATACAACGGTTGTGCAGCAACCGCCAGGGTTTCCGAGCTCACAACCAAAGGCAATTCGCCACTTCCACTTTGCAAACTCAACTCTGCCCGCCCGGCGTGACTGATTTCACTGACCCAGTCTGGTAGCTGATCGTATAGTTGTTGCTCAGACTGCGCCGAGTGCATCGGATCAAAACGCGTATTACGAACAAATGCGTCAGCAATGACATTAGCCCAGACATCGTAAAAATCCGCCAGACCTGCGTCTTCGATGCTCGACACCCGTGTACGTCGCAGCCGCTTTCCCTGGCCCAGTTCCGTCAACACCGCACGGCGCGACATCAGATCAAGGTGCATCATCTGTCGCCCTGGCGCCGGACGTTCAGCAGAGACCACGGCAACATCAACCAAGCCGGCAACCGGAATTCCGCATTCACGTGCGATGCCCAGTAATAGACTGAGTTGCTCGCGTGTGTAACTGCCGGGCATTGCCAGTATCACTTGACCAAACTTGTCTTCGAGCCCTGACCAAACGCTTTTTAGATGGTGATAGGCCAGATCGGCGAATGTTGCGGCTCCCACGGCACCAGCTGGCAACGCCTCAAGACTCAGATCGCCCCAAAAGTCACTAAACACGCGGCCGGGTTGTAAGCGTGCCTGCGCACGTGCTTCAACGCCGACGATCACCGATCCATCGACCAGTGCACAGCCCGGGCTGTCGCTTAATTCCCCACTTTCGTCGCGCGCCCGCAGACCAGCATCGTTGACTTCTAATACGAGCGTTTTCATCTATCGAACCTGTAAGTGTTGCACCAGGCGCTCGTCACAATAATCTTGTGCCTCCAGAACTAACCGCTCCTGACGCAATTGGAGCTGATGCAAGAGAAACATCAAAACAATGCTCAATAACAAGGCGACGAATGTTGAATTGAAGGCAACACCCAGACTCTCAGTGACCCCTGATATGTCTCCTTCCACGGCCTGATGCGCCTGACTGAGCGCTTCACCGATACCTCGCACCGTGCCTATAAAACCAATTGACGGAATTGCCCATGCGATGTAGCGAACCATGGATAACTCGGAATCCAGCCGCTCGGACGCCGATTCACATACTGTGCGTACCGACGTTGACACGTCCTGGATGTTGCGTGTCGATCGAAAACGATGCAGCGCGGTCAGTAGTGCTTTTGGCAGCAGGTAGTCTCGTTCCTGCTCGGACAATGCCTGCACGGGTCGGGAAAACTGACGAGTGTCTTCCGGCAGTATGCTCATTCCAACGTTCACCGGTATCAAATCTCGCAGCAACATCTTGCGCTCGTTCACGCCTTCCACCGCTTTGTAGCCCATGATCGCCATGGCCCAAAACATCAGGATAAAACAGGTTTCCTGTTCAAAATCGCGAATAAGCACGTAAATTGATCGCTCTGGTACGTAATCCCTGTCTATGGCCAGTTGTGCTCGCTGCTCGGCAAGAACTTCTGCCGCACGTGGTCTGACGACAGAAACATACATTCCATGTATGACGATGACGGAAATAACGAGGGCGAAAACCTGAAACAGGAATTCGAACGGGATATTGTGGCGTCTAATGCCTTCGAGTGCTGCCATCTCAGATGTCCGTCGGGAAGGCGACCGCGGTGTCGGCTTCCACATCCTCACTTGGCACAAAACTACCCGGACGGGCCTCAGGCTCCTCAGCCTCTGTTGCGGTGTCTTCCTGGGCGGTTGCCAACAGACCGATCGTAAGCATGCCGGTCAAAATCAAAAAAGCGATAGATCGCATCGTTTACTCCTCGTTACCGGAACCCCGGCTGCTAGTGTTAGGACTCCAATTCTCGCAAGTCATTCAACTCATCGTGCGTAACGTGCGACGCGAAAACCCAGATCCGGCCGCCCCTGAGCACCATGATCGCGAAAAGCGCTGCGTAGTTCTCCAATCGTACCCTTCATCCAGCTGGCGCCGCGAATGACGTGCTGATCGCCAAATTCCGGGCCCAGTGGATCGACCAGGGACAGGAAAGGATCCACCGCCGCGATTTCGTAGTAATCGTGCGTCCACTCCGTAACATTGCCGGCCAGTTCACTCAAACCCAGCGGGTTGGCCGGAAAACTGCCCACCGGCGCGGTGACCGAATGCGCATCGTCGTAATTGTCCAGTCTTTGCGCCACCAGGCTTCCGGCCGCATGGTCAGCGAAGTTACCGGCACCGGCCGGTGGTGGCACCGCCGATCCCCAAATGAACTTGCGTGGCTGGGCACTCGCAGCAAAACGTGCGACCCAGGCCCATTCGGCTTCCGACGGCAAACGATAGCCTGTGTTCATCGGTCGTACTGCTACCAGGCGGCCTTCCCTGTCAACATAGGCATTGGCCAGACCGTCACGATCGCTGAGCCAATTACAGAATCGTGCTGCCTGTTGCCAGCTTACCCGTACTACTGGCTGATCGTCTCCGTCCAGACTAACGCCGCCCACAAAACCTGAGCTGTGCGTGGCCAGAAACTCGCGAAACGCAGCATTCGATACTTCCGTCTCTCCGATATAGAACTCACGAGTCAACTCAACATCGCGCCGTACCTCATTGCTGCGCCTGCCCTGTTCCCGCCGCACTGAGCCCATCCGCAGCGTGCCACCACGAATTAGCCGCAACGATCCCGCGGCTGACGGAATTGACGTTGGCAGCTCTGCTAATGCAGCCTCAGCAACAGTCTTGAGCACGACCGTTATGCGCTGTTCAAGACCACGTCTTGGGGTAACCGTTTCCACGTGCGACGCGTATCCGGCCTTACGAATTTCGATCGTGTGCGGCCGGACGTTGAGCGATAACACTTGGTCTGCGGCCCCACGCAAACGACCGTCTACGATCAGTTCTGCATCCGCCGGGCTTGTCACAATACGCAACGAACCGACTATCGGCGTCAGACTTACTGACAGCGGTGCGCGCTGATCGGGCGTGAGCTCGACAGTGCGGTTTGCCGATTCATAGCCGGGCTTTGTAAAGCTGACGCGATGTTTCTTGCCCGGCCTGATACTAAGTTCCAGTGGACTACGGCCACGAAACTGGCCATCAACCGTGACACTGACGTCTGCGGGACTGGTCTTAACGATCAGCTTCCCGTCGGCTTCGACCAGTGTTTGCTCCGGCACAGTCAGCGGCACACCCGCGCTGATGCTGATCAACTGCAAGTTCTGCTTGTAACCAGCCAGCGAAATCTTCAGCTCACGGTCGCCGGCCTCGACCTCCGCAGAAAGCGGCGTCTCGCCAACGCTTTCGCCATCGATGGCCACGATCGCACCCGGTGGTTTGCTACTAAAGCTGACCGGCGCCCAATTCGGTTGCAGCGATACAGCAATCGACTGCTGTACATGTAAACCCTCGACTTCAATCTCTTGTTCATGCGACAAGTGTTTCTTTGCCCGCACTACCAGACGATGCAGGCCCGCGGGAACTGCAAAATCCGTAAGCGGCGTAACCCCGACCTGTGTACCATCTATCAGCACTTCTGCCCCCGGCAAATCAGTTGCCGAAACGGATATCAGACCGGGAAGTTTCTCCATCTGCAGGACGAACTGCTGATTGCTTGAGCCGCCAACTTTGATTTCAGAATCCAACGGTAGATAGCCCATCAAGTCCGCCCTGACCTGATAGGTGCCGGGTCGCAAGAGATAGCGGCCACCAACCCGGGGTGTAAGCAATGCGCCCGATAATGCGATACGTGGAGGTTCGGGTTCTATGATCAAGTTGACCGAACGGGCCGTGAACATGAACCACGTGGCTGCAGCGAGTAGCGCAAATATTGCAATGACCGCGACCTGGAGGATTCTGGTTCCTCGATGAACCGAGATCACGTTGCCCCGCTTCGGCTGAAAGGCTATGGGTTCAATGATCTCGTGGGCCGCGTCGCCGTCGGCGTCCGCCGGAGGCGGTGTCGCCTTGGCCACGCGTGAACGCGCATGCACAAACATCTGCTCGCCGCGCTGGCGGTAAATCACATGACCATCGCCAAAGGTGATGATGTCACCATCGCTCAACCAGCAGGCCGAGGTCTTCAATGTGCCGTTTACCCGCACCGGTTCGGTCCCCGGATGCAAATAGGGCGTATCAGCCTCCAGCCCGACCTGGGCAAGCGATTTGCCGTTGACACCGATCATGCGCACATCGGCTTCATCGCCGCCTATTTCCAGTGGGAAATCTCCCGGAAGAAATATGCGTTCGCCGTGATCGTCGTGAACATGGATGGACTTGGTCAAATCTGCTCCTCGCAACGAATCATCATGGGTGTAGGCTCTTTGCCGGCCTCAACGATCAACTTGGCGCGGACATCGCGATAACCCGCACGCGTGCCAACCACGGTGTATTGCCCTGGCATCAATTCAATCTCACGCGTATCGAACAAACCGAGACGCCCGACACGATACACCTGAATCTCCGTGAGATTGTCCGATTCAAACCGTACTTTGACTGGCAATCTGGACAAACTCAGGGCTTCACCCAGCCTGACTGCAAGCGATCGTAGTTCCGGTGCGTGCGCCTCGACGCTGTCGATTTGTTGCAGCAGCGTCTCAGCACGACGCCGCACATCGTCCTTTGAAAATTCCGGCGCCGCCAGCAAGGCTTCGGTGCGAGTAGTCAGTGACGCCAGACGCCGGGCGCGATCGCGACCCTGTTGTGCCAATACCAGCGCCGAATCGATTTCCAGCAGTTCACTATACAGTCCTATCGCTGTTTCCCAGTCCTGTACTGTCTCTGCCTCGTTTGCCCGTGCCAACAGACTGGTAATCATCACGTCGCGTTCGGCCAGCTCGAGCTGGGTTTGTGCATCACGCACTTCCGGCGCGGCCGGACGTAAGCCGCTGGCGCGCTGGAGCGCCTTGCGGGCTGCAGGATAGTTTTTCGACGCAAGTGCCGCATACACCTGCGACATGGTTGCTTGAAACCCCCTTGCTGCCAGGGTGGACTTCAAGCGGTGTGTTTCCCGCTCGACGTCTGTATTGCCAGGATCGATTCTATATGCATCGTTCATTGCCGCCAGTGCACCGTCCAGGTCACCGGCGCTTTCACGTTCGCGCGCCTGGCGGGTTAATGCAGTAACCCGATCGAGAGAGCCTGTGCGTAACAGCGCATCGCGTACCTCGTCGTCGTTCGGCTCAATCGCCAACACGATACGAAAGTGCTCCCCCGCTTTTTCTCCGTTACCGCTGTTAAAGGCCTGCCAACCAGCCGCGCGATGGTCCGCCGCAATTCCCGCTGATTGTTCCAGCAGCGCACCGAAGAGCTGGTCGCTTTCTTCTAATAGTCGTATCGCGGCCAAATGATCCAGTTTGCTTATTAGCTGCTCGCCTTCCTGCAACAACTCCAATGCACGCTGCGCGCGTAGCTGTGCCCAACTTGAGACATTCATAGCCTCCAGCAACAACCATTTTTCATATACCGCTGCGCGTTCCTGGTTGGCCACTGCCGCCTGGTTGTCCAGTCGCGCTTGCGCCTCTGCAACTGTATCTGTAGCGGTCGCGATATCGGCTGTGGACTGCGCCAAGAAGCGTGGCAGGAAGAGAAGTGTTGAGCCGACGGCAAGTAGTACCAGCACCGCCCCGGCCACCCACCACCCGGCCGACGTGCGCTTTTGCGTCTCAACCTGTTGTTCGGTCGGGGCGCTCACCCGTCGCGCGACTGGCGCGATGCGCTCGAATTGTTCGGTTTTATCAGATGTCATATCGTCATTTAACAACGCGTCGATTCTGCTGACCACACCCTGCAATTCCTCTGAACCGTCGCGTAGCCCGACAATCAGTTCTGCCAGTGCCGGTGGCACTCTCGCGCTCTGCCCCAACTCCGGCAGACCCGTTGCCAGCTCGCACAGTACTGCGCCGAGGGCGCGAATGTCGTCGGCCACGGTGCGTCCGGGCCCGCCACTAAAATCGATCAAACGCACACTACCGTCGGCGGCGACGAGCATGTTCTCCGGTTTTAGATCGCCATGCACCACACCGCGGCTGTGAGCATAGGCCACCGCATCCACTACCGGCCGAAATATCGGCAACCACTGGCGGTGGTCGGCCCCCATGTACTGACTCAGCTCGGGGCCATCAATCAGATCCATCACGATAAAAGGCACGCCGTCGTGTGTCGCCAACCGATGGGCCCCAACTATGGCCGGGTGGGAGAGGCGTTGTAAATTCTTGAATTCTGTGGTCAGCGTTGCAGTGGAACCTGTGCGACTGAACTTCAGTGCGACAGAGACGCCAGTCTGCTCGTCCAGCGCTCGCCATAAGTCGGCGTTACCGCCACTGCGTAGAGGTTTTTCGAGTGAGTAACGACCGGCTAGCTGTAAACCCGCTCGCAACCGTTCCATCAGCCGCCCGGCAAGTCCGGTTTATCTGCAGCTTTCACGTCCGGCAATCCCGTCTCGGTAACGTAAATCTCCCGCAACAGTTCGCGCCATTGCTCAAATTGCGAATCGACAGAGCCGCTTAGCGTAATCGTCTTGCCTTCCACTTCCAGCACCGCCGGACGCACTTCCAACTCGAAAGAATCACCAAGCTCGCGCATGGTCTCAGCGTGCACCAACAGTTTTGGGCGTAGCTTGATTCCATTATAAATCGAATAGATCCCGCCTACTGTCGCGACCAAACCACCGTACTCAGTGTAAGGGTCATCTGAATTAGCACTTACCGCGAGACCGCCAACGATGAGGGCCGCACCCGTGATCGTCCGTCGCCGAATTTCGCGTTCTAAATAACGCAACCGTACGACTTCTTCATAGTTGAAACGTCGCCAGTCGTTATAGGCAGGCCGGACTTGATTGTGAAACGAGCCGTAATGCTGATCCAGCGTATCGATGAACACATAGTCACGTTCGCGAATCTTCTCAGCGCGTAACAGCATGGGATCGTCCAGCGCGGGCAGCCGCTGCAGTGCAGTCCGACCGTTATTTTCTACCAGATAGTCGCCAAAAGCTTCAGGCGAAAGATCGGCAGCAAACTTTATTTGTGAGACCTGTCGAACTCGGCTGAGGTCTTTCGGTGACATCGCCTCTCGAAATTCGAGCAAATCGTTTGCGATTTGGTTATAGAGATCTTGAAAAGGATCCTGTCGCGATGTGGTCAGGTCTTCGCGATAATTCAGCTTGCCCGCGACATCGGCATATTTTTCGTCGTCTAACCAGACTCGGCCGGTGGAATCATAAGCTCGCGCAACGAGCGATAGCCTTTCGCCGTCCGACGTCATAAGGCGCGCCGTGACTATCAGATCGACCGTTTCCGATCCCCGTGGCACGACCCGGACCGCACCCCAGTGCCCTGTGTCTTGCAAAGTATCCCGCAAGACATATGGCATATAGCGCGCCTCCGCGTTGCGCACGCCAGCCACGAGCTGCATCTCATTTTGTTCGACGACATCTTCTGGCACGTTCGGGTCGAATACCGTAATCCCAACATCCAGCAGCAAGTCTTCCGCAACATCAGCCACAGCCGCCAGCGCGGGCGTGGCATTGATTGTGATCACCTGCTTCGAAACGCAAGCACTAAGTAGAATTACGGGTGCTAATATCAGCCACGTTTTGTTCATTAATTTGCTTCAGCCTCTCCGGTTTCCAGGCTTTCTTTGTAGTTCCTGTATTCCTGCCAAAGTGCTTCACGCAACTCCGGATCGCTTTCTGCCATCGCCGCTTCCCGCAGCTGTCTGGCCACGATATCGTCATCCTGCGGCCGACCAACAGTGTCGTCCGACAGATCCTCAAATTCTGAATCGTTTTTCGCGGTACTGGCAGGTGGCTGATAGCGCGGATTATTCCATTCCACATTCTCACGCCGCGCGCCGCCGCCGCCGTTCGGATTGCCTCTCGGATCCGTTACACCCGATCCTTCGGTAACGCCCGCAAGTTCACTATCCTCGCTACTCACGCCCGTTGCGACAGTGCTGCCCTCAACCTGCATGCGGTCGTCGAAAACAGTCAACGAGCGATCCAGTTCTGCCTCCAGGTTGGCAACCCGTTCTTCGGCGCTCTCCGAGCCATCGCCGTCGTCCTTCTGATCGGTTGTCCCCAGCATGCCCATCAGCGCTCCCGCGGCCGCCAGCAATTCCCCGGTGGCCTCCAGTGCCTCACCGGCATTGCGCATGTCGCGTTGCATTACACTCACGACCGTGGCAATGCCCTCGGCCAGCGCTTCCTCAGCCGCTGCAGCATCATTTGGATCGACGTCCTGTGGGTCAAATACATCAGACGCTGCCATGACTGCAATAGCCGAGGCAATTACGGCCTCTGCCGCAGCTTCCATCGCTGCACGGGCAGCCGCAAGCTGCACGGCTTCGGCATCGGCGTCGGTATCCCCAGTACTGGCACCTGCAGCAGTAATCAGCGCCCGGCGTGCGCGATTGAGCGCTGCACGTGCAACAGCGACCGAATCATCTGCAATTTGCAGCGAAGCGCTGGAGGCCTTGCCACCGGACTTTCCGGACGCGCTGGTCTCATCGCCATAGTTCGCAAACGGATCGAAATTTTCTTCGTCTTCGTCGTTATCGCCACCGGTCGATGCGGGCTCACTGCTTTGTGCGGCCTGACTACCACCGTCACCAGACTCCTCGGTCGGGCTTTCTTCGCTAGCACTCGGTTTCATCCATGGATCAAAAGAATCCTCGTCACCGCTACCCGCTGAGTCCGATTCGATTTCACGGGCCCGGGCGATTGTTGCCTCAGCTTCGCTCACAGCCTCGGCCGCAGCATCTACTGCGGCATTGGCGCCTTCCAGTGCTTCGGCGACGCCAACTTCAGGTTCGTCGCTGATCGTACCTTCCGCACCACCGACGTCACTTTCCGAAGCACCGGACGAACTGCTGCCTGTACGGGATTGGTCAGCAGTGGCAACCCGAACATCGGACGTTCCTTCCGCGCCGTCTGTTTGTGTGCCATCCCGTTGGCCGCTACGCGAACCGTCGCTGGAGCCCGGAACACCGCTTTGCGAACCGGTTTGACTGGGTTGGTTCGAGCCACTGTCTGAAGTATTAGGTGTGCCGGCGGGATTTGAGGAAGGACTGGACGAACCCCCTGACGTTGACGGCGTACTACCTTGTTCCCCGCCTTCCCCACCGGGTCGGCCAATTGAACCCCCGGTCGTACAAGCACTGAGTACTAACGGCAAGGCCACGGCCAGGATTACGACATTCAGGCGGGCAGATTTGTACATTGGGGTCACCACGTCGGTTTTGGGTGATTGCACGGGCAAAAAGTTAGACGACCGGATTCAATCAGGGTTCAGCATGATTGCGGCTAGGAGGCACTAGCTTACAACAATCCGGACCCCCGGAGGGCCCTGAGCAGAACCCAAAAAGCGTGGTTTACGCCTCGCATGTACCTGATTATTGGAAGATTCCGGAACTCTTGCCGCGCTGTGTGTTCCACATGACATGGCGTGGCAAAAGCCGGGCTCGTCAGGGAGACGCAAAAAACCGTCATAATTATCCGATGATCAGAATCCTTGCTGTGAAACTGGTGGCGTTTTGCGCAGTCGTGTCGAGCGGTTGCGGTACAACTGTACCAGCGATGAATATGGAATTTCCGACACCGCTCATCGAGAATCTACCAATCTCTATCGGCGTGTACTACGACGACGACCTGCGCAATTTTACGTACAACGAGACAGTGTCTGACGGCAGCAGTTGGACGATAGAGCTTGGCCAAAACAACACGCGATTATTTGACCGTCTCTTTGGCGCCATGTTCAGCAGGACGACCAGAGTTGACGATATTGAAAACGGCCCGGATGATATCCAGGCTATCATTCAACCGATTTTGGAAGAATATGCATTCCTGACACCAAACGAACTCGGTTCCCGTTTTTACGCCGTGTCAATCCGATATCGCCTGATTCTCTACGACACAGCCGGAACCGAACTGGCCGACTGGCCGATCAATGCCTATGGCCAGAGCAGGAGCGGAATATTTAATGCCGGCAGAGGCAAAACAGGCCCGCTGCAAAATGCCACGGATCTGGCGATGCGAGACGCCGCCGCGGGCGCTATAGTCTCCTTGCCCACCCAACCGGAAATTCTTGCCCTAATCAACGGTGAGCAAATCAATGCTGAAAGTAATGACAACCAATAGATTCCTTCGGGTAACGGTGCTGTGCTTTGTGGTAACAACGCTGAGCGCCTGTGTCACGGCGCGCATCGAGGAAGCACGGCACACCGCCACTGGCATAAGCAAGGGTGAGGCGGTAGTTATCCTCACGCAACGGCAAAATGTTGATTACCAGACCGAGGACGGTTTCCTGCAGTGCCTGGGTGATGAATTGAAAGGCGGTATCAATCTGCGCGGCGAAAGAGAATTTATGGACCAGCTATTTCCCTGGTTTGAACCATCGCATGCCCCAACCCATGCCGATGCGTTGCGCGTACTGCTCGCTCGCCCCGGTGTACCTGAACGGATTACCGAAACCGGTGTCCGTTACCTGGTTTGGGTCGACGGGACGACGCAAACCGTTGACGGTGGCGGCAATCTTTCTTGCACCGTAGGGGCCGGTGGCGCCGGTTGCTTTGGATTTCAGTGGTGGGAAAACGATTCTTCGTACGAAGCCGCAATCTGGGACTTAAAAAGCGTCGAGCATGTCGGCACAATCAGTGCGGACGCTGTCGGCACCTCCTATTTACCGGCTGTAATCGTTCCTATACCAATCATTGCGAGAACAAAAAACGCGGCGTGTGGCGGTCTGGCAAAACAACTGCGCGAATTTCTGGTGGCAGATCCGCTCGATTGAATTCGGCTTAGAAAATGTAACTACTCCGGCGCGCTTGCGTTCTCCGGCACACGAAAGGTCCACCGAAAAGTCATATCCGCAGTCGTCGGCCTACCGTCTGCAAACTGTGGCCGGTAACGTGCATTACGCATGGCCAGCCGCACTTCGTTTTGAACGCGCCAGTGGGCGGATGCGTCTTTGACTGAGAGGTTTGTGACGGAGCCTTCGGGCGTAACCGAAAACTCCACGTCGACATGGATTTCTGAAACGCCTCCCAGGGCCAGCGGATTAGGTAGTGGTGGGTTAAACCGCAATCGCTTGGGCCGGCCAAAAATAACGTCGCCCTTCTCCGGACTGGCGCCGTCAGCGGTCAGTAGATTCCAGGCCTGTGCGTACAAGTCTATCGCGTCACGTCGCCGCGATGTGAGCATGAACCAGTCTCCAATATCCGTGAGTGCGCGCGCACGGGAAACCACGTCAGCCTCCGGGTGCTGTTGCTGTATTTGAACCGCTCTAAAGAGCGCATCTTTGCCCTCACCCTTGAGAATATTCTGCTTGCGATAGGTGCCGGCAATATTTTGTAGCTGCGCGACTAGACGCAGGTCATTCTCGCCATAGTCCTTTTCAATCAGATCGACTGATTTCTTGTAGTGTTGACGCGCGATTCCAAACTCACCTATCAGCTCGTACCAGCTGGCAAGCTTGTTTATAGCCGGTACCAGTTCTGCCGAATCGGCACCGTATTCGTGTATGTTGACCCTAAAAGCAAAACGATTCTCCCGATTCGCTTCCTTAATACTTCCCATCTCGTAGTAATTCATGGCCAGTTGATCCGCCAGCTCTATCTGCTCCAGGTTGAGTATCCCCAGGTTGCGATGCGAAATATGGCGGGCACGTCGCAATGCCGTGATTGCCTCATCCTTGCGACTGGCTGAGGAATACAGTTCGGCCAGGACGGTGAGCGGGTCAACCAAATCGAGTGAAAACACACTGTCCTGTGATTCGATAATCCGGATCAGGCGACCCAGCGTCTGCTCTGCTGCCGGGTTGTCCGGCAGTTCAAGTTGCAATTCGATCACGGTAATCAGCGGCGGGCCAAGTCTTAAAGTCGCGCCATGCTGTTCTTCCACCAGCGTTGCGACTCTCTTGGCCAATGGCAAGGCTTCGGCAACTTTGCCACGCTGTCTAAGTTGGGCTATTGACGCTTTCAGGGTAGCCAGATCCTCGCCATTGCTCGTATTTTCGCTTTGCGGCTGCACATCATCCTTGGATGGTGCGGTATCGGCGGCAGCGCTGTCGTCTACCTCCTGTACGTACGCGAACTCAGAGAGTCCCGCAATGAGTAACGTAACCAGTAGCAATGATGAGCGCATGTCTTGCGATTCTTCCGAAAGTCTTTATTGCACCGTTTTAATGAGCTGGCCGGGTTCGAGTTCTCCGTCGGGATACAGGCCGTTTATCAGCCGCAGCTCCTGCTCAGCATACCGCCCCAGCGGCGTCATTTCCGCCAGGGTGGCAAAAGTCGTGTTTTCGTCGCTTTCCACGACGCGCAAGTTCTGACGCGCCACGCGACGCCGCTCCAGCCCCTCCAGGATACGCATGCTGTTAATCGCACCGACATAGCGCCAGTCACCAGGAATATTGATGCTGGAGCGCTGAGATGCGCCGGCGAAGATGTACGAATAGTTATTATGGACTACGACGCCATAACGAACGGGGCGTTCGCCAAACGGAGAATTCGCTTTCGGCGCGATCGCAGTGTATCCCGCAAGGCCGTCGGGCTGAATCGAACGCCCTTCGTGAAGATCAGTAAGCTTTAGCTTGCTACGCATGACTTCCTGCGGTGTCATGGCCCGATCAAGTTTGCGACGCGTAACCACAAGAACAGCATCACCTTCCGGTGAGGAAGCCTGCAAACGCATGGATTTCTCATCGACCTTCCAACCACGGGGAAAGGTCAACGCGATGCCCATCCCGCCGTGATAGACCTCGCCGGTACCGCCAAATCCCTCCACTTTGCTCTTGCCGAATGTCACGCCGTCCATGAGATTCATATACGTTGCCGGATCCGACTCGTAAGTGCCGGCCGTCTCAACGCTTTCTGCCGACGCTATGACTTCGCGCAACCGTGTGTCATTGTCGGGATGGCTCGAGAACAAGCCGTGATAGACGCGTGGCTCACGATTTTCTTCTTTAGCACGCTCGACCTCGAATGACTCCTGCGCCTTGAGTTGTCTGACGACATCAATCATTGCCTCGGGTTTGTAGCCGGCCCGCGACAAATATTCTGCGCCCAGACCATCGGCCTCCAGCTCCAGGTTTCTGCCATACCCGCTAATCAACGCCCCACCGACCAGATTGGTCAATGAGCCGACCGCCTGGCTGCCGGTCGCGACAGCGGCCACCGTAGACAGGACGCCGCCAAGCAAGCTACGGCTGTGTTTACGAGCGGCGTGACGCGCGGTTACGTGTCCGATTTCGTGGCCTAGAACCGCCGCCAGCTCGGCCTCGGTATTCATATAGGCCATGATTCCGCGAGTAATGTAAATGTAGCCCCCGGGAAGTGCAAAGGCATTTATCTCTTCACTGTCGAGCAGTGTGAAATGATAGGTCAGCTCGGGACGATGACTATTCGCCCCTAGGCGCTCACCGATGGCCTGCACATAGCTCTGCAGGTCCTTGTCCTGATAGACACTGTATTCGCGCATTACGAGTTGATGATACTGACGACCGATTGCCACCTCTTTCTCTTCGGACATGACCATGATGTCCTTTCCACCCGTAGCCGGGTTGGTGCCACAACCAGTCAGGCCGGTGAGTATGCCAATGAGCAGCGTCGTCCGGATGTAGCGATTTCCCCGATTCATGTTTGAACTCCAAGGTCTAAGCCAGCAACGGCTTTCATTTTATCCGATTGCGCCCTACTCCGGACACCAGATGCCGGCCCCAGCAGGGCGTTCCGCAGGTATTGGACCGCTGCAGATGGACGGAAGTTGCATCAACTGACGCGGCCGATGATGTGGTTTTCCATCAGTTTTGCCGCGGAGTGGTGAAGATCCGGTCAGTCGGACCCACCTCGACCAGTCGGCCCAAACGAAAATAGGCGGTGCGTTGCGACACACGCACGCCCTGCTGCACGGAGTGTGTCAAGATACAAATCGTGTAGCTACGTCGCAAATCATCGATGAGATCTTCGATCCTTGCGTGGTGTGCCGAGCACTGACTAAGGCAAGACCGCCTTGAAAATAGTGAAGAAGAGAATAGCCAACAGCGCGCCAGCCGGAATCGTGACGACCCAAGATATAAAAACCCGGCTAACGACGCGGAGATCGATCGCCTCTATGCCACGCGCGAGTCCGACACCCAATACAGCACCGACCAGTGTATGTGTGGTCGAGATCGGAATTCCGGTACCCGAGGCGATAACGATCGTGGTCGCGGCCGCCAGCTCTGCAGCAAACCCGCGGCTGGGCGTGAGCTGAGTTATCTTGTGACCGACTGTTGCGATGACATGTCGGCCATAGGTTGCCAGTCCGATAACTATGCCAGCCCCACCCAGTACAAGGACCCAGATCGGCAGAGCCGACTCTGCTCCGATAACGCCGGTGTGCGCAACACTTACAACGGCCGCGAGTGGCCCAATAGCATTAGCCACATCGTTTGATCCATGCGCGAATGCCATCGAACAAGCCGTGACGACCATCAAGACCGCAAATACGCGTTCGACTGTATAGAAATGCTGTTTCCTGTCGAGCTTCTTATCAGGCTGTATCCGCCGAATTACGAAAGCGCCTATTAGTGCAACAACAAGCGCTATTGCCATGGCAAGTATGTAGCTGCCGGTCAAGCTGATGTTCAGGCCAACGTGCTTCAATCCCTTGAGAATCGTCACGAGTGTCATCGTGAAAGCCGCGAGAAACATATACACGGGAACGTAGCGTTTCGCCTGGGCCAGCGGATCGTCATGCCTCAGAATCAGTCTCTGCACGCTGGTAAAGATCAGATATGCAATAACGCCTGCAAGCAATGGCGACCCGACCCAACTCATTACGATTTCGACAACTTTGTTCCATTGCACCGCGTCGATTCCAATGCCGACGGCAGCGAAACCGACGATCGCACCAACGATTGAATGTGTTGTTGACACTGGCCAGCCATTGCGGGATGCGATAAACAGCCACGTACCGGCAGCGAGCAACGCAGCCAGCATGCCGTATATCAACAATTCCGGTGTGTCACTCAACAGGGTCGCATCGACGATGCCCTTGCGAATCGTGGTCGTAACCGCGCCGCCAGCGAGAACTGCACCCAGAAATTCAAAAACCGCCGCCACAAGGATCGCCTGCCTGATAGTCAGCGCCTTGGAACCGACCGACGTCGCCATTGCATTGGCGACATCGTTGGCACCGATTCCCCAAGCCATGAAGATGCCGAATACCGCCGCCAGACCAATATAAATATATTGTGCTTCCATCAACTAAATTCGCGCCTGAGGCAAGGCATTTTTGTTTTGAGACGCTTAACGCTACTAATGGGACAATAAGAGCTCGAGGCGTCGACCGACCCGTTCAGCCATGTCGGCAATTTCGCCTGTTAACTCGATAACTCGGTAGAGGAATATGATCGAGACTGGATCGAGTGTTGCCTCGATCTCGAAAAGCTGTCCTCGCAATTTGGCCTGCAGGTTATCGGTATCGGTCTCGATATTATCCAACTCTTCGATCAAGGATTCGACAAGAGCTGCTTCCGCACCTCGAAACCCTGTTGTAAACAACTCGTCCAATTCGCGAACACTTTTTCTCGCCTTTTTTGCCGCATCGACGTTACGGCGCACGAAGGCCAGGAAATCTTGGGCGATCGGCGCGGGGATTTGTAACTTGCGGCCCATGACAAGCCCCGAAACGTCCTTGGTCCGGTTGGCCATTTTGTCCTGAACCAGTAGTAGTTCAAGTAGGTCCTCTCGCGGCACGGGCATGAATAGACTCTTGGGCAGGTGCAGCCGAATCTCTTTCTTCAGGTCGTCAGCCTCGTGCTCGTAGGCGTCGATCGCGTTGCGAAATTCTGCAGCTTTGTTCCAGTCACCGGCAATGACTGCTTCGAAAAACGCTACCAGTTCCTTTGTGCAGCGATAGGCAATATCGACATGCTTTTCGAGCGGTTGAACCGGCGACGAGCCAAACATATTTGCCAACAGGTTAGCCAATTCGGATCCTCTGGTTTGCCGGAAGAAGGTCAGCAGGGCCGATTTCAAGCGCGATCATATAGACTCGGACGACGAATAGAAAGCCGGTCGCCTACAGCCCAGGCCTAAAGCCAATCCGCGATCGACCGATACAGTCTGAGTAGCCCCCGCATTCGCCGGTGGCCTCGCGGAGTGATCATCATGGTCGTGACAGACGTCTTCGAGGACATCTATCAGAACTTTTGCTCGCAGGAACTGAGCCTGCCCAGCCTGCCCGACATTGCAATGCGTGTGCAGAAGGCCGCAAGAGATCCCAACTGCACCTTCGATTCGATCGGTAAAGTCATCAAAAGCGACGCGGCTTTGTCCGCACACCTCATTCGAATGGCCAACAGCCCGCTCTACATGAGCCGTGTCCCGGTCACCAATGTGCGTGCTGCCGTGCATCGTATCGGTGTGCCCGGAGCGCGAAGTTTTGCCACCACATTCGCACTACAAAACCTGTTTCACAGCTACAGCCAGGGGCTGAATCGGCTTTTTCGGGAAATCTGGGAAGACAGTTGCGAATTGTCTGCCCTCACTGCTGTACTGGCTACATTCTGTGCCGGTTTCGATCCCGACGACGCCCTGCTGGCAGGGCTGTTACAAGATGTCGGCATGGTCGTCTTGCTCGGCGCGTTGGCCGATTATGGAGAGGATTTCCCGGCACCGGACAAATTACACGACGGCCTGGAAGAGTGGGCACCACGTGTTGGGCAGATGCTGCTGGAAAGCTGGGAATTCGATCAGCGTTACATCGACGTTGTGAAAGCACGTCATGACTGGATGCGTGACCAATCGGATAAACCTGACTTGGCTGACATTGTGACCTTGGCGAGACTGCATTCATATTCGGGCAAGAAACGATCAGAGAATTGCCCGCTAATTAACGAAATACCTGCGTACAAGAAACTGCCGGTTGGACTTCTCACTGAGCAAATGAGTTTGCAGGCACTGGTCGATGCCAACGCAGAAGTCGACCAGATCCGCTCGATGCTCCGGGGTTAATCAGTCCGCGAATTCCATCGACGCCTCCACATGATGCAGCATACCGCCACAGTGCGGACATGTCGGCACCGGTCCGCCGCGCAGTTGTTGCCGTTCGCCGGTAAGTATGTATTTCGCGCGATCCTGGCTCAGCCCCAGGTTTAGCCGAGTTTCTTCCAACTCACTTTCTTCTTCGCGCGTTATATCGCCATCAGCCAGCGCGCGATCCACCACTTGCCGATAAAGATCTTCCCGCAACCGAATCTGCTCGGAGAACGCTGACGCAAGAATACCTGCCGGTAATGCAACCATACCCACACCCATCACGGTAATAGAGGCACCAAACATTTTGCCCCCAGCGGTAATCGGTGTGACATCGCCATAGCCGACCGTTGTCAGCGTGGAAAAGGCCCACCACATCGCCGCGGGAATATGCGCAAAGGCCAGCGGCTGGGCCTCATGTTCGAATAGATACATGCCACAGGCTGCGAGCGTCATGACGATCAGCATCACAACCAGTACCGCACCCAATGTGCGTGCGTTGTCGCGTAATACGACCAGCAGCAGTGTCATGGTGTGCGAATAACGTGTGAGTTTGAACATGCGCAGCAGGCGCAACGCGCGTAGGAAACGCAGATCCAGACCTCCAAAGAGTCCCCACTGGATCATGTAGAAGGGTGCAAACGCCATAAAGTCGACAACCGCCGATGGCGACCTGGCCCATGCAAAGCGACTGCGCAGAGGGCCCAATCCTTGAGCCTGTAGCCGCCTGCGCTCCGGCGCAACCCACAGCCGTGTCAGGTACTCACAAGTAAAAACAACGACAGAGAACACTTCGAATGCGAAAAAGAACTCGCGGTAGTTCTCGTAAAGAGAATCCATCGACTCCAGCATGACCGCCAATACGTTCGTGGCTATCAGCGTTACCAGCAAAACATCGAAAATGACCCGATGTCGATCGCCGGGAATAGTGAGATTGAGCAGCTCGTGTGCGCGTCGACGATATTTTTTCATATCAGATCGCCGGACGGGATCTGATCCGGCCCGGGAGAAAAGCTTTCCATCGGACCAGATGTCGGCTGGTTGCCAGAAAACTTGACGGTTCAGGTCTCGTTTGCCGAAGAACTGCGCGGCAAGACAGAAGAAATGACGTCCCCAAGGGGGCTGCCTCGGATCGGCTAAGGCCGACGCGACCAACATCACGCTGCGACAACCTGATCGACGCAGGAAAGCGCGCATTCTGCATCACTGGGTGCGTGGCCAGGCATGAAGACGGCGAGAAAGAAGACGGTCGTTTGTTTGCAGCGACTGCGGTTCCTCCGCCGGAGCCGCAAACAAATGCCGTCTTCTAAGCTCGCCAGAAAATCGCGGCCAGAGCCGTGACCAGAAGAATGGCGTCCCCAAGGGGGCTGCCTCGGATCGGCTAAGGCCGACGCGACCAACATCACGCTGCGACAACCTGATCGACGCAGGAAAGCGCGCATTCTGCATCACTGGGTGCGTGGCCAGGCATGAAGACGGCGAGAAAGAAGACGGTCGTTTGTTTGCAGCGACTGCGGTTCCTCCGCCGGAGCCGCAAACAAATGCCGTCTTCTAAGCTCGCCAGAAAATCGCGGCCAGAGCCGTGACCAGAAGAATGGCGTCCCCAAGGGGGTTCGAACCCCTGTTGCCGCCGTGAAAGGGCGGAGTCCTAGGCCACTAGACGATGGGGACGCGCGAGAAACTTTGGTGGAGCTAGACGGGATCGAACCGACGACCTCTTGCATGCCATGCAAGCGCTCTCCCAGCTGAGCTATAGCCCCACGCAGCGCGCAATCTACGCCAGCGCGCTGCGCGCTGTCAACGGAACGCTAGTCCGCCCTTTCCGCAATGAATGAGATCGCCTGATCCAGACGGGCCAGCGTACGCTGGCGGCCCAGCAGGTGCAGCGTCGTGTCGATAGGCGGCGAAATCGGGCCGCCTGAAACCGCCACCCGGACCGGCTGCGCTACTTTGCCCAACTTGAGGCCGAGCTGCTCCGCAACCCGATTGACCGCCTCGTGAATATTAGCTGTCTGCCAGGCATCCAGATCGGCCAACTCAGTGCGCACACGCCTAAGCGGCTCGGCAGCCGCAGCTTTTAGATGTTTCTTTGCAGCCTTTTCGTTGTACTCATGAATATCGCGATAAAAGAATTCGCTGGCCATGGCCATTTCTACCATCGTCTTCGAACGCTCCTGCTGCGCACGGACGACGTCGCTGAGCGACGGCTCGTCGCCGGGGTCGATACCAAGCTTTTGCAAATACGATCGTAATAGTTCTGCCAGACGTGCGGGATCGCCCCCCATGATGTAATGCTGATTCAGCCACAACAACTTTTCCGGATTGAACTTTGACGCCGCCTTATTAACGTCAGACAGATCAAACAGATTGATCATCTCATTAAGCGAAAAAATCTCCTGATCACCGCATGACCAACCCAGTCTAACCAGGTAATTCAACAAAGCCTCAGGCAGAAACCCCTCATCCCTATACTCCAGCACGCTGACTGAGCCGTGCCGCTTGGACAAACGTGCGCCGTCGGCACCCAGTATCATTGGCAAGTGCGCAAACGCCGGGACCGGTGCATTCAGTGCCTGATAAATGTTGACTTGTCGGGGCGTATTGTTCAGATGATCATCGCCACGGATGACATGTGTCACTTTCATGTCCATATCGTCGACAACCACTGACAGATTGTAGGTTGGGCTGCCATCCGAGCGTCGGATAATCAGGTCGTCCAGCTCGGCGTTATCGAACACCGTCCGGCCGTGTACCAGGTCATCAAAGACAACCTGCCCGTCCAGCGGATTGCTGAAACGAATGACGCAATTGCAATCTTCGACCCGAGCGTTTCTGCATTTTCCGTCGTAACGCGGTTTCAGACCGGCGGCCTGTTGTTGCTGCCTGAGTTCATCCAGACGCTCACGACTGCAGTTACAACGATAAGCTTTTCCATTGGCCAGTAATTCATCAATGACCGCGTTGTAACGATCGAAGCGCTCAGTCTGGTAATACGGGCCTTCATCGGCGCCAAGCCCCAGCCATGCCATCGCATCGTGGATGACCTGCACAGATGCATCGGTGGATCGCTCGCGGTCAGTGTCTTCAATGCGCAATATGAAAGTCCCGCCCATACGACGCGTATAAAGCCAACAGAACAACGCCGTACGTGCTCCACCGATATGCAAATAACCGGTCGGGCTGGGCGCAAAACGGGTTCTTACCGTCATAAACTAACTTCCACTATTAAATGGGTCCGGCTGCTGGTTGGGCCGGCCCCGAAGCTATCACAATCTGGTCAGGGTCCGGGTGTTTGACGCGGCGATGAGCCGGCACATAGAATTCTAGTCTCTGTTGCGGGCCTGGCGATGGGCGATTAGCTCAGCGGGAGAGCACTGCCTTCACACGGCAGGGGTCACTGGTTCAATCCCAGTATCGCCCACCATTTTTCAGCTCGCAGACCACTCTTTCATCAATTCATCAAAATACGTAATCGTCTGGATGAGGCCATCTTTCAGAGGCGTACGCGGCTCCCAACCCAGGGCATCCCGGGCTAAAGAGATGTCAGGGCGCCGCCGTCGCGGATCGTCACTGGGTAGCGGTTGATAAACCACTTTTGCTTTCGATCCCGTTAATTCGATTACCGTCTCGGCGAGCTCACGGATCGAAAACTCACTTGAATTACCCAAATTGACTGGGCCGGTGAAATCGTCTTCCGTGATTTCCATCAGCCGCACAAACGCGTCAATAAGATCGTCGACATAGCAAAATGAACGCGTCTGCGTGCCATCGCCAAAGATCGATAGATCCTCGTTTCTCAACGCCTGACAGATAAAATTGGATACCACGCGACCATCGTCAGGGTGCATACGGGGGCCATACGTGTTGAATATACGTCCCACCTTTATCCTGAGACGATGTTGACGATTATAGTCAAAAAACAGAGTTTCGGCGCAACGCTTACCCTCGTCATAGCAAGAACGATGACCTACGGGATTGACGTGCCCCCAATAGTCTTCAGACTGAGGGTGAACTTCCGGGTCGCCATAGACTTCGCTTGTGGAGGCCTGAAATATTTTTGCATTCAGTCTTTTTGCCAATCCCAACATGTTGATCGCGCCATGCACATTGGTTTTTGTTGTTTGCACCGGATCAAGCTGATAATGAATCGGTGACGCCGGGCACGCGAGATTATAGATTTCCTGCACCTCAACATACAACGGAAAAGTAATGTCATGACGGACTATCTCGAAATAAGGATCGTCAAGCAAATGAAGAATGTTCTTTTTGCGCCCGGTGAAAAAATTATCGACGCAGATTACTTCATGACCTTCCTTCAACAATCGCTCACAAAGAAAGGAGCCCAGAAACCCAGCCCCACCGGTCACCAGGACCCGTTTTCGAATCAAGTCATTCATCTTTTTTTCGCCTGGCCGCTTTGGGCCGATTGCGAGACGCCTAATGGGCATTCTCGTGGACAAAGCCGTTGTAGAACGTCATTAACAAGATTCGAAAGTCGAACCATAACGACCAGTTTTCAATGTAATGGAGATCGTATTCGACCCGCAGCTGCATCTTTTCTAATGTGTCGGTAGGCCCGCGCAGTCCATTGACCTGCGCCCAACCGGTGATACCGGGTTTGACCTTGTGCCGTTGCATGTAGGAATCAATCTGATCCATGAAATAGTGATTGAGCTGGATAGGATGCGGCCTCGGCCCGACCAGAGACATCTTGCCCTGAAACACGTTATATAGCTGGGGCAGCTCATCAAGGCTGGTACGCCGCAAAAATGCGCCCACACCAGTTATACGATCATCGCCGCGTACTGCCTGAATGAACGTATCACTCCGTTCTTCGTGTACGCGCATCGTACGAAATTTATAGACACGGATTGCTTTGCCATCCCAGCCATGACGCATTTGCTTGAAAATTATCGGGCCTTTTGAGTCAATTCGAATTGCAACGGCGATCGCTGCCAGCAAAGGGCTCAACACCAGGAGCATCACGACGGCGACTAGCCTGTCGACGAATTCTTTTATCAGTCGATTGATGCCGCGCATCGGAGAACTGTTCAGCGTAATGACTGGCAGTCCCATGATTTCTGTTGCCGGCTTGTTAATGAGTCTTGCCTCGGCCATGTCCGGTATCAATCTTTGCTCAACTGTACTGTGACGCAGTAAATAACGTATGTGTTCTATATCGTCGACAGTCGCTGTACGTCGTCCGCTGAGGGGCAAGCAAATCCACACTTCATCGAATATTTTTCTTTCCAGCAAAGCGGGCAACTTGTCATAGCCACCCAGCACGCTAACACCGTGCACAGCCTGGCCATGCAATGCGGCATCATTGTCAAGCGCGCACAATATGTCTATGCCGATCCAGTTCGCCGCCTCGCGAATACGTCGCATAACCTCGCTGCCCCACTCTCCGGCGCCGACGACCACAATGCGTTTATGGTTCCATCCTCGTGCCCGTGCCTCACGCACCGCAAGCGTCGCGCCCAAACGCGACAACAACAACATCCCCAGACCACCCACAGCCCAATACAACAACCAGAGCCTGGAGAATTGTTCTCCGGCATCCAGGAGAAACGCCAGCAGTATCATTAGCGCCATGACACTGAACCAACCGATGAGAAGAGTCCGCAATTGATCGAAGAGACTACGACCACGCCACGAATCGTATGCGCCCGCCTGCGAATAAATGATGTTGGTCAGTAACACACCGACCAAAACGCCGACCTGATAACTGGTGGGTACGCCTTGGTAACCAAACACGAGAAAGTAGCTAACCACCGCGGCCAATGTGACCGCAGCTAAATCAGTTACTGCGTACAGCACACGCACGGCCGTCGAGTACTCGAACAGACTCGAACCGTGGCGCTTCAGCTTGGCATCAGATATGGCATTCACTGTGCTATCGTTTTTGGCCTAAAAGTGCCGCGATTCTACCGTTATGAGCCACGGGTCTCCACCGCCCAGTGCCCCTCAGACAGATTCCATCAAGGCCAGCAATTCGGCTGTTTTGGCCTCCATCAGGGCCATATCGCCCCGACTCTCTACATTGAGCCTGACCAGGGGTTCGGTATTCGACGCCCTCAGATTGAAGCGCCATTCAGTAAACTCCAAGCTGATCCCGTCCGTCAAATCCTCCTTTAGCGCCTGGGGCAGGTAGTCCCGGCGTACACGTGCGATGGTCGCCTTCGGGTCATCCAGCTTTCGATTGATCTCGCCACTGGTCGGATACCTGGCGATGCGATCGGCCACCATTGCAGACAACGGCTGCCCCTCCTTTCCCATCAATTGCGAAATCAACAGCCAAGGAATCATGCCGCTGTCACAATAGGCGAAGTCGCGGAAGTAGTGATGAGCGCTCATTTCACCGCCATAAACCGCGTTTACTTCACGCATTTTATCCTTGATAAAGGCATGGCCGGACTTGCTCTGCACGGGTTGACCACCTAGTTTCTCTACGATATCGATCGTATTCCATACCAACCGGGGATCATGGACAACAGCGCTGCCGTGGTTTGAGGGATCGGATAAAAAGCTCGCCGCAAGCAGGCCAACTATGTAATAACCCTCAACGAACTGGCCCCTTTCGTCGAACAAGAAGCAACGATCGTAATCCCCATCCCAGGCCACGCCCAGATCGGCGCCGGCATCGACGACTGCCTCACTTGTAGCGCTGCGATTTTCCAGCAGTAACGGATTGGGAATGCCGTTCGGAAATGAGCCGTCTGCCTCATGATGTACTTTAATGAAGTCAAAGGGCAAATGCGGCTCGAGCAAATCGATTATCTTACCGGCACCGCCGTTACCCGCATTAACAACTATCCGCAGCGGCGGTAATCGGCTTCTGTCCACGTAACGCCACAAATGCTCAATGTACGACGCGTCCGTATTGAGATCATGCCGCACACCGGTGCCTGACGATGTACTGAAATTTCCAGCTTCGGCTATGGCGCGTATGTCTTTCAGACCTGTGTCGGCACTGATGGGCCGGCTTTCCTCACGAACAAACTTCAACCCGTTATAGTCTCGCGGGTTGTGACTGGCGGTAACCATGATCCCGCCATCCATGCCTTCATGAAAGGTAGCGAAATAGACTTCCTCGGTGCCACACAGGCCAATGTCGTATACATCAGCTCCCCCGTCGGTCAATCCCCGTGTTAATGCCTGGCTAAACAATTGACTTGATTCACGCACATCGCGACCGATGATGACGCGCTTTGGTGTAAGAAATTCCACAAAAGCTCGTCCAATCCGGTAGACAATGTCTTCGTTGAGCTGGTTGGGGATCTGACCACGAACGTCATACGCCATAAAACATGTCAACTCGTCGCTCATTTCTGATCCTCTCCGGCACGTCCATAGGTATCTTCGAGTCGCACGATATCGCTTTCGTCAATATGACTACCGGACTGGATTTCGATTATTTCCAGTGGTGTGGCGCCGGGATTGTGAATACGGTGCGGTGTTCCAACAGGAATGTAGGTAGATTGGTTCTCCATTAACTCGAATACCTCAGTGTCGCAGCGAATCTCTGCCTTGCCCCGCACGACCACCCAATGCTCGGCCCGCCGCTGGTGCATTTGTAACGACTGAGAACCACCGGGTTTAATTAACAAACGATTGACCTGATAACGCTCGCCACGACCGATCGCATCTGCCGAACCCCATGGTCCGAATACTTCTCGGTGCAGACGAATTTCCCTGCGGTGTTCGCCCCGCAATTGATCGACTAATTTCTTCACTTCCTGGACCTTGTCACGTGGCGCGATCAGTATTGCATCCGCGGTTTCAACGACAATGTGATCCTGCACACCCAGTGTCGTTACCAAACGATGTCCGGCATAAATATAGCAATTTTGTGTCTCGTAACAACTGACATCGCCAGTCACTACATTGCCGTATTCATCAGGCTCTTTTGCATCATACAAAGCCGACCAGTTGCCGACATCGTTCCACCCTGCATCCAAAGGTACCACTGCTGCGTCGGCGGTTTTTTCCATCACGGCATAATCAATGGAATCGCTTGGGCTGGCCTCAAAACCCTCACGATCCAGACGCAGAAAGTCCAGGTCCGTTCTTGCCCCATCATATGCCCGCCTGCATGCCGCCAACATATCGGGTTGCACACGTTGCAGCTCGGCAAGATAACGTGACGCGCAAAAAAGGAACATTCCACTGTTCCAGTAGAAATCGCCCGCAGCAAGATACTGCTTAGCAGTCTGCAGATCCGGTTTTTCTACGAACTCTGCGACCCCAAACGCATTGTTAAAACCTTCAAGTGGGGAACCTGCACGTATGTAGCCATAACCTGTCTCGGGTCGGGTTGGTTGCACGCCAAAGGTCAACAATTTCCCATCGCCGGCCACCGCCGCGGCAGTGTTAATAGTGTCGAGTAGTTTTTCCACATCGCCAATCACGTGATCGGCAGGCAATACCAACAATAGAGGATCACCTATTGAGTCAACGCCACGCACATGATCTGCAGCCGCTAGTGCAGCAATTGCGACGGCCGGTGCGGTATTGCGCGCAACAGGCTCGAGCAGAATTGCCCCTGCTTCAACATCTATCTGTCGCAACTGTTCGGCGACCATGAAGCGATGCTCGTTATTGCAGACTACCAGTGGCGCCGCCAGCTCATCCAGACCCTCCAGACGCAGGATGGTTTCCTGGAGCATCGTATGTTCGCCAACCAGCGGCAGTAGCTGCTTCGGATAAAGCTCGCGTGACAGTGGCCAAAGTCGCGTGCCGGATCCACCGGACAAAACCACGGGCAATATAGTCAGTCTGCTATTTCCCTTACTCATGCGCGCAGACCGGGCTCAGGCAGCGCGTCCAATGGACAAGTACTGAAAGCCTTGTTGACGAACAAAATTCGGATCATAAAGATTTCTGCCGTCAACAATAACCTTGCCACGCAACAATTCCTTGAGACGGGCGAAATTAGGACTGCGAAACTCAGACCACTCCGTCACGATGACAAGTGCATCCGCCTGATCCGCAGCTTCCTCGGCCGAGTCGCAAAACCGTAAATCGGCGCGATTCCCATAAATCTTTCCGGCCTGCTCCATCGCCACCGGGTCATAGGCCTGCACAACTGCGCCGTCACGCCATAATGATTCCAACAACACCCGGCTGGTCGCCTCGCGCATGTCGTCGGTATTGGCTTTGAACGCAAGACCCCATACGGCGATAGTCTTGTCTTTCAACTTGCCGTCAAAGTAATCGCTTAATTTTCGGTGCAGCACCGTCTTCTGTTGGTCGTTTACTGCCTCTACTGACTTCAGGATGCTGGCGTCATAGCCGACGTCACTGGCCGCATGTATAAGCGCTTTCACATCTTTGGGAAAACACGAGCCGCCATAACCACAACCAGGGTAAATGTAGTTGTAACCAATGCGCGGGTCCGAACCAATACCGATGCGCACGTTTTCAATATCAGCCCCAACCAGCTCGGCAAGATTTGCCAACTCATTCATAAAACTAATGCGCGTTGCCAGCATTGCGTTTGCGGCGTACTTGGTCAGTTCTGCTGAACGCACATCCATAGAAAGGAGGCGATCGTGGTTCCGCGTAAAAGGATCGTAAAGCATCCGCAACAATTCCGTCGTACGCGGGTTGTCTGTTCCAATAACTATACGGTCCGGTTTCATAAAATCGCCAATGGCGGCGCCTTCCCTGAGAAACTCCGGATTGGAAACCACATCGAAATCGATTTCCCGCCCACGCTCAGCCAAAACCTTGGTTACTTCACTGTTGACCTTGTCTGCTGTGCCTACCGGGACCGTCGACTTGTCAACAATGATGCGATATTCGCTCATGTGCTCGCCGATCGTTCGCGCAACAGCCAGCACGTGTTGCAGATCCGCTGAGCCATCCTCGTCCGGTGGCGTGCCGACGGCAATAAACTGAAACAAACCATGATCGACACCGGCGGCAGCATCTGAACTAAAACTTAAGCGGCCGGATTCGGCATTGCGATGTACAAGCTCTGCTAATCCTGGTTCGTGGATGGGCACCTGACCACCATTTAGCAGGGCAATTTTTTCGGCATCGATATCGATGCATAGAACGTTGTTACCGGTTTCCGCTAAACACGCGCCGGTAACCAGACCGACGTATCCCGTCCCGAATATGGTGATGTTCATGTGAGATCCCTTGTTATCAGAATACGCCGATGGCGTTGGCACTGGCTGCTGCCAGCCCAAGCTGGTAAACGATTTGCGAAACGTTTGTCCACAGTGCGAGGGTGCTCATTCGATCAGCGTCCAATGGTGCAACGATGGTATCGCCGGGGCGAATCTCCGCCGAATTTGCCCGCTGGAACCACCGGGAACGCTCACCACCGGCCAACACTGCGCCATTGGCCCGGACAACATAAATTCGCTTCTTGTCTGCCTTGTCCGTCAAACCACCACTGCGGCTAATATAATCGTCCCGTGCAAGACCGGGTTCGAAAATATGTGATGTAGCGTACTGCACTTCGCCTAGTACTGTGACTTCCTGATTCTGCTTGGGAATCAGCAAGCGATCTCCGTCACGCAACACTACGTCCTGTACCGCGTCGCCCCGGTTCGCAAGCACTTTATCGACGTCAATGACCATGCGACCGGTTGCGCGCGTTTCGCGCAATTGCTGCAAAAGGGACTGGCCGATACTCAATGCCTGTGTGGCATTAGCGTCGGTTTGCAGTGATTGCAGCGAGTACGCGACGATATCCGCCTCCAACCTGGCAGCAAGATTTTCTATCTGTTCTTGCTCTCTGCGCAAAAGATCGACACGCACGAATACACTACCAGCAGGAAAGGCAAGGTCTGTCAGTCCACCGGCCCGCTCCAATACGGAACTAAGTGTTTCACCGCGTTGCAAATTGTAGGTGCCTGGGAAACGAACCTCCCCTTCGATATCGACACTTTCCTGTACCTGCCACTGAGGAATTTCCTTGACGATAAGATTGTCATACGGCTGCAAGAGCAAATCTGCAGCTGGATTGCCCGCCAAAACGGCGTCCAGATCGACACTGATCAACTCCGTCTGCCGTGACGCACTCAATGTCACGTCATAACGCGTCAGCTCAGCCTCCAACGTATAGGCTGCCTCCTGCAGACCACCGCCGGCCCGAATCAGGTCACTGACCCGCATACCCCCTTCCAACGGATAGCTACCCTCACCATTGATACGCCCGCCAACAGCAACCTCCATAGATGGTTCACCGCTGCGCGATTGCAAACGCAGCTCCTCAAGTAACGGCGCCACGCGATCGGCGCGATCAGGATCGATGCTAAATACCATGACGCGATCACGCGATTGCAATGCAGGATCGTCGGAACTCCCCCGATGTGCCCATGCCTGGCTTAGATCCGCTGAAAAGACTTCCACCGTTCTCGACGGTCCGGTCTCGCGACGAATCAGGACATATCGCAGATCGGCGCGCGGTCGTAATTCGTCGCTATCGCGGATCAGTTCGGACAAGCGCATGCCTGGCGAAAACTGCCGACCGCCTGGACGGTGTACATGACCGCTTACGACCACGCCGTCACCTATCTCGGCGAGTACCGGCTCAACCCACAACACATCGCCGTCTCTGATCGCCGCGCTGGACCCGGAAGCCGTGCTCAAATCGATATCCAGCACCGCGCGACGCGCATCGGCGCCGATTCGGTCAAGACGTGCCGAATAGGGAAAAGCTGATGGCAACAGGCCGCCGGCCAGTTCGATCAACTCCCTGACGGTCTTCTCATTTCGTATCTCGTAGGTCGCGGGCCGCAAAACTTCGCCGCCAACGCTTGTAGTTTTGCCGACTGGTGGAACAAAAATCGCGTCGCCAGGCTGTAACCGGACGTCGGCCCGCGTATCGCCATCTAGCAACAGACGATAAAGATCCAGCGTCTGGATCGTCCGTCCGTTTCTTTTTAATTGTATGCGTCGTAATGAACCCTGCGCTTTGATACCGCCACTGACAAAAAGTGCATTAGTAATCGTTGATAAGCCGCTGACGGTGTACGAACCTGGCTGCTCGGCATCACCCAACACAAAGACCCGGATCGATCGCAACTCGCCAAGCGCGATGCTGGACTCGACGCCAATCATTTGCTCCTGAATTCTCGTCTGCAGCTCAACACGCATATCGGCAAACGTCAGACCTTTGACCGACACTGGTCCGATCTCGGGTATCTGCAGGTTACCCTCACGCGTAACTGCCAACTCGTAGCGCTCATTCTGGTTGCCAAATAATTGAACGATTACGGTGTCACCGGGACCGATAACGTAATCGGTCGGTACCGGAATATCGGTGGCCGGCGCAAATGTGGTCGGCACACCGGCAAAAAGCTCATAACCAAAACGGGGCAAAGCTGCAACGCCGGTTGGGTCCAACGGAAGCAGGCTCACTTCGATTTCAAACCGCCTGAAGTCGGGTTCGGCCTTGATCCGGACGGCGGCTTCCTCGGCCAACAATCCAGATAGGGGTATCGAATAGTAATCATCGATTACCAGCACACCTGATCGATTCAGCTCAAAAACTGACGAGCCCAACAAGGCGGCCAATCGTGGCGGCAAATCCTTTTTTATTTCCTCGCGCTGGCGCGCGCTGAGGTTTTGCGCGAGTTTGACCGAGACCACGATAGTGCTGTCGGCCGCGATGCGCGGCTCTTCCTCCTCCATTGAGCCGTCGTCTGCTAATGACCTCAACGAGCGATCCATCACCAGCGGTGGAAATTCCGGGCCTTTCTGTCCGGATCGACTTACGCCTTGCTCCGTCAATTGCTCTAATACTTGCTCTCGCTGTTCTGGCGACATTGCTTCAAGCATCTCCACTTGTTCCGGAGTCTGTGCATGCACGCCAAATGCCGCCAAAAACAGAATGCAACTAATCAGTATTGATCGATACATATTAAAGGTCGCTCTGCCAGGTGATGTGTGCACGAAATTCCGTTTCGTCTTTTGTCGTCATCCAATCTTCCACTCGATCGACACCTATGCCGATATCCAGCTCGCCACCGACTAACACACGAGTGTAGCCGAGCTCGAGATTCATAAGATCCAGGCTCGACGCAGCCACGGGATTTACTTCAGTACCACCACGATTCAAATCCACTATTCTGAACAAACCGCGCCATTGATCACCGCTATCTGTGTCCAGCGTTACTCCGGCACTGATCATGCGGCCATCATTGTCCATCGCATGACCGATGCTGCGGTCGCGGTAACGATAGCCGTCGAGATATATGTTGTGCCTATAAGCGAAATCATATCGAACCTGATCCTTGTAGAATTCTGCCGCCGTATCCGCGAACTCCAGATGACCACGCATTACGCCCGCGAAACGTCGATTGTAAGCCCACGTTTCTACCCCGAGCTGCCCGATCATACGCGAGGGAAGGTTGCCTGCTTCATCCTCGCCAATGACCTGCCCGTACCAGGCCACCGGCCATCTCACCGGCACACGCCAGCGCCAGTCCACCCCGGCCAGCTGGTTGCCCGGTTCGTCGGACAAGACCGTGTTTTCGCCGAGATTGTCCTGTCCCAGCAAGAGATCCGTAAAGGTGTCCAGACCGCAGGGTCGACCGGACCCGCACCATTGTGCCGTGCGTGCCAACCCGATTTCCAGGTTGACGGTGGGTCGGAAATTGAGCCTCGCGCCAAAAAACCGGGCATTTGGCACGCTACGGCCACCCTCGAGTTGGCCCCATACCAAGCTCGTGGTCCACGGACCCATCCACCGCAACCACTTTGTCTTAAATGGCTCGGAAAAGTTTCGGCGCAAGGCGATTGCCGGTATGGGCCGCGCATTGGTCGAGAGTATCAAGCTGCCTTCCCAGCCCGGACCCCACCAGCGATCCATCTGGCCAAACGACAACATGTAGTTCCCGAGTACCACACCGAAGTAGGAACCATCGGCCCGTGCGGATCGGTCGTCCTCGGGATCTGCCACGCCGGTGACTTGCAAGCGATAAGTAAAGCGCAAACCCGTCCACGCCGCATTCACACTTACTTCCGCCGATTCACGTGGTGTGCCCCGAAAGGTGCGTAAGGTCCGTGGTTCGCTCGAGAGCGATGCGCTCGCTCGCAATTTGATCTGTTCGGTCTTTGTCGCGATTTGTTCTGCTCTGCGCAACCGCAACAACGCCTGCTTCTCGCCCGGACCCAGACTCATACCAGAATTGTTCGCGATATCCTGCACAATATCGCCCCACGACAGTGGCCAGGTCGTGACGGGCGCTCTTATGAGTCCTGCATCGGCCAGCAACTGAATATCGTTTCGCAGGACGACATCGCCTGGATCAATCCATGGGCCCGCCGCCGCCGGACCGTTGTGGCCGACGACCAGAGCCGTAGACAGCGAAAGCAAAAAGCTGCTGGCACATCTTTTCATTAGGCTCTGAAAATCCCGGTCTTTCTGTGAGCAGAAATCCTGCGGGAGGCATGTTACACGCGCAAATTCGACGCAACAATGCTCAGGTGGTCTTGTAGTAGTCCTGGTACCAGGCCACGAAACGGGCTATGCCCGTCTCAATAGGGGTCGAGGGCCGGTATCCCACATCGCGTGCGAGATCATCTACATCGGCGTAGGTATCCGGCACATCCCCGGGTTGTATTGGCAACAGGTTCTTTGTCGCCTTTTGCCCCAGACAGTCCTCCAGTACTTCAATGTAGCGCAACAGCTCCACCGGCCGGTTGTTGCCGATGTTATACAGCCGATACGGCGCAAAACTGGTTCCGGGATCCGGACTAATCGCCGACCAATTCTTATCGGGCGTTGCCGCGATATCCGTCACTTGCACAACCCCATCGACAATGTCGTCAATGTATGTGAAATCGCGGCGATGCTTCCCATAATTGAATACATCGATCGGTTTACCCGCGAGTATGTTGTGGGTGAACTTGAATAACGCCATATCCGGTCGGCCCCATGGGCCATAAACGGTGAAAAAGCGCAGACCGGTAACCGGCATGTCGTACAAGCTCGAATAGCAATGCGCCATCAGTTCATTGGCCTTTTTCGACGCCGCGTACAACGACAACGGATGATCAACATTGTCGTGCACTGAAAATGGCATATGTTTGTTGGCACCGTAGACCGAGCTGGACGATGCATAAACCAGGTGCTGGACACCAGTCTGACGGCAGCCTTCCAATACGTTGGCAAAACCAGTCAGATTGCTGTCGATGTAAACCTGCGGATGATCGATTGAATAACGGACACCAGCCTGTGCCGCCAGATGGATAACCGTGTCGTATTGTTGATTAAATACTGTGGCCATCGCATCGCGGTCGGCGATGTCGGCAAGTATGAACTCAAATCCCGAGAGAGCCTCGAGCCTGGCAAGACGTGCCTGTTTGAGCGACACATCGTAATAGTCATTGAGATTGTCCAGTCCGGCAACCTGGTCACCTCGAGCGAGCAGTCGCTCGGCGACGAACATACCGATGAAACCGGCGGCGCCCGTTACCAGAACCCTCACTCAATCACCTTGCAACACGTTTGCCAAACTACAGTATATATATTACGGCCAGCAAACCGACCGTGCTCATAGTCACGGTATACGGCAGTGCCAACAACACCATGCGACTGTAGGACAAACGGATCAACGGCGCCAGCGCCGAGGTTAGCAGGAACAGGAACGCCGCTTGTCCATTCGGAGTTGCAACACTCGGAATATTGGTTCCGGTATTGATTGCAATTGCAAGTAACTCAAAACTTTCGCGTGAGATCGCCCCACTGTTAAAAGCGTCCTGCACTGACCGTATATAAACCGATGCAACAAAAACATTATCGCTGACCATTGACAAGACGCCATTGGCCACAAAAAACATAGACAATTGTGTCTTGCCTTCCAGACTAAGCACCCATTCAATTACCGGGTGGAAAAGCTGTTGGTCATTGATTACTGCGACGATCGCAAAAAATACTACCAAGAGAGCTGTAAACGGCAGGGCCTCCTCAAAGGCGTGGGCAATGCGGCTCTCTTCGATTACGCCTGTCAGTGAAGTTGCCAACACGATAACCATGAGACCGACGATACCGATTTCTGCTACGTGAAAGCCCAGAGACAGCACCAGCACCACGACAACAAAACCCTGGGCGATCAGTATTGCCCTTTCACGCAGACCTCGCTTGCTTTTTTGTTCCTCGTCGTAGGCGGTCAATACATCCCGCACAGAATCAGGTAGCGTTGCGCCGTAGCCCAAAATGCGTAGCTGCTCGACCAACGCACAGGTTGCCAGTCCGGTAAAAAAGACCGGGATCGATACCGGCGCCATCCGTAGAAAAAATTCGACAAATTCCCAACCCACGGTTTTACCAATCAGCAAATTCTGCGGTTCACCGACTATCGTGGTAACACCACCCAACGCCGTCCCCACGGCGCCATGCATCATGAGTTGTCGGAGAAAAGCCCGAAAGCGCGCCAGATCAGTTCGATGCTCTTCGTGCACAAGTTCATCATCGGCCTGATCATGATCGTCGTGATGAAACTGTTTACCTGATGCGACTTTGTGATAAACGGAGTAAAAACCGCCGCCGACCGTAATAATCACAGCGGTTACAGTCAGTGCATCGAGGAATGCCGACAATACGGCCGCTACCGCACAAAACAATAGTGACAGTAGTACTTTCGAACGTATGCCCAGAACAATCTTCGTAAACGTAAACAGCAACAGCTCTTTGAGAAAGAAAATACCCGCAACCATGAATATCAACAGCATGATCACCGGAAACTGGTGCAGTGATTCTTCATACACATGGTCTGGAGTGGTCAGCCCCAGCAATATCGCCTCTATTGCGAGTAGACCACCCGGAGCCAGCGGATAACATTTCAATGCCATAGCCAGGGTGAAAATGAATTCAAGTACCAGCAACCAGCCGGCTATGGTTTTCCCCGCAACTAAAACGACTATTGGATTGAACAATAGAAAGCCAATGATCGCCAGCTTGTACCAATCCGGAGACTGGCCAAGAAAATTCCGTGTAAATGCCTGTGTGATAGTACGTGCCATTAAGATCCCTGGAGCTTTTGGGGAGAGTTGGAATTCAATGAGCCGATGATGCCTGGTCTAGGAATCATCGTTTGCTAGACGGCTCCATACACACCCGTCGTGACTCGCCTCGTCGATCCGTGCCAGACGCGCCTGGTGCGCGGCCAGTTCTTCGGCGGTACATCGTAGCACCGTTAAGTCTACTCCTGCCCGATCAATTCGCCTGGCCGGTGCGGTAGCTGTATCGCTGCAGTCATCGTCGCTCAATGACAGCATCGCCTGACCACCGGTCATTGCCAGATAGACTTCAGAAAGCAGCCGGGCATCCAGCAACGCGCCATGCAGTTCACGCCCGCTGGTCAGTACCCCGTAACGCCGGCATAGGGCATCGAGGCTGTTTCTTTGTCCCGGATGCATACGACGCGCCATTTGCAGCGTATCGAGCACCTGACAGTGATCGCCTATCATGCCCAACGTTTTCGCAGCTAATGAAAGCTCGTAGTCGAGAAAGGATATATCGAAATCGGCGTTGTGTATGACCAACTCGGCACCGGCCACAAAAGCAAGAAATTCTTCTGCAATATTCTGAAACAACGGCTGGGTAGACAAGAACTCAGACGTAATACCGTGCACCTTGCCGGCGGCAGCCTCTATTTCGCGTTCGGGACTGACGTACTGGTGATAATGATTGCCGGTGTGCCGACGGTTGACCAGCTCGATGCAACCGATCTCGATTATTCTATGGCCCTCCTCCACTTTGAGTCCGGTCGTCTCTGTGTCAAGGATGATTTGTCTCATTTTCTAATGATACTCAAGACTCGAGCATGCGATCCATGGCCATGTTCGCCAGTAAATCCGCGCGTTCATTACCGGGATGACCGCTGTGTCCTTTCACCCACACCCACTCAATATCGTGCTGTTCAATTACCGCTGACAGACGCTCCCACAAATCACGGTTCTTGACCGGCTTGCGGGACGAAGTCCGCCAATTACGTTTCTTCCAGCCCTCCATCCATTCGGTAACGCCACGCAGGAGATAGGTGGAATCGGTGTAGAGCGTCACATGGGTTGGCCGCTTTAGGGCCTCGAGTGCTCGAATGGCAGCGGTCAGTTCCATCCGATTATTGGTAGTCGGCGATTCGACACCAGACAGTTCTTTTTGCGTATCGCCCGCACTCAGAATCGCGCCCCAACCACCGGGACCAGGATTGCCACGGCAGGCGCCGTCGGTGTGAATCTCGACTTCCTTCATGCAGCCGATCGAGTGGTCGGCTTAACCAAACCGCCGGCAACGACGCGGGATTTTCGATGCCACTGTGGCCGTATTGGCGTCGCAGAGTACACACGTTTTTGTGCTACCAGTATGTAAACGCCGGCCAGGCGCGGCCAAAATTTTGCGCCGGTCTGTGCCAGGCCAACGAGACGCCGTTGTACAGATTCCCGATCGACCGGTAGCGCATGCACACAACGCAAGGATTGGCTGACTTCCATACCCAACAACGACAACCAGTCCCGCATCCGTTTTTCAGGTATGACTCTAGTCGCGCCATGCGGGAATTTGCCACGCGAAACGGCATGCCGTAGTCCCCAGGCACTCAATGGGTTAAATCCCAATACAAGCAGGTGCCCCTCACCAACCAATACGCGATCCACTTCTCGCAAAACCTGGTGCGGTTCCGGATCCATCTCCAAAGTATGCGGCAGCAAGAGAACATCGATTGAATCCGAAGCAATAGCCAACCGAGATGACCGGCTCAGCGCGCCTACGCCCAGACCGGGCTGATTATCGACCAGAGATCGGTGGCGGGTCTGCGCGTATTGGAGAAACTGATCCGGCGCGCCCCAACAGCCAAGTTGGAGGAAATGCACACCAAACATTTGCGCCAGCGCCTGCTGAACGGTATCAGTCTCACTGGCGAGCACAGCTTGACCCAACGGTCCCTGTAGCCAAGCCGGTGTCACGTCATAGCCCATGGACGCTAAATATACCGCAAAAAACCTGTGTTCGTACGCCATGCTTACTGCAGGGCGGCGCTTCCGGTACGATATGCCGATGCTCAAAGCGCCATTCCAGACGATTCGGCTCAGTTTACGTGGCACTTGCTATGTGGCGTGTGTGTTACTGGCGACCGTCACCTTGACCACTATGGCGGATGTGAATCACAGCGATGCGACCGCCGAACCGGAAAGCACGATCACCGTTGGCGGTGACGCACCACTTTTTGAGCAAACCGTCGATGTGCTGGCCCGCTTGCCGTCCGGGTTCAGGCTGCCTTATCGTGACACACGCGCGGTCGTCCAACAGTTTGATTGGTATGTGCGCAATCCCGATTATCTGGATCGCGTATTCAAACGCGCACAACCGTATCTGCCGTACATCGTGGCACAGATCGAACAACGTGGGCTGCCGTTGGAGCTGGCCTTGTTACCCGTTGTTGAGAGCGCGTTCGATCCGTTTGCGTACTCGCACGGACAGGCAGCCGGCATGTGGCAGTTTATTCCGGCGACCGGGCGTCGCTTTGGGCTCGTGCAAAACTGGTGGTACGACGGTCGTCGCGACATAATCGAATCGACGCGGGCCGCGCTTGATTACCTCCAGCGCCTACATCGAATTTTTGACGGCGACTGGCTGCTGGCAATTGCCGCGTACAACTCCGGCGAAGGCAAGGTGCGTCGTGCTATAAAACGCGCAGGTGCCGGCGCCAGTTTCTGGGAACTCCGTCTGCCACGCGAAACCGAAGCCTATGTGCCGCGTCTGCTGGCGCTAAGCCATTTGGTGGCGTCACCGTGGGATTTTGGGATCGTATTGCCGATAGTCCCCGATGAGATTTATTTTGCCGTGGTCGAAACTGGCGGACAGATTGATCTCGCCCTCGCGGCGGACATGGCCGCAATCGACATAGACGAAATCTATCGACTTAATCCGGGATTTAATCGTTGGGCCACCAGTCCGGACGGCCCGCATCGCCTGCTCGTTCCTGTGGCCAGCGCAGAACTGTTTAGTCAGCAGCTCACGCAACTCCCGAATGATCAACGGGTAAGGTGGACACGTTACCTGATTCGCGAGGGCGACACGCTGAGCGAAATCGCAACAGCTAAAAAGCTAACCGTTACGGCACTACGTCAGGCCAATGGGATACGTGGTTCGTCAATTCGTGCCGGTCGGTATCTGATGATCCCGACGGCGAGCCAGACACTGGACTCTTACCGGCTGAGTGCCGATGGACGTTTGGCCAATAAACTGGCAGCCACTGCTGATACGCTGCGCTATACCGTTGTGGCGGGTGATTCGCTGTGGGAGATTGCTCGCCGCTTCGGCGTTTCTGTACGTGAGCTGGCAAAATGGAACGGAATGGCACCGCGCGACTCGTTACGTGTTGGCCGCGTACTGGTCATTCGCGGCGTAAACGCCGGCTCCGTTGTTGCCACTAATGCGCCATCAACTCAACGTCGAATTAACTATACCGTTCGCAAAGGCGATTCGCTTTCCAGGATATCGTCAAAGTTCAGGGTCAGCGTATCGCAACTGCGCCGCTGGAATCGATCGCTGACGGCACAAAAATATCTTTATCCTGGTCAAAGACTCGTCATGTATGTCGATGTGCGCAAGCAATCCGGTGGCTAGTGGGATTTCTGAGTAACAAACGCGTTCTGATTGTCGGGCTGGCTAGCGAACGGTCTATTGCATGGGGCATAGCAAAAGCCATGCATCGCGAAGGTGCGGAAATCGCCCTGAGCTACCAGACGGAGAAACTCCAAAAAAGAGTCGAACGACTGGGCGCCGATGTCGGATCGAATATCAACATCCCGCTGGATGTTGCCAGCGACTCCGAAATTGACGCCTGTTTTGCAACGTTGGCAAGCCACTGGGATGGGCTGGATATTTTGGTCCATTCCGTCGGCTACGCGCCACGTGACCAACTCGGCGGTGGCTTCACCGAAAGTATTACCCGCGAGGGTTTCCAGATTGCTCACGACATCAGCGCCTACAGCTTTGCTGCGCTAGCAAAGGCGGCACGCCCCATGATGGACAATCGAGACGCGGCGCTGCTGACGCTTAGCTATCTGGGCGCGATCAGGGCGATCCCGAATTACAACGTGATGGGACCGGCCAAGGCGAGCCTGGAAGCCATGGTGCGTTTTCTGGCATCGGATCTCGGTCCGGCCGGAACCCGGGTTAACGCCATCTCTGCCGGCCCGATCAAGACGCTGGCGGCCGCGGGGATCAGCGGTTTCCGTGGCATGCTGAGTCATGCTGCAAAAATGTCGCCTCTCAAACGGAACGTTGGCATCGATGATGTGGGCAACGCCGCAGCCTTTCTTTGCTCAGACCTTGCCGCCGGCATAACCGGGGAAGTACTGTACGTCGACGCCGGCTACAGCACTGTCGGAATGAGTCTCGATTGACGCAAGAAATCAACAGGACTATGCAATGACCCTACCGTGGTACCGCAAACTCCACTGGCAGATTCTCGTCGGTCTCGTATTGGGCCTGATCTTTGGAATCTTCGCGGCCATATCAGGCTGGGGAGAGTTCACCAGCGACTGGATCGCACCGTGGGGCAAGATTTTTATCAACCTGCTTACGCTGATCGCAGTACCTCTGGTTCTGGCGTCACTCATCACCGGTGTCGCCTCGCTGGCGGACACACGCAGATTGTCCCGCATCGGTGGCCGGACCATCATGATCTATCTGGGTACCACACTGGTGTCATTGGTGATCGGGCTGTTGTTGGTCAACGTCGTGAATCCCGGATCCGCAGTTCCGGAGGAAATGCGCGAACGGCTGATCGCCACATACCAGCAGGACGCCGCAAGCCGGCAGGACATGGCCGACGCGGCGCGCGAACGTGGTCCATTACAACCACTGGTAGACATGGTACCGAGCAATGTCTTTGCATCGGTCTCAAACAACCGCAGCATGCTGCAAGTCGTTTTCTTTGCACTATTCGCCGGTATTGCACTGCTGATGATCCCACGCGAAAAAGCGCAACCATTGATCAGTTTCTTTGATTCTCTGAGCGAGCTTGTCATCCAGATGGTCGAGATCATCATGCGGGTCGCACCGTTCGGCGTTTTTTGTTTGCTCGCATCGACGATTAGCGACATAGCTGGCGACGATCCGAAGCAGATCATCGAACTACTGCGCGCTCTCGGGTTATACGGTGCCGTCGTAATCGCCGGTCTAACCGCTCATGTATTTATCACTTATGCGACGCTGATTACCTTTTTCACACCCAAACGGCTGGGAGATTTTTTCGGAGTGATCAGCCCGGCACAACTAGTGGCTTTCTCAACCTCATCCAGTGGGGCTACATTGCCGGTGACGATGGATGTGGCAGAAAAGAAACTCGGCGTTTCCGAAGAAGTATCCTCATTTGTGCTGCCGTTAGGCGCCACAATAAATATGGATGGTACAGGGCTCTACCAGGCTGTTGCAGCCGTATTTATTGCCCAGACAATTGGGCTCGATCTGGATCTTACTGCGCAAGTAACGATCGTGTTGACAGCGATGCTCGCATCGATTGGCACCGCCGCGGTGCCCAGCGCGGGCATCGTAATGCTGGTTATCATTTTGGAGTCGATCAACGTTCCCGCTGCCGGAATCGCGTTGATCCTCGGCATCGACCGGATTCTTGATATGTGCCGGACCGTGGTCAACGTTACCGGCGACCTCACTGTTGCGACGGTCGTCGCCAGCAGCGAGGGTCAGCTGCGTACGCACGCAACTGAATAATCAAGAACTTATTGCTGTAGCAACTCCGGACGCAAGGTTACTGATGCGTCGTCCCTGAGCTGCAAGACATAGGCGGTCAGGTCGCCGATCCCCTGTTGACTGGCTACCGTATCCGGAGCACCCAGGTTGGCGGTGTCACCAGGCGTCACTTCAGCCAGCGCAAACACGGCATAACTGCCGTCAGCCAGTACCACACCGTCAACGGTTTTTGCCCCAGGATCGGGTTTGCGGGCCTGAAACAATGCATCACGCAATAATGGCGGCAGTGCGGCGGTGCGACGGTAGGCCTCCTGCGCGTGGTGTTCGGCTTCGAATTCGCCGGCCAGATCCGTTATAGCCTCGCCACCACGTATTCGTTCAATCAAAGTCTTGCCCGTTTCAAAGACGAGCTCCTGGGCTGCGTCAGTCCGCAGGATCGTGCGAATGTTATCCACGACTTCCGCCAACGGCCGGACTGTCGCCGGACTGTGTTTTTCAACCCGAAGAATGACGCGACTATCGGTGCCGACATCTATCGTGTCGCTGTTCTCGCCTTGTTGCAGCACCCGCTCGCTGAATGCCGCATCAATTACCGCCGGCGTAGCCACTAGGCCTTCACCGCCGGTGCGGGCGACCCCATTCATTCTGACTATTTCCAGACTCAGCTCTTCAGCGATCGGATCGAGAGTATCCGGGTTTTCAAATCCCAGATCAGCCATCTGCTCTGAGATATCATAGAATTCATCCTCGGCAAGATTACGGCTGAGCTCTTCCCGCAGCTCGGTACTGACTTCTTCAAATAGCTTAGGAACACCACCGCGTTGCCCTTCCATCCTGATGATGTGATATCCGAACTGTGTTCTGATCGGACCGCGCAACTCGTCTGCCTCCATTGAAAACAACGCATCGGCAAATGCACCGACGTAAGCGGTGCGCTGCGCCCAGCCCAGATCACCACCCTCGGGGCCCGACCCGGGATCGTCTGAAAACTCACCAGCAAGCGCGGCAAAGTCCGCACCGCCCCGCAGCCGATCTATCAGGGCCTGCGCCTGCTCATTGGCGGCGGCGTCGTCTGTGTCGGTATCGACTGCAATGAGTATGTGGCTGGCCTGGCGTTCTTCAGGCGCCTGAAAGCGCCCCTGTGCCACCTCTCTTGTGTAGTAGTCGTTGAGATCCGCCTCAGTCACGGTCGTGGCGGCGGCCAAATCACTCAGATTCAGCGCTACGTAGGCCAGGTCAACGCTCTCAGGTTGCATGAATTGATCTGAATTGGCCGTGTAGTGAGCCTCAATATCTTCGTCACTGATAACCAGGGTCTCGGAATCAATATTAACAGGCAACTGAAACCATTCCGCGCTGCGTTGTTCACGTTCAAGGCGCGCACGCTGCGCGAGTTCCGCCTGCGTGATGAAAGACGTGTCAATAATCCCTCTACGCAGCTGCGAGATCCGCAACGCGCGGCGAACCTGCGCTTCAAAATATTGTGGCGAAAATCCTTGTGGTGCAAGACGGCTATGAAAAAGCTCAAGCGAAAACTGGCCCTGATCCTGGAATTCCTGCATGTTGCGGATATGTCCCACAAGAGCTTCATTGCCGATGTGATAGCCAGATTCACGAGTATGCTGGGACAGTACCTCGTCAATCACGAGGCCTTGCAGCACCTGTGTCTGGATCACTTTTTCCTGTTCCGGCGAGATATCGGAATATTGCTGAAATTGGAGCAGCTGGTTGCGGTAGGCTCTACGAATTTCATCGAGCGGTATTTCCTCGCCGTTGACTTCCGCGGCCGCAGCGCTGCCCGTGATCGTATTGGGAACGCCCCAGAGGGCGAAAGCCAATCCGATAACGATAAACAGCAGCCCGGCTACCCACCCGTTCAGATTGTCACGTATTGACTGCAGCATGAGATAAGCCCTGTGTCTGATCGTCAAAATTGAAGGGCGCCAAACCGGCGCCCTTCGCAGTAATGGCGGAGTGGACGGGACTCGAACCCGCGACCCCCGGCGTGACAGGCCGGTATTCTAACCAGCTGAACTACCACTCCACGCGTCTTGGTGGGTGCTGAGGGGATCGAACCCCCGACCTTCGCCGTGTAAAGGCGACGCTCTCCCAGCTGAGCTAAGCACCCTCTAGCCCCCGGGCTGAGGGCGCGCTAGTTTACGGCATCCTTTGTGCCTTTGCCAGCACCGAAAGCGGCGGCCACTGCCCGCATTATGACTCGTTCACGATACTATTGGTGGCCCACGTCTCGTGCCGGTGAGACGGCAGCTTACTGCGCTTCGAAACCACTGTAGACCATCCATGATTTAACCATTCCCATGAACTTCTCGGCCTCCAGGCTCCTGCCGGGAAACACTTGCAAGAGCTCCTTCCTGGTCATCAACCGCACTTCGCGCACCAACTCTTCAGCTTTCTTTTTGTCCGGTGTTTTGGGTATCCAACCCAGTTTGAATCGTTGCAGGAGAAATACCCGAACAGATACGGGCAAAAACTGAAAGCAGGGAAAAACAAAATGCGGTTCGATTGGAAAATAAAGGTTGGGCGTTTGAACAAAGAAGTTCTTGCCGATGCGCATAATTTCATTTGCCATCTTGCGCTGCCGATCCAGATTGCCTACGTGCTCAATAACTGAATTCGAATAGACAACATCGAATGACTGATCGCCAAACTCACCCATCGCGGTAGCATCGCCCACTACGCTACTTAGGTTTGGGAAATGAACGTCAACCTCTTTGAGATTCAACAGCGTGATCTGAAATTCCGGGTTTCCGGCCATTTCCAGTATTTCCCAATAAGTCTCGGTCCCGCCGACATCGAGAATTTTGACGGGCCGTGGCAGAGTTTGTAGCAGATTTGAGAAAAATGCCATGCGTCTGCGACGCAACTCGGACGCCCAAGAGTCCTTGTTCTCATTGTCTGCGATTCGGGAAAACAGGCTCACTGCGAGACCATTCAGTTTGCCAACGCTAAATAAAGAAAGGCCCGCGAACGGGCCAGACTTGCAACCGTATACACGGCTCGGCGACTAGTGTGGCCGCACAGTTTCGTTGCTTGCAGGTTCACGCTTGCGGGAAGCCTTTTTGCCGCCTTTTGAGCTCTTCGACACTACAGGCGGGTGTTGTAAGGCCAGCTCAAGCACCTGGTCAATCCATTTGACACATTTGATTGTGAGCTTGTCCTTGATGTTTTTCGGAATATCCGCAAGGTCCTTTTCATTCTCGGCCGGTATAAGCACGGTCCTGATACCACCGCGATGCGCTGCCAACAATTTCTCCTTCAATCCACCGATCGGCAGGACTTCGCCACGCAGAGTAATTTCGCCAGTCATTGCTACGTCCGCGCGCACCGGTACCTTCGTTAGTGCCGACACCAGTGAAGTACACATGCCCACGCCTGCGCTCGGGCCATCTTTGGGTGTTGCACCCTCAGGAACATGAATATGCACATCCATTTTTTGATGGAAGTCTTCTTCAATGCCAAGCACGCTTGCCCGGCTACGCACAACCGTCATCGCCGCATGAATTGATTCCTGCATCACCTCACCCAGCTGGCCGGTGTGAATCAACTTGCCTTTGCCGGGAACAATTGCGGCTTCGATGGTTAGTAATTCACCGCCCACCTCGGTCCATGCAAGACCGGTGACCTGGCCGATCTGATTATTCTCCTCGGCAAGCCCATAGCGGAATCGACGCACACCCAAATAGGTGGCCAGGCTGCGGGTGGTGATACGTGTCGTCTTCTGATCGTGCTTCAGTAGCAGCTTCTTGACGACTTTGCGGCACACCTTCGATATTTCACGTTCGAGATTACGGACGCCTGCCTCGCGCGTGTAGAACCGGACGACATCGCGTATCGCGGCATCAGCGATGTGCAATTCGTCCTCACGAAGCCCGTTTAACTTCATTTGTTTGGGAATGAGGTAGCGCTTGGCGATGTTCATCTTTTCGTCTTCCGTATAACCGGGCAGACGGATAACTTCCATACGGTCCAACAATGGTGCTGGAATATTCAGGCTGTTGGCGGTACATACGAACATGATGTCCGACAAATCGAATTCCACTTCGAGGTAATGGTCTGCAAACGTCGAGTTTTGCTCCGGATCCAGAACTTCAAGTAGTGCCGACGACGGGTCACCGCGGAAATCCATGGACATCTTGTCGATTTCGTCCAGTAGGAATAACGGGTTTCGCACGCCAACCTTGGCAAGATTCTGTACAATCTTTCCGGGCATCGAACCGATGTAAGTGCGCCGGTGACCGCGAATCTCAGCTTCGTCACGCACGCCACCCAGGGACATGCGCGCAAACGCACGATTCGTGGCCCGGGCAATGCTCTGGCCAAGTGAAGTTTTGCCAACACCTGGCGGCCCTACCAGGCAAAGTATTGGACCACGCAGCTTCTTCACACGCTGTTGAACCGCAAGGTACTCAAGAATCCGTTCTTTGACTTTCTCGAGGCCGTAGTGATCCTCTTCCAGAATCACTTCTGCTTTTTCCAGATCCCGCAGCACTTTCGCGCGTTTCTTCCAGGGCGCCTTTAGCAACCAGTCGATGTAGTTGCGTACAACAGTCGCCTCGGCAGACATAGGCGACATCAGTTTGAGTTTATTCAGCTCGGAGGTGGCTTTTTCCTTCGCCTCCTTGCTCATTCCTGCGTTTTCTATGCGTCCTTCAAGCTCAGCCAGTTCGTTGGGCGCGTCTTCCATGTCGCCCAGCTCTTTCTGGATCGCTTTCATCTGCTCGTTAAGATAGTACTCGCGCTGGCTCTTCTCCATCTGCTGCTTCACGCGACCGCGTATTCTCTTTTCGATCTGCAGAACTTCGATCTCACCTTCGATGAGATTCATCACGTGTTCCAGGCGGGCGTGCACATCCTGAATCTCAAGCACTTTTTGCTTCAGATCAAGTTTTAGCGACATGTGCGCCGCAATAGTGTCGGCCAGACGACCGGGTTCGTCGATACCCGCCAGTGAAGTCAGAATCTCAGGCGGAACTTTCTTGTTTAACTTCACGTATTGTTCGAACTGTGAGACGACCGAACGCGACAGGACTTCCATCTCTCGTTCGTCATACGTTTCATCTTCAGTGAGCGGTGTAACCCGTGATGCGAAATAGCGATCGATGTGCAAATTATCAAGTGTTGCGCGCTCCCGCCCTTCGACCAGCACCTTGACCGTGCCGTCAGGTAGCTTCAGCAGCTGCAGGATATTCGCGATAGTGCCGACGCGGTACACATCATCGATGCCGGGATCATCTACGTCGGCCTGAGCCTGGGCCACGAGCACGATCTGCTTGCCAATATCCATTGCCTCATCCAGCGCTTCGATTGATTTTTCGCGCCCGACAAACAAAGGAATGACCATGTGTGGAAAAACCACCACATCACGCAGTGGCAACACCGGCATTTCGGTATCGGGCAGATCGATCGACTTTTCTACTTCTGACACTCGGTTTACCTCTCTGGCGCCAGTGGGAACCTAATAAAATTAATCGAGGGTTAAGAATCTTGGGGCAGAAATCGCCTCTTTCAAGCCCCGCAGTGACTAAATGGCGGAACTCGGACGGCGCCGGGTCTCGCCGGCCAAAGCGGAGCTGTCATCGGATTCATATATGACGTACGGCGGGGTTTCGCCGGTAACGGCACCCTCGTCTATCACCACCTTCGCCGCACCTTCCAGCGTAGGCAGGTCATACATTGTATCGAGGAGGACATTTTCCAGGATTGTCCTTAGTCCACGCGCACCTGTCTTGCGCTGCATGGCCTTGCTTGCGACAGCACGCAATGCGTCCTCGCGGAATTCCAGCTCCACTCCCTCCATTTCAAACAACTTCCGGTATTGCTTGGTCAACGCATTCTTCGGCTCGACCAGGATGGTTACCAACGCTTCCTCATCGAGTTCTTCCAGTGTGGCTACAACCGGCAGGCGGCCGACAAACTCGGGGATCAGACCGAACTTGATCAGGTCCTCCGGTTCTACGTCCGCCAGCAGTTCGCCGACTCGCGTTTCCTCTTCAGCTGCCTTGAGGTCGGCAACAAAACCTATTCCGCTCTTCTTGGAGCGATTCAGTATGATCTTTTCAAGGCCCGCAAATGCGCCACCGCAAATAAACAGGATATTTGATGTATCAACCTGCAGAAATTCCTGCTGTGGATGCTTGCGGCCACCCTGTGGCGGCACCGATGCAACGGTGCCTTCAATGAGCTTCAGCAACGCCTGCTGCACACCTTCACCCGACACATCTCGTGTAATGCTCGGGTTATCGGACTTGCGTGAGATCTTGTCAATCTCGTCGATATATACGATGCCGGTTTGTGCCTTCTCGACATCGTAGTCACATTTTTGCAGTAGTTTCTGAATAATGTTTTCGACGTCCTCACCGACATACCCTGCCTCGGTCAGCGTCGTGGCATCGGCAATGGTGAATGGCACATTGAGCAGCCGGGCCAAAGTTTCCGCAAGTAAGGTCTTGCCGCAACCTGTCGGCCCGATAAGCAGGATGTTGCTCTTGGACAACTCGATCTCATCGCCACGGGCGTCTGCACCGTGATTGTCGAGTCGTTTGTAATGATTGTAGACGGCAACTGAGAGAACTTTCTTGGCACGTTCCTGCCCGATTACGTACTCGTGCAACACAGAATCTATTTCACGTGGTGTCGGCAGCGTGTCGCGCGCGCTATCGGTTCGCTCGTCCAGCTCTTCACGGATAATGTCGTTGCAAAGCTCGACGCATTCGTCACAAACGAATACAGACGGTCCTGCGATCAGCTTACGTACTTCATGCTGACTCTTACCGCAGAATGAGCAGTAAAGCAGCTTGCCGTCGTCGCCTTTTCGCGTGTCGTCAGGCATTTAATTCCCTCTGGATTCAATGACTCAGGGAAAAATCAGGAATCGCAGGCATGATATAGCACCTTCCGTGCGCCAGGCAAAGGAATTGGGTTCACAACTCCGAGACGGTCTTTGGTAACTATATGATATCAATGCGATTTATTTATCGTCCTCCACAAGCATCTCATCGCGACTCTTGAGTACTGTATCTATCAGACCGTAAGTTTTGGCTTCTTCTCCATCCATGAAGCGATCCCGGTCGGTATCGTCCTGGATGGTATCGACGCTTTGACCCGTGTGATTCGCCAGAATCCAGTTGAGTCTCTCGCGGACCTGTAGCACTTCCCGAGCATGAATTTCCATGTCTGACGCCTGACCCTGAAATCCGCCCATCGGTTGATGAATCATCATTCTTGAGTGCGGTAGACAATGACGTTTGCCCTTGGTGCCACCGGCCAGCAGGACGGCCCCCATACTGGCTGCCTGCCCCAGACAAATTGTCGACGTATCGGACTGGATGAACTGCATCGTGTCGTAGATCGACAGACCGGCCGTCACCGAACCACCCGGAGAGTTGATATAGATATGGATGTCTTTGTCGGGGTTCTCCGACTCCAGAAACAAAAGCTGTGCCACAACGAGGTTGGCCATATGATCCTCGACCTGACCGACGACAAATACGACTCGCTCTTTCAGCAAACGAGAGTAAATATCGTAAGACCGCTCGCCCCGAGCGGTTTGTTCGATCACCATCGGCACAAGATTCAGTGCCTTGGGCGTAACTAGCCGGTTGTCTGAACTCATCGCTGTCCCCTATCCAAAAAAACCTAGGCACCGAGATTCATGACTTCTTTGAAAGTAGTCTTGATCTCCTTGATCTTTGCTTTATCTATTAGCCAGTCCACCGCTTTTTCTTCGACCACCGCCATCTCGATCTGACTCATCAGGCGCGGGTCCTTACGATAAACCTGCATGATCTGTTCGGGCTCGCCATACTGACTCGCCATCGCCTGCAGTCTGGCATCAGTACTATTCTGATCTGCCTGCAGATCGGCCGTCTCGACCAGCTTGGCAACCAGCAGGCCCAATGCTACGCGACGTCGTGCCGGCTCGAGAAACTGCTCGGCTGCCGGCATTTTCTCGGGATCGCTAATGCCCATACGCCGGGCTGCATCGCCACGCAGGTAATCAACCTCCTGATCCACCAGGGTTAACGGCAACTCCACCGGATTCTTTTCTATCAGCGCATTCAGAATCTGCTCGCGCATGCCGCTTCTTATGGCATCGTCCAGCTCTTTACTCATATTCTCACGAATACCATCACGTAGCTCGGCTACGCCACCGTCGACGCCAAATGATTTGCAAAATTCGTCGTCGATTTCCGGCAGGTGCTTTTCCGCGACCTGTTTTGCCGTGATGACAAAGTCTGCCTGACGACCGGCCAACCTATCGACCGGGTGATCGGCGGGAAAACTGACGCTTTGCTCGATCTGCTGTTCGGCAGTCACACCAACCAGACAGTTCTCGAGATCCGCCGGCATCTGGCCACTACCCGGCACCGCTTCTACATCGGTGGCTTCATTTCCCTCGAAGCCTTCGCCGTCAATGGTAGCGCGATAATCAATGGTGACTTTGTCCCCAACTTTCGATGGGCGATCGACTACGTGCCAATGCACGCGCTGCTCGCGAAGGTTCCCCAGTACGCGATCAATGTCACTCTCACCGATCGATGCAATCTTGCGCTCGATCTTGAAACCGTCAACTTTCTTGAGCTCGACCTCAGGGTAAACCTCGAACGTGGCCACGTATTCGAAATCGGCTCCTTGCGTCGCGCTCGAAGCCTTGATGTTCGGCCCACCGGCTGGCTGCAGTTTTTCCTGTGCTACTGCCTGTGCATAGCTGGATTGCATCAAGTCATTGAGCACTTCGCGCCGGACTTCGCCACCATAGCGCTGCTGCACCACCTTGAAGGGTACCTTGCCGGGGCGAAAGCCTTTCAACTTGGCAGTCTTGCCAACTTTCCGCAAACGCTGCTCGACTTCGCTCTCTATCCGTTCCGAGGGGACCTGCACCGTCATCCGGCGCTGTAGTCCGCTCAGGCTTTCCACTGAAACCTGCATTGGTATTTTCTCTTGTGCCATGAATCCCGATAGTTAGCGGGCCATAAAAATGGTGCGAAAGGAGAGACTCGAACTCTCACGGGTTACCCCACTGGATCCTAAATCCAGCGCGTCTACCAATTCCGCCACTTTCGCGTTCAAGCGGAAATTATAACGGCGATTCAGTTCTAAGTTTGAATGAGTTGGTGGGCCGTGAGGGAATCGAACCCCCAACCAATGGATTCAGCTACTCTGCCGTTTCCGGCAGAACCGGACTATCTCATCACCCCCGTGGGGCGCCGGGCGCTCTGGGCGGTTTGCGCTCCTGCTCCGCTAGTCTCTGAACCTTCCCCATCCCTGGGGCTTGGCTGCGGATCGCCGTAGGCTCTGCAGCCCTTAGATTTCCCGCAATTCACCCGGTGCACACCGGCAGCTCGCGCTGCCGGGGCTCACACTTCGTAAGAGTCCACTGCTCTACCTAATTGAGCTAACGGCCCCCAGTACTCATCCAAACGCTATTGTTCCTTCAGCAGCTCGCATAAAAAGATGGGGTGGACGATGGGGCTCGAACCCACGACCACCGGAATCACAATCCGGGGCTCTACCAACTGAGCTACGCCCACCATAAAACTCTTGCCCACCGGGAATTGGCGCGCCCGGCAGGACTCGAACCTGCAACCCTCGGCTTAGAAGGCCGATGCTCTATCCGGTTGAGCTACGGGCGCCACGCACCTCGTCCCGTGCGGGTCGAAAAATCTTGGTCGGGGCAGAGGGATTCGAACCCCCGACCTTCTGCTCCCAAAGCAGACGCGCTACCAGGCTGCGCTATGCCCCGCCGTGCCCGCTGATGGCGTGACCGACAACCCTTTGCAGGATGGCGCATCATACGACCGGCCTCATAAAGCCGTCAATTTGCCGGCCCTGTTTATCCAGAGACACGCATGCGAAAATCCGGTTCGATTTTCCCGGGAGCCTTGATGACCGCCAAAATAATCGATGGCAAAGCAATCGCCGCTGGAATCCGCCTCAAACTGCGGGAGCGGGTCAAACAGAGAGTGGCTGACGGCGCGCGCAGACCCGGGCTGGCTGTGGTGCTGCTGGGGGAAGATCCCGCCTCTAAGATCTATGTGCGCAACAAAATCAATGCATGCGCAGAGGTGGGATTCGAATCTCGCGTCCATCATCTTGATGACTCAACCAGCCAGGGTGACTTGCTGGCGCTGATCGACCAACTCAACAACGACGACGTAATCGACGGTATCCTCGTGCAATTGCCGCTACCGCAACAAATCGACGATAACATCATTATCGAAGCTATCTCACCGGCAAAGGATGTGGATGGTTTCCACCCGTGCAATGTCGGTCTGCTCGCACAACGCAGACCCGGTCTGCGGCCGTGCACGGCACGCGGAGTGATGCGTTTGCTGGACGAAGTCGGCGCAGTGTACAAACAAGGCAAGACAGTCATGATCGGGGCATCCAATATCGTGGGGCGCCCGACCGCATTGGAATTGTTGATCGCCGGAGCGACCGTCACCGTTTGTCATCGATTTACCGAAGATATGCGTGCGGAAGTCGAGCGTGCGGATATCCTGATCGTTGCTGCTGGCAAACCCGGGCTGATTCCTGGCGAGTGGATCAAGCGTGGTGCGATTGTGATTGATGTCGGCATCAACCGCATGCCCGACGGCAAACTTGTCGGCGACGTGCAATTCGACTCCGCAGTTGAACGCGCTGGTTACATCACACCAGTGCCCGGTGGTGTCGGCCCGATGACGGTAGCCATGCTGCTGGAAAACACGCTGCGCGCTGCCGAGATGTGAAAAGGGGTCAGAGTACATTTCTCCGACAGCATGCAAGACGAAAGGTGTCCGTCGGCAGAGAAATGTACTCTGACCCCTTTTTCACTCGCGGCGCCAGGTGGTGGTGCCGGCGCTGTCTTCCAGTATCACTCCGGCATCGGCCAGTTCCTTGCGTAATCTATCGGCGTCGTCCCAGCGTTTTTCATCGCGGGCAAGATTGCGTTGTGCAATGGCCTCTTCGATTTGCTTATCGCTCAGACCGTGCGTTTTTGCGTCGGGCCGGGCTGATTTCAGGTAATCATCCGGATTCAATTGCAACAAACCCAACCGATCACCGAGTTGTTTCAATAAAGCCGCCAGGGAGGCGGCAAGTGTTGTTTCATCATCGTCACGTGCCCGGTTGACGGCGCGGCTAAGATCGAACAATACGGCCAAGGCCTCGGGTGTGTTGAAGTCGTCGTCCATAGCCGCTACGAAACGCTCTGTATAAGTCTCATCGGCGGACGGGCTCACGATATCCTGATCACGCAATGCCGTGTAGAGCCTGCCCAAAGCTGCCCGCGACGATTTCAGCTCCTGATCCGAATAATTCAGCGGACTTCGATAGTGTCCGGCAACAATAAAATAACGCACTTCTTCCGGATGAAAGTACTTGAGAATATCGCGGACGGTGAAAAAATTACCCAGCGACTTGGACATCTTTTCGTCGTCTATCTGTACGAAACCGTTGTGGATCCAAACGTTGACGAAGTCATCGCCGGTGGAACCGCAGGACTGCGCTATTTCGTTCTCATGATGCGGGAACTTGAGATCCATGCCACCGCCGTGGATATCGAAATGCGTCCCCAACAATTCGGTCGACATCGCCGAACACTCGATGTGCCAGCCGGGTCTGCCGTCACCCCATGGTGACTGCCAACTGGGCTCGCCTTCCTTGGCCGCTTTCCACAATACAAAATCCAATGGATCGCGCTTGGCCTCATCTATTTCGACGCGTGAACCAGAACGCAAGTCGGCCGGATCCTGATCGGACAGTCGTCCATAAGGCTCGAATTGCTTGACCGCATAGTAAACATCGCCGTTGTCGGCCCGATACGCGTAACCGTTGTCGACCAGTTTCTCAATCATCACGATGATTTGATCGATGTAATCTGTAGCGCGAGGCTCGTCATCGGGCGGCAACACGTTCAACGCCGCACAGTCTTCATTCATCGCGTCGATAAACCGTTTGGTCAATGAGCGGAAGTCTTCACCGTTCTCTGCAGCGCGGCGGATAATCTTGTCATCGATATCGGTGATATTGCGCACATACCGCAGGTCAAAGCCTGCCGCGCGCAAGTGACGCGTGATGATATCGAAAACGATCATCATGCGAGCGTGACCGAGGTGCAGGTAGTCGTACACGGTGATCCCGCACACGTACATATTAATCTTGCCCTCGGTCAGGGGCACAAAGACTTGCTTGGCTCGCAGGAAACTATTGTAAATCTGCAGCATGACAGCGGATGGTAGCTTTAGCGGCCGGACCCGTCATCTGGTTTGCAGTGTTCGATTGCGGCCTCCAGTCTGGCCCGCACGCCCTGGATACCCAGGAAGTCGAATACACGAGCCAGTTCCGGGCCATGCGTGTCGCCGGTCAATGCGGCACGCAGGGGCATAAACAATGCCTTGCCGGCCACGCCGCTGAGCTGCTTGACGGTCTCCACCCATGCTGCAAAATCCACCGGGGGCGTCTGCAACGATTCCAGCGCCGCGCGCACAAAAGCCGCGTCGACCAGTGCCAGTACCGCACGTGCGCCGTCTTCGAACCGCGGTGGCGTATCCAACAACAGATCGGCCCAGTGCGCTGCATCCTGCGGCATCTCGATGTTGTCTTTGACCAGTTGTACGAAGCCGCCACTATTTGCACCGGGTCGGTCGGCCAGCAAACGACCGTCACGGCTGCGGGCACCCTTCATCCAGTCCCATAATTCATCGTCAGGCTGGCGATGAAGCGCCTCGCGCTGCCAGTGCTGCAACTGAATGGGATCATGACGGGACGGCGCCCGGCCCAGCCGCGTAGCCGCAAAACCCGCTGCCAGCCCGGATACAGGCATGTAGTCGTCGTTCTCAAACTTGTGGCCCAGACGCGCGAGGTGATTGCACAGCGCCCCGGCAAAATAGCCCTGCTCGGCCATGTCGCGCACACCAATACTGCCGTGACGTTTGGATAACGGCGAGCCGTCGTCTGCAATAACCAGCGATATGTGGCCGTAGCGTGGAGGCGCCAATCGCAACGCTTCGAGCAATAATAACTGCCGCGGTGTGTTGGTCAGGTGATCCTCGCCACGCAGGACGTCGGTGATTTCCATGAGGGAATCGTCCACGGCGTTGCTAAAGAAAAAAGACGGCGTGCCGTCGGAGCGTCGAATAATAAAATCGCCAATCTCCTCCCGCAGCATGCGCTGTTCCCCGCGTACCAGATCATCAAAGACAACATCGGCACCATTGTCGACTCGAAAACGCAATGTCGGCCGGGCACCATCGAGAACTCGTCGGCGCTGTTCTGCCTGACTCATTTCCCGGCACGTGCCGGGATAACGTGGTGCGCGACCCGCGGCAAGTTGAGTTTTGCGGGCAACTGACAACTCGGCCTGTGTGCAGAAACAGGGATAGGCTCGCTGATCCTTCTCCAGACTCGAGAAATAGTCGTCATAGATCGCATCACGCCGGGACTGGCGGTAGGGCCCGTGCGCATCGCTGTTATCCGGTCCGGCATCCCAGTCCAGCCCGAGCCATTGCAGATCGGTCAGCGCAGCACTCAAGTACTCTTCCCGACTGCGATCCCGATCAGTATCTTCGGAGCGAATGACAAATTGTCCACCAGTGTTACGGGCCATCAGATAATTGAACAACGCTGTACGCACATTGCCTAAGTGCAGGAAACCTGTCGGACTGGGGGCGAATCGGGTTCTCGTTGGCTTGGCCATTTGATTAGATTAGCCAAAAGACCAGCCTACGGCTATGAAGGCAGGGTCGAAGGCTTTATGATTCACTGCTTGGAGGACGGATGAAAACTATCGTAACACTGGTGCTCGGCGCCATAATGAGTAACGCAGCGCTGGCGGAGGACGGCAAGCTTCCAATGTTCCCGCAAGTCGAAATCAAGACTAGCCAGGGTACTTTTGTTGTTGAACTGGATGGCCGGCGGGCGCCGATCTCGGTGCAAAACTTCGTCAAATACGTCCAGGACGGGTTCTACGACGGCACGGTTTTCCACCGGGTAATCTCAGGCTTTGTCGCTCAGGCCGGTGGGTTTGACGAGAATCTGCAAGAGAAAGAGACCCGAGACCCAATTCCCAATGAATCCGGTAACGGTCTGAGTAATGTGCGTGGCACAATAGCTATGGCCCGCATGGGCGCTCCACACACCGGTACGGCGCAGTTCTACATCAATCTGGCCAGCAATCGTAATCTCGACCCGACTTCGTCGCGCTGGGGCTACTGCGTCTTCGGCCAGGTCACCGACGGCATGGATACCCTGGACAAGATTGCCGCCATTCCGACGACTGCCAGGAAACCCTTCCGGAGCGATTTTCCTGAGACTGTGGTAACGATTGAATCAGCCCGCCTGATCAAGGAAACACCCCCGGCGAGTCAATGAGCGTAATTTTCGTTTCCGATCTCCATCTGGACGCGAAACGGCCCGAAATCGGCAAACAGTTCCTGGCATTTCTGGAGCACACGGCGCCGGCCGCCGACGTCGTCTATATACTCGGCGATCTGTTTGAATCGTGGGTTGGCGACGACGACCCGCAACCCGAAAAATATCGCGTTGCCGACGCCCTGAGAAAACTAAGCGGCGGCGGAACACCCTGCTATTTCATGTGCGGAAATCGCGATTTTCTGGTTGGCAACGACTTTGCGGCAAACGCGGGCCTGGGTTTGTTAGAAGATGAAGTGGTAATCGAGATTCACGGTCAACAAGTTTTATTAATGCATGGTGACAGTCTCTGCACAGACGATCTCGAATACCAGGCCTTCCGCAAAATGGTGCGTGATGCGGACTGGCAGCATCAATTTCTGGCGCTGCCGCTCGAAAAGCGACTCGCAACAGCCGCTGAAGCACGCCGACGCAGTATCGCCCACAACGCGGAAGTCCCTGAAACCATTATGGATGTAAGTCAACAGGCCGTAGTAGAGGTGCTGCAAAAACATGGTGTCGCAACTTTGCTACACGGCCACACCCATCGGCCTGCCGTCCATGAATTCCTGCTGGACGGCAAACCTGCCAAGCGAATTGTTTTGGGCGACTGGTACGATCAGGGCAGCATCGTAACCTGGGATCAGAATGGGCCGCGGCTCGAAGCCCTTCCTCGCTAGCCATTAGGCAGCGAGTAATGCTAGTTGAGCAATTTTGTCAGAGGCACCGGCTGATGGTCAGAATGGGTGCGTATTGGTCGTGAGGCGCCGCGACCACGCGGATCGGAGCCCGTCAGAGCCGTCTCGTCGTCGTACCAGATGACTTGCAGGTCACCGAACACCCACGGATGGGGCTCGACGCGATATCCACGCTTGCCGAGTACCCGGATGGTCTCGGCGGCCAAGGGCACGCCCGGACTGAACGTGATCAGATCGGGCGGCAGCAACTGATGATGAAAGCGTGTGGCAGCGACCGCCTGCTGAGGTGTCATGCCGAAATCCAGAATATTGACAACCGCCTGGAATACCGAAGTGAATATCGTTGACCCACCAGGCGTGCCGACCACCATGCTCACTTTGTCGTCTCGCAACAGAATCGTTGGCGACATCGACGATAGCATGCGTTTCCGCGGCTCGATCGCATTGGCCGACTGACCTACGACACCATAGAAATTCGGCGCACCGGGCTTGGCACTAAAATCGTCCATTTCGTTATTGAGCAGAAATCCGGCACCCTCGACCACTACTCCGCTTCCAAACCAGGTATTCAGAGTATAAGTATTCGAAACTGCGTTGCCCCATCGATCGACTACCGAGAAATGAGTCGTGTCGTGCCCTTCTTCCAGACCGGGTGGTACGCTGGCGACACTCGAGATCGAGTCGACGTCGACGGCATCGGCGCGCGTGCGAACATAAGTGTCATCGATGAGGCGCGCAACGGGCACATCAACGAAATCGGGATCGCCGAAATACTCAGCACGATCGGCGAACACGCGTTTCTCGATTTCGGCTACAAGGTGCAGGTATTGCGGAGAGTTGTGCGCGACCCCGTCGAACGCGTTGGCCAGATAATCCTTCATCTTCAACAACTGGATAACCGCAAATCCACCCATACTCGGTGGCGGTGCTGAAATCAGTCTGTAGTCGCGCCATTGTGCTGCCAATGGTTCGCGCCAAACTGGCCTGTAAGCGGCCAGATCATCCGTACTGATCAGCCCATCACCACGTGACATGTCCGCGGCGATCAGTTCGGCCGTTGTGCCACGATAGAACCCATCGCGACCCTGTCGCGCGATGCGTTCCAATGTTGCAGCAAGTTCCGGTTGTTTAAACACCTGACCGGGCTGTGCCCCGCCAAAGTAGACGGAGAAATTGCCACGCCCTTTGAAGTAGTTCTCGAGTCGGTCAATGCGTTCAGCCAGATGCCCGGGCATAACGAAGCCATCGCGCGCCAGCCGCAGTGCCGGCGCGACCAGCTCGGCCCAGGGACGGGTGCCATGGCGCCGGTGCGCGTCCCATAGACCGGCAACTGTGCCGGGCACTCCAGCTGCGAGGTGTCCGACAAGACTCAAATCTGCAATGACGTCGCCGTCCTTGTCGAGATACATATCACGCGTTGCCATGCCGGGCGCGGTCTCCCGATAATCGAGAAAAGCCGGTTTGCCGTCAGCGTAGATCAGCATGAACCCGCCACCACCGATATTGCCGGCCTCCGGATAGGTGACGGCGAGTACCAGTGCACTGGCAATCGCCGCATCGATCGCGTTACCGCCCGACTGAAGAATGTCTTCGGCGGCATCAGCTGCGAATCTATCGGGCATCGCAACCGCAGCTGTCGTCGTCGAGACTTGAAGGTCGGGCACAGACAACGGCGTCGTGCATGACGCCAGCCCGATTGACAGAAGGCTTAGTGCAAATAACCTATACATTGAATGTATCCCCGGTGCTGCAGTAGTCTCCAAACGACCAGCGTCAGATTGACCTATAGCCTGGGTACCAGCGCCGCCAGTCGGGCGAATAACCCAGTTTATTGCTCACCGACTACACGATAGTACGGAAACAAACGATCATCGACATGTTGCTCGACAAAGCGCACATCTTCCCGATGGTTGACCGCCGCGTGCATTCGTTCCGTAATCAACGTCTCCTGGCCGCGCGCAAAGTCCTCGCCAAGCTTCGCCGCACGATTCATTTCGTCACCCATCGCGAGATTCACACCGATGGCAAAAGCCTCACCATAACCAATACCGATACAGCACTCCGCCGGGCTCATCCCAGCGAGTCCGGACTCGGCAAATACGCTAACCCTGTGGTGGATTTCCAACGCTGAGTCCAATGCAGGTGTTGGTTCTTCAAACAACGCTACAATGTTGTCGGCAAAGGTACGAATCATGCAAGCCTGATGTTCCCGCAATACGGGCAGACACACTTTCTGCGCATCAAAAATACGCAACAAACTGGCGATCTGGCCATCCATGCAATGTTGGGTGAAACCCGTCAGATCGAGAACCAGAATCGCACGGTGATAAAGATAGCGCTCGCGAAACGCCTTATTTGTCATTTCGCCACGCTGCAACCGTATAAAATCCCGATAAACTTCATCAGTCCATTGACGGTAGCCGGCAAGTTCCTCCGGATCCTCCAGCAACGGATAGGGAAAGTTTTCTTGCGGGGAACTCATAATGACTCTCCAAACCAGCAAGGTAGACACGAATCGAGATAATCTAGCGCCGATTATAGTTTGCCTGGCTAGCCTCGTGGCAATCTCGCTGGCAACTAACCCATTTGTTGATAGTCTGATGTAGCATCAGCCCTGGTATGAGCCGGATGCACTCGATGCGACTCGCTGTTGTCTTAGCAATCTTTTCTCTCATCAGCGCAATGCGTGCCGACGGCGCGGATACGTCAACTATAGCCTGGCGGGACTGGAATGAGGGGCTCTTCGAACAAGCCCGTGCACTCGACCGTCCGGTCCTGCTCGATCTGGAAGCGGTCTGGTGTCACTGGTGTCATGTCATGGACGCAAAGACCTACGCTGATCCCGCTGTGGCCGCGTATCTCGCAGACAATTTTATTACCGTCAAAGTCGATCATGACGCCCGCCCGGACCTAGCCGGTCGCTATCGCGATTACGGCTGGCCGGCGACGATTATTTTCTCGCCGCAAGGCAAAGAACTTGTGCTGCGCGCGGGTTACATACCGCCGCAACGCATGCTGCAACTGCTCAAAGACGTCGTAACCGACCCGGCGTCAGTCGCCCGCACTCGTAAACCGCCGCCAACAACGTTTGCGACATCACCATTGCTTGACGAGCGGTTGCGCAAAGAATTGCTGCGTCGCCACCGCTTGCGTTATGACTCTGTGCTGGGCGGTCTGGACATCGACAAAAAGTTCCTCGACGAGGAAACCGTCGAATACGCGTTACTGCTCAGTTCATATGGCGATGCTGTGGAGACCAGACGCGCACTACAAACATTGGATGCGGCTCTCGCACTCATAGACCCGGCATTTGGCGGTGCCTACCAATACTCGACGAACGGCGACTGGCAGCACCCGCACTATGAAAAGATCATGTCGACCCAAGCCGGTTACATACGTCTTTATACGCTGGCGTATTTGCGATTTGGAGAAAAGCGCTATCGACGTGCGGCTGAGACGATTAGCAACTACCTGCTGGAGTTTTTGCGGGCACCCAGTGGAGCGTTTTACACCAGCCAGGATGCCGATCTAATCCAGGGTGTACACGCCGACGACTACTTTAAGCTTGATGCTGCGGCACGCCGCGCCAAAGGTATTCCGCGTATCGACAAGAATTCTTACGCGGCCGAAAACGGCATGGCAATAGAGGCGTTGGCATTACTGGCACAAGCCACAGCCAATGATCGATTCCTGGATGCTGCACTTGCCGCGGCCAAGTGGGTCAAGACCAACCGCGCCCTGCCCGACGGCGGTTTTAGCCACGACGCCACCGACATCGGTGGGCCGTTTCTAAAAGATAGTCTGCACATGGCCTTGGGTGCGGCAGAATTGTACCGGGCGACTGGTGACCGTTCGTGGCTGACGTTGGCGCAGGAGACCGCCGGTTTCATTGACGCACAATTACGTCAGACCGGTGCCGGCTTCCTTAGCGCCGTCCCGGTCGTCGGACCGGTCGGCCCGCTGCCCGATACCATGGAAAATGTACACATTGCGCGTCTGGCCAACCTGTTGTCACATCTGACCGGCGACACCGCATATCGTGCGGTGGCAGAACATGCCATGCGTTACCTGGCCACTGAAAAAATTGCCCTCGCGCGTATTAACGAAAGCGGTATATTGCTCGCCGAGCGTGAGCTGGCCACCGACCCGGTGCATTTCACGGTCGTCGGCAGCAAGTCTGACCCGCAGGCGGCCAGTCTTTACCAGGTCGCGCTGGAACAACGCGGCTGGTACCGCCGTGTCGAGTGGTGGGACCGCAGCGAGGGTCCGATGCCGAATCCAGATGTGGGTTATCCCCGCCTCGATCGCAGTGCTGCCTATGTCTGCACCGAAAGCCGTTGTTCGCTGCCGGCATTCGACGAGATTTCGTTCAGAACGCTGATCAAAAAGCTGGTCGTCACCGCGCCCGCAGAAACCAGGACGACTTCTAAGGCAGTATCAAAACGATGAGTCTCGACGCTGCGAACTTCAATGATTTGTCTTATCGACTGGCGCCGCCGTCAGCATAATCGTGTTGAGTCGAAGTCGCCGGGGCAATGGAATGACATGATCAAGTAGCCAGGTGATTCTCTGGATAATCGTATTCATGCTGTAAACGCTGCCAAATTCGATTTGGCTAACGCGAAACCCGTGTCGGTTCAGAATTTGCTCAGCCGTCTGCGGGCATAGCCATTCTGTATGTTGTTCATGAACGACGGCGCGACCGGTTAACAGCACATGCACAAAAGTTTTCCACCAGAAGGGATTCGGTGTGGAGAGCGCGAACACGCCCCCCGGTCTGACGTGCTTGCGCACACAATCGAGAAAGCCGCCAACATTATCCAGGTGCTCGATTAGGTCGCCAGCGGCTACGACATCGAAAGACCGGCCTAAATCGAAATTCTGCGCATCGGCGCAAACGACCTCAAATCCTTTATCACGTAGTGCCTTAACACCCGGTTGGTCGATATCGAGTCCCACGCAGCTTTTGCTGGCATCGACAACCGCTCTGTGGAGCCAATTCGGATTATCTACTTTCTCCATTTCATGCTGCAAAACCCCCATGTCGAGCACGTCTTTGCCACGTGCCAATTCCGAGAAAAAAGCAATCTTGCAGTCCTTGATGTTGACGCGACCCGCAGTCACATCGTTTGCCTCGACGAACAATCCGCGATGGTAGCCCGTCCGATGGGTATGCCGCTGTGAAATGCAAAGATCTGGTCCGGCTTGGTGACGAGATCGGCCTCAAGCGTGGCAAGCTCTTCAACACGTTCTTCGATATCTTTGCCGTGATCACGCGCAAGGTCCAAATAAACTTCGAAATGACGCTTCTCAGAATCGAGCAGGCTGCGGTAAAAGCCGGCAATGTCGTCAGGCAAACGGGGCACCAGTAAAGCGAAACGCTCACAACTGCGTGCCTCGATCAGAGCACCAATAATAAGCGTGTCGACCAGACGACCTGGCTCGCTGCCCCGGCTAGCGGAACGCAGACTACCGGCATAGGCCGACGGCGGCACTACTGCGTACGCCACGCCACGTTGGCTCAGCAGCTTTGATACCTGCTCAAAGTGTCGCAGCTCTTCACGTGCCAGACGCGACATGCGCGCAACCAGCTTAGTGTATTGCGGATAGCGGAAAACGATACTGAGGGCCGAGGATGCGGCCTTCTTCTCGCAGTTTGCATGGTCCAGCAACAACTCCGGCAAACGGCCAATCGCAGCCTCAAGCCATGCAGGGGGCGTAGCCGACTTCAGGAATGCACCAACTCCCGTCGGAACTTCACTCATGTGATCAATGTGCGCACAGTGGCGATCAGCTCGGGCATTCGTATGGGTTTGGCGACAAAACCATCAAAACCGGCCTCAATGGCGCGTATGCGTTCCTCATCGAGTGTCGCACCCGTTAACGCGATGATCGGACCCTCGTGCCCGCTGTCACGCAGTTTGCGTGCGGCACTAATGCCATCCATCACCGGCATATTGAGATCCAGGATGACCAGATCGGGTTGGGTGTCCCGTACCCGCTCAATCGCCTCACGTCCGTTTAGCGCAAATTCGAGGCTGTAACCGGCGCGAGTCAAAAACAATTCCATTAACTGAACGATATCGGGATCATCTTCGGCAATTAACAGACGGCCACCACTTGTCGTGCTATCGGGATCAATATCCTCTTCTACAGCAAGCGGTGCTGGCAGACGAATATGAAAGCGACTGCCCTCGCCAGGTTTTGAATCCAGTCCGATAGAGCCACCGAGTAGCTTTACCAACTGCAGCGTAATGTGCAGTCCCAGACCGGCTCCTGCGCGCTTGTGAGCGCCCTCCAGTCTTTCAAAGGCCGAGAAAATCCGGCTGCGATCCTCTTCGGCAATGCCGGGGCCGCTATCGGCAATTTCCACATGTAACTGCTCGCCAGTCCAGCTCAAAGTAAGTTGAACAAATCCCTCCTGCGTAAATTTTACGGCGTTACCGAGCAGATTAATCATGATCTGTCGGACGCGCATTTCATCCAGTACGACCGGTTGTAACTGCTGTGGATCCAGAAAGGCTGCGAACGCCAGACCTTTTTCGGCGGCGAGCGGCGCCATGATCGCGGACATGTCCTCGGCCAGCTGGCGCAAATCCACGTGGTCCTCATGCACAATCGCTTCAGTATGCTCCAACCGTGCCTGCTCCAGAATATTGTCGACCAGCGAAACCATATGCTGTCCCGCGCGAACTATGGCACGGGCCTGACGTTGCGCTGGTTCATTTTCTGCCACGGCATTACTCAACCATTCGGCATAACCAATAACCGATGTCAGCGGTGTGCGAAACTCGTGTGACATGCTTGCCAAAAACTGGCTTTTGTCCCGCATAGCCTCTTCGGCTTCGTGTCGGCGTATTTCCAACTCCGCTGTAGTGGCAACAAGGCGATCGACCAGTTTTTTTTGTTTTTGATACAGCAGTCGCGCCTCGTTGGCCTGCTGCTGCCGTTCTTTGTAATGTTCGGTTTGTTCACTCGCCTTAGTAATTGCCAGATAAAAACTGTTGTCTGTTTCGGGCAGCACATGCAAAGTGACAATGTGTCCGTTGCCCAAATCAATATTTGTGAGCATGTCGGGTTGCGTGAGATGCAAACCGACCAAGAATGACCAGGCTTCACGGACGTCGGAGCCTTTTGCGGGGGGTGACAAGCCCAGAGCAGTTGCGTCGCCCCAGCTTTCCTGCAGCCGGAACCCGGCGTCCAATTGCAGCACGAATGGTCTAATCCGTTTTGAATCAAGCCGATCGAAATAGTCACTGACGACAGTAGGCAGCATCCTGATATTGCTAACCCACCTACCGGTCCAACATCTCGGCCAATGCGTGCATCGCCTCATCAACGTTTCTGCCAGTCTTAGCGCTGGTTATAAAAACATCTTCGCCGCTACTTTGCAGTTTCGCTCGCCGCTCGTCAGAAATTTCCCACTCGTCTTCTAGGTCCGACTTGTTTAGCAGATACACTTGGGGCACGTGACCATAACGTTCGCGTGCCTCGGCGACTAGTCGGTCAGCCACGTCCAACGTGTGCGTACGGCTTCCGTCCGCAACAACCAGATAGCCGCTGGCACCTCGCAAATAAGAAAACTCTACCGCCGAAAAACGATCCGTACCGGCAATATCCCAGATCACCATTTTCATTTCCACGCCACCTGTCGTGGTGAGCTTGCGCGTGTCGATCTTTACGCCGACGGTGGTCAGGTATTTGTCAGAAAAGACGTTGTGTACAAAACGTGCCACGGTACTCGTCTTACCGACGGCAAAATCGCCGATAATGCATATTTTTCGCGTAATGACGTCCATGGCCTACCGAACTTCGATCACGCCGATCGTGATTTCCACTCTGCGCAAAGCGGGATCAACACCGGATCCTGTAGCGGCTGAACCTGTTGCCTGCGTCTGAATAGCGGCAGGTGATACACCGGCATCAACCAGCCATTGTGCGACGCGATCGGCTCGAGCCAGTTCTACGACCCGATTCAGCTCTGCTGCGCCGGTTCCATCGGAGTAACCGCGAATGCGGATTTGGGGGGTCGAACTAAGCCGCGCGGCCAGACTGGATATCTGCCGAATCTTTGTCGTGAGCTGATCCAGAACCACGTCCTCACCGGCCAGCAGAATATCGTTGCCGGCAAAGAAAATCTGAGTACCGTCGACGACCGACAACAGTTCGGCAATTCGCATGCGTTCTTCCACCGCTATTCCGAGCAAATCACCTGAGCGCAAACCGACTATCGACGGAATCCGGCGGTTTGATTCCAGCAGCCAGGATTGCGGTGCGAAGCCAGAAGCGCTCAGCACTCCGTCTTGGACCTCAAGCACGACGCTGTCCGGCGGTTGCAACTCGGACATCGCGGCGTCAAAAACCTCCATATCGCTCATCGACATTCGACTGGTATCAACAAAATCCACACCGGGTAAGGCAACCGCCAGTGTCTGCACTCTTTGTTTCCATTTCATTGGTGCGCTGCCACTGAGCCGCAATCGATTGCCTTCAAGGTGCAAGCCCACGCCCGGCGGTGGTTGCAGTATGCGCCGGGCACGGCGTTCAACTATCGCGGTATCTAGGGACTGATAGGGCGCAAGCTCCAGTCTGAGTTCTGCCGGTTCGATTTGTGAACCGGGAGCAATGTCGGACGGAGCTCCAGATAATGGGTCGCGCAGCCCGCGAACGACAATCTTGCCGCCCTTACGTTGAATATCATTTACCACGATGCCGGGTGTTGCATCTAGCGCGTCACGGAAACTCGCCAGTTGTCGTGCATCCATATAGCGCGAAAATATAACCCAACCGGCCAACAACACGATTGCAGCGAGCAATAACAACGCTGGAAGGGGCAATTTTCGACGCGCCGCTTCAGTTGCAATCGTGTCCTTTCGTCGCTCAAGCGTCAGACACTTATCAAGCTCCATGGTGACACCAGACAGCCGGGTGCCGCCGTCGAAGCTCGCCACAGCTTCGCCGTGGCGCAGGTGAATCTGTTCAAGAATCTCTCGCAACTGCGTGCGCAGACTGGCCTGTGCCACGCCGCGGATAACACACACCAAAATAGCCTTCGGACCATGCACGGCCCAAAGTGCCAGCTCGCCCATCACGGCGGTAGTGAGCGTTTCATTTTCTCCCTGTGAGAAAGAGTCGTGAATAAAGTCCTGAATTGCCGTGAACATGGCCGAAACGGCATCGGAATCTGTGCTAACCACATCGTCATGCTGCAGATGTTCAACTAACAGGCCATCTTCTCGTTTAATCAAAAATACCTCTTCGACCCGATACAGAATGTTGCGCTGAAGTATGAATTGCCCCAAAGGCACACCGGCACGCCACGCCTGATACCGGGTTCGCAATGACATACTGTTTTCAATCGTTTGATTGAGTGACTGCACCATCGAACGCAGCGCCTCGGAAATCGACTTGCGGATCGCAGGTCCGATTACCGGAAACAGGGCGTCAGCAAAGTCTTCCGGATCCCGACGTATCGATTCCTTGAGACATTGTTCTACTGGTTCCTGCAACGCCGGTGCCAACCGCTTGTCGGCATGGCTACGCAATACCGACTCAGGCAGCACATCGGAGATGTCCGCCGTTCTGCTCTCCGGAATTTCGAGACGGCGGGTAATGGCGTCGAGCGCCTTCTTTTCGTGGCCGAAAAGCAGGTCCTTGATTTTATCGATATCGTTCAACGCTGTTTCTCACGTCCTGCATGGCGGCCAACGAGTTGTAGTAGACGCGATATCAGTCTGACGGAATATCCAACTCGCGATTTAGACGCATTGCGACTTCAGACAACAGGGCCGCCAGATCTTCACGGCCCACTTTACGCTCTTCGAGCTGATTGGCCTGACGACTGAGCATGGAATTAAAATCATCGCGGCTCTGCTGGATCACATTTATTAGTTCAAGACTTTTCGCCTGCAATGCGCCCCTGATTGCTCGCGCCTCTTGTGCTGTTTGCTCATCCAGGCGGGAAAGAGAATCTTCAAGACGGCGGCGTATCTCCTGGTTTTCAGCCGCACTGGTGTCACGCTCCTCGCTACGTTCGCGACGCTCGTTCATCAAGCGTTCGCCCAGCAGCTCCATCTCGCGACGAACAAATCCCTCGAGACTCTCTATCCTGTTGCTAAGATCATTACGCAAATGCTCGTTGGCTGTGGATATCGTGGATTCCAATGCATCAAAACGATGCTGGTAGTCCCGCATTTGACCCCCAAAAAGGATCTCGCGGATCTTGTCGACGTTTTGCTCTGATTCGTCGACTCCGTGTGTGCCGCTCATCGCGTGTTCGTCTTTCTCTGACATTGGGTCTGCCCTCAATCCGGCAACGGGTTTGGCTAGGCTGGCTCCTCACCCAAACGTTCAAGACGATAACCGTGTTGGTATATCGCGGACAACTGCCAGCCGTTGGTTTCATTTAACTGTAATTTTTTTCGCAGGCGACTGATATGCGTATCAACTGTACGGGTATTGAGGTCCGCTCCGTGCATACCCCAGATGGACTCGAGTATATGGCTGCGCGATACGACGCGACCGCTGTTTTTGAACATGAAAAGCGCAAGATCGAATTCTCGGTGGGTAAGTTCGATCTCGTCGCCAGCCAAACCCACAGTCTTGCGTTTCAGATCAAACTGATATGGCGAGCAGTCCGGCATTTCATCCGGCTCCCGGCCACCAGAAGCACGTCGCGCCAGCGCCGCAACTCGAGCAACGAGTTCCTTGTAGCGAATGGGTTTGGACATATAGTCATCCGCGCCAGCTTCCAAAGCACGAACAATATCGGTCTCGTCGTCACGAGCCGTAATAAATATTACCGGCGTAAAATTCTTGCCGCTTTGGCGAATCTTGCGCAGCACTTCAAGTCCATTCATCTCTGGCAACATCCAGTCCAACATGAGCAAGTCATAACTCTCGCGTAGTGCGTTGCGGAGAAAATCGCGGCCATTGTCAAAATGTGAGCAATTATGTTTTGCTTCAGTAAGCCATCGCAGCACCAATTCGGCTTGTTCCTTATCGTCTTCCAGTAATGCTATTCGCACTGTGCCTTCCGTTGTTCAACCACGAAATATGATTAGGACGCCACACCAACGCCTAAGCCGTCAAATTGTTAACAATGCTTAACGTTGCGTCAAGTTTTTCAAGGACTTTCGCGGCCGACTGATACCGCTCAGCCGGGGCTTTAGCCATCATTCGAGCCACCAGCGGCTGATACCTTAGCAGCTCCCGCGGCAACTGCGGCACCGCAGCATGAGAGTGTTTATACAATACCGCCATTGGCGAGGCGGCTGTGTAGGGTTTCCGCCCCGTGAGCAGCTCGACAAACATTACGCCCAGGCTATAGATATCGCTACGTGCATCGATCGGCTCACCCTGACCCTGCTCCGGACTCATGTAATACGGCGTACCAAATATCTCGCCCGTGTCAGTCAGTTCCGCCTCTAGCCACATTTGTTTGGCGTGGCCAAAGTCAATCAAAGCTAAAGAATGATCGTCACGTACCATGACATTGGCGGGCTTGAGGTCGCGGTGAAGTATGCCGAGGTTGTGGATAGCCTCAAGTGCAACCGCGATCTGACGAACGCAATCCAGTGCCAGCTCGGGCGACATGCCTTTGCGGAGACGCGCCTTTAGATCACCGCGTGGATAATACTCCATGGCAATATACACCACGTCATCTGCTACGCCGTGATCGTAGATACGCACAATATTTGGATGACGGAGTTTACTTACGACCTCGCACTCCTGCAGGAATCGGTCCAGTTTGTCAGCATCGATGTCGGCTACGTTACGCAACACTTTTAACGCAACGTCCATGTCCTCGTATTCGGCCAGATATATTGATGCTGGGCCACGCTGTGAGATCTCGTTGCGTATGTCATAGCCTCGGATATGTAACACATCAGTCGAGACCGCTGTCAGCTGGGTTTTCTTCGGGATGCTGCCGGCCGCACGCGACAGCGGGCTACGCGAGCGCACAGCATCGCGCACAGAGTTGATAAGCATTTCGTTGGTAAGCCGATTTTTGGGAAGATAGTCGTGCGCGCCGGCTTTGATGGCTTTGACGGCGAGCAATTCGTCGCCTGCCGCAGTAAGAAAAATAATCGGTGGACACTGTGGCACCGCTCGCATGGCCCGCAACCAGTCCAATCCATTCTGATCGCCTAACCGGTAATCCAGTAATATAACGTCTGTGTCGTCACGTATGTCCTCAATGACCGGCATGACATTGTGATCATGATTTATTACCCGCGAGTGCGGCCACTCAGACGCAATGTGATGAGTGAGCAACTCCCTGAACTCGGAGTGATCGTCGATGATCAGAATGGTTGGAGACATCATTTTCTTTCACGATGCGGCCGCGCTGTGATTGTAGCCGACTCTGCTAGATCGAAAGTTCTTCCAGAAACGCCTGCATTTGCTGAATAGTTGCCCTGATAGCGTCAGCATCATCGGCGATAGCTGCAGTTTCAAGCGCGCGCCCAAATTCTGAGACCTTTGCCAAACCGTAGGCACCTCCGGAACCCAGGAGGTTGTGCCCAATCGTCCGCAGGGTTGCAAAATCCCCGCGCTCCAGCGCAACGTTTAATGTCGCCAATTCCTCTCGCCGCCGCGCGAGATAGCCAGGCAAAAGCGCCTTTAGGATCGGATCATCACCACCGGAAAACTCAGTCATCGTCGAGAAACTCATTTGCGATCTGGAATACCCACCATTATGAAGAGCTGACGCATCGGTGCAATGGTCCGTGTCACGCTCGGATTCCATTATTCTAACTACAAGATCTGTCACATTGGTGCCAGTTTTTCTTACCGGCAGAAGCACACCCGCAGAATCGAGAAATTGGCCCGAATCAGCCTGGTTGAGCGCCTCGATTGCGTCCAGACCACTGGCCTCGGCACGCGACAACGTCTCACCGTCTACGATTGCACCAGCAGCGCCCATACCGTCACATCCATCCGTGCCAGCACACAGATAAACCTGATTGGCGCGATTAGCGATGGCTCGCGCGATTATCAATGCCAGATGCTGACAACGCCCTCCTCTGCCCGGTGTCACTGGCAAACGCACGGTTGTCTCGCCGGCATGCAGACTCACGCCCGGACCCTCATTCAGGCATAACCGGCGGGCAACTGCTTCGACTTCGCCGTATAAATCACGCTGCATGGCGAAAACCGGGTAACCTAGCAAACCGGCTTTGGCCGACGCCGCCCGCAAAGCATCCAGTGGTGTGGCCACGATCCGGGTTGGGATTGCAGCAGCTGGCTCAGGCGCCGGCGATTGACACAGCGCGCTAACCCAGTCCGGCAATTCAGTCGGCAGCCCCTTACGCTGAGGATGTAACAAGCCGGAACCGATCGTTTCGGGGCGATCATCCGGCACATCCGACATTGCTAACAAATAACATGGCACCGACGCGGGCAAAAACCGTCGCAAACGACCGCCCTTGATTGCCGAAACAGCACTGCGCACTACGTTCACTTCGTTTATCGCCAATCCACTACCGAGTAGCCAACGATTGAGTCGTGTGAGGTCCTTATAGCCAACACCGGCCGGTAGGGATTCAACCATTGCTGAGGTGCCACCGGAGATCAGAAAAAGCAGTGCGTGGTCATGGGGGACTGTGGCGAGAAAGTCGATTAGTCTTGTGCCGGCACGCAGACTGGACTCGTCTGGCAAAGGGTGAGACGACAACACCGTTTCAACGTGTGCCGATGGCCGTTCGTCGAGATACTCATCGGTACTGATCAACAGGCCGCGTGTCAAACGCTCGCCAAACGCCTCCTGCGCACCGGCAAGCATTGAACCGGCCGCTTTTCCGATCGACACGGCGGCCACAGAACCGTGGTCCAACTCGGCGCAAGCGTTTAGCACACACTTGTGGCCATTCACCGCCGCAACACCCGCCTCGTAAATTGCCAGGGCATCACGTCGTAATCGGGCGAGGTGCCCGGCATTCATTGTCAATCAGTACCCGCGACCCGCGCCTGCGGTTTCTGCGCGGCGCGTTTCGCGCTCGACTTTAGCGCCGTCGGACCGTTCCTGCTCCAGCCGAGCCAGGTAGGCATCGTTTACATCGCCGGCGACATACTCACCTGAGAAACACGAGGTATCAAACGCCTTGATACTGGCGCTCTCGTAATACACCGCATCGATCAAGTCAGAAAGCTCCTGGTAAATAAGCCTATCTGCGCCAATTAATTCTGCGACCTGTACGTTGGTTCGCCCGTGCGCGATTAGTTCAGAGGCGGACGGCATATCTATGCCATACACGTTGGGAAAGCGCACCGGCGGAGCCGCAGAAGCAAAGTAGACTTTCTTTGCTCCAGCCTCGCGTGCCATTTCAATAATTTGCTTGGACGTTGTGCCACGAACGATTGAATCGTCCACGAGTAGCACGTTTTTATCGCGGAATTCCAGATCGATGGCGTTGAGTTTCTGACGCACTGATTTTTGCCGCTCCTGTTGCCACGGCATGATAAATGTGCGCCCGATATATCGATTTTTTATAAATCCTTCGCGGTTCTTGACACCGAGCATGTGTGCCACCGTCACTGCTGCTGTGCGGCTCGTGTCTGGAACTGGAACAACTACATCAATATCATGATCGGGCCAATCGCGCAGTATTTGTTGCGCCAACTTCTCGCCCATCCGCAAGCGCGCCTTATAGACGGAAATGTTTTCGATAATGGAATCCGGTCGGGCGAAATAAACGTACTCGAATATGCACGGCGTATGTTTTACCGAGTTTGCACAATCGGCTGTATGCAACTGGCCCGCGGAGTCAATCAAAACGGCCTCGCCTGGCCGCAGGTCTCTCATCAGCTCAAATCGGAGTGCGTCCAGAGCAACACTTTCCGATGCAACCATATACTCGGTGCCATTCACGGTTTCCCGTCGACCGATTACCAGCGGTCTGATGCCGTTTGGGTCGCGAAAAGCCACAACACCCGCGCCCAGCACCATCGCAACGACGGCATAGCCGCCCCGGCAACGCTCATGCAGCTTGCGCACGGCATAAAACAGATCCTGAGGACGCATTGGACCATTGCAACGACCCTGCAGCTCATGTGCCAACACATTAAGCAATACTTCGGAATCCGATCCGGTATTCAGATGGCGCAAATCGGTGCGCGCCAGCGTCTGCGCAAGCTCGGCGGCATTGGTCAGATTGCCATTGTGACCGAGACAAATTCCGAATGGTGAGTTCACGTAGAATGGTTGTGATTCAGAAGAACTGGAGTCACCGGCGGTTGGGTAGCGCACATGTCCTATGCCCATATTACCGGCCAACTCGACCATGTGCCGCGTCTGAAACACATCCCGCACGAGACCGTTGGCGCGGCGGGTGTGCAAATAACTGCCATCTGCGGTGCAGATTCCTGCAGCATCCTGGCCACGATGCTGCAAAACCGTCAACGCGTCGTAGATCGCCTGGTTTACCGGGCTACGGCCGACCAGTCCAACGATGCCACACATATCAGTACCTGCTCAGAGTTGCTCGGGGGACGGGTCTGCTGGTTCTACCGCCGGAGCGGCTGATTCGTTTGGCAAGTGCTGTGCCAGCTGTTCCGGCAACATGCTGTGAATCCAGTCTGCCACCTGCACACCATAGGGAATTGCACGCGACTCTTGCCACCAAGGCTCATTCGACAAATTAAGCGTGCCCGCAAAGAGCACCGCAACGCCAAATATTACGACGCCTCGCACCAATCCAAATAACAAACCCAATGAGCGATCAGTACCCGACAACCCGGTTTGTCGTATCGCCAATGCGACGAGTTGCCCAATCAAACCGCCTATAAGCAACACCGCCACAAAGATCATGCCACGTGAAACCCACAATTCGAGAAACGGCGAGTTTAACTTGCCCGTGATATACGGTTCGACCAATTCGGAAAAATTCCAGCCACTCCAAACCGCTACTACCCATGTCAACAGGGACAATAACTCTGGGAAAAACCCCCTGAACAAACCGATAAGAGCCGATATCGCGATTACGCCCACTATGAGAATGTCAATCATGTGCATTTCGTTTGACCAACCAGGTGAATACGCGCCGGCAGTTTATCAGGGATGACTGACCAATTGTGTCTGCTGCCGATCTGAGCGCAAACGCTCTGCTAGCGCCTCGGCTCGGCCCCGATCCGGCTCCGGCCCGACCCTGACACGAAACAGGAGCCGCCCGTTCACGACATTTCTGACGACAAAAGCCGTGTATTCGGATTCCTTTAGATGCTCTACCAGTCGCCGGGCGTTTGATTCACTGCTAAAGCTACCCACCTGCACGGCCCAGCTATCACCCGATGATGCTGTTTGAAGCTCGGAACGTTGGACCGGTGGCACGGGAGACGGCGGGGAATCTTCCTCGCCAACCACCGCCAATGTGTTCACACGACGGTCCTCCTGTGGTCGCGATTGCTGTTTATCACCAATTTCAACGGTGTGCGTTCTTGTCGAATCGGACCTCACCCGGCTATCTTTGTCGGCATCTGGCGCCGGCAGCGTCAACTGCCGCGACTCGGTGTCTGGCGATCGGGGTCCATCGAGCACAACCGGAATAAGAATCACGGCGGCAACGATTAGTACTGCCGCGCCGAGCAATCTTTCCTTCAAGTGTTACTCCAGTTAAATGCCGAGATGGGCAGTTTAACTCGGGGTGACTTAACCATGTTGGGATAAATAGTCCAGTGCAGGTCCGACCACGTGAAATGAGCCTGCGACCAGTATTCGGTCTGTTTTTCCTGCGCGTTCAGCCGCCGCCGCAAGACCGGCATCGACTGAGGCTGCGCTGCGAACGGGCGACCCTACGCAGCCTTGCAGCCGCTGGGCGAGTTCCGCAACTGGCAAGGATCGGGGGTGACCGTCACTGACCGCGATCCACTCATCTATTTGCGTATCAAGGGCTGTGGCGACTGCTTCGACAGGCTTAGCCTGCATCATGCCGATCACTGCCACGGTGCGACCGGAAAAACCACTCAGGGCATCAGCCAGAACCACCGCTGCTTCCCCGTTATGAGCGACATCAAGTATCCAGCTTTGCTCTCGTTCGATGCGCTGAAACCGGCCCGGCAATCGTGCGGCGCTCAGACCCCTGGCGACATGCGAGGCATCGGAGCGAAATCTGACTGCCAGCTGCTCGACGGCCGCGAGAGCGCAGGACGCATTGATCAATTGCTCACGGCCACCAAATTGCGGCAATGGCAACCCTTCGAAATTGTTGACGCAGCCGTGCCAGGACCAGTTCCTGGCCCCGCGTTCACAATCGAAATCAAGGCCAATCTGCAAAAGTCGCGCGCCAGTTTGTGCCGCGACCTGTGCAATCGATTCAGGCGGGTCGCGTTCACCAATCACGGCAGGCTGATCACGACGAAATACGCCAGCTTTTTCAAAGGCAATCGCATTACGATCCTCACCGAGCCAACCCTGATGATCCAGCCCAATCGAGCTAATCACCGACACGGCCCCATCGACGACATTAACAGCATCAAGACGCCCGCCCATACCTACTTCCAGAATGCACAGATCGACGTCTCTATCGCGAAATATACACAACGCGGCCAGCGTCGCGTATTCGAAATACGTGAGCGTGACATCCATACGCGCTGATTCGACGCGGTGGAACGCGGCTACGATATCAAGATCACCAACCGAGGCACCGTTTACGCGAATGCGTTCATGAAATTGGCGGAGATGCGGTGAAGTATAGACACCGGTCCGAATGCCGGTTGCTTCGAAGATCGATTCGAGATAGGCAGCACACGAGCCCTTGCCATTGGTTCCGGCAACAACGATTGATGTTCCCGCATCAGGTCGCAAACCCAGTCTGCCATGCACCCGTCGCACGCGATCCAGACTAAGGTCTATCTCTGTAGGGTGCTGTTGCTCAATACGCTCAAGCCAGGCACGGAGAGTGTCCGGAAGCGCTGAGTTCATTCAGCCTCAAACTCGGACACAGGCTCAAACTCGGGTTTTGTTCGAATCGACGCCGCCTCGTCTGCAGGGGTCTGCCCTGGAAATAGCTTGTCGAGCAGCTCGTAAATACTGTCACGCATCTCACGTCGATCCAGAATCATGTCCAACGCACCATGTTGCAGGAGAAATTCACTGCGCTGAAAGCCAGCGGGCAGAGTCTCGCCAACAGTCTGCTGAATAACTCGTGGTCCGGCGAATCCGATCAGCGCCTTGGGTTCAGCTATATTAATATCGCCCAGCATCGCCATGCTCGCGGAAACGCCACCAGTGGTCGGATCGGTTAACACGGAAATAAACGGAATCCTGGCCTGGCGCATGCGCTGGAGTACGGCCGCGGTCTTCGCCATCTGCAGCAGCGACAATAACGCCTCCTGCATGCGCGCACCGCCGCTGGCGGAAAAACATACCAGCGGAACGCGTTGTTGCAAACATCGTTTTCCGGCGCGGGCAAACTTCTCGCCTACAACAGAACCCATTGAACCAGCCATAAAGTTGAACTCAAAGGCACAGACCACGACGGGCCGGCCAAGCAGACAACCCTCGATTACGACCAAAGCGTCTTTCTCACCGGTGTCTCTTTGCGCCTGATTGAGCCGTTCCTTGTATCTACGGCTATCGCGAAATCTAAGTGGATCTTTTGACTCCAACTCTGCGGCAATTTCTACACGAGGCTTACCATCGAGAAAGAAGTCGAGCCGCTGACGTGCACCAATTCGCATGTGGAAAGTGCACTTGGGGCAAACATTCAGATTGCGCTGCAACTCGGCCCGGTACAAAACAGCCTCGCAAGCCTGACACTTCTCCCACAATCCTTCGGGGACAGAACGGCGATGATTCTGGGTCTTGATGCGCGACGGCATCAGCTTGCCCAACCAGCTCACGGCAGGAATCCCGTGACTTGGGGTTCTGGCGATACCACACTATGCAATGACAATGCCCGCTCCATCGTGAACGTCACCGCCATCATACCAGTCCGGCCCAAGTTACATAAAAGAGCTGACTGGCATAGGAATACCGTACTCCTCAGGGTAGCGCACCCGCACCAGACTCAAACCGCATGCCGGAACTGTTACACCACCTTGAGTGCGATCGCCGTGATTCAACAATTCGTCCACCCAGTGCGTTTCACGGTCGCCGGTGCCGATGGTAACGAGGACGCCAGTAATAATTCGCACCATATTCTGCAAAAAGGCGTTGGCGGCGACTTGAATAACAACATGATCGCCATGCGCATCGACTTCCAGCTGCGATACCGTGCGCTGGGTCGTTCTTGCCTGACAGCCGGCAGCCCTGAACGCCGAAAAATCATGCTTACCGAGAAACAGGGGTGCGGCTTCGCGCATACGCCGAACATCCAGACACTGCGGGTATGACCAAGCGCGCGTTTGCTCGACGGCGGCGCGGGAAGAGCGATTGAGAATCAGGTAACGATAGGTTCGTTCGCGGGCACTGAATCGGGCATTGAAATCATCGGCAACCGCGCCGGCCCAAACCACGCTAATCGACGGTGGCAAATGGGTATTCGCGCCGAGCCGCCACGAATGCGCCGGTCGCTCGACAACCGTATCGAAATGCACAACTTGCGCCAAAGCATGCACACCTGAGTCGGTGCGGCCCGCACAGACAGTTTTTACGTCATGATCGGCAACGCGACTGAGCGCCTGCTCCACGCAATCCTGTACATTGGCGGCCGCAGGCTGATGTTGCCAGCCGTTAAATCCACTACCGTCGTATTCAATGACCAGAGCGCAACGCATACGCAGATGATAACGGATCGAGTGGTGGCGCCGGTGGCGGTGTGGGCATCAGCCCAAGTTGGATAGCATCTCGCGGGCGTCAGCCTGTTGGCCTTCGTTTCCCTCTGCCATTACTTCTTCGAGGATTCCCCGTGCTCCATCAGGATCGCCCATGTCCACGTAGGCCCGCGCCAAATCCAACTTGGTCCCAACCTCGGTGAGCTCATCATCGGAACTAGGTAACGCCAGCTCAGCTGTTGCTACTTTGGCAGTCGTTGCATCGCCACTGGCGTCTGGCAGTGCCTCACCGATATCCAGATCCAGACCATTGTCAGCTACACCGGATGACGGTACCTGCACGGTTTCATCCTCACCAAACACAGTGGCGGAGAATGTATCCTCACGATGTGAGCCGGTGGACTCCTGGGGACCAATCAACTGCGTCGCATCGTCAGTGTCACCAAATATTTCAGAGGAGAAGTCATCTGCGATTTCAGATTCGTCGTTGCCCGGTGCGATCAAACGCGTCTCGCCGACAGCGTCATCGTTAAATGCGCCGATATCGACATCGAGCGCATCACCGTGCAGGGTCTCAACTTCTGCTGAGAAATGACCTGTATCGACGGTATCGTCGACCGGCGAGCCAGTCTGTTCCATCGACTCCTCAAGCGCTGCAAGGTCTCGCGCCGTTTCCTCGTCATCCTCGCTGTCCAAATCGCCAAATATATCGCCAATATCCAGATCGAGTCCGCTGCCACCGGCTGTCAATTCTGTCGCTGCGACCGGTAGTTCGCTGGTCGAATCGACGTCTGCTACTGGCGCGTCGGCGTCGGCCTCTGCCTCTGGCGCTTCAAATATATCGCCAAAATCCGCCTCTGCCGTATCCTCACCCGAATCTGTGGAATCCGTAGGTGAACCGGCCAGATCGAGATCCACGCCAAGATCGCTTAGATCCATCTCTGCCGTTTCATCCGTGTCGGTACTGCTAAGCCTCGCGCGAATCTGGTCTTTTATCTGCTCGACGGGTTCGGGACGCGTATCATCGTCTTCGTTGACCGGCCCGGCTTCCTCGCCGATGTCGAAATCCATCATGTCCGCATTTAGCGTATCGAATGCGCCGGCGACACCCGAATCGGCACCCAGCGCACCGCCGATATCAAGGTCGACACCGGCCTCCACGAGTTCACCTGCGTCACCACCGGTGTCGAGGTCGACGACCGCCTGATGGCCGCTCGGTTCAAACTCAAGATCGATATCAGCGCTGGCGCCCATGCCTGCATCGCCAGCAAAGAGGTCATCATTCGGGCAAATCTGCTTGCCCATAATTGCGATTTTGTCCCACTCCGCCGCGACTTCGTCAGGCATGTTGTCGCGCAAGTCCTGTGCGGTGGAACGGAACTCACCCTCATTGCCCCAGACAAAGAAAATCTCCAGCAACTTCATCCGCAAATCTATCCGAGTGGGTTCGCGCGCAACCGCTTTTTTGACCAGATCTGAGGCCTGGTCGTACAGACCATAAGCCATGTGGAAATCGGCCTCGGCCAGCGGGTCGGACTGATCAAGTTTGAGCTCGCCACCGATCGTGTCTTCAAAAGGATATTCCCCGGATTCCGCGTCAACTGAGGCCTGCGCTTCGAAATCAACGGGCTTGAACGTCCCGCTGTCCTCAAAGAACTCGACATCGTCAACAGATTCCGGTGCAGCGGCAGCCGGCACGGGTGGTGGTGCGGCGGAGGGTGCAACTGGTGCTTCAGCCGGCATTTCAAATTTCGGCAAAATCGTCGTGTCGGGGGCGCTCTCTCTGGCCTCACGCGTGAGGGCATCGATGGCATCGTGCCCTTCTTCAGCGCGCCCACGCAGCGCCATCATTCCAAATGCACCCAGGGCGATAGCGCCCAGGCCCAGCAACACCCATAAGTTCGTGAATGCACCTTTAACCAGATCGACCGCTTTGGCGACAATTCCTGGCTCATCGGGCAGCGGACGCGATACCGGCGGTTTGACTACCGGTATGGTGGTTTCGGTCGTGGCAGTCGGTTCGGTTGTGGCGGTCGGTTCGGTGGTGACAGTGGGTTCAGTTGTCGTCGCAGTGACTGTCTCGGTCTCCACTCCGGTGTCCGTATCCGCCGTTACATCAGCCGGCTCAACATCGGTTGCCGCAACACCCCTCTCGCTCGTTAGACCGGTTTCATCCGCTACGGTTTCCGCAGCGGTTGTGTCCGGCACAGTCTCGGTAACAGCTGGTGAAACTGTCGGAGCGGTTACTGGAGCCTCGGTCCCGAGCTGTTGCTGCATTTGCGCTAGCTCGCTGTCGCGAACATTAAGCAGTCGACGAATCTCATCGAGATCGGCACGTAGCTGTTGGTTTTCATCCGAGAGTCTTGCAATGTCGGCTTCGTTGCGCGCAAGCGTTTCGCGCGTCGCCGCATCGCTCACCTCAGCACCACTCCGCGCATCGGCCGCTGTGCCTTGCGTCGCTTCGTCCGGTTCCACCAGACGCAGACGAGCGGTTTCGGGTGTACTGCTAATTCTTGATGGTGCAGATCCCGCGCTGGCGACCTGTCTGGGCGTGCCTGCGCGCCACGCCTGATTGTGGGCCACGGCCAACGCATATGCTTCCGGCTGCGCGACAGCTTCGATCGTTGCCCGATCCGGGATTCGCAAAACCGATCCTTCTTTCATCAGATTGATGTTGCCGAGGAACTCGCTCTGGTTCGCCTGATAAATCGCAATCATCATTTGATTCATTGTGATCGATCTGTCGGTTCGCAAACGTTCTGCAATGCTCCAAAGGGTCTCGTTGCGTTGTATCGGACCGTAGTTGGCGCCGTACGACGGCGTTCCGGCATAACGCCGTGTTGTGCGTCGAGGTGCCGGGTCCCGGGCGATCTGACCGCTCGAAGGCTGCGTCTGACTGGGCACGCTGCGTGGCGCAATCACCGGTGCTGGTGCTGCGCGTTGTGGCGTCGGCAGAAAAACGGGCGGATCTAGAAGTACCGTGTACTCGCGCAACAGTGTGCCGCGCCGCCATTGTGCCTCAACCAGAAACGTAACAAACGGCTCGGAAATTGGTCTGGTTGACCCAACAAGCAACACATTTCTCGAGCCTGATTGGGCTACCTGGAACCTTAGCCCAGAAACAAAATCAGGTCGGTCCAGTCCGTAGCGCTCGAAAGTCTCGCGCGATGCGACGCTTGCGGTGAGATTTTCTAACTCTTCCGGCGTTGCATTGATGACTTCGATCTCCGCATCCAGCGGTTCATTCAGTCCTGAATTCAAATGAATCTCGCCCAACGCCAGCGCATGTGCCAGTGACGGGCCGAGACCGAATAACAACATTATTACAACCGCGGGGCGCACTCTCACAGACACTCCTCGGACAGCCGGGATTAACACAAGATGCCGAACCTTGCGAAGACAGACAAAAATATCGCGCGTAAAGCTCATATGTTTCTTTACATTCGCCGCCTAAATATAACTTATATGTGATCTTTTACCAAGATTTCAGCAATCTGCACACTGTTTAACGCAGCACCCTTGCGCACATTATCGGAGACCACCCACAGGTTCAGGCCGCGCTCGTGCGAGATATCCTCTCGTATCCGGCCAACGTAGACCGAATCCGTGCCCACGCCGTCTGTGGCGGCCATCGGATATCCACCGGGCGCCCGACGGTCAACCAATGTGACGCCCGGCGCACGAGCCAACAGCTCGCGCGCCTCATCCGCACTCAACTTGCGTCGGGTCTCAATGTGCACTGCTTCCGAATGACCAAAGAAAACCGGTACGCGCACAGCAGTTGGATTCACAGCCACGGTCTCATCGTCGAGAATCTTGTGTGTCTCCCAAACGATCTTCATTTCTTCGCGCGTGTATCCATTGTCAAGAAAGTTATCAATGTGCGGTCGTACGTTGAATGCGATCTGCGCTTCTTCGTCGTCCAGCGGTTGGCCATTCATCAAACGGGCAGTTTGGCCAGCCAGCTGCTCAATGGCGCTGCGCCCTGCTCCCGATACTGCCTGATACGTTGCCACGTTAATTCGCTCGATACCTGCCTTGTCGTAAATCGGTTTCAGTGCCACTAGTAACTGAATCGTGGAGCAATTCGGATTCGCGATTATGTTTCGCTGCCTATACTGCTCGATTGCCTCAATATTGACTTCCGGTACTACCAACGGAACATCGTCGTCGTATCGAAAGCAGGATGTGTTGTCTATCACGACACATCCCTCCGCGGCGGCCCGGGTCGCATGCTCCTCGGAAACCGAGGCGCCTGCGGAGAACAACGCGATGTCCACTTGCGAGAAGTCGAACGTCGCCAGGTTCTGCACAACCAACATGCTATTGCCGTAGCTGACGCGCCGGCCCACCGACCGTGCGCTCGCCAACGCATGCACGCTGACCGCCGGAAAACGCCTTTGGGCCAGCAGGTCCAGCATGCTTTCGCCGACCAGCCCGGTGGCGCCTGCCACTGCGAGTACATTATTCTCTTTCATCGCGCCAGCTTCAGACTGCCACCTTCGTCACAAAATTGAACTTAATATGGCCCGGAGCCAGCCGGAATAACCGGTGTAGGGCTTTTTACGCCCATATTCTGGGCTCGATGGCGCAAACTGTGGTCCATCAGGACCAGGGCCAGCATGGCCTCCGCGATAGGCGTGGCCCGCAGCCCGACACAGGGATCGTGTCTGCCATGGGTTACTACCGAAACTGGCTGCCCCAGCACATCCACGCTATCGCATGGAAGACGCAAACTGGAAGTCGGTTTAAGCGCCATACTGACCAGAATGTCCTGACCGCTGGAAATCCCACCGAGCGTGCCACCAGCGTGATTGCTCGCAAAACCGTCCGGACGAATCTCATCGCGATGCTCAGAGCCTTTTTGTTCAACGCAACTGAAGCCCGCGCCTATCTCCACCGCCTTGACGGCATTGATTCCCATCATGGCCTGAGCGATGTCTGCATCGAGTTTGTTGAAGACCGGCTCACCGAGACCTGGCGGAACGCCCCTTGCGATAACATTCACGCGCGCACCGATCGAGTCGCCCGACTTGCGCAACTTGTCCATAAAGTTTTCCAATTCGGCTACTCGGGTTGGGTCCGCACAAAAAAACGGATTGTCATCGACGGTGTTCAGATCTACCGCGTCCAATTTGAGCTCGCCGATCTGGGCGAGGTACCCCTGTATCTGAATTGCATAAGTCTCGCTCAAATATTTTCGGGCAATCGCCCCGGCAGCAACTCGCATCACAGTTTCGCGCGCAGACGAACGACCACCACCGCGGTAGTCACGAAAACCGTATTTTTGCTGATAGGTGTAGTCGGCGTGACCAGGACGAAACTGATTGGCAATCTTACTGTAGTCCTTTGGCTTTTGATCCACATTTTTGACCAGCAAGCCTATCGGTGCCCCTGTCGTGCGCCCTTCAAAGACACCGGACAATATCGTGATCTCGTCGGGTTCGCGCCGCTGACTGGTATGACGTGATTTGCCCGTGCGTCGCCGCTCGACATCCCGCTGCAGGTCGTCCTCGCAAAGTGCCAGGCCCGGCGGGCAGCCGTCGACGATACAGCCCAGGGCCGGGCCGTGACTTTCGCCGAACGTTGTCAATGCAAAAAGCCTGCCTTGCGTATTACCAGACATCTAGGCGCACCTTGCTGCGATCAGGTCGCGACTGCGTGCCAGGTCAACCGAACTCAACACAAAGACACCATCGCCACCGTGCTCGAACTCCACCCAGTCGAACGGCACATCGGGATAGCTAGCCACCAACGCACCCGCCGCCTCGCCTGCTTCCACAACCAACACACCGGCGGGCTGCAGATAATCGGCGGCACGACGCAGAATTCTATGGATTACCGATAAACCATCCTCGTCGGCGGCCAAGGCAATTTCGGGTTCGTGTTTGTACTCATCCGGTAACCGTTGCATCGAGGTCGCACTGACGTATGGCGGGTTACTGACGATCAGATCATATTTTTTGTCCGGCAATGATCGGTAAAGATCAGATTCAGAGACGTGTACCAAATCTTCCAGCCCATGCAGCTTTACATTGCGGTGGGCAGCGCGGACTGCTGGCGGAGAAATGTCGACGGCGTCTACCTCCGCACCCATGTGTGCCGCAATTGCAATCGCAATGCAACCGCTACCGGTCCCCAGATCCAAAACAGTCTTGATATTTTCGGTTCGACACCACGGTTCGAAACCATTTAATATCATCTCCGCGATCGGCGAACGCGGAACGAGCACATGCGGAGTCACCTCAAACCGCATTCCGGCAAACCAGGCCTCGCCGGTAAGATACGCTGCCGGCCTACCCTCATCGATGCGGCGCTCGATCAATTTAATAACCGCGTTGCGCTCCTGCGAAGTCACGCGGGAATCATAGAAATACTCGGGTACCTGAAAATCCAGCGACAAGGCGTGAAACACGAGCACCCGCGATTCGTCCGCAGCGTTGTCAGTGCCATGCCCAAAGTGCAGACCAGCCGCCTTGAGACAGCTGGCACCCCAGCGCACCAGATCGCCGACAGTTTGCAAATTGTCCGTCAGATGTTCCAAATCCTCAGATCCACTCAAATTCGCTGGCAATGATATAACGCCCACTGCTGCACCGCGACAGATAGTAGGATAATCCCCCCATGAAACGATCAGTCATCCCAATCGTCCTGGCCGGTCTCGCTGCATTTGCTGTCGGCATCGCTGCTGGCATGTTGCGCAAGCAACCCGATTCAGTCAGCACGGCAACGGTCTTCAACACACCGCGCGCGCTGCCGGACGTGACTCTCAGCGATGAGCACAGCACGAGACTTGCGCGCGCACGCTTTCTTGACGGCTGGGACATCCTGTTTTTTGGCTTTACGCACTGCCCTGATATTTGTCCGACCACGCTGTATGAACTTGGCCAGCTCAGTGAATTACTCGACGACCTGTCCGCGGCACGGCAACCCCGTATCTGGCTGGTCACTGTGGACCCTGAACGCGATACGCCACAGGTGTTAGAGGACTACCTGTCGCATTTTGGGCCGCACTTCTCTGGCATTACCGGTAGTGCCGACGAGATTGCACTATTTGCCGCGGGCCTGGGAGTTGCCTACCAACGCATAACCAAGGATGCCGACTACACGATCTCCCATACTGCTGCTTTATTTCTGGTAGATCCGGCCGCAAATCAGGTTGCATTGTTTTCGGCGCCACATGACATGGCGAGTATTGCGGCGGACTATCGGTTGCTCACGCGATGAAAGCATCGGCAAGTTTGATCATTGCTCTTGTGTCCACCGGACTGCTTGCGTCATGTACAAAGCCAGCGGTAACGATCGACAACGCCTGGATTCGAACGCCACCACCTGGCATGAGCATGACCGCGGCTTATCTGACCCTACACAACAAAACGGCTGAAACGATCACCCTCGTCGGCGCCACCTCAGAAGCCTTTGAGCAAGTCACAATCCACGAATCGCGAGTCGTCGATGGAATCTCGGAAATGATCCGCCTGCGTTCACTTTCGATTGCAGCCGGCGAACGGCTCGTGTTCCAACCGGGTGGCCTGCACCTGATGATGACCAAACCAAAGCAAGCTGTTGCCCGAGGCGACAATACAACCATCACATTGCAACTCGCAGACCAAACACGAGTACCGGCCAGTGCAGTTGTTAGCGATCAGGCGCCGTGATGGAGAATCTTCTTGCTGGCGTACAAAGTCTGCTGCCACAGCATTCGATTTCCCGGCTGGTCGGTCGGCTTGCGAGGACGCGTCTCTTGCCGGTGCGAAAGCTGTTGATCCATTCCTTTGTGCGGTTGTACAAAATCGACCTCACTGAAGCCGAACACAACGATCCCGATGCCTATCCCAGTTTCAACGCACTGTTTACGCGAGCGCTACGCCCCGACGCCCGTCCCGCACCGAGCGACCCGCGGAGTATTGTATCGCCGGTCGATGGCACTATTTCGCAAGTTGGCGAGATCGACTCAAGCTTGCTGGTGCAGGCAAAGGATCGCCGGTTTACGGTTGCAGAACTATTTGGCGATGCCAGTGAATTCCCCGGTGCGTATGAGCATGGTCGCTTCGTGACAATCTACCTGGCACCACATAACTACCATCGGATACACATGCCGCTGACCGCGCGCCTAAGCCGAATGACCTACATCCCCGGCCGCTTGTTCAGCGTGAGCCCTCGCACAACGCGTGCTGTCAGCCATTTGTTTGCCCGTAACGAACGGGTCGTTTTTCATTTTGATAGTGACCACGGTCCGATAGCCCTTGTAATGGTTGGGGCGATGAATGTTGGCAGCATCGAAACCGTGCACGAGGGTGTCGTCGCACCGGGGGGAAAAAAATTGCGGCAGTGGACCTACAATCCGTCCATTTCCTTCCAGCGCAGCCAGGAACTGGCGCGTTTCAATCTGGGCTCTACAGCGATTGTCCTATTTTCGAATGATGGACCGCAACTCGCACATCACCTGCATCCCGCTTCCACGATAATGATCGGCGAGACTATTGCCCGCGCCTAGTGTATGCGTCTAGGTAGATCGCGGCGATGCGTTCCAGACCGTTCTGATCCATCGCGTCGAAACGGTTTGTCAGGGGACTGTCTATATCGAGCACGCCCAAATCTTGGGTCTCCGTAAACAGTGGCACGACAATCTCGGATCTGGAATCGGCGTCGCAGACTATATGGTTATCGATTTTATGCACGTCGGCCACGCGCTGTGTTTGCCGCGTCGCAATCGCGGTACCACAAACTCCCTGACCCAACGTGATACGCGTACATGCCGGTTTTCCATTGAAGGGGCCAACGACAAGTTCGCCGTCACGCAAAAAATAGAACCCTGCCCAGTTTATTTCCGGCAGACGCTGATACAACAAGGCGCTGAGATTGGCGGCATTTGCGATCGCATCGGACTCGCCCTCCAGCAAGGCACGCGCTTCGCTAGCTAAGCTATCGTAAAAATCATCCGTCATCTTTCACGCCCGATCATATGGAAAGGCCAGTACTTCAGACAGACTATTGCGACCCGCCGCCAGCATGACAACACGATCGAAACCGAGCGCGACGCCGGCACAGTCAGGCAATCCGTGCTCCAATGCTTGTAACAATCGTTCATCTACCGGTGGTGTCGTTCGGCCAGTTATCGCATAGCGGGCCTGTTCAGACAAAAAGCGCTTCCTCTGCTCTGTTGCATCACTCAATTCATGAAAGCCGTTGGCCAGTTCCAGACCACCATAAAAAACTTCGAATCGCTCCGCCACTGCTGGCGTCGTGTCGCGCACGCGCGCCAGGGCCGCCTGTGACGCCGGGTAGTCATACAGGACATAGATCTTGTCTGCGTTGAAAGCGGGTACCACAACGGATGTCAGTAGCAAATCAAGCCACGCATCACGCGTGGCAGGCACAGACTCAGGCCGTGCAATGTCGTTTCGTCCACATGCGGCGGCCAGGTCATCAACAGTGGCTGAGTGCGGGTCAATATCCGCATGACGCAGAAAAGCATCGGCATAAGTGATTTGCTCGACCACAGCTTCGCGCTGCAGGAGTGTTTTGATCAATACAACCGTCTCCGCTGCCATTGCCTGACGATCGTAGCCCGTGCGATACCACTCGATCAGAGTGAATTCTGGATTGTGGTGCCTTCCTGCCTCTCCATCGCGAAATACTGGTGCAATCTGATAAATATCACCGCTACCGGCACACAACATTCGTTTCATTGCATGTTCCGGTGACGTGTGCAAAAACATTGTGCGGCCGCCGTGCGGTGTGGCAACGATGCTGGGAATATTCGGGTCAGGGCAGGAACTGCTCACCAAGGCTGGCGTCTGCACCTCCATCACCCCGCCGGCTGAAAAAAAATCTCGTGTAAGCTCGAGCAGGTGCGCACGCGTCGCGAGTACATCCAACCCGGCCGTGGGTCGCCATTCCATTTTATTAGTCGCGTGCGCGCGAAACGTATTCGCCGGTGCGGGTGTCGACCTTGATCACCTCTCCCTCTTCGACAAACAGTGGGACACGCACGACCGCGCCTGTTTCGAGCGTAGCAGGCTTGACCCCGCCCTGCGCCGTGTCGCCACGCAGCCCAGGATCAGTCTGGACAATCTTTAGTTCGACAAAGTTCGGTGGGGCCACTACCAGAGGAGAATTGTTCCACAGTGTTACCAGGCAGATGTCCTGTTCCTTCAGCCACTGTCCCGCATCACCAATGATTACAGGCTCTGCAGCGTACTGCTCAAACGTATCCGGTGTCATGAAATGGAAAAACTCGCCATCAGAGTAAAGATACTGCATTTCAGTGTCGATCACATCGGCAGCCTCTATGGATTCACCGGATTTGAATGTCTTGTCAATTACACGACCGGTCCTGAGATTTTTCAGCTTGACGCGGTTGAACGCCTGTCCTTTTCCAGGTTTTACAAATTCGTTCTCAATGATCGCGTGGGGGTCATTGTCAAGCATGACCTTGAGACCGGAACGGAATTCATTTGTGCTGTAACTTGCCATGTAAGCTCGGAAAAAGATTCGGAGGGCCGAGGTCGCACATGATACCCGCTGATGCTTAAGCTGTAACGGATTTGGTCGATGCTTTGAACGACTGGACAGTGAATATGACGTCCGCCGGCGGCTTTTGCCACCAGGTCTGGCTCCAACCGGCTACGGTCCTACGGCAAACGAGTGCACTCGGTGAAAGGGGCCACAGACGTGCCAACAAATGAAAAACATGACGCGTTACTCATTTTGTGGCGGGGAACGCGCTATCATGTTGCCGCCACGCAGAGCCAGGAGGACAGACTTTGAGCGAGCAAACCGGGATTTCGGTTATCGTCGTAACCCAACGTGAGGACGATGTCGAAGCCATCAGCCGCTCCCTCCGCAATGCCGGTCGAGCTGCACATTGTCAATGGGTACAAGATCCTCGCTCATTGCCGGACGTCCTGTCTGCCGGACGCGCTCAATTGCTTTTTGTTGCACTGGACGGCGATCTGGAAAGACTTGAATACGCAGCCGATGTACGGGACCGGCTGGCGCCCGGCCTCCCGCTACTGGCGCTGGACGGCGAAGCCGGCGAAAGAGCGATTGCCCGTGCTTTGGTCGACGGTGCGCAGGATCTCGTAACACTGAAAGAACCGGTGCGTCTAAGCTCGGTTGCCGTGCGTGAACTGAGTGCGTATTGGACGCTGCGGAAACTGAAGACTTCGCGTGTCGAAAACAAGGCCTTGCAGGACCAGCTTGCAAACCTGATCGATGAGGCCGCCGACGCCATCATCTTTGTCAGCGAAGGCATAATCACCAACTTGAATCGCGCTTGGCTGGAGCAGTTCGGCTATGCCGACGCAAACGACCTAATCGGGACACCAATCCTCGATGTATTCGCCCAGGAAAGCCGCCCCGCGATCAAGGGCGCTTTGGTCGCTTGCAACCAGGGCAAGTGGGCCGGGCACAAGATTGAGATCGGTGTCGAGAGCAGCGATGGCAGTAGCCTGTCTGTTCAGGCGTCCATAGACAGCGTTCAGGACGACGGTGAACCGTGTTTGCGCATCAGCATTGAACCGGAAACGCCTACAGTAGTGACGCCGGCTCTTGCCGATCACCGCCATCCCGTTACCGGACTTTTTCTGCGTCAGCACTTTGTCGACAAACTTGAAGAGACAATGCGCGGCCCTGCTGCGCCCGGTGTCACTATTCTTGCTTATATGAGACCGGACGACATGGACGAAACCCGTGATCTGCTGGATCCAAATGTCAGTGACCAGCTGATGTTGGACATGGCGCAGCTGTTGCGCGACTCGGTGAAACCCAATGACCTATATGGTCAGTTCGGCGGCGATGTCTTCATGGTGTTATTGACACGTGGCACGATGCGCGACGTCAATGCCTGGGCGGAGGAACTATTACGTTCCATACGCAGACACGTGTTCGAGGCCGGTGACAAATCGATCCCGATGAGCTGCACAGTAGGTTTGGCGCAACTCGATCGCCATGTCGATGATGTAAATTCTCTGATGCACAAAGCACAACTTGCGTTCAGAAACGGACGCGATGATGGTGGCGACAAAGTCGCCGTAACTGAAAAAGACGGTTCGGTTGATAGCGGTGTACCAGCCATTGCGGTCGAAGTGATCAAGCAGTCGCTGATGAAAAACGGTTTCCGTCTAGTTTTCCAGCCGGTTGCAAGCATGATGGGCAAGAGTCGGCGAATGTTTGATGTGCTGATTCGTATGGTGACGGAAGACGGTAAAGAAATTTTGCCGGCAGATTTTTTGCCTGTCGCGCAAGAAAACGGGCTGATGAAAAACATCGACAGATGGGTCATTGCCAATGCGATTGAGTTTTGTGTAAAGGATCGCCCCACGCAGTTATTCATCCGTCTGTCGGAAGAATCAATTCCTGACCGCACATTGGTTCCGTGGATTGGCACACAACTCAAAGCGCACAAAGTCCCTCCTTCACAACTGGTCTTTCAAATCACTGAGCAAAACGCAGAGGAACACCTGAAGGAGGCCAAAGAGTTGGCACATCAGGTCAAAGCTTTTGGTTGCGGATTCGCGATTGAACACTTTGGCACCGGTCATAGACCCTTGCAGGTTCTGGAGCACCTGCCCTCGAACTTCATCAAAGTCGACGGCTCGCTGATGGAAGGGCTAGTGCGCAACAGGGAAATTCAGCGGCGCGTGCGTCTCTACATCGAGTCGGCCAAATCGAAAAATATGGAAACGATTGCTGAGCGCGTCGAAGACGCCAACACCATGGCTGTGTTGTGGCAGCTCGGTGTCGAGTTCATCCAGGGCTATTACGTTCAGGGACCCGAAGAAGTCGTTCTGGAAACGGCCTGACTCGCGAATGTTTCGGTGACTTGCGAGACCGGACACGACTGTTAGTCACAGTCGTGCCCGGCACATCGAATCAGTTAGCGACCTGCGCGGTCCACGTCAACATGTTGCTGGTGCTGCAGCCAAACCGGGTTTGTCCCCGGCCCAAATTCAGTTTATCAATGATCTGTTCACAGGAACAACCACCGGTATCCTGAACATCGAAGCTAAGTGGGGGCCCCATACCCGCCGTCGTATCGAATACCGTATCGTCGTCCATGAGCGCCCAACGATTTCTTCGGAGACCGTCGGTGGGTACAGTCTCGGGTATGACGGTGCTCGGACAGAAGTCCTGCGCATCCGGAACGGTATCACCGTCTTCGTCTTTGAAGATGTACAGCACCAGGCCGTCGTGGTCCGAGGCGCGCAGCAACAGCTGGTCGAGCGTGCCGTTGTCTTCTACCAACTCTTCGGCAGCGTCGGCATTGCCACGACCGTACTCGAAACCCTGAACCAGGGGATCCAGAGCCGATGACGTCATGGCATGGTCGAGCACCTGTGCGTCACCACGCGAGCCGTCGGGATTGAAGCTGTCGCGGAAGATGAACGAATAGCGTTCCTCCGCGGGCAAGCCGAGGACCTGATCGGTCAGGTTTGGCTCCACCAGGTCTGTGCAAACGTTGGGGAGATCGCAAGCCAGGCTGTCGTCGGGATCGAAGTCTCCCTTGATGATACCGGCAAGATCGACGTGACCATCGGTAAACTCGAAGGCATTGAAGTCACCGATAACGACAAGGTTAACGTCCGGGTTTGCACTCTGGATGCCTTGCACCATTTGCGCGACCGACTCGGCCTGCTCGAAACGTTTTTGTCGGGTGCGCCCGTCCGGATTGTCGATGCCACCTAGCGAGCGCATGTGTAGCACCATCACCGAGATGGGGAAGGTCTCGTCGCAGGTCGCTTCCAGCAACAACGGCGGCCGGTCGTGCAACAATGAGTCCGGATCGTCGAAGGTGAACAATTCGTCCGCCCCGAGCTGGGTCACGGCGTCGACCTGGATGTTCTGACGCACCAGGAAACCAACGTCGATGCCACCGATATCGTTTCCTTCCACCAACAGGGGCGTGTAATCGACCGCGCCGGCGCTGTCGGCGAAGATCTGATCGGCCAGAGCCTGCAAGACGGCGAGCGTGTCGACTTCCTGCACCGCCAATATGTCGGGCGAGCGCAAGACATCGCGGATGTAGGCCGATTGCTTGCTCAGCCGCAAAGTATCGCCCGCGAAAAGGCGGAACAGATTGAGTGAACCCACGGTCGTCTCAAACGTCCCGCTTGGCCGCACCGGTATCGGCAGCGGCGCAAAATCCACCTCTAGTTCATTGGGCCACAACTCGTAGTGGTTGAACTCGAAACCGATCACGCCCTTCGCGCTGAAGGTCGAGCGTGCCGGGATGTTCAATGTAGGTAGCCCAAGTTTGTCGGGGTCGAGTTCGAACACCTCGGGATTGCCGTCCCACACAGGCAGACCGGGCAGACCCGGGTCCTCGATGCCCGGCTCGCGGAAGGGTCGTACCGACCCCGCGGTGACATGAATCTCGGCAAATGGATCCGAGCCGAATTCCTGATTGGACGCCGCGACGATGCCCTCGGAAACCTCAACCAGCATGCCCTCGTAACATTCATACTCGATCGAGCAACTCGGCGTCGCCGGATCGGGCGATGGCACATCCGCATTGAAAACGACGGCTGGTGGCACCGCTCCGGTGCCGGTCACCGTAATGCTCGACGCTGGGCTGATCTCTGTCAGACCGAAGAACTCCTGGATCTCACCCTCGACATTGACCAGATCGCCGACTGCGACTGTCGGCGCGGCGCCGGTGAACACGAAGATTCCGTTCGAGGTATCGATATCAGCGTCGTCACGTTCGACCGGCGTCTGGATAAAGAAACCGTCGGTGGCCAGACACGAAACAACATTGTCTTGGGTGAACACACTCTGACCCACGACCGGACTGACCAGTCCATCACCCTGGATCTCAAAGATCTCGCGCAGCTGAGGACAGCCTGCGAATTGTGAACCGTCGATCCGGGTTCCCGGAGAGTAAAGCGTTCCGCCCGATCCGGTTGCCAACGAGTGCTTGACGTAGGGCAAGACGCCGGTGACATCGGGATCCAGGGTCAGTGACTGATTGTCGCCACCCTCACTACCGTAGGTTGCCACCGCAGCAGCGCCGATGCCGCTATCGAGTGTCAACGTGTCGCCGGTGTTATTCAGGCCCAGAAAGCCGACGCTGGCTGTTTGCACTGGCATCCGGCCGAAATCGCCGGTCGGCGTGCCGCCGCCAAAGACCAGGACACCACAGCCGTCAGTCAAAACAGTATCGGCCGGGAAGGTGTGACGCAGCCCTGAGGCGTCGGACAATGTCCAGCCCGAAATGTCGTAGGTGCCGCCTGTGTTGTTGATAAGCTCGACAAACTCGTCTGCACTCGAGCTTCGTGTCCCGTCGCCATTGGCGTCGCCAGGTAGGTCCACTGCCGGGTCGGCATGAATCTCGTTGATCACCCACGCCGCCGCCGGTGCACAACCGGCAAAGGCCACGCCGTCCGCCCGCGTTCCAGGCGAAAACCGCCTGCCGCCGCCACCGGTTGCTACGGTGTGTTTGACATAAGGTAGCCCTCCGGTGACGTCGGGGCTCAGGGTCAGCGACTGGTTGTCACCCCCCTCGGAACCGTAGCTGGCCATCGCGATTTCGATGGCGCTGTTGTCCGAAAGCGTCACGTCGTCACCACTGTTATTCAGGCCCAGGAAACCGCCACTGGCGGTTTGCACCAGGCTGTTGCCGAAGACACCAGTGGGCGTGCCGCCGCCAAAGACCACAATCGAGCATCCGTCAGCAACCAGGCTGCCTGTGGGGAACGTGTGGCGCACAGCGACGCGGTCTTCAAGCGTCCAGCCTGAAATATCCACGGCACCACCGGTGGTGTTGATGATCTCGACAAATTCATCGTCACCAGAGTCGCGTACGCCGTCGCCGTTGGCATCACCGTCCGAGCCGGATGCCGGGTCGGCATGGATCTCGTTGATCACCCAGCCGCCGGGCGGGCTTGCAGTGGCAAAACTGAAGACAAAGTCCGCGGGCATGTTATCGGGTGGATCGTCGGCATCAAGGTCAGTTATCTGCGTCGCGGAGACTGTGACCGTGCAGGTCTCGCTCGCGTCAAAGTCGAAATCCGGGTCGAGCGTGAACGACTGTGGTCCGCCGCTCACGGTTGCAGTGTGCGCACCACTAGCCGTGCAGGAAATATCGAACCAGCCCCCAATCGCTGTCACGTCCTCGTTAAAATCGATCAGGACGTCTGCGTCGACGGCAACAGCGGCCGCGCCGTCAGTGGGCGTCGTGCTCTGCACACAAGGTGCGCTATCGGTGCGGGTGGTTGAGAAAGACCCGATCGGGAAAGGCGTCGCCGCGGTGCCGTTGGTCGTCTCACCATCGAGAGCATTTGGACCGCTAAAGCTCCAGTTGGCCAGCAAAAAGCTGCTGCAGTCCGGACCCGTATTGTCAGCCCGATAAGCCCAGCCATCGAGATGCTCCCAGGGTTGGCCGGTGCCGTCGGTGTTGATATCACCAAAGACGTCTACCACGAAGCCGTTTTGGAACAGCTCGATCGCGTCGTCGCCGTTGATACTCGCCGCGCCGGAAGTGTAATCAGGCGCAAAGCCGAAGAAAGAAGTAAATCCGGCCGATTCGGAGGCTACGTACATAAAGCTGCCCGCGGTTACCGCGACTGCCGGAAACGTAAACTCCTGGACACCGCCTCCATTGCCGTTGTTGGCAGAGCCCACGCCATACACGCTCAGGTCGACGATGTTGTTGAGGGCGTAGACTTCGATCGCTTTTGGCAACCCACCGCTCAGCGGTCCGTCGACCACACCGGTGATCACCAGGTCCGAAGCAGCAAGCGGTGCCGATGCGACCATCGACAAAAGCACCAGGGACCCGAGTAGCGAAGTTTTATGCACAGGCGAAGATTTAAGCTGGCGTTTCATGCTGACACCTCATTTATTTAGTTTTGGTCGGGGTCTTTGCTGGCAACCTCTCCCTAATATCGTTGTGATTGCTAAACCCCCCGCCCCTAAAGCACCTCAGTTACACTTGCGGCTGCACCCTTAAAGGCGTCGCCGATCAAGTCGGGTGCAATATTTATCTCAGTATAGACGACTAATCGGGCTTGCTTTTGTGCGGCCTTGAGCCAGTTGCAGCATGCGGTTTGTCGTGGCACTCGCCACTCCTGCTGCCGATCGCTCGGGCATCAAAGGGTTATGGCCTGACCGTGAAGCAGGTTCACAGCTTCCGAAATCAGCTGGGTCGCGCACGCCCTAAGCCAAGCGAGATTTGGCCAGTTACCCGGCACCTCTCGCGTGCCCTGCGAGTGGCAGGAACGCCTGCGTCAAGAGCTGAGTTGTTGCAGGTGGCGAATACGGTCGGTGAGCGGGGGATGTGTGGAAAAGAGTTTGCGGAATCCGGTCTTTATGTCACCGGAAATACCCAACGCAGACATTTGCTCTGGCAGGTCGGCCGGGGCGTGAGCCTGCCCCAGTTTTTCCAGCGCGCGAATCATCTTGTCCCGGCCGGCCAGATCGGCTCCGCCACTATCGGCTCTGAACTCGCGATAGCGGGAAAACCATCGAACAACCATTGTTGCGACGAAGCCCAATAGCACTTGCAAAACCATCGACACCAGAAAATAACTCATGCCACCACGACCGCTGCCGCGGCCGACCAGATGAGCAACGAGACGTGACAGGAAAATGACAAAGGCATTCAGTACACCTTGTAGTAGCGTCAGCGTGATCATGTCGCCGTTGGCGACATGGGAAATTTCATGACCCAACACGGCCTCTGCCTCATCCTGACTCATCGACTGCATGAGCCCCGTACTGACCGCGACCAGCGCACTATTGCGTCTGGCCCCGGTTGCAAAAGCATTAATGACGGGCGAATCGTAAATTGCGACTTCAGGCATGCCGATACCTGCCCGTCCCGCCTGTCGCTCGACAGTCTGAATGAGCCAGCGCTCGGTCTCCGTCTGCGGTGACTCAATAATCCGGCAACCCGTCATTCTCTTGGCGCTCCATTTGGACATGGCAAGAGAGATCACTGAACCCGTCATTCCCCATACGAGCGAGAAAATCATGAGCGACTGGAAGTTCATAGCACCCGACTGGTCGATCATGCGATCGATGCCCAGAAGACGCAGAACAATGCCCAAAACGAGCAAAACAGCGATGTTGGTGATTGCGAAAAGGGAGATTCTTTTGAACATACCGGGCACCCGACTGGATCGATACGCCATTATCCACGATGGGGTGGACGACCGCCAAGTTGTGTAAATGATTGATAAGTCATTGCATCGGCCCGGACGCATAAGATATGCTTCGGCCAATGGGACACCGGCTGGTGCAAGAGTGTCCCGTCGCAAGCCGGAGGCGACACATGACTTTAGGTCAGCTCAGCCCGCAGATCAGGCGCACAACGTGCACGGGCTCTGTCCCTCAAATTTCTTCCAAACCCCGACACTTTCTAGGCAACCGGGCCAAAGAAGCAGGCTACGGGATATTTTTCAGCGCCGTCTTCCTGCTCTGTCACTCGTCGGCCCATACGCTGGCGATAGATGATATTCGGGTCCTTTCAAAATTGGGAGAGCCCCTGGCAGCCGAAGTGGTTGTAACACCGGCGGCGGGCGAGGCACTTACCCGCAGTTGCTTTAGCGCAACCCGCGCAACAGGTGTCCTGCCGGGCGTCGGTCCGGTCCGCCTGACCATGACAACCCGCCTGAACACCCGGATACTGAGCATCGCCGGGACCCAACCGGTACGTGAACCGCTCACCGAATTTGTTTTGCAGGTCAAATGCCCTGGCGTGCCGACCATGGTGAAAAATTTCCTTGTGATGGTCGACCCGCCGGGTATGGATGATGCCGGTGTTGTCCCTGGACAACTCGCTAATCGACTAAGTACCGTTGGCCCGGGAGCGCGACGTGTCAGCGCTACGTCCAGCATCGGCAACATACAGCCTGGCAGCCGATACATGGTCCGCTCGGGCGATATGCTGTCGACTATTGCCGCACGCGTATCCGGCCGGCCTGATTGGTCTGTTTGGCCGATCGCACAAAAAATCTATGCAACCAACCCAGGTGCATTCCTGTTAGGCGATCCTAATGTGATTGCCGAGGGCGCCGTCGTCTTCATTCCACGTCTCGAGGATGTAGACATGTCCGCAACGGCCCAAATTCGTTCGGCATCTGATCGAACGGCACCTGTCGCGGCTGCAGCTCAAACACCACCGACCACGACAGTATCTGCCACGCCGCCGCAAATCGCCGCGCAACCGAGTGTGGTCGCCGCACCGCCGGTGCAGTTAGCGACGATGCAACTGACCCTTTCATTGTTCGATGAATCAAGAATCAAGATGCAACAGCGGGTCGCCGGCGCGCCGGTCGTGTCCGTCGTGGCTCCGGAACCGGTAGTGGAGACACCACTCGCCAGCCCGGATACGGTGGTTACAACGCCCGTGGCACCGATTCAGGACCCGCAGAGCCAACCTGAGCGCCCGGATAATGTCGTGAGCACCACTCGGGCAGCATTGCAACCCGGCGAATCTGCTACGTCGGGTGTGAACTGGCTTTGGATCATGGTCGGGTTGCTCGCCGCCTTGTTGGCGGGCGCCTTCGTTTCAGCGGGCCTATTCCGTCGCAACCTGCGCCAGGAATACGAGCATGATGTGCGGGACGGTGTACGCCGCCAGGTGCAGACTGACCGGCAACGGCAAGAACGCGATCGTCAGGAGACCAAAGAGGCCGGTGTAGCCAAAGACACACCCAAGCCAGCACACGCGCCCACAGTCGAGTTGGCGGCACCCGCATTCGGCGCAAGCGAAACTGCCGCCGACCGCACTGTGGAAATGAGCACCATGCCCGCAGTCGATTTTGAGCTGTCGAATTCTGAACCAGCCAAAACCGGAGAACCCGAAACCGTCGATATCCCCGGTCTAGCGGCTGATCTCGACATACAACTGCCTGAGAATACGGGACGGACCGGTCAACACGAAGTCGACTTCGATCTGCTGGAGCAAGCCTATTCAGATGACTACCAGAGTGAGTTCATGGATAAAGGCACTAAGTCTGATGACGATACCGATACCGATACCGATACCGATACCGATACCGGCGATGATGAGAATCGCTACTATCACCTGGAGAATCGGGATCCGAGCGACGACACACCGTTACCCATAGAACTTGACGAGGATAAAACGGGCAGTGAAAAATCAGACAGCGAAAAGGTTGTTCGTTTCCGAAGCAAGTAATTCCAGCAAAATTAACTACATCACGCCGCCCACCGGGCGGCGTTTTCTATTCAGCAACCAGCATTTTGACGTTACGCCAGCCCCGCGGTAACAAAGCGCCACGTAAGCCACGTGTACCCTCGAAACGCTCCATATCTTCCTGTCGCAAACTCATAGTCCGTTTGCCAGCGCTGATCTGCAGCGCTTGTTGTTCATTCAATATCGCCATGGCGGTCATGTATTCTTCGCCCGCTCTTACGCGTTTTGTCGGCATGGCCAATAACTTCTGGCCCTTACCCCGGGGTAATTCAGGTACCTCGTCCAAGGGAAATATCAATAAACGACCTTCGTTGCTAGCCACTGCGACCCAAAGCGAGTCTTTCCCTGCAGGCACGCTTTGCGGGGATAACGCACCGCCGGCGGGTACGGTCAGCACCTTCTTGCCCGCACGGGTGCGCGAATGCATGTCACCGAGTCTGGTGATGAAACCATATCCGGCGCCACTGGCTACCATGACTCGATCGTCAGGATCACCCAGGGCGACTCCACAAAACGTCGCCCCTTCAGGTGGATTGAATTTGCCAGATAGCGGCTCACCCTGACCCCGTGCCGACGGCAAATTATGCGCCGCCAGACTGTAGGCACGTCCAGTACTGTCAAGAAATACCGCCTGCTGATTGGTACGACCACGGGCCGCCGCCATGTAATCGTCACCGGCCTTGTATGCAAGAGCCGATGCGTCAACTTCATGACCCTTGGCTGCCCGCACCCAGCCCCGGGCCGACAATACAATTGTTACCGGTTCGCTGGGAACCAACGCTGTCTCGTCAATCGCCTGAGCGGCTGGGCGTTGCACTATCGCAGTACGCCGATCATCTCCAAAACGCTCCACATCGGCCTTGAGTTCTTTCTTCACTACAGTCTTGAGTCGTGCCTTGCTGCCCAGCGTGGTCTCCAGCGACTTGCGTTCTTTGTTTAATTCGCTTTGCTCGCCTTTTATCTTCATCTCTTCAAGACGAGCCAGATTACGCAGTCGGAGATTCAGGATCGCTTCTGCCTGCGTATCCGAGAGCCTGAATCGCTTCATCAGCACAGGTTTGGGTTCTTCCTCTTTGCGTATTATGGCGATTACTTCGTCGATATTGAGAAATGCCGTCATCAGACCGCGAAGTACGTGCAGACGGTCCGTAACCTTGGTGAGACGGTGGCGCAATCGTTTTTCGACTACATCCGTGCGAAATACGAGCCAGTCTCTGAGTAATGACTTCAGATCGCGCACGCCGGGCCGTCCATCCAGACCAATCACATTAAAATTTACGCGCACGCTGCGTTCGAGATCCGTGGTGGCAAAAAGATGCGCCATCAACGCTTCAACATCAACACGCCTCGACCGCGGAATAACGACCAGTCGCGTCGGGTTTTCATGGTCCGATTCGTCGCGCAAATCCTCGACCAGTGGCAGTTTCTTCGCCGTCATCTGGGCTGCAATTTGCTCCAGCACTTTTGGACCGGCGCTCTGATGCGGTAATTCGGTAATAATTATTGCGTCGTCCTCACGTACAAAACGCGCCCGCACCCGCACGCTGCCCGTACCGGTCTTATAGATTTGGTGTATTTCTTCCTGCGAACTAATTATTTCAGCGCCGGTGGGAAAATCGGGGCCCTTAATATGGGCGCAAAGATCGGCCAACGTCGACCGCGGTTTTGTCAGCAACAATATGCAGGCGTCGACGACCTCACGCAGATTGTGTGGTGGCACATCGGTGGACATGCCCACGGCGATGCCGGTGGCACCATTGAGCAACACGTTCGGTAAACGCGCTGGTAGCACCAATGGCTCTTCCATGCTGCCGTCGAAATTCAGTCCCCATTCGACCGTGCCCTGCGCCAGCTCTGACAACAGCACGCCAGCAAAAGGCGTCAGTCTGGCCTCGGTGTAGCGCATGGCGGCAAACGACTTTGGATCATCCTGCGAACCCCAGTTGCCCTGCCCGTCCACGACCGGGTAACGGAATGCGAATGGCTGCGCCATATGCACCATTGCTTCGTAACACGCCGAATCGCCGTGTGGGTGATATTTGCCAATAACGTCGCCAACGGTACGCGCCGATTTCTTGTGTTTGCTCAGCGCGCTGAGACCCAACTCGCTCATGGCATAGATGATGCGGCGCTGCACCGGTTTGAGCCCGTCGCCCAGGTGCGGCAGCGCGCGGTCCAAAATGACATACATCGAATAGTCGAGGTACGCCTTTTCGGCAAATTCAGCCAGCGGCAGGCGCTCGACGCCTTCGAGATTCAATTTACTCTGCACAGCAGATCACCTCTTATTTCGGTCAGACTTCGGCTAGATCGCCTTTCTGTTCAAGCCATTTACGCCGGTCAGCGGCACGCTTGCGCGCCAGTAGCATGTCAAACAGTTGGTCGGTACGATCACGCGCTTCAATGGTTAACTGCACAAGGCGGCGACTATCACGGGCCATTGTCGTTTCGCGCAATTGAGCCGGGTTCATTTCGCCCAGGCCCTTGAAACGCGTTTCGCTAACTTTGCCTTTCAACTTATCGGTCTGGATCAGGTCGAGTATGCCCTCGCGTTCTTCGGCATCGAGCGCATAGAACACCTTTTTGCCGACATCAATTCGATACAGCGGTGGCATTGCCACATAGACGTGGCCCGCAACAACCAACGCGCGGTAATGCCTCAGAAACAACCCACACAGTAGGGTTGCGATGTGCAGTCCGTCTGAGTCAGCATCAGCGAGTATGCAAATCTTGTGATAACGCAACTTGCGCAAATCGTCAGTGCCCGGATCGACGCCGATTGCCACACTGATATCGTGCACTTCTTGTGAGGACAATACCTGCGAGGCATCCACTTCCCACGTATTAAGTATCTTGCCCCGTAACGGCATCACGGCCTGGTATTCACGGTCGCGGGCCTGCTTTGCCGAACCACCGGCCGAATCGCCTTCGACCAGAAACAGCTCGCCTATCTCCGGTTCTTCGCTGGTGCAATCAGCCAGTTTGCCCGGCAACGCCGGCCCGCTGACCACGCGCTTGCGCACCACTTTTCTGGACGCACGCATGCGTTTTTGGGCATTTGCAATGGCCAGTTGAGCGATTTGCTCACCGGTTTCAACGTGCTGATTCAGATAGAGCGCCAGAGCGTCCTTTGTAACACCGGTAACAAACGCCGCACACTCCCGCGATGACAGACGCTCTTTGATCTGGCCGGAGAATTGCGGATCCCGCATCTTGACCGACAGCACGAAACTAACGCCTTCCCACACGTCGTCCGGGAGCAGGCGCACACCGCGAGGCAATAGATTGCGGTACTCACAAAACTCCCGCAGTGCCTCTACCAGACCGGTACGCATGCCATTGACGTGGGTTCCGCCTGCTGGTGTCGGAATGAGGTTTACGTAGCTCTCCCCAAAAGTTTCCCCCTTGGACCAGGCCAGCGCCCAGGTCGCCGATTCCCGCTCACCCTGAGCGTTGCCCGAAAACAAATCGTCTGGCAGACGCTCGACGTCACCGATAGACTCGGCGAGATAATCTGCCAACCCACCCGAGTACTGCCATTGTGTCTTCTTGCCACTGGCCTCGGTAAGCCGAACCATCAGGCCCGGGCAAAGCACGGCCTTGGCACGCAACAAGTGTTTGAGGCGGGCAACAGAGAATTTAGGCGAATCGAAATAGTCGGAATTGGGCCAGAATTGAATCGTGGTGCCGGTGTTCGTCTTGCCGACTTTACCGACGATTTCAAGAGCGGAAGCCTTCTCGCCGTCCTTGAAGGCCATGTTGTATTCACGCCCATCGCGTCGAATCCAGACTTCCAGATGTGATGACAAGGCATTGACCACCGATACGCCGACACCGTGCAAGCCACCGGCGAACTCGTAATTCTTGTCCGAAAACTTTCCGCCAGCGTGCAGTCGCGTCAGTATCAGTTCCACACCCGGGATTTTTTCTTCCGGATGCTTATCCACCGGCATGCCGCGACCATCGTCTTTCACCGTCATTGAGCCGTCTTTATGCAGCTGTACGTCAATCTTTTTGCAATGGCCGGCCAGCGCCTCATCAACAGAGTTGTCGATGACCTCATGCGCGAGGTGATCGGGGCGAGTGGTGTCGGTATACATGCCCGGGCGACGACGCACCGGGTCCAGGCCGCTGAGGACCTCGATATCCGAGGCTTTATATTTTCGGGTCATTATTGCCGCGGCATTCTACGTGGAGCTTAGGCGGCGAACAACGGTCAACACTGATGAAGCTTAGTCGAGATCGTTTAACAGGGATTCGCGCTGCTCGCCGGATACCGGCTCTACTCGGTGACAATACGCCTCATGGTCAACACCGGCCGCGAGCGACGCACCGTTGCGCAGCGCTTCGATCATTCCCACGTCGAGCTCGAATCGAAGAAAATGAACTGATGAAGTCTTGTCGGACGTAGAGCGATCCATATCCTCATCTGCCTTTGCATAGACTTTCTCACAGGCCTCGACTTGCACGTAGCACCGGTCCTCGATACCGATCAGATTTGCCAACTCCCGTTTGCGCTGTTCGGGATCGGGAATTTCGATCATCATCGTTGCCTTCCAGTTCGAGCCGTCAGGTATTAACGGGTTATAGGCATTTAACTCGTCGTCGATACCGACAGCTTCGAAGATGCGTTCTGCCCGCAGCATCTCCTGTACCTGGTAGTGCATGGTGAGCCTATCTTCGAAATAGAGATTGACTATCGGACCGATCGAAATCCGCCGGTCCCGTTTGTGTTCCATGACTTCGGCACGCATACGGTCTCGTTCCTGCGCGTAGCCTTCCAGCGTGTAAAGATCTGCCCGGGTCAGTTTTTTCATTCGATCAAGCCATATGCGATGCGCAAGAGCCGCATCGGGTGTGTCGGTTCCGACTCATCTGACAGACCGCCTCCTATCTGGTGACCGGCCATGGGGCAATCGCTGGAATACCAATCTGCGTTGGCCGTCTTGACCTGACGAACGACAGGACGACAAATTTTCCTGGCGGTTTCGAAATATTCTTTTTTCACTGCATAGGTTCCATTATGGCCGGAACAACGCTCGATAGGCTTTATTTCAGTATCCGGAATCAGATTCAGCACATCTCGCGTCTTCATCCCGATATTCTGCACGCGCAGGTGACAGGCCACATGCCATGCGACTTGACCCAGCGAACGGCTGAAATCAGTCAGCAATTTGCCGGCCTTCTGCCGCAACATGAGGTATTCAAACGGATCGAAAAAGGCACTGGCAACTTTTGCGACTTGCTCGTCGTCGGGGTATAGCAATGGAAGTTCCTGTTTGAACATCAGCACGCAAGACGGAATCGGTGCCGTAATATCCCAGCCATCGTCAACCAATTGCGCCAGCGTTGGAATATTGATTTCTTTCAGACGGTTGACCGCCTCCAGATCACCCTGCTCCAGCTTTGGCATGCCACAACAACGTTCCATGGCCGACAAACGCACTGGTATCCCATTGTGTTCAAAAACCGAAATCAGGTCCTCGCCCAACTCGGGTTCATTACGGTTGCCATAGCAAGTTGTGAACAAGACCACCCGGCCACGTGTGTGCTCTGTGGGCTGACCCCGCGCTGAATTGTTTTGCCGATCTTTTTGGCTCTTACGTAACGGTTTGGAGTGATATTTGGGCACCGGCGCATCCCGATGCACTCCAATTGTTTTTTCCAACAGGGTCCGACCGCTTTTGCTGGCATTTAGCGCGTTGACTGTCTGTGCCACAACCGGTATGCCCGCCAGCCGGCCAACCCTGTCTGTGGCGCTTAACACGCGGTCGCGCGCGCTGACACCATCTTTTTTAAAACGGACAGCCTTGGCGCGCAACATCAGGTGTGGAAAATCGACCTGCCATTCGTGTGGCGGAACATACGGACACTTGGACATGTAACACATGTCGCAGAGATAACAGTTATCGACGACTTCCCAGGATGCCTCGCGACTTATACCATCGACTTCTCCGGTATCCGATTGATCGACGGCATCGAACAGGACCGGAAAAGAATTGCACAGGCTGAAGCAGCGGCGACATCCGTGACAGATGTCGTAAACCCGCTCCAGCTCTGCGTCTAATTTTTCTTCATCCCAAAAATCAGCGGATTTCCAATCGATGGGATGACGTGTTGGGGCATCCAGACTTCCTTCGCGCTTGTCTCCGCTACTCATTCCTGAAGCAGACCATCAGTCATCCAGCGAATCGAGTGCTTTTATAAAACGGTTGGCATGCGAACGCTCAGCTTTTGCCAGCGTCTCGAACCAATCACCGATTTCTTCGAAACCCTCGTCGCGGGCCGCCCGGGCCATGCCGGGGTACATATCAGTATATTCGTGGGTCTCGCCAGCAATGGCTGCTTTCAGGTTCAAACCCGTCGCACCGATCGGCAATCCGGTGGCCGGATCACCGGTTTCCTCAAGGTACTCCAAATGACCGTGCGCATGGCCGGTTTCACCTTCGGCCGTTGAGCGGAAAACGGCGGCAACATCGTTGTAGCCTTCAACATCGGCCTTTTGTGCGAAGTAGAGATAGCGGCGATTCGCCTGCGATTCACCCGCAAACGCGTCCTTGAGATTCTGTTCCGTGCTGCTGCCCTTGAGTTGCATGATCAACCTCCAATCAGTTGATTTAGAATGAGTCTAAAGTGACTAAGCTAAACTGTAGACGCTGATTAGCCGCAAGTCAATCCAACTCGTTGACCCGGATATCGCGGCTTAGTACCGTGGCGGCGCACACGGGGGGCACATGGCGAAAAAAAAGCATACCGATTTCGAAAAATCTCTGGCGGAACTGGAAACGCTGGTGGAACGGCTGGAAAAAGGGGATTTGCCTCTGGAGCAAACCCTGGAACATTTCGAGCGCGGTATTGCGCTGACCCGCAGTTGCCAACAGGCACTTAAGGAAGCCGAACAAAAAGTCGAAATCCTGCTGCAAAAAACGGCCGACAGCCAGACTCAGGCTTTTGATCCGCAGGACTGATAGCCAAAACTGCCCCGATGGCCCCGCTACGCGAGTTTCTTGGCAAATACCGCATCCGTGTTGATGAAGCGTTGGAGCGCTGGTTACCCGACAGCAACCTACCACCAAGCCGTCTGCATGAGGCGATGCGTTACATCACCCTGGGTGGTGGCAAAAGGCTCCGTCCGGTATTGGTTTATGCAACCGGATGCGCCGCGGGTCTGGACGAAGCGCGTCTTGATGGCCCCGCATGTGCAGTCGAATTGATCCATACCTACTCGTTGGTACACGACGACTTGCCGGCGATGGACAATGACGATTTGCGTCGTGGCCAGCCTACCTGTCATCGGGCGTATGACGAGGCGACTGCGGTACTGGTCGGCGATGCCTTGCAGGTCCTGGCATTTGAAATCCTGGCGCGTGACGAAAGCATGGCAGTGGCCGCAGAGCTGAGAATTCGAATGATTGCCGAACTCGCCGCTGCAAGCGGCACGCGTGGCATGGCTGGCGGCCAGGCAATCGATTTGGCGGCCATAGGCAATATCCTCAATATCGAGCAACTCGAAAACATGCACCGTATGAAAACCGGTGCGTTGATTTCTGCCAGTGTTCGCATGGGCGCGATGGCCGCCGCTGACATGCCAGCGGCAAAATTGGTCGCACTCAGTGATTACGCAGACCGAATCGGGCTCGCATTCCAGATTCGTGACGACATATTGGACGACGAGGGAGACGCAAAAGTCATCGGCAAGACACCCGGCTCGGACCGCGCCAGCGCTAAACCCACTTACACATCAATGTTGGGTGTGGACGAAGCGAAGAAACGAGCGCAACAGCTCCATAAAGAGGCCATCGATTCTTTGTCTGGTTTTGACGCTACGGCTGACACCTTGCGGGCTATCTCCGAGTACATCGTACAAAGAAAGAGCTGAACCGCCAGCCACCACGAAAATGTGCATATAATGGTTGTTTAAGCTCGAGTATAAAGATCCGATGAGTAGTCCAGCAAACAAAGCCGCTGCAGACCTGAGCAAAATTGCAGACGTTCAGGGACGGCCTGACACACGCCAGCTTCCGATCAACAAAGTGGGTATCAAAGACATCTTTCATCCGGTGCGTGTCCTGGATCGCTCCGGTGGTGAACAGCACACTATCGCGAATTTCAATATGTACGTGAATTTGCCGCACAACTTCAAAGGCACTCATATGTCGCGTTTTGTCGAGATATTAAACAACCACGAGAAAGAAATATCAGTGCGCTCGTTTGCCGACATGCTGGCGGAAATGACCACGCATCTCGAAGCGGATCACGGGCATATCGAAATGCGGTTTCCTTACTTCGTAAGCAAAAAGGCGCCCGTCAGTGGGGTGGAAAGTCTTCTGGATTACGAGGCCACGCTGATCGGCGATCATGAGGCTGGCAAGAACCGCATGTCCATACGCGTTGTCGTCCCGGTGACTAGCCTTTGCCCTTGCTCAAAAGGCATCTCGGACTACGGAGCGCATAACCAACGCTCACACGTGACCATCACCGTGCAAACAACCGGTTTCGTTTGGATAGAAGAGCTCATCGACATCGCAGAAGATGAGGCATCAAGCGATCTCTACGGCATCCTCAAGCGTCCCGATGAGAAATACGTAACAGAAAGAGCCTACGACAACCCAAAATTTGTTGAAGACATCGTGCGGGACGTGGCACAGCGACTAAATAAGGACGAACGAATCACGTCGTACATAGTTGAGTCCGAGAATTTTGAATCAATTCACAATCACTCTGCATATGCCCTTATCGAACACGATAAGGAGACGGAGCAAGGTAGTCTTGATCAGGCCTGAACCGGGACCTGGGTTGCGCGATGCGCAGCATCGGCACGTTGCAAACGGTGGATTAGCGAACGCAAGAACATCTTGGTGAAGCGAAGCTGACACGCCGCGGAAACCTGCTCAAGCAACGTTGAGCTGACTCGCAGTAACGTGACGGATCGGTGTGCCTTGATTGTCGCCGTACGACGTGCATTTTGCACATAGCTGGTTTCGCCGAAACAGTCCCCCGTCTGCAAGGCACCGACTGCAGTTTCTCCCCGATGGACGGCAACGGCGCCGTCGACGATGATATAGAAGCGATCATCCATCTCGCCTTCACGAACAATTTCCTGTCCCGGCGCATAAGTGTGCCAGTCGCTGGCACGCAAGACTTCCCAAATCTCACCGTGAGAAAAATCATGGAAGAAACTCAGCTTGCGTAGCTGATCAAAACGCTGTTGCTGATCAATCTGGTCTTCCTGCTGTTGCAGCTGTTGAAAAGCACGTGTCAGGTCAGCAGCGAAATCCAGGCCATTTTTGTATCGCTTTTCAGGCTCCTTCTCCATCGACTTGGAAACAATTTCTTCCAATATTTCGGACAGACCGGGTCTATGTGTATGCATCGGCGCCGGTGTTGCATAGACAATCTGATGTAACAGTTTGGAGAGCGTGGGAGCGCGCAAGGGGCGATAGCCCGTCAACAGCTCATACATCACCGTTCCGAGCGAATAGAGATCGCTGCGATGTGTGATATCACCGCCCTGAACTTGTTCTGGTGACATGTAGCTGGGAGATCCTGCGATACCGGTGATCTGTGACGTGTCAGACCCATCACGTAACGCAATACCAAAATCTATAATTCTGACGTCGCTGGCGGTAGTCAGCATGATGTTGCTGGGTTTGATGTCGCGGTGCACGACACCGCGTCCATGGGAATAATGCAGAGCCTTCGCGCATTTAAATATGATTTCGACCACGTCCGAGATACGCAGCAAGTTATTCGGATCGCAGTAGGCAGCCAGGGTACGAGCACCATGGACGTGCTCCATGACTACATAGTAACGATCGTTTTCTTCGCCAGCATCGTAGATAGGCAGGATGTTCGGATGCTGCAACATGCCGACCATGTTGGCTTCATTAAAAAACATCTTGCGGACGACATTCTGATCTTCTTCTTGGCCGGCCTCGGTATGATTGACCTTAATGGCGACATCGCGACCATAGAAAGGATCGTGAGACAAATAGACTGTCCCGGTACTACCTTTACCGACTTCCTTGATTATGTCGTATTTTCCGATCTTACCTAGCATAGGAAAGTGTTTTACCCTGTAAAATTATGATTAGAGCCGATTTGTAGCCCGCGGTATGCGGACGTCACCGGCTGCACAATAGTGAGATCAAGGATAAGCCCACACCTGCCGGACGGACTGTGATCCAATTCGCGTAATAGCAGCTAACCGGGCAAGAAAGCTATTTTGCAGCCACTCTATGCGAAGTGATCGTATCCGGAGTAGGCCGCCAGATCGTGACCGGGCATAATCAGGCCCTGTCCCGGCTCAATCTTGCCGATACAGCCGGGTCCGCAGGTCCATCCAGCAGTTGCAGCATTCAGTGCATCCAGTTTTTTTTCTGGCACTGTAAATAAAATCTCATAATCGTCGCCACCACAAAATGCTGCAGTGAGTTCACCGCGGCTTATCTTCATCAATGCGTCGTAATCGAAGTTGATTCTGACACCCGATGCCATTGCAATGTGCCCGGCATCGGTCAGAAGACCATCGGATATGTCGATCATCGCGGTAGCAATGCCGCGCAATGCGATGCCTTGCTGCACACGCGGCTGTGGCCGACGGAAAAATTGCTCAAGACCTGAATCTTGCGCATTCGGGTTCGTCAGTTTTGCCAGCCCCAGTGCTGCCGCCCCCGGTGAGCCGGTCACATAAACCAGATCTCCTGCCTGCGCACCGGCCCGGGTGATCGCCATTCCGGCCGGCACATGACCCAGCACAGTCACAGTCGCCGTCATCGGTCCACGAATCAGGTCACCACCGATTAGTGCGACATTGTACCGGCCGGCCAGGCCAAAAAACCCGTCGCTAAAAGATCCCAGCCAACTTTCGTCGGCAGCCGGCAGGGACAACGATAGCAACGCCCAGGCCGGTTCTGCGCCCATCGCCGCAAAGTCACTGAGATTAACTGCAAGGGCACGATAACCAATATCGCCCGGATCGAAATGTGCAGGAAAATGTACGCCTTCAACGATGGTGTCGATGGCGCTGACCAATTCCATACCAGATGGAAGCCTGACAGTGGCTGCATCGTCGCCAACACCAATCAAAACATCGTCGCGGTCAGATTCTTTGTTGAAATAGCGCCGGATGATTTCGTTTTCTTTAGAGGCCACTACCCGGTTCCGGTCGTTTCTTCCGGTCGTAACTCGACTGCCGCGCGATCCAAGACAGCATTCACGTAACGATGACCTTCAGTACCTCCAAAACGCTTTGCAAGCGACACCGCTTCGTTGATCACTACCCGGTAGGGCACATCGCTGCGTGCGCTCAGTTCTGCCATTGCGCCGTAGAGTACCGCACATTCGACGGGGTCAATCTGGGTCACGGGGCGGTCAGCAAGACGCCCGATTACTTCATCAAAATCGCTGCGGCGCCGATCGACCTCGGCAATCAACGCGTCGAAAAACTCACGATCAACGTTTTCGAGCTGACTGTCTTCCTCGAACTGGCCCTGTATGTCAGACAGGGTTTGTTCGCTCAACAACGCCTGATACAAGGCTTGCATCAGAATGCGTCTGGCCCGACTCCTGCCGGCCCGGCTTTTCTTTGGTTCACTCAAGATTAAGAGTCCAGTCGGCGCAAGGCTTGCGTCATCTCAACCGCGGCGATGGCGGCCTCCGAACCTTTGTTTTCACCGTCGCTGTCCGCGCGCGCGGCGGCCTGTTCATCGCTATCGCAGGTCAATACACCAAAGGCAACGGGCAAGCTGAAATCCAGCGAGACGCGTGCCAGGCCCGCTGCGCATTCAGAACATATGTAGTCAAAGTGTGGCGTGCCACCGCGTATGACTGCGCCTAACGCGACTATCGCATCGCACCGCCCGACTTTGGCGATTGCCTGCGCTGCCAAAGGCAGTTCCCATGCGCCAGGCACCCAAGTCACACTGATATCCGGCCGCTCCGCGCCCATGCGCAATAAAGTTTCCAGTGCGCCGTCCAGCAACTTGTTGACGATTACTTCATTAAAGTGCGATGCAACGATGGCGATCCGCAAATCACGCGCGTCCGCCGTTCCCGCTGCTGTACGAAAACCTGCCATCAGCTACCGCCGTCCACATACTCGACAACTTCCAGACCAAAACCTGACAGCGCGTGCATGATCTTCGGTGCGCTCAATACTTTCATCTTACGCACCCCTAAATCACGAATAATCTGCGCGCCTATGCCATAAGTACGCAGTTCCGATGTGTGATCGTCGGCATCCGGAGTATCGTTCCCGCGATTGACAGCACCCACGAGTTCTCGCGGATCCTCTGTCGGACGCAATATCACGACCACACCACCGCCCTGCTCCGCAACAGTTTGCATCGCGTCACGTAATGGCCAGCCCAGCGACGGCCACTTCAAACCCGCTACGTCGGCAAGCGTATTTTGGACGTGAACACGGACCAAGGTCGGTTCAGCAGGGTCAATCTCGCCGCACACCATTGCGAGGTGAACGCTGTGGTGCACGTAGTCCTCATAGCAATACATTTGGAACTCGCCAAAATCTGTTGGGACTGACCGATCGGCAATCCGCTCTACAGATTGCTCTTTGCTTAGCCGATAGCGGATGAGATCCGCAATACTGCCGATACGCAATCCGTGAGACCTTGCAAACGTTTCCAAATCGTTGCGTCGCGCCATGCTGCCATCTTCATTCAATATCTCGACGATCACTGCCGCCGGTTCCATTCCAGCCAGGCGTGCAAGATCACAGCCCGCTTCTGTGTGGCCTGCCCGCGTAAGAACTCCACCCGGTTGCGACATCAGGGGAAAGACATGCCCCGGCTGTCTCAAGTCCTCCGGTTTTGCGTCACGGGCCACGGCAACCTGAATTGTGTGAGCACGATCATGGGCCGAAATGCCTGTCGTCACACCCTCGGCTGCCTCAACGGATACAGTAAAGTTAGTGCGCTGGTCGCTATCGGTTTCGCTGACCATCAACGGCAGACGCAGTTGCTGACAACGCTCCCGGCTCATCGTCATACAAATCAGTCCGCGACCATAACGGGCCATAAAATTGATATCCTCGGGGCGCACACGATCGGCGGCCATGATCAGATCGCCTTCGTTTTCACGGCTCTCGTCGTCCATGATGATAACCATGCGTCCCGCACTGAGTTCACTGAGGATATCCTCAATGCTGTCGAAACGTTCGTCTCGTATCGGCTGCACGATTGTCATTGACTCTGCTCCATTATGCGCGCGACGTAGCGCCCAATAATATCTACCTCGAGATTGACCGGGGTACCCGGCCGATAGGCACCGGCAACGGTGGCCCCGAGTGTGTGAGGAATAATGTTAACGCTGAAACGGTCCCGCTCAACCTCGTTGACGGTCAAGCTGGTCCCATCCACACAGATACTGCCTTTTACCGCCACCAAATGCGCCAGTTCTTGAGGCAATGACACCCAGATGCGCACCGATTGCGATTCCTGCTGGCAATCGAGGATCTTGGCCACCGCATCAACATGACCACTCACCAGGTGACCGCCCAGCGCATCGCCAAGACTGAGTGCGTGCTCCAGATTGACTGCGGCCCCACTCTCAAGCTGGCCAAGCGTGGTTTTTGACAATGTTTCGCCAGAAACGTCGACAGCAAATCCATCGCCATCATTTTGGGTGACAGTCAGGCACACACCGTTTACGGCGATGCTGTCACCCACGACGCTGCCATACAGCCAGTCAGATGACACACCGAAAAGCAGTGATTCATCACCGTCATGACGCTCCCGGCTGCGCAAGGTGCCAATTTGCGTGATGATCCCGGTAAACATGTCTAAACGCTACCCGGAACGAAACGCATGCGCCAATCATCGCCGATCGGACGAGTCGAGACCAGATCGAATTCAGGGCGATTGGCCATGTCAGTCACGCGCGGCGACTCAAACATCGGTCGGGCATCATCGCCCAATGTATGCGCTGCCTGGTAGACGACGATTTCGTCCAGCAGGCCTGCGCGCAACAACGAAGAGTTGAGTTTTGGCCCAGATTCCACCAAGACTTCGTTTAATTCCAGTGCGGCGAGTTCTGCCATCACCTCGTTCAGTTGCAAACCGTCTCCATTGGCTGCGACCCGCATGACTTTCGCTCCGACCCGTTCCAGTGCTCCAACGCGATCCGCCGGGGCGTCCTCGCGCGCCATGATCACCGTCGTTGCTTTGTTGTGTAGAATTTTTGCGTCAACGGGCGTGCGTAATCGTGAATCGAGGATCACCCGCATTGGCTGTTGCCAGCTATTGTCTTTTTCAAGGCGCACGGTCATTCGTGGATTGTCGGCGATGACCGTGTTCACACCGGTCAGAATTGCCGACACTTGCGCCCGCATCTGTTGTACGTCGTCGCGGGACTGCTGCGAGCTTATCCACAATTGCTTCGCCTCCGGGAGCGCCACCCGGCCATCCCGACTGGCCGCAATCTTGCTACAAACGAACGGCCGGCCATTACGCATGCGGCTGACGAAACCCCGATTGATCTGCTCAGACTGTGCACTGAGTAGCCCCGTTGACACTTTGATGCCTGCAGTACTTAGCGCTCTGTGACCACCGCCGGCAACTTGCGGGTTTGGGTCGTTCATCGCGACAACGACACGCTCTACTCCAGCATCGATCAAAGCCGCCGTGCATGGTCCTGTCTTGCCCGTGTGGCAACACGGTTCCAGCGTCACAAACACAGTCGCACCACGCGCCTGTTCCCCGGCCTGGTTCAGGGCAATTATTTCGGCGTGCGAATCACCGGCCCGTTGATGCCATGCTTCACCAACTATTTTTCCGCCGGCTTCAATGACACAACCGACTCGCGGATTGGGATCGCAACTATTACGTGCCCGCGTCGCCACATAGAGCGCACGAGCCATATGCACATGATCCTGTGCCGAATTCTGAACCGGAGTAGCGATCATTTGCGCCGACGCTTGTTCCCAGTCTTGTCGGCGGGTAGCAATGACAGCTGACGTTTGCTGCGATCACGGGGCCGGGTACGTTGCATGCGATCGATTTCTTCGCGAAAAGCCTCTACATCCTGGAAACTGCGATAGACCGATGCAAAGCGCACGTAGGCTACCTGATCCAGGTCATGTAGCTCCTCCATCACCAGATCGCCGACTTTGCGCGCTGACACTTCGCGCTCGCCTGTGGTGCGCAGTACATGTTTGATACGGTTTACGGCCGCTTCAATATCTTCGGCAGATACCGGCCGTCGTTCCAATGCGCGCAGGAGACCGCCACGCATCTTGTGCTCGTCGAAAGGTTCACGCTGACCGTCGTTTTTAATGACGAACGGCAACACCAACTCCGCCGTCTCGTATGTGGTAAAGCGTTCGGCACATTCCTGACATTCACGCCGCCGCCGCACTTGGGCTCCGTCGCCGGCCAGCCTGGAGTCGATGACTTTAGTGTCTGAACTGGCGCAGAAGGGACAATGCATGAACGACTACCTTAACTTGCGCATTGTCGCCTAGCGCGAACCCAGGTGTTGCTGCAACGGTGCAGTCCGACTGTCCAATGGCGCATAAACCGGAAACCGCTCGCAAATCGTAAGCACCTGCCGCTTGATGCGTGCAACAACAGATTCATCGCCGAGATCGTCAACCACATCGGCGATCCAGCCAGCGAGTTCCGTGCTCTCGTCCAGGCCAAAACCCCGCGTGGTTATGGCAGGCGTGCCCAGACGCAACCCACTGGTGACAAACGGCGACTTGGGATCATTCGGCACCGTATTCTTATTAACCGTGATATTGGCACGCCCAAGTGCAGCATCGGCGTCCTTACCTGTAATGCCTTTATCGATCAGGTCAACCAGGAACAAGTGGTTGTCTGTACCGCCGCAGACAATGTTGTACCCACGCTCAGACAGCGCGGCAGCCATGGCGCGCGCATTGGCGATGACCTGCTGCTGGTACACCTTGAATTCCGGCTGCAGCGCCTCGAGAAATGCAACGGCCTTGGCAGCGATCACATGCATCAATGGTCCGCCCTGTGTGCCGGGAAACACTAATGAATTGAACTTCTTGTTTAGCGCCTCGTCATCCCGGGCAAGAATGAGTCCACCACGCGGGCCGCGCAAAGTCTTATGCGTCGTTGTAGTGCAAACATCCGCTATGGATACCGGGCTGGGATACTCACCCACGGCTATCAGCCCGGCGACGTGCGCCATATCGACGAAAAAGTAGGCGTTGACCGAATCGGCAATATCGCGCATCCGCTGCCAGTCGACAATTCGTGAGTAGGCGGAAAAACCACCAACGATCATCTTCGGTTTATGTTCCTGCGCCATCTCGTTCATCTTGTCGTAATCGATTTCGCCGGTCGCGGTGTCGATGCCGTACTGGACCGCGTTAAACAACTTGCCGGAAAAATTCACTTTTGATCCGTGCGTCAGGTGCCCGCCATGATCCAGCGCCATACCCATAATTGTGTCACCCGGCTGCAGCAATGCCATATAGACAGCCGCATTCGCCTGCGAACCGGAATGCGGCTGCACATTGGCATAGCCGGCACCGAACAGTTTCTTTGCCCGATCGATTGCAAGCTGCTCGGCGATATCCACGTTTTCGCAACCACCGTAGTAACGCTTGGCCGGATAACCCTCAGCATACTTGTTGGTCATCACCGAGCCCTGCGCCTGCAGAACACGCGGACTCGCGTAGTTTTCCGATGCAATAAGTTCGATATGTTCTTCCTGGCGTGTGCGCTCGTGCTCCAGCGCAGCTTCCAGTTCGTCATCAAAACCGGCAATCGTCATATCAGCAGAAAACATGTCCACCCCGAGGAGAATCAGGCCAAACAACAAGTTTACAGCAGCCTGCACCACCCCGGCAGCTTTTTCCGGCATAATCTCGCCGCCTAAGAGGGGGGACTCAATGGCTCAGTTCGTTTACACCATGAACCGTGTTGGCAAGGTTGTGCCACCGGGGAAGCATATTCTTCAGGACATCAGCCTGAGTTTTTTTCCTGGGGCAAAAATCGGCGTGCTGGGCCTGAACGGTTCGGGCAAATCAACACTGTTGCGGATCATGGCCGGCGTCGACACGGAGATAGAAGGTGAAGCCAGACCACAGGCCGGTCTACGCGTCGGTTATCTGTCACAGGAACCGCAACTAGACGAAAGTCGCGACGTGCGTGGCAATGTCGATGATGGGGTTATGGAGATCCGTTCGCTGCTAAGTGGCTTTGACGCGATCAGCATGAAGCTGGGTGAGCCCATGGACGACGATGCAATGAACAAATTGCTCGAAGAACAAAGCCGCTTGCAAGACGCGATCGATGCATGTGGTGGCTGGGAGCTGGATCGAAAACTCGATATTGCCGCCGATGCGTTGCGTTTACCGCCTTGGGATGCCGACGTCTCGACATTGTCCGGTGGCGAGCGCCGCCGCGTCGCGTTATGCCGTCTGCTGCTGTCCGAACCCGACATGCTGTTGCTCGATGAACCAACCAATCATCTCGATGCGGAGTCGGTGGCATGGCTGGAACGCTTCCTGCACGAATGTCCCGGAACAGTCGTTGCCGTGACCCATGATCGTTATTTTCTGGACAACGTGGCCGGCTGGATTCTGGAACTGGATCGCGGCCGCGGTATTCCGTGGGAAGGCAATTACAGCTCGTGGCTGGAACAAAAGGAACAAAGACTGGCGACTGAACAAAAACAGGAAAAGGCGCGGCATAAAGCGATGAAATCTGAACTCGAGTGGGTGCGCTCGAATGCAAAAGGCCGGCATGCCAAATCACGCGCTCGCCTGAGCCGGTTTGACGAACTCAACACCAGGGAATTTCAGCAACGTAACGAAACGCGGGAGATTTACATTCCACCTGGCCCACGGCTAGGCGACAACGTGGTCGAAGCCGTTGATTTGTCCAAAGGTTACGATGGACAGCTGCTGTTTGATGGTCTGACGTTCAATCTGCCACCCGGTGGCATTGTTGGCGTTATCGGCCCCAATGGTGCGGGCAAGACGACGTTGTTTCGCATGATCACAGGTTCAGTGGAACCCGATGCCGGCACGTTACGCGTCGGTGAAAGTGTGAACCTGGCCTATGTCGACCAAAGCCGTGACTCACTCGATGACAACAAGACAGTCTGGGAGGAAATATCTGACGGGTTGGACATGATTCGTGTCGGTAACTATGAAACGCCGTCGCGTGCTTATGTCGGCCGCTTTAATTTCCGCGGCCCGAACCAACAACAAAAGATAGGCAGTCTGTCGGGTGGTGAGCGCAATCGGGTCCATCTAGCCAAATTGCTACGTGCCGGTGGCAACGTGCTATTGCTCGATGAGCCGACTAATGATCTCGACGTAGAAACACTGCGCGCGCTGGAAGAGGCCTTATTGGCTTTTCCGGGTTGTATCGTCGTGATCACGCACGATCGCTGGTTCCTCGACCGCATCGCGACGCACATTTTGGCGTTTGAAGGCGACAGCACAGTCAGCTGGTTTGAGGGCAACTATGCGGACTACGAACAGGATCGCAAACGACGGCTCGGCAAAGATGCCGATCAACCACATCGCATCCGCTACCGTCGTCTGATCTGATTTCCCGGCTTTCTCGTCCCAACAAGCAAACTGCCACCCTAAATCTGCTAGTCTGCCCCTGCGTTAGCAGCGGTGACCCCATGCCATCGTTTTTTTCGGAACTCAAACGTCGTAACGTCATCCGTGTAGGCATAGCCTATGTGGTTGTCGCATGGTTGCTGGCGCAGGTCGCGGAGCTGGCGCTGGGCAGCTTCGGGTCACCCGGCTGGGTGATGAAAACCATCCTGCTCGTACTGGCGCTCGGATTGCCACTCGCGTTGTTCTTTGCGTGGGCGTTCGAACTTACGCCCGAGGGCCTGAAAAAAGAAAAAGATGTCGATCGCAGCCAGTCAATCACACACCGGACCGGACGCAAGCTGGATTTCATTATTATTGGCGTACTGACCGTGGCGCTGGCTTATTTCGTGGCGGATAAATTTGTGTTTCAGCCGGACGTTTCGAGGACCGCAACCACGACCCTAGCATCAGCACCGACGGAGCCTGATGAAGACACAAAATCGATCGCCGTATTACCCTTTGTGGACATGAGTCCAGCCAAGGACCAAGAATATTTCACCGATGGCCTGAGTGAGAACCTGCTCAATGCACTGGCGCAGATCAGCGAGATCAAGGTGGCGGGGCGCACCTCATCATTTGCCTTCAAAGGCCTCAACCAGGATCTACGAGGCATTGGTGAACAACTGAACGTACGCAACATCCTCGAAGGCAGCGTGCAAAAGGCGGGCAGTCAGATTCGAATCACGGCGCAGCTTGTGAATACGAAAGACGGATTTCATCTTTGGTCAGAAACATTTGATCGAAATCTCGACGATATATTCGCCGTACAAGACGAAATTACAGTTGCTGTCGTCCAAGCATTGCGAGAGAGCATCCTGGGGCAGAAGGAAATCGCCGCCGGTTACTCCGGCAATTTCGTCGCATACAACGCCTATTTGCTCGGTCAGTCCTACCATAGCCAGAAGACTATTGATGGCTATGAAAAAGCGATCGCGCAATATCGGCGGGCGCTTGAGATCGATGCCAACATGGCATTGGCCTGGGCGGGATTGTCCAGAACCATTGCCGAACGAACTGGTTTCGGTTTTGACACCAGTTTTGCGCAAGGCTATGAACAAGCCCGCGAAGCAGCCGAGAAGGCCATCGAGCTCAACCCGAACCTGCCGGAAGGGTATTTGGCGCTGGCAGACGTCCAACACTCGCACGACTGGAACTGGCCGGCCCTTGAACGCTCGTTGCGCCGCGCGCTCGAATTGCGACCCGGCGATCCCGATATCCGGGCGGAACTCGCCGAGCTGTTGGCCATACGCGGAGACATAGCGGGAGCATTCGCACAAATCCAGCAAGTGCTCGCCCAGGACCCGCTCAATATGAACGTGCAAAGACAGCGTATCTGGCTACTCATCGCTCTGCATCGCAGTGACGAGGCTTTGGCAGGTGCGCAACGAATGCTGGCATCAGACCCGGATATGGGTGCCCTGGGTCTAATGCTTTCGATCGTACACAATGATCGCGGCGAGCACGCAAAAGCGTTGGCAGCGGCAAAGAAAGAAACATTTCCGTTTTTGCGTCTCACCGGCGAAGCCATTGCCTATCACGCGTTGGGTGACAGCAAAACCGCCGAAGAAAAGTTGACCCAACTGGTGGATGAATTAGGCGACGACGTGTCGTATCAGGTTGCTGCCATTTACAGTTTGCGTGGCGACCTGGACCGCGCCTTCGAGGCGCTCGAGCGTGGCTTTGCAATACGCGATCCGGGGCTGGTGTTGATTCAAGCGCACACTGCATTCGAACCGCTGAGAGACGATCCGCGTTATGACGCCCTTCTCAAAAGAATGGGTCTGAGATAAGCGCCGGAAGCGGGTCAAATCGAGCGACTAAACGCGGGCGGGCAGGTATTTTTCGCGACGTAGCTGGCGGGTCGGAAATTCGCGTGCTTTGAGCATTTCCATTGCTTCGTCGATCATGTTCGGATTTCCGCACAGATAAACGATGTCGGTCTCCGGTCGAGGGTCCAGTGCCGCAACATGTAACTGCACATAGCCTTCGCGCTCGTGTTCTTGGGGCTCGTCGGGCATCTCACGGCTGTAACAGGCATGAAAAACTGCGCCGGCGTGTTCATCGCAAAACCGAATGAAGTCCTCGGCATACAACGCTTCTTCCCGCCGCCAGATGCCCAGCAGAATATCAATCGTAAAACCTTCTGTTAGCAGTTTTTCTAATGCAGGCAGCATCGCGCGGTATGGCGTAACTCCGGTACCGGTGGCGGCGAGGATATAACGACACGGATCATCGTCACGCAGCACGAAACGGCCATAGGGGCCGCTGGCGTCGATTACGTCGCCCACTTTTAGTCCCGATAACAGTTTTGTCGCGAGACCGCCTTTAACCGGTGACATCGCGATCTCGAATACGCCGCCGTCGGGCGGAGTCGCGATACTGTAACTTCGATGTACGGGCTGACCATCCGCGTCAAAATGGACGTTGATGAACTGCCCGGCCTTGTACTCGAACGGCTCGCCATCGCTGCGCTCGAACGTCAGGCTCAGAGCTGTCGGCGTGATCATGTCGGTACGTACGACAGTCAACGGAAAAGTTTTCCACGCCATATCAGCTAAGAACCTGTTGCTGCGCCAGCGTGGCGAACACTGTAACCAAACTTTTTTTCATCAATTCCCAGGACTCCTCGACAAACGCCTCCGGCTGGTCCTCGTCCATATAAAGACGCTGACACATTTCTATCTGTAATGCATCCACATTCGGCCACTGCCCATAATGGTACGTGGTATAGCCGCCCTTGTACGGGTCGTTGCGCTGCACCTGCATGCCCGTGGCAACAAACTCATCGTGCACAGTTGTCGTCAGCCACGGCCCACAAGAACTGCCATCACGGTCGCCCAGATATATATCGTGGAGCAATGCCGGGTGCACGCGATTTGCGCGCGATGCCACGCTGTGTGCGTCGATCAGTATCACGCGACCGCAGCGATCTATCGTGGCGTGCAGTAATTCCGACAGGCGCTTGTGATAGGGCTCGTGATACTCCAGACGCAATGCTTCGATAGTCTGCGGGTCCGGAGGTTCCTTGAAAATGCGCTTACCATCAAAGGTCTCGGTCGCCACGAGGGCGGTTTCAAAGCGTCCCGGGTACAGTGCCTGACCGTCCGGCGACCGGTTCAAATCTACGACCAGACGGCTGAAACGAGCATGAATTGTCGCGATACCTAACTCAGGCAGAAAATCGTAGAGTCTATGCAGATGCCAGTCGGTCATGGGCAGCTCAAGCATTGCCGGGCTGGCAAAGCGCTCGGCCACGGATTCGGGCAATTCGGTACCGTTATGCGGAATGCTAACGATAATGGGGATCGGCTCGCCCCGTGGCAGAACCTCGTGGTATGGCGTCATGCGCAAAGCCGCTGCATCACGGTGACGAATTCGTCATTTCTGTCGTCGCCGGGCTCCACCCTTTTGCCGCCTACATAGACATCAGCAATATTTCGCACATCGCCACCAGTGACGAGCGCATCCATTGCACGCATTGGTGACAGACCACTCAGCGGTGCAGTGTCATTTAATATGACCAGATCAGCATAAGTACCGGGCTCCACACGCCCTGCTTTCATCGCCAAAACCCCGGCACCGGCACGCGCGGCATGTGCCCATAGCAACGCGCCCAAACCATCTTTGTCCGCCAGCACGGCACGACTTTGGCGCGCCAGGCGTTGACCGTATTCCATCAACCGCAGTTCACCGATTGCGTCGATACGAGCATTGCAGTCTGTACCGATAGCCACACGACCACCGGCCGACATGAATTCCTGTAGCGGAAACAGGCCATCACCCAAATTGGCTTCAGTCAATGGGCACAATACAACGTTGACACCGGTCTCGATCATGCTTCGCATATCAGAGTCGTTGACATGGGTTGCGTGTACAAAGGACCAATAACGGTCGAGCTCGCAATGTTCTGCCAGCAATTCGACTGGTGTGTGGCCGGTGGCCTGTTGTGCCGCTTCAACTTCAGCGGGTTGTTCGGCGACATGTATATGGATGACAGCGTTTTTACCTATCAACTCGCGTGCTCCGGCTACGAGTTTGGGCAACAGCGCCGGTTCGACCGCGCGCACCGAATGCGGTGCGATGCCGGCAACGGCAATGCCGAGTCTTTGCACCAAGCCAAGAAAATCGTCGACGGATTCATGGATAAATCGCGCCTGCATATCGCTGGGTGGGTGACCGAAACCGCCACGTTGGTAAAACACCGGCAGCATTCGCAGACGTATTCCGATATCGGCCGCAGCGTCGATGACCGCCTGAGCCATTTCGGTGCCACGTGCGCCATCAGGCTGGTGATGCAAATAATGAAATTCGGCGACGCTGGTAAATCCCGCCGTCAACATCTCCGAAAACGCGCGCCGGGCGATGACGTATTGGTCGCGAGGCGTGATGTTTTGGGCTATGCGGTACATCAGTTCACGCCAGCCCCAGAAACTCTTTTCGCCTACGGAGGCCTCGGCATAACCACACATGACCCGCTGAAAGCTGTGGCTGTGGGCGTTGACTATGCCCGGTAAAGCGAGCCATCCATCCCAGGGGCCCTCGCTGACAGCTTCCACCGCCGTGATCAGGCCTTTATCATCCACCTGCAGCTCCGCAGCTCCCATGCCCTGGGGCGTCAACACGTTTTGAAATCGCAGCGTCTTCATAGAGAGGAAATGTGCACGACCTGATCGTAGAAAACGCCAGATTGTACCCGATGTGCGGCAACGCTCAGGCGATCGAAGAAACTTCTTTTGCGGTTGACGATGGCCGCATTAGCGAAATACCCGCGAGTGGCACGGCTCGCCAAGCCTACGATGCCCGTGGACGGCTGGTCATGCCGGGTCTGATCGATTGCCATACGCATGCCTTATATGCGGGTGACCGCATGCACGAACACAAACGCCGGCTGGAAGGTGCCAGCTATGCAGACATCGCCCGGGAGGGTGGCGGAATCTCGTCCACAGTGCGTGCAGTGCGCGCCGCATCCGAAGATCAGCTGATCGAGCAGACCTTGCCGCGTCTGGCCGCGCTGGCCCGCGAAGGTGTAACGACGGTAGAGATCAAGAGCGGTTATGGGCTGTCCACCGAGCATGAATTAAAAATGCTCCGTGCCATCAATCGTCTGGGCCAACACACGGCTCAACGCATCGTGCCAACGTTTCTCGGTGCCCATACAATACCGGCCGACACTGCTCCGCAAAAATATGTAGACGAAGTACTTAATACCATGTTGCCGGCGGTGTGCGAGGAGTCACTCAGCGAAATTTGCGATATTTACATCGAATCGATTGCATTCGATCTGGATGCCTCACGGCAAGTGTTGGAACGTGCCGCTGAACTTGGTATGCAGCGCCGCGCCCACACCGAACAACTATCGCATTTTGGCGGCACGACGTTGGCAGCGTCATTGGGTGCGTCGTCATGCGATCACCTGGAGTACGCAGAAGACGAAGACATCCAGGAGATGGGAGAATCATCTACTGTGGCAGTTTTGCTACCGGGCGCCTATTACTTCCTGCGTGAAATCCACCGCCCACCGCTGGCTTCGATCCGACGTCACAATGTAGACATTGCGGTTGCCACGGATCTCAATCCCGGCACGTCTCCAATTGCCAGTCTGCTCACCGCCATGCATATGTCGAGCATCCTGTTTGGACTGACTGCCGAGGAAAGCCTGTTGGGCGCGACACTCAATGCGGCGCGTGCATTGGGCCGCTCTGACGACATCGGATCACTGGAAACTGGCAAGCTGGCCGATTTTGCGATCTGGGACATACCAGCGGCCGAATTCCTGGTGTACAGACTCGGCGGTATTGCACCCGATGCCGTTTTTATTGAGGGCAAAAAAATATGAGCCCGCGCAAACTCGTACTAGACGGTCAAAATCTACGACTTGCGGATCTAATCGATCTTGAGAAATGCCAGCCGAAACTCAAAGGCAGCGCCACCGATATGATGCGCGACGCGGTGGCCACTTTGAGGAAAATCGTCGATGAAGGGCGGGTTTGTTATGGCGTCAACACCGGCTTCGGTGCATTTGCCAACCGACGTATTGAGCGCGATGCGGTCGAGCAGCTGCAATACAATCTAGTACGCAGTCATGCCTGTGGCGTGGGCGATCCGTTGCCGAATGATATCGTCCGCCGAGCGATGATACTCAAGGCCAACACCCTGGCTGCGGGCCATTCCGGTGCGCGACCACAGCTGGCTGAAACGCTGCTCGCGTTCGTAGAGCATGACGTGATTCCCGTTATCCCCAGCCGCGGATCGGTCGCCGCCTCCGGTGATCTCGCACCGCTTGCTCATCTATCCCTGGCGCTGATCGGCGAGGGTGAGGCAGTTCAGGCGGGTGCCAAGCTGGTCGGTAGCGAAGTCTTAAGCGCTGCACAGTGCCAACCCATCAAGCTGGAAGCCAAAGAAGGCCTGGCCATGATCAACGGCACGCAGATCAGCACCGCGTTGGCATTGAAAGGTTTGTACCAGGCCGAACGCCTGCTACGCGCCTCGATTACGGCAGGCGCGTTGTCAGTCGAAGCACTGGCCGGCAGTTTTGTGCCGTTTGACGAACGTATCCACGCTGTAAGCCGTCTTGAAGGTCAACAACGAATCGCCCGGCAGTTCAGGCAGTTTCTGACCAACAGCGAAATCAACGATGCCCATGCCGATTGCGACCGGGTACAGGATCCGTACTCATTACGTTGCATGCCACAGGTCTTTGGCGGTGTCTGGGATACGCTGCATCATGCCGGCGAGATCCTGGGACGGCAGATAAACGCGATAACGGATAATCCACTGATATTTGGCGAGGACGTCTTGTCCGGCGGTAACTTTCATGCCGAGTCGCCCGGTTTCGCCTGTGACTTCATGTCGATTGCCGTCGCCGAACTGGGCAGCATTTCCGAGCGACGGACCGATTTATTGGAGCGGCAGATCAATCCCGATCTCAATATGTTTCTGACCACCGAGCCGGGTCTGGAATCCGGTTACATGATTGCCCATGTCACTGCCACTGCCCTGGTATCGGAAAACAAAACACTGGCGCATCCGGCTACCGTGGACAGCCTGCCCACATCGGCCGGACAGGAAGACCACGTCAGCATGGCGGCGTGGGCAGGTATGAAGCTCAATCAAATCTGCAATAACGTTGCCTATGTCGTGGCGATCGAACTCATCGCCGCCGCCCACGCTATCGATAAACTGCGGCCACTACATACGACTCCGGCACTGGAAGAAATACACAGCTGGCTGCGCGAAAAGATTTCCTTCGACCCTAAAGACCACAGGCACGACGTCGAAATCGAAGCAGTGGCGGCTGCGATTTCGCGTGGCGACTTCGATCGTTTCATGACCGATAGTGAGCTGACGGATGCATTCCAAAGATGAGTCTTCCCCGGACTTTGCAATAGTTAATGTTTTGGTTAGGCGCTCGCCCTGACGCATGTTAACGTCGCAGCTATGAAATTTGCGAAATGTCTTTTGCCGGTCGGATTTGTCCTGCTTCTGGTGACCGCGTCGGCTACCTGGTCACAGGAAGATGACAAGAAGTTCGTAAAAGTCGTGTCCGGGGACACTTTGTTTGTTTTGGTGCGCACTCACTACCCGGCATTACCTTCTCGCTGGTCGATGATCGAAAACGAAATCTTCAAGATGAATCCGCATGCATTTTCCAACGCGAAGAAGTCAAGCTTACGAGTGGGCGTGTTACTCGAAATGCCCTTTTATGATGCGCCAAAGAAGCAGATCCCCTCCCCACCGCCCGAACCCGAGCCGCAACGGCACAGTCTGGCGACCGTGGGCGCAGTGAAGGAACTGAGCGGCACACCGAAGGCAATTGACATCAACAATGAACAACGCCTGCTTGAGCTTGGCGGCGATGTGTTTCGTGGCGACGCCATCCTGACTGAGGGTGACAGCGCGGCGCATCTGCAAATGAATGACGGCGCCGAACTGTATATACGTGCGCGCAGCCGCATCGTGATACAGGACTACAGCTTTATTGAAGCAGCACCAACTTCGAGCCGCAGCATCATCACCTTGCTCAAAGGCGGCTTCCGTGCGATCACCGGGCTAATCGGTCGACACAATCCTGCGTCTGTGCGTATCAATACGGCAGTGGCAACCATTGGCGTAAGGGGAACCGATTTTGCTATACGAATCTGCGAACCGGACGAGTGCTCCTTACCAGATATCGGTGCGTTTGAACCCGGTGATTATTCCGGCGTGCTGGGCGGTGAGATAACCATCAGTAATGCTACAGGCATCACACCAGTTGCGGCCGGCCAAGTCATGCGTACAACGTCGCCGGATAGCGCACCGGAGCCTGCACCGGAAGCAGCGGCACTCATATTCACTGACGCGGAATTGGCACTGCTAAAACCACCGACGGAAGAACCGATGGGATTTTTTCGGTGGTTGCGCACACGGATCTTCGGCAAACCGGCTGACTAGGGGCGCCGCTTCGCGGCACATCAATGGGAGTTTCTTCCCAACGCCGGAAATCTCAGCAAAATTTTCCACGTTATGGTTTTATGTCGCACCATGGGTTGACATATGTCGTCACCCGCATTTGACCAGGAATTTCAATTGGATAGAATCGTAACTAGCCCCGTATAAGGAAAATAATAGTGTCCGTGTTCGTCAGGCTTGGGGGGAGGCTTGAGCATATTCTCAATCTCGAGATCGCGCTCGACTGTCCGCATTGCGATGTCCACTCGCATCTCAGCGCGGTAGCGGTACCGCGTTACGAGTACCTTGCGCGCTTCAAACCTGAACGTACCGGAATTGTGTTTCGTTGCGATTCCTGTAACGAAGCGGTCTTTTTGCGTTTCCAGGTTTTGCAGTATGCCGCCGACCATGCCGAACTCGACAGTCTGTACGAACAAGTAGAACGCTCGGGCGAAACATTCGAACTCAACGGCAACTCAAAAGAAGTGCAGTCGCTGTTTAACGAGGCATTGACCTGTTATTCCCTGGGTTGCCTGGATGCTTTTGTATCGATGTGCCGGCGAACTGCCCAGGCAATATTCGACGACAGGGGTGAAAGCGGAAAGCTGACCGTTTTTGACGAATTTAACGATGCCGCCAAGCTGGCCGGCATCGACGACGAAACACTGTCTATACTGCGCAAAGTCGTCTTCGACAGTGATCTCGACGGGCGTTCAAATATCCCGCGTCTCAATACTGAGACCGCCGGGGTGTTACTGGAGATGATGAAGGATCTCCTCTACCAGACCTACATCCGCCGTGGCCGTCTGCGCAAAGCCCTGCAGGAACGCACCCACCGCCTCGACAATCCCGACTCCGAAAGCGCCTGATCCCACGTCCTTCTTATTCCCTCCCCCTTACGGGCGGAGGGCTAGGGTGGGGGGCAGACCTTGCGCGATTTGTCTCTCCCCTCCCGGGGAGAGGGAACAGAATCGTCGGAGCAGCTTTAGCCGCGATTCCCTCCCCCCGAATACTCCGACATAATCGCGCCATGGCAACCCGTTTCCGCAACGTCGAACTCCATGCCCCAACCGGACCCGATATGCAATGCAAGGGTTGGGTGCAGGAAGCCGCACTACGCATGCTGCACAACAACCTGGACCCTGAAGTTGCCGAGAAACCCAAAGAGCTGATCGTGTACGGCGGTATCGGTCGCGCGGCACGTGATTGGGAATCCTTCGACGTCATCGTCGACACGCTCAAGCGCCTGGAAAACGATGAAACCTTGTTGGTGCAGTCTGGCCGTCCCGTCGGTGTATTCAAAACACACGAGATGGCACCACGTGTACTGATCGCCAACTCCAACCTGGTCGGCAACTGGGCCAACTGGGACCATTTTTATGAACTCGACAAAAAAGGCCTGATGATGTTTGGCCAGATGACCGCCGGTTCATGGATCTATATCGGTTCGCAGGGCATCGTTCAGGGCACTTACGAGACTTTTGCCGAAGCGTTGCGCCAACACTACGATGGCACGGGCAAGGGCCGTTGGTTGTTGACTGGTGGACTCGGTGGCATGGGTGGCGCGCAACCGCTCGCGGCAGTATTTGCAGGTTTGAGCTGTCTGGGCGTGGAAGTCGATCCCGAACGCATCGAAAAACGATTACAAACCGGTTACCTCGATCGCAAGGCCACGAGTCTGGCCGAAGCACTGGCCATCATTGACGAAGCGCATGCGCGGGGAAAAGCGATAAGCGTGGGGCTACTGGGCAATGCGGCAGATGTTTTTCCGGAAATACTGGCCGGTAATCGGCAACCCGATCTGGTCACCGATCAGACCTCGGCACACGATCCGTTAAACGGCTATATCCCCTCAGGCTGCTCTTTGGACAAAGCCGCGGATCTGCGTGTAGCTGATCCCGCGGAATACGTACGCCTGGCCAAAGATTCAATGGCAGTGCAGGTACGCGCGATGCTGGGCTTTCACGAGCGCGGTATTCCGACTTTCGATTACGGCAACAACATCCGTGCCATGGCACAGGACGCTGGCGTGACAAATGCCTTCGATTTCCAAGGCTTTGTTCCTTTATATATACGACCACTGTTTTGTGAAGGCATCGGCCCGTTCCGCTGGGCGGCTTTGTCGGGCGATCCGGAAGACATCCGCCGCACCGATGAAAAAGCGCGCGAGTTATTTCCCGAAAAAGAAAGCCTGCACCGCTGGCTGGATCATGCCGCCGAACGCATCCAGTTCCAGGGCTTGCCCTGCCGCATCTGTTGGTTGGGTTACAAGGAAAGACACCGTCTCGGCCTCGCCTTTAATGAGATGGTCCGAAGCGGTGAACTCCGCGCGCCCATTGTGATCGGCCGCGACCATCTCGATTCCGGCTCGGTCGCCTCCCCCAATCGTGAAACCGAAGGCATGATCGATGGCTCCGACGCCGTTGCCGACTGGCCGTTGTTAAACGCCATGCTAAATACCGCCAGTGGCGCTTCATGGGTAAGCTTTCATCACGGTGGCGGTGTCGGTATGGGTTATTCATTACATGCCGGCGTGGTTATCGTCGCCGACGGTTCCGACCGCGCCGAACTGGCATTAGAACGCGTTCTGATCAACGACCCGGGAACCGGTGTCATGCGCCACGCCGACGCCGGTTACGACCGTGCCATCGACGTCGCCCGTGAACGCGGTCTTGACCTGCCAATGCTGGACGAAAAGCATCGCGGTTAAAGGCACTCGCACACGTACCCTATTTTTCAAATTGCTCTGCGACTGCATCGCGTTCGTAGGTCGTAATCTCATAGAGATTTCGCCACGGGTCTCTGAAATAGAGCGAGTATGCCAACGTATGATCAGTCAGTCTGAGTTTCAGGCCATGGCTCTCGAGGTGCTCTTTCCATGCCATGAACTGGGCAGCACTGGCGCCGAATGCAATGGCAGAGATATTTTCAGGCGCGTCCGATTCAAAAAGAGCCAGGTGGATTTTGCCGGTCTGATCTTCAATCGTCAGCGGCCCGTTCTTGATCGCCCAGGGCATCAGTCTTTCAACTCGTTTGAAACCCAGAACCTCCTGATACCACTGCTCAGCTTCACTCCAACTGGCAACATTGACGTGTACGTGATCGATCTGATCCAACTTAAGGTTCATGACCTTCAACCTCCCGGTTCGATTTGGTCTCTAGGCCAACGGCAATGCTTCGGTGCATCGTGTCATACGGTCATGCAACTCGATGGAAGCCCGGGCGAAACTCGCAGGTCTGTCGTTGCCTATGGTTTCCAAATAACGACAGGTTGCATAATTGTTGCATGCTGACTTGTATGCGCCTAGCCAGGATGCAAACTGCCGCCGACTTTCTTCATCGTCGCGCGGATACTCAACCGGCGGCGACGAGCTATTACAACGCCACGGTTTTGGGCTAAGACGCGCACGAAAGCTGTCTTGTACCGCGCAAAGCCGGCTGAAAGCCGGGTCGGTGTCTGTTGCTTTCATTAGCTCCTTTGCTTCGCGGCCCGTTGGATCAAAATCACGATTAACTGCCATCACTCGCAGCCCACCCGCAGTACGGTAGATTCTGAAGGTGGCTCGCGCCGATTGCTGTAACGTCTCTCTCAACCGGGTTAACACGCCCTCCTCAGAATTATCTTTACCCAATCCAATCTTTGCCAGCAGCCGCTGGAGACCGCTATAAGGCAGCAGGTCGATATCCAAAAACAGCATTCGTGACGTATTGAGCACCTGCACCCCGTGGCGATTACGCGTGACTATGGCCTCGGGTTTATCGGTTGCGGGCCTGTCGATGACTTGCAGAATTTCTTCTCTTACCGGGCGGTTATCGTAACTGTATTTGTCCGGTAGTCTTTCGCCGCGACGCAGCCTATCCAGAATATTCTGTAACCGTTTTTTGGCCTTGCTGCTTGCCGTACTTGCATCGTCACCCCAACCCCATGCCGTCGCGGGCCATTGACGGCCGTCGGGCATCTGGGCGATTCCGGTTGCTCGCACCCATTTCGTTGGTATATACATTTGTTAGCCCTTGGACGTCGTAACCCTACTTGTCAATAGTGCGAAAAAGACTCTACAACGTGATACTCGCCATCGATGACACCGTCGGCAACCTCGAATATAAAAAAGACATTGTTCGCCTCTTCAATGCTGCGCCACAGAGACCAGCCTTAAACTCGCTTCCCGATGGGCGTCGGCATGGGAATCAAAAATGTCTCTCCCATGCCAAAAAATCCGAAACGCATACCATGTGAGTCATTTCGGCCTCCCGTCATCGCGTAAGCTTTTCATCGAAATGATAGCTAGAAATGGTCATGCCCTGACGAAAATAGAATTTGTGCGCCTGTTTTCTTTGTGTTCCCGAATCCAGATGAAAATGGGCACAGTCATTGGCCCTGGCAATATCACGCAGACTTGAGAGCAGAATTTCGCCGTACCCCTGCGAACGCACACGATCTGCCGTCACCAAATCGTCAACATAGAGATTCTTGCCCAGAAAAAGGTTAGTCGATATTCGATAACCAGCAACGGCGACGATGCCATTGCCGTTTTCGACATAGGCCAAGCGGTAGCCACCTTGTTCAAGTTGCCGGACCAGGCTGACAAACGATTCTGGTTGTAAATGCGTACGCAGCTCGGCCATGACGGGAAAACACCGCGCAATATCTTCATCTGTTTTGGCGTGCTTCAGCATGTGCCTGCGGAACTGCGGTCAAACTTTGATTATAGCGTCGTTAGACCATGGCGCCTACGTCACGCAGCGCGTTCCACTGAAAGCATGAATCTCTCGATTTCTGCCGCTGATTTTTCAGGCTCCAGTTGAAGAACAAAATGCTGCGTGTCTATTTCCGTCACCCTCAGCTCTGGTTTTACAGCCTTGATGTCAGAAGCATTGTGTTTTCTGATCAGCCAATCCTTGCGACCGGCCAGATACAGAATCGGGACATTGGTCGCAATTAGAGTTTGTTCGACATTAACGGTCAAGATGCACTTGACTCTTTGGGCTATTACGTCGGGACTGACTGTTTTGATCGCATCCAGCGCTGCATTGGCAAGGTCCTTGTACTGTGGGCCCCGTAGCCTGGCCCGAATCCTGATGGTCGCCGGCCACAGCTGGTAAACCGCACCGACCGACAACAGGCGTGCCCAGGAAGGAATAAATTTGAACGGATTTTTTACAAACGACGCACAGAGAATAATGCCCCTTAACCCACTTGGCTTTTGTGCGGCCGCCATCACCGCGAGTGGCCCGGCAAATGACTCACCCAGGATGACAAAGTCGGTATCGGCCGGCAAAGATTGCGCCACCCGGGCACTCAAATCCTGGTAATCACATTTTTCATCTGTTGGATATGAGACGACCACGGGCGTGATCCATGCGGGCAGACTGCCAATCAACGACGCGAACAGCTTTCCCGTGCCATCCAGCCCGGGTAACAGCACCAGTGACATTGTCTTCATTTGACCCCGACTTCTACTGCCTCTATCTCGTCAGGCGATTCACCACTCTCCGGTGTTATCCATCGACATCCAGGGCTCTGTCGCAGGCAGTGCCGCACCATCTTGTAGCAACTCGATAGAAATATTGTCCGGCGAACGCACGAAGGCCATGCGCCCGTCCCGTGGTGGGCGATTAATCGTCACACCAGCGTCTATCAATTTCTGGCAGGTGTCGTAGATATCATCGACCCGAAAAGCCAGGTGACCGAAATTACGCCCCCCTTCGTAATCTTCAGGATCCCAGTTATGCGTCAATTCAATCAGGGGCGCACTTTCTTCGTTCGCCCTTGCGACATCGCCGGGCGCCGCGAGAAAACACAGGGTAAAACGTCCTGCTTCATAGTCGTTGCGGCGGACTTCGACCATGCCCAGTTGGTCACGATAAAACTTTAAAGACTGTTCCAGATCGGCGACCCGGACCATCGTGTGTAAGTACTTCATGCCGGCACCTTATTGTAACGTCTGTAATTTCTCTTTGAGTTCGGCGACTTCCGCTTCGAGCTTGGCAACGCGTTGTGCCAATCCAGACTCGCTTTCACGTTTTGAAGGTCCAGCGGCCATCGCCGTCTGTGCTTCGGCCGCGTGTGCTTCAATGTCAATGGGACCCGACAACAGATGCACATATTCCGCGTCCTTGCGCCCCGGCGTGCGCGGCAGCTTCACGACCAGTGGTTCGCCTTCGCGTTCAATAAGCGTATTGAGCGCGGTCACGACAGCGGCGTTGTCTGCGAAGCTATGCAGGCGCCCACTGTTGGTTCTTAGCTCCCCGGGCGTGCGGGGGCCACGCAGTAGCAGCACACAAATTATGGCGAACTGAGGTGGGTCAAACTGAAAGTCACTAGCGCGGGTATTGCACATACGCTGGACGTATTTTTCCGTGCCACTCTTGAAATTCTCCTCAACGCGGATGAGATGTTTGGCATCCAGTAAGCGAACGGCACGCTGCACCGTAAACTTCTCCAGGGACATCACCGGGTTGCGCGCGGACTTCTGATTGCAGGCGTTCGTCAGCGCGTTGAGTGTCAACGGATATTGATCCGGCGTGACGACGGATTTCTCCATCAGGCAGCCAATGATGCGGGCGTCTTCGTCAGTTAACTTCGGCAGCACAGATGGGTCCTCGTATTAGAGCGGTTATGGGTCGGTACATGGTCGAGATCGGCGACCCCGAACAAGCTGGGTTGATACTCCATGGGCAACTGAGTATACGCAATGGGCGCAACCGCCCGGCCATCAGTATACTGTCGCCCATGTTGCGGCGGTTCCTCAACGAACTCCGGCATCGCCGAGTACTGCGCACGGCGGCCGCCTATGCTATCGCCGCAGCCGCAATGGTCGAGATACTCGACATCGTGGTCCCAAACCTGGGGCTGCCGGGGCAGTGGGTCACCTTTGCGATCATCGCTGCACTGGTCGGGTTTCCCGTGGTCATCGCGCTGGCCTGGTCGTTTGACTGGACCTCTGAAGGTCTCACAGCCGGCACTCCCGCTACCGTCAGCACGGCACAACGCTCCCACGTGCTCAGTTGGCTGCTGATCGGCGTGCTCACGGTGGCCGTATCTTTCTTAAGCTACAAACTCTGGCAAGTGAGTGGGGCAAAAGACGGCTTTGAAATACAAACACCCACGCTTATTCACGGCAAATCGATCGCGGTGCTGCCGTTTGCCGATATTAGCGACATAAACGAAGCCGATTCGGCCTACTTTAGCGACGGCATCGCCGAAGAAATCCGCAGTGCGCTCGCGGCAGTCGATGGCCTTAGAGTTGCCGCGCGCACGTCTGCATTTTCGCTGCGCGAGCAGTCACAGGATGTGCCGGCTATCGGTGAAGCGTTGCAGGTGTCGTATGTGCTCGAAGGCAGCGTTCGTCGGGCAGACGATCGTTTGCGAGTATCCGCCCAGTTGATCGATTCGGGCAACGGGTTTGGTATCTGGTCGGAGGTGTTTGACTACACCGCAGCGGATGTCTTCCGCGTACAGGAGGAAATCGCGCGCTCAATCGTCGGCGCTTTAGAGCTGGAACTTGCCGTAACCGGCCCGATGGTACAGCCGGGCACCAGCAATACAGCCGCCTATGAACTGTATCTCAAGGGCCGGCACCTGCTTGAAGCGCGCCGGCTGGAACGCGCTTACGAAGCCGTTGCCTTGTTCGAACAGGCCATCGAACTCGATCCGGATTTTGCCGAGGCCTTCGCGGGACTGGCCGACGCGTGGATTCTGATCCGAGGAATTGGCAATCTGTCGCAATTCGAAGCGACGCAGCGTTCTCACGTGGCAATTTCCAAAGCGTTGCAGATCGACAACCAGCTACCCGAAGCCCAGACATCTCTAGGATTGTGCATCCTCGGTGGTGGCGACCGGGACGATGCAATCGCACAATTTGACCGTGCACTGGAATTCGATCCCGACTACGTCGCCGCCCATATGTGGCGTGCTAATACACTGCGTGATCAGGGCCACCTGTCTGCGGCGGCTCTGGCCTATAACCAGGCGCTGGCATTGGACCCGCTTAATCCGGCCGTGATTGAAGAACAGGCGTTGTTGTTTGCCTACCAGGGATTCTTTGATGCCGCGGTTGCGCAACTTGCGACTCTGACTGCCCGCGATGACCAGCGATTGGCCACGGCACTCATGACCAGCCGCGTCGCAGCTTTGGCCGGCGACTACAATCGCGCATCAACTGCCGCGCAGCGCGGTTACGCGATTGCGTCGGAAGATCCCGAAGCAATGGCGGCGCTGATCGCTGTGCACGCCAGGCTAGCTGACAGCGCTGACGCTAGGTCCCTACTCGACCGCGCCCTCGAATTAGCACCCAATAATGAAACTGTACTGCTCACCGCGCTGGACACGTATCTGCGCGCCGGCGACCACGACGCGCTGGATGCACTGGCATGGAGTCGTGCCGAACCGATGATTAATACACAACTTTTTCAAGGCACTGCAACCCACTATGAACGTCTGGTCTGGGCGGCCACTTCCCGGCTGCTGCACGATGACGCGGACAAAGCACTCAATTATCTAGAACTGGCCATGCCCGATCCGAATGCACTGAACCCGCATCCCACTTCGGTACATCGCATCGCGCTATTGACACGTGCACGCAAGTTGACCGGCGACACCGACGGCGCCAAGGCAGCACTAAATAGTGGTCTGCAACTCGCCGGGCAGGCGCGGTCTGAAGGCTGGGGAGCCGGTCACCTGAATTATGCGTTAGCCGCGTTAACCGCTGCGGCCGGGCAGACGAGTGTTGCAATTGAGCATTTGCGTGCTGCCTCTGACGCCGGTTGGCTCGATGTGGTTTTCGCCAAACACGACCCGGCTATTACAGATCTACGAACTCAACCGGAATATCAAACACTAGTTGGCAAGTAACACTTAGGTGCGTGATGCATGGGCTAAACAAGATATCTTTATTCGCCAGCACTTTTGTTCTGCTAACAGCGTGTGCGACTGTGCCACAACAACCGGTCGATCAGAACTATGATGTTCTGATCCGCGGCGGCAACGTGTATGACGGTCGGGGCGGCCCTCCCTTTGTGGCCGATGTCGCGGTGCGCGAGGACCGGATCGCAGCGATTGGCGATCTATCGGGCGCGCGCGCAACCACCGAAATCGATGCCACGAATTTGGCCGTCTCGCCCGGGTTCATCAACATGTTGTCCTGGGCGGTCTCCTCGCTGATCGAAGATGGCCGTGGGATGAGCGATATCAAACAAGGCGTCACACTAGAGGTATTTGGCGAAGGCTGGTCGATGGGCCCGTGGACCGACATCATGAAAGCCGAAGAGCGAAGACGTCAGGGCGACATTCGATTTGATATCAAGTGGACCACGCTCAACGAATACCTGGAGTATCTGGTCGAAAAAGGCATCTCGCCCAACGTGGCCTCTTACGTCGGGGCCACAACCGCACGGATTCATCAGATTGGCAATGACAACCGTAAAGCAACGCCTGCTGAACTTGCGCGCATGCAAAACCTGGTACGCGAAGCGATGCGTGATGGGGCATTGGGCGTGGGTTCATCGTTGATCTACGCGCCGGCCAACTTTGCCGACACGAACGAACTCATTGCTTTGGCCAAAGCAGCCGGTGAGTACGGTGGCGGCTATATCTCGCACATACGCTCCGAAGGCAACCGTCTCGAAGAAGGCATCCACGAGCTGATCGACATTGCACAATCCGCTGGCGTGCATGCCGAGATTTATCATCTCAAAGCATCGGGAAAACCGAATTGGCACAAGCTCGAGCGCGCATTTGAAATTGTCGAGCGGGCACAGGCAGACGGGCTGCAAATAACCGCCAACATGTATACCTACCCCGCCAGTGCGACAGGCTTGAACGCGTCAATGCCGCTCTGGGTGCAGGAAGGCGGTCACGACGCCTGGATTGCGCGTCTGAAACAACCCGAGATCCGCGCGCGCGTGGTTCATGAGATGACTGATGCTGATGCCGACTGGGAGAACCGCTATATACAGGCCGGTCCGGGCAACATCCTGTTGCTGGGGTTCAAGACCGATGCGCTAAAACCGTTAACCGGCAAAACGCTGCTCGAAGTGGCCACAGAACGCGGAACAGACCCGGCTGAAACCGCAATCGACCTGATTTTAGAAGACAACAGCCGGGTCGATGTGAGTTATTTCATGATGTCAGAAGAGAACGTCAAAATGAAAGTGGCAAGACCCTGGGTTTCGTTTGGCAGCGACGAAGAGGCGTCCGCAACCGAAGGCGTATTTCTGAAATCGAATAATCATCCACGGGCATTTGGCACGTTTGCTCGGGTTTTAGGAAAGTACGCACGTGACGAAAAGGCTCTGCCATTACAAGATGCGATTCGGCGTATGACCTCCTTTCCTGCAGCCAACATTCGCATCCGCGATCGTGGCACGCTAAAAACCGGCTACTACGCAGACCTCGTTGTCTTCGACCCTGCAACTGTTAAGGATCATGCAACATTCAAAGAACCCCACCAATACGCCACCGGGGTGCAGCATGTTTTTATCAACGGCGAGCAGGTCCTGCGAAACGGTGAACATACAGGGGCCCTGCCCGGTCGCGTCGTACGTGGGCCCGGCTGGACTGGCTGGGCGGATAAACCGCTGAACTAGTTTTTTCTTCCACCGCCAGTCTTTATCTTCCCCCTCGCCTTGGTTAGGCACGGGGGTAACCACGATCATCAAGACAATAAGCCAGACACGACGAATACTTGTCGAAGTACGACGTTAGAATCTCACGCAACATTGGGCGAGTGTGTATTTCAACGGAATCTTCATCGTCAAGCGCATACTCGCCACGATCAAACGCCAGATAGATACTCGGGAATGTCCATGGTCTCGCCTATGTAGAGCCCATTGAGATCATTCGCCACAACATCGGCATCGTCAAAAGACGATTTGTTTTCCAGGAAGCGTTGTGCAAGCGTCAATGCCACTCCGTTGCAGAATGCGTAAAGCTGTGCCTTGTTAAACAGCGCTAAATAGCGGTCGTGATCCTTCTGTCCAGCGACCGGGTCTTTAATGGACTCTTCTATATACGCTTTCATCAGGGACCCAGGGGTCAGTTGTGCTAATTAACCGATTCGCTCGAATCGGTTCAGCTCACGATTTTTAGTCACCGTGCCGGCCGGAAAGATCTCGCCATTCATCACAATGTAAACACCCGACGATAATGACTGTAACGCCGCAATGGCCATACCGACGTTAAACGACGCATCCGTCGAACGAAACCTGGCCGGGCTTAGCGCGCCGGTCAAAACGATCGTTTTGCCTTCTATGTCATTTAGCACCGCAGCCGTGTCCGTCATAGTGTCGGTGCCGTGCGTGACCAGGATTTTGGTGCTGTTGCATGCGGCCACCGCGTCGCGAATGATAGCCCGGTCTGCATCGGCCAGATCGAGACTGTCCTTTTGCATCAGACTGACGATTTCATAGGCAATCTGGACTTGTGCTTCACGCAGGATCTCGTCTATTTGCGTCGAGCCAATCTCGAAACGGCTTTTTTGGTCAAAATAAACTTTGTCAATCGTTCCGCCGGTGGTAATGATCGTCAGATCAGGCATGCATGCACTCCGGGTTATTGCGCCTGAGTATACTGCCTGACACCGTTACGGGTTTCCTCCCGCTATGATGTGCGCCGGGGAATCAAACTTGACGGTTCCTTCGGCAGTAACAAAGTCACTGAGCGCGTGCTCGGCTTCTTCCAGTATGTGCTGGATCTGGTCTTCGGCCAACATGACACCCATAACCGGAAGCCAACCGCGTAAATCCGCCTCAACCATAATTCTGATGCTGGGGAAATGCGCCGTTCCGTGATGCGTTGCAATTTCGACAGAGCCCACGCCAGCGTCTGCAAACAGTTGGGTCAATTCCGCTTTGTCACCCAACACGAACGGTGCACGTAGCGCGTCCGCGGCCGGTGTACCCGCGATGCGTTCCAGCAATGCCACCTCGATTGGATAGGCCTCTGAGTTTTCAAGTGACTCCCAGACCGCCACCGCTATAGAACCCCCGGGCACGAGCACGCGCAGCATTTCACGAAGCGCCTTGGGTCGATCCATAAAAAACATCAAGCCAAACTGGCTGACGACTGCATCAAACGAATCATCGTCAAATGGCGGCGATTCCGCCAAACCTTGCTTCCAATTAACCGCCGGTGCGAGCTTGCTGGCCACAGCGAGCATTCCAGGGCTGGCGTCCAATCCCGTGACAGATCCCTCGTCACCCAATAGCACGGCGGCTTCCCGAGCGAGCACGCCCGTGCCACACGCCACATCCAATACCCGCTGACCCGTCTGGAGCTGTGCAGCCTCCAATACCCGTGGCGCCCATTGTCGGAAGATCGCCGGCACATGCAGGTCCTCATACGCCGTTGCGGCGGCAATTTCTTCTTGAGTAGCGGCGTGTGTCATCTCGTTCTCCCCAGGCCGTCGACTATGATGCAGCGAGAAAGTTTACATCAATATTTGCAACCGCACTGCTCAGAAAATACGAGTCTGGCATGGTCTGACTTCGCTATTATCCTGTGAAGACCCGTATCGAATGGTCAAATCAGTCACGTGCACGGCGCCCCAAAAAAAAGGGACGACAGCTATCGCTGCCGCCCCAACCGTCTATCGACAATCTCGCTGTCAGGCGTGAATGTCGTACCAGGTCGAATTATTAATCTCGAATGAGCGCACTGTCGGGGTGCCGCTTATGACGTCTTCCATTTTCTTGGATACCTTGGGGTAGGTATCGCGTGAATATTTTTCGGCATCCTTCCTGGTGTCCCAGAAGCTCATAGCAACGGCTTCGTCTTTATCTTTGTCAAAAAATGACAACTCATCACGAAAACCCGTCTGCTTTTTCAGCAGCGGGATGACATCTTTTTCAAGCCGTTGTGTGAGCAGATCAAATTTGCCTGGCTTAAAATGTGCAGTTACCTGTCGAACAAACATGACTTACTCCTAATTAGTCGCGTCTGAACTCTCCTGCGGCGGACCGACGCGTCAAACCCCCCGCAGCTGCTATTTCAGCATGCGATGTCAGAAACCGCATTGATATTTGTCAGTTTGATCTAGGTAACATCCACGATATTCCGATACTCGACCCAGCACCTAAAATAGCTGCACCATTTGAGGAATTGGCACTTGGGCGCACACGCCGACACGCGAGCAATAGGGTTCGACGATATTCGTCGCGCCTGCGCGGACTGCTCGCTTCGCGAGTTGTGTTGGCCTATGGCCATTGAGCCGTCCGAACTCGAACGCATTCAGTCAATGGTGAGACACGTACAGTCTTTGCCATCCGGGGACCATCTGTTTCGCATTGGCGATCAGTTTACGGCGATATACGCGGTCCGCGCGGGCTGTATCAAAAGTTACAGTCTAGACGCCGTTGGACACGAACTGGTACATGGCTTCCATGTGCGTAATGAACTACTTGGTTTCGATGCCGTCTATCCTGATCGTCACCGTTGTAATGCGCTGATTCTCGAAACCTGTTCAGTCTGCGTAATTCCGTATCGGGATATTGCCCGTCTGGGTGCGGAGTTTCACAGCCTGCAAAGCCAGGTAATGCGACTGATGAGTCGCGAGTTTTCCAGGCACCTCATATGTGCCGAAGGAGCCGGCGCAACACAGCGGACCGCAATATTTCTGTTGGACATTCAGTCCAGGCTGCGCCAGCAAGGTGCAGCCAAAGATGAATTCAGATTGCCGATGTCGAGAGAAGATGTTTCGAATTACTTGGGAATAACAGCCGAGACATTAAGCCGCTTAATGACGAAGCTGCAAAAGATCGGCCTTATTGATGTAGATCGTCGGAATATTCGCGTTGCGGATTGTATTCGCCTGGAGCGGATTGCGCAGGGAATACGGTGAGCCAGGGGTCGGACCAATAGCCCCTATTACCTCCCGATCCTAATTCCTACGTATTCAGGCTAAACGATTGTTCTTATCGGAAAGTCCGGCACTTTCTTACGCGATTGGGGACACGTCTCACCGGATTGTGAGACATGTCCCCTATAGACTACTCTTCCTCGCCGGTCTGGCTTGTTCCGGCGCCGCCTTTAACAGCCGACCAGTGCGAAGAACGCACTTTCCACCTGCGTCCTTCTTTGACAAATACCTGGCTTACGCGTGTGAAGTAGTTGGGTACAACCGCAGAGTTCTTGGGTTTCATCGAGCCCTGCGAGTAGTAGTGCGCCATTGCCACTTTCCCAGGGACCAAGGTCGTGACCTTGATATGGAAAACATCGATGTTGAACTCATCGAATTCACCGGGCCGTCCGTCAGGGCTGACCTCGTGCATCATGCCACCACTGGACCAAAACTCGATCGCACCATCCTTGGAATAGTCATCCGTTTGACCCTTTAGATTCTTTCTCAAGTATTCGTTGCCGTCGATGATTTCCTGCCGCACTTCCTGCTCTGTCTTCTCGTCGGCCTGCGCCACGGCGCCCACAAAAACTAGTAATCCGATTAACACTGTTGCAATTACTTTCACTGTCTTCCCCCATTATTTAAGACTGGAAACGATCGCCCGGCGCAAATGAACCAAACGAATGGACGTAGGAAGGTACGCCCCTGCCCCACTGCGAGTCAATGTACGCCCAGGCACAAAAAAAAACTGTTTAGCCGATCCAGGTACGTGCGTTGCGGAACATGCGAAGCCAGGGACTGTCTTCGTGCCAGTCGGGTGGGTGCCAGGACATCTGGGCGGTGCGGAAGACGCGTTCAGGGTGCGGCATCATGATGGTGATACGGCCGTCGCTGTTGGTGAAGCCGGTCCGGCCTTCGGGTGAGCCGTTGGGATTTTCTGGATATTTATCAGTAGGTTGACCGTCGTTATTCACATAGCGCATGACCGCCGAATCCACAGAGGATGCCGCTCCTACGGAGGCCGTTCCGCCAGTTAAATCCGGGTTCGTAGCGGTGTGGGAGAAATTACGGTATCGGGCACGGCCCTCCCCGTGGGAGACGACGATGGGAATTCGGGAGCCTGCCATACCGGTCATAAACAACGACGGGGATTCCTGTATCTCCACCAGGCTTAGCCGCGCCTCGAATTGCTCGGAGCGGTTACGCACGAACATTGGCCAGTGTTCGGTGCCGGGGATTATCTCATGCAATGCTGCGAACATCTGGCAACCGTTGCACACGCCTAAGGCGAACGCGTCGCCACGTTTGAAAAAATCGCTGAATTCCCTGCGCGCCCGCTCGTTGAACAGTATTGATTTGGCCCAGCCTTCGCCGGCACCCAATACGTCGCCATAAGAAAAACCGCCACAAGCGACGACGCCGCGAAATTCTCTTAATGAACGGCGACCACTGAGGATGTCACTCATGTGCACATCACAGCTCTCGAAACCGACACGTTCGAATGCGGCAGCCATCTCCACGTGCCCATTGACGCCCTGCTCTCGCAGGATGGCCACTGCGGGGCGCTTGGAATCAACGAACGGTGCGGCGATATCTTCGACGGGATGAAACGTCAGATATGCATTGAGACCCGGATCGTGTCGATCCAGTAATCTGTCGTATTCTTCTTGCGCGCACTCAGGGTTATCGCGTAACGATTGCATGCGATAGCTGGTCTCGGCCCAGGTGCGCTGCAAGTCGACACGATCGGCGTCAATAACCTTGGTCGTTCCCATCGTCACAACAATACGATCGTGGCGTGCCGGCGCGCCAATCACACTGCTATATTCAGTAAGCCCCGCGCGTTGTAAATGTGCCGCTACGCGGGATTCATCTTTGGTGCGTACCTGGATCACCGCGCCCAACTCTTCACTGAACAGTGTTGCGGCAGGTCTTTCGCTGGCAGGCAGATCGATGACCAGTCCTGTGCGCGAGGCAAAAGCCATCTCGCACATCGTCGTGAGTAAACCTCCATCGGAACGATCGTGATAGGCCAACACCAAATCCACATCACGCAGTGACTGGATGACATCGAACAGGCTTTGCAAGCGCTGCGGGTCGTCCAGATCGGGCGTCTCGTTACCGAACTGGCTGTAGACTTGCGCGAGGCATGAGCCACCCAAACGATCGAGGCCGGCACCTAAATCAATCAGAATCAACAGGGTGTCCTGTTCGGTGTTGAGCTGTGGTGTCAGCGTCTTGCGGACATCGCTGACCGGTGCAAAGGCCGAGACCATCAATGACACCGGCGCCGCAACACAACGCTCGCCCCTCCCGTCCTGCCACGCGGTACGCATGGACAAGGAATCCTTGCCCACCGGTATGGCGATGCCTAATGCCGGGCACAGTTCCATACCGACAGCACGCACCGTGTCATAAAGATCTGCGTCGTCGCCTTCGAAACCCGCCGCGGCCATCCAGTTGGCGGACAACCGCACGTCGGACAACCTTGTGATTGAAGCGGCGGCAATATTCGTAATCGCCTCGCCCACGGCCATCCGACCAGACGCGGCGGCATCTAAAACGGCCACCGGTGTGCGTTCCCCGATGGCCATCGCCTCGCCGGTATAGCCCTCGAACCCGGATAGGGTCACGGCCACGTCGCTGACCGGTTCCTGCCAGGGACCGACCATTTGATCCCGCGCGGTTAAGCCGCCAACACTTCTATCACCAATCGTGATCAGAAAGCGTTTGTCCGCAACGGCCGGAAATACCAACAAGCGGCACAAGGCATCGACCAGATCGATATCGGTGCCATCAAAATCGTCCGTGGGCGATGTTTTACGCTGCGCCTCGCGTTGCATCTTCGGCGGATTGCCAAACAACGTCTGCATGGGCATGGCAACAGGCAGATTGTCGAAGTAGCGATCGTTGACCTGCATATGCGGTGATTCGGTAGAGGCGCCGATTACCGCAAACGGGCAACGCTCGCGTGCACACAAAGCTGAGAAGTCGCCGAGTCTATCCGGCAGGATCGCCAGCACATAGCGCTCCTGGGCTTCGTTACACCAGATACCCATCGGCGACATACCCGGTTCCGCATTGGGGATGTCGCGCAACTCGATCAGGCCGCCGAGCCCGCTGTGATCCAGCAGTTCCGGTACGGCATTGGATAAACCACCGGCACCAACATCGTGAATCAACACAATGGGATTCTCGTTGCCTTGTGCCCAGCAAGCGTCGATGACTTCCTGTGCGCGGCGTTGCATCTCCGGATTGCCGCGTTGTACGGAGGCAAAATCCAATTGCTCATCGCTTTGACCGCTGGACATTGACGAGGCCGCACCACCACCGACACCGATCAACATTGCCGGGCCACCCAGCACGACGATCAGAGCATCAATGGGTAAATCGTCTTTTTCGACATGCTCGGGTCGCACATTACCCATACCACCAGCGAGCATAATGGGTTTGTGATAACCGCGTACGTAATTGCTGTTAGGAATTTTCTGTTCATAGGTTCTGAAATAACCGGCCAGTGCCGGTCGGCCAAACTCGTTGTTAAACGACGCCGCACCGATCGGGCCGTCGAGCATGATGTCCAGGCTTGAGACAATTCGTGACGGCCGGCCGTAATCTTTTTCCCAGCCGTGCCGGAAACCGGGTATATGCAAATTCGAAACACTAAAACCCGTGAGACCCGCCTTGGGCTTGGCGCCACGCCCAGTTGCCGACTCATCCCGTATCTCTCCACCGGAACCCGTTGCGGCACCGGCAAACGGTGAAATAGCCGTCGGATGATTATGTGTCTCCACTTTCATCAGCAGGTTCACGGCTTCGTCATGAAAGCCGTATTGCCCGTCATAAGGATTGGGGAAAAAGCGGCGAGCTCTCGCGCCCTTAACGACAGCTGCGTTGTCCCGATAGGCCGACAACACGCCGTCGGGCGATTTTGCGTGTGTGTTGCGGATCATTGTAAAAAGGGAGTGTTCCTGTTCGGCACCGTCTATGACCCAGTCAGCATTGAAAATCTTGTGACGACAATGTTCTGAGTTGGCCTGCGCAAACATCATCAACTCCGCCTCGGAAGGATTGCGATCGGCGCGCAGATAAAACTCGAATAGGTAATCGATCTCAGGCACTGATAACGCCAGGCCCAGCCTGTTATTGGCCGCCACCAGTGCCTCGCGTCCGCGTGTCTCGACCGGAATCAGCCCGACGGGCGCCGGGGGTGCCACCGCAAACAAGGCCGCCGCTTCGCTGCGATCGGTCAACAGGGTTTCTGTCATGCGATCGTGTAACAACGGGGCGATCGACTGTAGTTCGGCGTCGCCCAGGCCATCATGGCACTCCAGCCGGTATTCGACACCGCGTTCGATACGTCTCAACGCGGCCAGACCACAATTTTGCGCGATTTCGGTGGCCTTGCTCGACCACGGTGAAATCGTACCGATCCTGGGGATGACCAGCAATTGCCCGGTCGCCATCCAGTATCCGGCGGAAGGACCATAACGCAGCAGTCGGTCGAGCAGTTCGCTTTCTTCCAAGTGCAGCGCTCGTTCTGTTTCGACGAGGTGCACAAAGCGTGCATCAAGACTCGCAACATGCGATGTTACAGACCGGATCTGTTCCAGCTTTTTGGCCAGTCGAAAATCCGACAAGGCGGACGCGCCCGGCAGCAACAGCATCAGACTGTCCTCACGTGTGGTGGTGTCAACCGACATCGCGCCAATCCAGTCCGTCTTGTTGATCTGCTATTTGTACTTCACTGGCCTCGCAACCCAGGCCACCGGCCAGTGCCGCCCTCGCCAGTTCAGGCTCATTGTTTTTTTCGCTGAGGTGCACGCCGACGATCTGTGTCAGGGAACTGCAATCCATGTTGTCGAGCATGTCTGCAGCCTGTTGGTTGCTCAAATGCCCGTAGTTGCAACCCACGCGCTCCTTTAAGTGCGCCGGATAAGGACCGGCGGCAAGCATGTCAGGCGCATGATTGCATTCCAACGCCAGGGCATCGCAGCCTTGATACACCTTGAGCATATGCGCACTGATGTGTCCAGTGTCGGTCAGAATCCCCAAGCGATGTGCGCCGTTGCCGAAAACATATTGACAGGGTTCGCGGGCATCGTGTGGGACCGGTGTTGGTTCGATCTGCAAATCACCGATGGAAAAGGTCTCATGACAATTGACCAACCGCAGTTTGGCCAGGTGTGCATCGCGCAGTGCAGCGCATGTTCCCGGTGTCATCCATAGTTCGATGTCGTGACGACGGGCAAAACGGACGGCTCCTGCAACATGGTCGCCGTGTTCATGTGTGATAACGACGGCAGCAATGTCGCCCGGCCGGCGTTTCAGCCGACGTATGCGTTTTTCGGTTTCTTTGGCGGAAAAGCCGCAGTCGAGCATGACGCAGGTATCGCCACTTTCGATCAGCGCCGCGTTACCGCGGCTGCCGCTACCTAGATAAGAAAAACGCAGCTTCAAATGCCGTACTCATTTCTTACCGTCACCGGATGGAAAAACCGGCATTGGAAATTGGCTTACGTTGCTGCTGCCCCCGTCGCTGATCTTGCTGACACCCTGACGATCGACCTGATCGATGCGGATCACGGTCTGCATGGGCAAAAAGGTTTTGCTGACACCGGCAAACTCGTCGCGTATGCGTTCTTCGGACGGATCTACGACCAGACCGCCGCGTTCGCCGAATACCAGGTCTTCGACTTGTACGAATCCCAGCAACCCAGCGTCGGTAACTTTGCGGGCATAGATTTCGTATATCTTGCCCTGACTGTGGAAAGTGATGCGGTAGAGTTTCTTTTCGGCCATGGTCCGCACAACGCCCTAGACCGGCGCAGTATGCCACAGAGCCGGTCGACTTATGTGGCAAATAGATACGCCGGAACTCGAACCGGCTAGCGCAATAAAAAGCCCAGCAATACCAGCAACAATATGATGGAAATGATGGCGATCCAAACAACTGCCCCGGGTCGCTTGCCCGAGGGTATGTCGCCACCCGCAACCCCGGTCTCTTTGCCGCTGGCGGCCATGTGCAGCAGCCGGTGGCGCAACTTGCGGTACGCCGGCATCGATAAGCGCCCGTGCTGGTGATCATCCACCAGTTGCTTCAATGCTTTGGCGATTTCCTGCTCGCTGTCTTCCAGTTCGCTGGTCACATCAGTTTTTCCTGTTAAATTCGATTACGGCGACCGTAATATTGTCGTTCGCTTGACCCTGCATGGCCTCGTCCAGCAAAGCCTGACAGGCCGCCTCACAATCTCCTGTACCGAGACAACGTGCCATTGCTTCGTCGCTGAGATCTTTGTAAAGGCCATCACTGCATAACAGATACCGGTCACCATCGGCCAGCTCGCGCAGATCCACGTCCAGATAAAGGTCTTCTGTGCCACCGACTGCCCGCGTAATCACATTTGCGAGCGGGTGCTCCTCGGCCTCTTCACGGGTCAACTCACCGATCTGGACCATGACTTCGACCTGACTGTGATCGATGGTAAGTTTTTGCAGCTCCCCGGCTCTGAGTCTGTACGCGCGGCTGTCGCCTGCCCACACAATGACCGTGTGCCGACCCCCCATCACCAGCAAGGCGACTACGGTGCTGCCAATCGTGCGCATAAGCGCAGAGTTGTTGGCAGTTTCATAAAGATTCATGTTGACGTCGAGAAGCCGGTCCTCAACTTCATCAAGAAAATCGGCGGGGTCTTCGTGCGACTCCACATCTCCCAAGCTTTCCACGATCATTCTGCTGGCTACATCACCGGCATCGTGGCCACCCATACCATCGGCCACGACCCACAGGCCGCGCGCAGGAAGCGCGAGACTGGCGTCTTCGTTGACCTCGCGCACTTTACCCGGATGGGTGGTAGTCGCCGATACCCAACTGAAGGCCGCGTCACCCATTGTGTCGCACCGTTTCGGACACAAGTTGAAGCAATATTGTCACTTTCGTGTGTAACTACTTATGTGATCCAGAATTACGTTATCGCTAACGCGCGGTGTGGGCCAAAGCCTAAATGGACTCGCATCCTCGACGCCACTTATTGAGCGAATCCTATCCGCTTGAATCCGCTAAATATGTGGCGGAGAGGGTGGGATTCGAACCCACGGTACGCGTAAGCGCACACTTGATTTCGAGTCAAGCCCGTTCGACCACTCCGGCACCTCTCCACACTCCCGCCCCGGGTGCCTTACCGGAACGTCCGGTATCATAAATGAAGCCTCGAGTTCTGGCTATCCAAGGGAGCTACCATTGCGGCTGGTCATTGCCATATTGTTGCTGGATGCCTGCCTGTTTCTGAGTACGTGCTCGGAACCACCGTCTCTGCTAGACACCGTCATCGAACGAGGCACGTTGCGCGTGGTGACGCGCAATAGTCCGACGACCTACTATCTTGGCAACGACGGACCAACGGGACCGGAATACGAACTGGCACGCGCTTTTGCTGACAGCATTGGCGTGGAATTGGAAATATACACTCCGGAAACCTTTGACGAGGTCATTCCGGAACTGTTGAATTATCGGGCCGATATTGCGGCGGCTGGACTGACGATTACCGATACACGAAGCGAGCAATTACGCTTCACCCGCCCCTATCAGGACATCAGCCAGCACGTGATTTACCGTATCGGAACGCCCCGGCCACGCACCATCGAAGATTTGCTGGACAAGCGGATCGCGATTGTTGCCGGTAGTAGCCACGCTGAAACCCTGCGACGGTACAAACAGCAATTTCCTAATCTGGCCTGGAGCGAAGTGCCTGCCACCCAGGGTGACGAGCTGATGTACTGGGTAGCACAGCGCCATATCGACGTGACAGTGGTCGATTCGAATGAGTTTGAAATCAGCGGTCGTTATCACCCGGAATTGCGCATTGCGATGACGCTGGGCCAAAGCGATCAGCTGGCATGGGGCCTGAGACGCAGCGAAGATCACAGTCTGTACCGCCTGGCCACACGCTTTTTCGAACAAGGCCGCGGTGCCCAGCTGGTTGCAAGCATCCGGGAAAAGTATTACGAAAACCGCACCCGTCTCGACTATGTCGGAACCAAGCGTTTCTTACATCATGTCGAGGGACGCTTGCCGGAGTTTCGCGGAATATTTCAGGCTGCCGGCATCCAGAATGATATCGACTGGCAGCTCCTGGCTGCGGTGGGATATCAGGAATCGCATTGGGATCCGGCCGCTGTCTCACCCACCGGTGTACGCGGCATCATGATGTTGACTAAGGCCACGGCCGCACAACTTGGTATCCGTGATCGCCTAGATTTGCAATCGAGTATTTTTGGCGGCGCTCGTTACCTCGTGCGCATGAAGAAGAAGATTCCGGAGCGCATAATTGATCCTGACAGAACCTGGATGGCGTTGGCCGCGTACAATGTCGGATTTGGGCATCTTGAGGACGCGCGAATCCTGACGCAGCGTTTTGGGAAAAACCCGGATCGCTGGAATGACGTCCGTGAACAACTGCCGCTACTTGCACAGAGCAAGTACCACAGTACGTTAAAACATGGCTATGCCCGGGGTTGGGAACCGGTTATCTATGTGAACAACATACGCAGTTATCGCGAACTGCTGGAATGGCATTTCTCATCACGTAAGCGCGACCTGAATCTGCTGCTGGCCGAAGAAATACCGCCGGAAACGGCAGGACGATCAACCTCGGCGGCTGGCAAAGAATTCTTTTAGCACACGGCCAGTGATATCGGCCAATACACCACCGTCAACCTCGATACGGTGATTAAGTGCCTCGCAACCGGTGACATCCAACACAGTTCCACAGGCACCTGACTTGGGATCCGCAGCGCCGTAGACTAACCGCTCGATACGCGCGTGAATCATCGCGCCGGCGCACATAGCGCACGGTTCTAGCGTCACGTAAAGCGTACTGCCCGTCAGCCGGTATGTCTGGCTGGCGCGGCCCGCATCCCGCAAGGCAAGAATTTCTGCGTGTGCGCTGGGATCGTTGGTGCTAATGGGTCTGTTCCAGCCCTCACCGATTACCCGGTCATTCTGGACGACGACTGCCCCTACGGGCACTTCCCCGGCCCGTGCCGCGCGGCATGCGAGCAACAGCGCGTGCTGCATCCAACGCTCGTCAACATTTGTGGCCGCCACCGTTATCCCCACGCAATAGTTACCCTGTTTACAAAGTCATAGTGTCGAGTTTCAACATGCTAGTAACAAGCTGAACTGATCAAGATTTGTCACTCTTCACACTTTGTCAATAACCAACTGTCGAAATACTTTACACTGATTCCGTCCCGGCTTATCTCAAGTGGCTGTGCCCCAACAGGAAAGCACACTTGGTCCAAAAATTGCATATATTAGGTACTAGGGCATCAACCGTACGCCCAGTACGTAAAGGCTCACCGACAAGCCATGTTTTGATCACTGGAAGAGGTCGAAATGCCTACGTCGCTTACTGAATACAATTTCATCGAAAAAATTCGCGTCGCCTGCAAAGTCTTCGCAACGCTTCTTCTTGTCTCCTGCAGCGTGAATCTGTATGCACACCCGCCATCAGGTTCGAGTGATTTTCAGAAAGTACCGATTGCCACAGATTTGGCCAACGCGGTGGATTTTGAAATCGCGGATGATGGCAGAATATTTATTCTTAACCGATACGGTGAACTTCTAGTCTATTCTCCGACAACACAGAATACCGTGGTTGGAGCAACTTTTAATGTATACACCGGTGTCGAAGCCGGTTTGATTGGCATAGCGTTCGATCCCGGCTTTGCCTCAAATCAATTCGTCTATCTATATTACTCTCCCCCGTCGCCCTCGGTTAATCGGCTTTCACGATTTACTATGCTCGGGAACCAGTTGCAACCCAGTTCTGAAGTCATTCTCTTGGAGGTTCCGGTAAATAGGCAACAAGGGCACCACGACGGCGGTAATCTCGAATTCGACAATTTCGGCAACCTATACATCGGGACCGGCGACGATACGTTTCCATCCAACTATGCCCCGCTCGATGAAACCGACCATCGTAAAAGTGCTGAAAAGTCTTCGGCGAATTCCATGGATCTAAGAGGCAAGATCCTACGTATTCGGCCATTGCCTGGCGGAGGCTACTCAATCCCAAGCGGCAATTTGTTTACGGAATTGAGCCAAGGACTCCCTGAGATTTATGTTATGGGGGCGCGAAACCCATATAAGTTTTCCATTGATCCTGCCACGAATTGGTTATTCTGGGGAGATATTGGGCCGGATGCGAACCTTGACGGACCCGAAGGACCATCTGGAAAAGATGAGATAAACCTTACTAAAGAATCTGGTAATTTCGGATGGCCTCACTTTATCGGCCCAAATCTCCCGTACCTGAATACTTATCTGAACTATTACTTTGACCCGGCCGCACCAACAAACGATTCGATTTGGAATACCGGTCCTCGATTACTTCCGCCAGCGGAAGGCGCCTGGATCACAGTAGCACGTGCATCATACATGGCCGGTCCCGTTTATCATTTCGACGACCAAAACCTGAATCCCAACAGGCTTCCCGAGTCTTTTGATAATCACTTTTTCTATTGGGATTTCAACACCAGTAGAGTCTGGTTTGTAGAGTTTGATGAAAATGGTCAACTCCTAATAAACGAAGAGTGGACAGAACTGGCGGAACCGGGGCGTGGCTATATCGACTTTGAGATTGGACCCGATGATCAGCTGTATGTACTGGAATATGGCACCGGTTGTTGCGCCCTAGATGTTGGCAATGGAACGCTTCACCGCGTAGATTTCGTCGGAGAGCATGGTAATCGTTCCCCTGTGGTTTCGATGACGGCAACACCACGGAGTGGCTCGCTTCCATTAGAAGTTAGTTTCTCGAGCGTCGGTAGTTTTGATCCAGACGGTGACCCCATTTCCTATCGATGGGATTTCGAGTCAGACGGAATAGACGACGCATTTACGCCAGATGCAGTACATACTTACCAGACACCCGGAATTGTCAACGCACAATTGGTTGTCTCCGATCCTCTAGGTGCCGAATCGTTTGGCAATGTTGCTATTCACGCCGGCAACAATATCGCCGAGGTTGACTTCGTCGCCCCTCTGGAAGGTTCTCTGTTCGAATGGAATGAGTTCGTTGACGTAGAAGTCAGCGTCACTGACGAAGAAGACGGATCAATTTCTGGGGGTGGGATTCAATGTTCAGAGGTTGAAGTTCAATCCGCACTTGGGCACCTGGAACATGCTCATGATTCAACATTAATTTCAAATTGCACGGGGCAAATCCAATTTTTCTCGGACCACAACACAAATGGTGAAGATCAATTATATTACCAGTTGCAGGCGCGATATACGGACCAAGACAATTTGGCTTCGTTCAAAGTTATCAAACTCTTCCCAAAACAATTCGCGGCGGAGTTTAATGACGAATCTGGTGGCACTGAGCTAATTGCCAATACTGATAATCAATTTGCGTCCGTCAATGCGATTCGCGCAACCGACACTCAGTCATTCATTGTTTTCGAAAACCGCGATCTAGTTGGCATCGACGGTGTGAGCTATCGAGTCGCCTCTGATTCGAATACGGCAGAAATTCAATTGCGGCTTGATTCCGTAGACGGCCCTCTCGTCAAGACTGTCCCTATCCCAAACTCCGGAGGTGCAAGTAATTGGATCGATGCTGCCAGTAATTTTGTTCCGCCTAATGGCCTGCATGATTTGTTCTTCGTGTTTGTTGGAACACCAGGGTTGGCGGGCCTGTTGGACATAAACTCAGTTTCATTTAGCGGCCCCGGAGCATCGTATCCGGCGCCACCTGAACTAACTTCGATAACTATTGGTCCCTCATCTACGACGGTGTCTGAGGGCGAGACGCAGCAGTTCACGGCCAGTGGCCAAGATCAATATGGCGACCCCTTTGCCACCAATGTCACCTGGACAGTGTCGGGCGGTGGGACGATCAATGGCAATGGTCTGTTTAGCGCTACCACGGCAGGTGGGCCTTTCACGGTAACAGCCTCTGACGGCGGCCTAAGTGGGAATGCTTCGGTAACGGTTACGGACTCAACACCGCAGAATTTGGCTTTGAACCAGCCGACACAATCGTCATCGAATAAAAACGCCTCACTGACCGCTAGCAATGCAGTGGATGGTGTAGCTAGCACGCGTTGGTCGAGCCAGGTTTCCGATCCGCAATGGATCTATGTGGATCTTGGCAGCGTGTACGCGATAAGCCGTGTCGTGCTCAATTGGCACGCGGCTTTTGGCAAGACCTATGAGATCCAGGTCTCAGATGATGCTTTGAGTTGGACCACGGTATTTACTGAGCCCAACGGTAATGGTGGCGTAGATGACATTACTTTCTCACCAGCCAGTGGCCGCTATGTTCGCATGTACGGTACGCAACGCGGTACTAGAAGGGAATATTCTCTGTTCGAATTTGAAGTATATGGATCGGGCGAAACTGACCCACCCGAACTGACTTCGATAAATATTGGTCCCTCATCTGCGACGGTGACTGAGGGCGAGACGCAGCAGTTCACGGCCAGTGGCCAAGATCAATATGGCGACCCCTTTGCCACCAATGTTAGCTGGACAGTGTCGGGCGGTGGGACGATCAATGGTAATGGTCTGTTTAGCGCTACCACGGCAGGTGGACCTTTCACGGTAACAGCCTCTGACGGCGGCATAAGTGGGAATGCTTCGGTAACCGTAAACGCTGCGGCTGACCCACCTGAACTGACTTCGATAACTATTGGTCCCTCATCTGCGACGGTGACTGAGGGCGAGACGCAGCAGTTTACAGCCAGTGGCCAAGATCAATATGGCGACCCCTTTGCCACCAATGTCGCTTGGTCAGTGTCGGGTGGCGGGACGATCAATGGTAATGGTCTGTTTAGCGCTACCACGGCAGGTGGACCTTTCACGGTAACCGCCACCGACAGCGGCATAAGTGGAAATGCTTCGGTAACCGTGAACGCTGCGACTGACCCGCCCGAACTGACTTCGATAACGATTGGTCCCTCATCTGCGACGGTGACTGAGGGCGAGACGCAGCAGTTCACGGCCAGTGGCCAAGATCAATATGGCGACCCCTTTGCCACCAATGTCACCTGGTCAGTGT